>Ga0209339_1001343_pt1 | contig 10420 bp, 9 predicted proteins | sample OlaalgELextract3_FD_187376 | JGI IMG/M metagenome (GOLD analysis project Ga0209339, IMG submission 187376) | Olavius algarvensis symbiont microbial communities from Tuscany, Italy - Type A ELBA extract 3 (SPAdes) (version 2) | ecosystem: Host-associated > Annelida > Digestive system >...
CCTTGTTTTAGCTTAATTGTCACTTTCATGCAAAATATATGATTTTATTAAACATAAATCTTCATTTTAAGCCATATATTTTACAAGGTTGAATTCCCCTTTAAGATTTATCTTATATTAAGATTTATCTTAAGATTATTGTAAGTTAGTGCAGTGGGTTAGGTTCCAAATTTCACAAAATCATGTAAACACTGGAGAAAAGTATGAAATTTTTTCACACCAAATAGGGATACCATACAGGAGTTTTTTTGCAGTATGGATGCAGCAATATGCATATCATTTTAATAGTATATTTGAATTTACAAATTTATGATATTGTAATGCAGGCAATCTTGGTTTAAACCTGAAAACTAAAACGTCAGACATTTATTTTTTGCATAAAATGTTAGCTGTTACTGTGCTGTGAAAGCACCAAAATTTAGATGCTTCGAAGTTGACTGTTTTGCATGGCATTGTTTTTGCACATGAAATGTACAAATGTACATGATGTAATACTATATATGCATATACGTATATACAGTAAAACGATGATGTGACTAATCAAACATTGTTATATCGATGTGTTCACGTAGAACACCATTACTAACTTGGACGGACTAGTTGAAATTCAGGCCACTGAAAAATTAAACTGGGATTTCAGAAGAAACGCTGGTGCTCAAGTTTAAGTCTGTCTCGAAATTCAATGAATTCAAGTAGATCTGATTTGGTGTTATGTATAGGTTATACCGTATTCTGGATTGGTATACAGGAGCATATGCCACGACAGACTATGGTATAACGTTCTTATTTCATGATTGTCGTGCTAGGCCAACATGGGCCTTCGTGTAGCGCGATAAACTGCTCACACTTCCGTGGAGTGGGTTATGGGACGTTATTTCACTCCAGATGCTCTGTTGAGAGATAGGAAACAAAAGTAGGTCATAAAATAAAAAATACATAGTTTTATATTCGTTCATGTGGCATGTGATGATTTTCATTGCTCGGCGTCATTTTTTAGTTGAAATGCACATTGTCAATGTCAACGTGTAACACAACTAAAAATCCCAGTTCTGATATTTGCTGTTTTAGTTGTGCGATTTTGCCATTAACATGTCTATAAACTGCGTTTGCTGTTTTTCTTACATTTTATCTATCGTTAGACAACACTACACACTTGCGTAACTAAATCCGATGCGTTCTAGTACTGCATGATACTTGTGTGTGTCTTAGTTAAGTTCTAGGCCTAGCTAAGCTTATTTTAGTATTATTGTTGTATAATATATTTTGTATTTATTCATATCACTACTGCTATCACAATATATGTGGTCAAAGGCGTTTGATACTTTACACAAGCCTGGAAGCAGACAAGTAGCAATACCAGCGGTCAACATGAAACTACCGTGGCATAACGCTGTTATATAACGACAGCCTTGCTGTATGTGGTGTCGTTAGTCACAATGGCTAGAATTGCGGCAATGCTGTTGAATATTTACTAAACATTAAAGATTAAAAATAAATAAAATAAATACACAATTCAACACGTTAAAACAAATTCTGCAACTCAAATAGTTACAATCAAACACTTGCTGACATATAGTAAGTGTCCGAATCGCTAGACGGCAGTGTCTGCTTACACGCTGACAAATGACTGATGTGGTGGTTAAAGATTCTCATGTTTCACTGACTTCCTGGCAACTAGAACAAATACCATCCAAGTGGAATATTATACCGAGTTAATTTACCGTATTTGCAGTTTTAATCTTGCACAAATACTGCATAAATTGTCGTGAACTTATATGGCGCCAAAAGGTTGAAAAAAGCAGACGAATATTATTTGTTGAGTGGCTGCTACCGGGACTCAATGGCGCGTACGTAATATATGAAGGTGTGAAATTGTTCACGATAACATTATTATTTTTCAGACACTACATTAAAAATATATGTATTTTAAGAAACAGGTTAATTAACTTTATGACAGTGAATTTAAAACATGGCTAAAGTATAGTTTATGGTATTATAACCATCATTCACGCGGCGTGGTTGGCGTAATGTGGTTGTTTAATTTTGTTACGCTAGGTGTCCGTTTGCAATCATGCAAAAGCTTGATTTTCTGGACTTGTAACAGAAGGGGGTCAAAATAAACCACAAATTTGGAATCCCCGACCCCAATTTGCCTATTCACTATACAACTTTTATAGAGCTACGATGACAATTAAGGGCACTTTACTCTTGAGCAACTCCATTGTTAAGCGTTCTGTCAAAAAAAAAACTAAGTCCCGTTTTGGCCAAAATATTGACAGTTTTTGCGATAGTATAGAAAGTTTATGTGATTTCACGTTTTTTGAGCTACAGCACATGGACATCTGTCAACGGGTGTGACTTGTAGGTGCTTCCGAGAAAAAAAAGGTGGACTTATAAAATTTTTTTAGATGTTATATTTCACCACTCTCGCCAGAAGCCCCCGCTGCACGGATTTTTACAAAAATAGATTTGGGGCATATCTCCCGGACATAATCATATATTTACAATTTCATATCAACCAGTGACGGGCTTTTGATTCTGTGAGGGGTCGAATTTCGCCATTTCCCATAGGAAAGCGTATTCGCCGTTAACACGGTGCCTGAGCCCGTGATTTCAAGGTCATGATATTCATTGTCATATATCTTGAAAATGCTGCAAGATAGAGCTATAGTTACAATCTTTTTCTTCTCGTATGCATGTCATGAACCATTACTGGTCAGCCACGAAACAGCATCTTCATCCGCAGAGTGTAGCCAAGATAAGCCACCATTTAGTTTTGTCAGGGGACAGGATTCGACTATGTGGAACATCGTCTTGGTCTCGCCACAAGGACAGAGATCAGTGTCTGTAAATCGCCATTTCTCTCTGCAGGCACCGCAGTGTCCCTCTTCTGTGCAAAAACGGTTCAGTAGAGACCACTGTTGCCGAGGGAGGTCAAGACCCGGTTGCCGGATTGTGGGGTTGCCCACTAGGTGAGAATTGACCACCTGAGCCGACTTCCAGTTATGCCTCCATCGACTTTTGATGTCAACTGGTTGCAAATCTAGCCAGAACGGCTTCTTGGATGTCAGTTGTAGCAATGGTGGGCTAAGGATATCAGGCTGGATTGGCCAAATGTCATGTTTGACGATTTTCTCCACCAGCGTTTCAGTGGCAGCCTTCCTTCGTAGGGCTCGCGGTTCAATGTTGGAGAGCACTGGAAGCCATAGTTACAATGATATACCATTAGAAAGTCGTATATGATCTGTTGATCCGCACCATGTTCAATGACCTTGAATGGCCTGTAACCCATATTTCAAGGTCAAGCCAGTATTTGACGCTGAATATGTCAGTAATGGTACAAGATAGACACATAGTTAGGCCTACAACGTATAACTAATAAGAACTGACACACGCCATACTTATCGGTATAATTTCGAATGACCTTAAATGATTCTTAGTGAGTTGACAGAATCTTTGAGTTCATGAATGAACCGGACGGTTCTTGCCTGTGCCCAGTAAATCAAGTACGGTGTTAGTGCAGTGCTTTCGGTAGCAATTGATTGACACCACCAAAACAAAACAACAACAGCACAGTAATATAAAGTAGTTTATTTTTGTATTGTACATTGTTGCTTTTCAGTTCAGCGGCTACTTTTGCAATGTAAGCTTTCATTTAAGTATCTTTGTAGTATTCTAGGCCTTGTAATAAAAAATTTAATTTGCACATGTTTTTATAGAACTGCCATAAATATTATCAACAAGAAACTCTTCAGTGAATAATTAATTAAGATAATTTATAATGGACAATAATCAAAAAGTCACTATGCACTGAAAAAGTTGCCATTTGCCGATGAGATAGGCAAACATTACAGGGAAATTAATTATAGGGGTAGTGAAGGCGGTAACATTCATGTATCTCATCTACTGATGAGTTTCTTGTCTTGTGGCTCCAAACAAAATGCTCAAAAATATTCAGATTGCACCATTGAGTTTACGTAGCTTTTGCATTGTTATCCATAGCCAAATAGCGCAGCGCCTCTGTAGCTCTGCCCAGCGCCTCTGTAGCTGTGCTCAATGCCTATGTAGCTCTGCCTATGGCACTTTACAAATATGTTTATGATTATGATAGAACTTCGTGAATATAAATCAATGTAAATGTCCAGCAGTCACACAAAATATTAATAATTAATACAAACATTAGGTGTGTTATTAGTAACAAATCATAGAACTGTCTATTTGTTTACATGCCCTGTATTTAGTATGTAGAATTACGGCTCTAGGTTTGTGAATGTGCAAACGTATCATATTTGTAATGCAGAATGTGCTTGATATGCTGCCAATGTTTGTGTCTGTGCAATGTTTAGCCATTGCTAGACATATGGAGCGTTATAAACAAGAAGATGCTCACGAGTTTCTTCGTTGTCTCGTTGATGCCATGCAGAAACGACTGCTGGTCAACTGCAATCAGTAAGCAAGTTTTTTTTGACACAACTCGCATTATGTTAAATATTCTTTTTCATTTGTTGTTCAGTTATTATGCGTCTTACAGGCAGTTGTCCAATGAAGTGAATAGTAAGGCTACATATTAGTTGTCTTAATGCTGCGATTAATGCAAAGAGGATAACTGCGATTAAATATTTTAATCTCTCAATCTGGAAAATTTCGGGATTACTGCAAACGTATGAGCTATCGTTGCAGATGCTTGTAATAAATTACGAAGTACCTGACTAACGTAATATGTATGCTGCGGCCGTCCGTCCCCTGTGACTAGACCGGTCGGACAAGATCGGAAAATGTTCTGTTGTTGAGTTGTTGTTTATGGGTGTGTTCAGTGTCTTTCAACAAATGTTTAACTTTATAGATAGTAAAGTTTATTATAAAAAAAAACAGTTAAACTACAACACAAGTATTTTAACAATGGCTGGCACCTTTCTATATATAAATAGAGTTTCTACGTGTGGGGATGCAAACAGCAAGCATGCAATGCTGATGAATGGCGTAAGCGTTGAGATCTCACAACAGATGATGACTCGTTGTTCCTTCTGACGAGATGTCATCGTGTGCCTCTCGTTCACGAACTTCTGTGACTGACCTTCGGTTGATCCAAACTTGCCAGCCGTGCCGTACTACTAGAAAGATCTTCGTCTTCTATCGAACGTAAACTTCTGTGGAGTCGTTGACAACAAAACACGGCTGGACCTATCAAAAAGGCCGAGTCGTCGACAAACCTCTCCACAATATAACAGGTTCAGTTGCTTCCTGTTACAAGTCCCACAAACTTTCAACTTGTCTGTGACGTGCGACCACTAAACTACGTGGTTTTATACACGACTTTTAACGCGTTATTTCAAAGTTTGTCCATACTTCCTTCACACATCTCTCAACTGTTGTCCGTGACGTCATCAGTTATTGATGGTCCTTTGACTCAATTCACAACAAAATCGTCTTTTGCAATGCAAGCAATCGCATGAGGCCAATGCAAGCAAGCGTGTGAGGCCATTTATAGGTGCCAGCGACTTTAGGCCATATATTATATATAACAATATAACGTTGTGCCAGCTCCTAAGTTCATTCACATAGGCCTACAATGTAAGGTGGGCGACTATACTACTTTACAGTCGTGTGATTTGAATTTTGTTGTGGTGCTGTAGTGTGGTCTGTGGTCTGTAGACACTGTGGTCTGCAGTGCCTGCAGGTATTGCCATAAGCCGTTATATTTGAAATCAACCAACCATTAACGAAGCTATGTGCAACAAATAGTCCATTTAAGTCATTATCTTAAACTTACTGAGTTAGTTTCTGTGTCATTTTTGTTTTAATTTGAATCTTTATTTTGAGTTTTGCCCAAGCATAAACGGTGCTAGTAAGCCACCAGGGTGTGTGACCAGCATACTATAGTGCCTGTCCCACTAAGAAGGTCGTGACAGGAATGACATTTATGTCACTGTTCATCTGCTTAGTGTCAGTGTACTGTTACTGTAATATCGTATGCTGGCATGCCAGCCACCCGACTTGAGGACAGGATGGGCATGGTGTGGGTCAGTGAGAAGTACCTCCTGGGCCGCATGTAAATGCAGAACAGTGATTGTTCAGGTACTGGCTGACCCAGATTATCCTGGGTCCCTTCTTAGTGGGACATGCACTACAGTATCCTGGGCCATAAAACGAATTTGTTGTTGTTGGTGTTGTTGTAAATAGCACTAGTAAGTGACTTTATTATAGGCTACAGTGTGAGTGAAAAAAAAATTATCCCTGAGGTTTTTTGTTTGTTTCAAACAAAATGTCTACCAAATTGTGAATATTATCTTTTATAGCTTGGATCACTACAGTCAAGAAACAACATTGTTGCATCAAATGTTTGGTGGATACCTCCGCAGCCAAGGCAAGTATTACAACTGTTTGGATATTATTATTATATTTTTGTTAAATTGATGTTTATTAATTAACAACTTTTACGACTTTTAATTGTAATGAATTAATTACTCATATATAGCAAACCAGATGTTAGTGTATTTACACTGTCTAGAGTCATAGACACACACTACTATGAAGAAGGTAGAGCTGCTATAACAGAATAGCTTGACTGATGAGTCCTTGTAGTCACTTGGTCTGAACTACTCCCATCACTGCTAATTGTGCAGAATGAACTAACATGATCCGTGGAGCTAGTGCAAGACCAAGATTAATATCGGCAGTTATCAGGTACTGGCAGACTTTTAGAGCTGTCTGCTGGTGTATTACACTGCCAACATTATTTATACACTGGTGTTTTACTGTTTTTACTTTAGTATTACAGGAGAATACTTTGTGACTGCAGGTTTACAACATTTTAATATAGACATGTCACAAGTACCAGCATGTATCAGCTTGTAGTGTGTTAAAAAGACATGTATATGCATGTTAAGGCTATAAAAATACATATGGATCTGAAAATGTGGCAATTTTATTTCAGACTAGCTGTAAAACTTGTCCTCCGGATGGAGTGAATCGGCACCTATAGGGGGCCTCCATTATCATGCATACTGTGTGTGCTCCGCCTCTGTCCTCTTGTGCCTATGGCACCTCCATTGTTATGTTTGTTAACAGCCAATGACTGTTTATGTTTTTGCTGACCTTGATGTTGACTTGACTAAAACACATCATGCATCACGATGAATCCGTGTGCAAAGTTGGTCCCGAGCCATTTGCTGCCTATAATGAACATACACAACATATTTTACAGATATTGATAGAACTTCTGGTAATATTGGTTGATTTAAAGATTTCACAGCAATATTTTAAGTTACCATTTTCTGTTTAGTTCCAGTTGTAATATAGTAGACTAAAGTGATCAATTTTTGTTTCAGTAGACTGAAAGGTAGCTAATCTTAGCAGTGGTTAAGTTGTGACACCTAATGTTTGTTACTGTTAGTTTAAGTGAACAAAAATTACTAAAGCCATTCCCATTAATGCAGATGTTCAGTTTGTTACTTTTACATGTGTTGCATGTTCAGTTGTCGATCATTGTTATTATTATTATTATAAAGCTCATGATGCCATTGTCATGAAATCCTAGTAGCTTAGTAGAAAGGTTGATTACAAATAGGTACATGTTATTGTGTCGCTGTCCTTCTTGTCTTGTAGCCTAGTCTCATGAGCCGATCCCTGAGCCCAGAAATGGGCAGGGTTGTGGCAGGAAAGGCATCCAGTACAAAATACCTTGGGTTGCACGGCTGGGCTTACTCTCGCTCTTGTCTGTTTGGCTGCTGCATGCCTGCTAGTGATCATACACTAAGAGGCGTGAATGAGAGGAGACCAGCGATTAACCAAGGACCTCATCAAATCCAGAATTAGGCAAGTTTAGGAGAAGTGTAGGATTTTGTCCTCGGGTTCTTCATGTTTCTTTTAGCTGTTTCTTCTGAGTTCTGCCTAGTATTAGACCCTAGAGGTATAATGGGAGGCCTGGGAGGGAAGTTTGGGAGTGCTGATGAGGGATTTAAGGATAATGAAGGTGGTATATTGGTTTAATGTTTCTGAGAGTTCTGGTACCAGCTCACCTAGATAGTACTGGTTACACGGCCGCTAAATGATTCTTGTGAGTTGTTGTTATCCTTCTTGTCAGCATCTTTGTCTCATTGACAAAGGGTATAACTTAGTGTATTTGTAGTGGTTGCCTAACCAAGTTAATTTATTGTCTGTCCAATGTGAGTGTGTCCGTCACACTTACTGTTGACTCGCCTACAGGTCAGACCCCTCAATGGATTTTTACAGTTGATAGCTTAAAAGACGTGGATTTATGCAAGGATGTGCCTTTTGGGGGTCTCGATGATGAATAATCACATTTAAGGGTCCAAAGTAGCGACCTGCGAAGCTTCGAGATTAGATTCGAATTCGAATTGGACATCCGGATTCGATTCGATTCGAAAGTGACGGGCCGATTCAAAAATTTTGAATCGCCGCGCCGGCCACATTTTCCGTCGTACCATAAACAACACTCACTGTTCAACGACAAATTTCATTCGTTTTGGCATTGCTACTGGGATTTATATTGAGTTAAATTAATTCATGTACTTGTAGTTAGAGCATGCACACTACTGCTAGTAGCCTAGTAGCGATCGCGCAATATTTTTTTTGCGAATCCGCACATCTCTGTTTTTCATCTACCAACAAAAATTTAACATCGAAGCTGTAAACGACTATCTGCCGATTCGATTCGAGATTCGATTCGAACGGAAATTTCCGATTCGCAGGTCCTTAGTCCAAAGTCCCCCAAAACCCTCATTTTGGGGGCCTGAATAGGCATTTCAAGCCAAATATGCGAAAAATTCAATTAGCTGTATCTTCAGATCTGTGTATCAGATTGACATGAAATTTGACAGGCAGCTGCGGCCAGCATCAGAGACTTCGTGGGTGGTCTCGTATGGTGGTAAAACAACTCAAAGATTGCGGAAGCCGCCATTTTGGAAATCGATATGTCGCCATATCTCAGCACAAAATCATCCGATTTTCCTAATATTTTGTACACAGCAGCAGATTTTGAACTTGATGAAGTCACGTGATCAAAAACGAAAATTTCCAAAATTCAAGATGGCGGACGGCGAACATTTTGAAAATTGTTATATCGCCATATCATAGTGAAAAATCCAGGAAGCCGCTGTGGCTGGACTTGCAATCAATTGACATCAAAAGTCGATGGAGGCATAACTGGAGGTCGACTCAGGTGGTCAATTCTCACTTAGTGTGCGACCCCACAATCCAGCAACCGGGTTTCGACTTCCCTCGGCAACAGTGGTCTCTGCTGAACTGTTTTCACACGGAAGAGGGACAGAAGGAAATGCCGACTTACAGACACCGATCTGTGTCCTCGTGGCAAGACCCAGACTATGTTCCACATTGTCGAATCCTGTCCCCTGACAAAACTGAATGGCAGCTTATCTTGGCTACACTCTGTGGATGAAGACGCTGTTTCGTGGCTGACCAGTTATGGTTCATGACAAGCATACGAGAAGAAGAAGAAGTGAAAAATCATCAAATTTTTATTTAATTATGTACACAGCAGCAGATTTTGAACTGGATGGACGTCACGTGATCAAAAATGAAAAAGTTGCATTGGACAGATTCCGAGTTTGACAGAACGTATTTCTTGTTGTTATTTTCATTTAATATGTACTATATAACCACACGTATGTGGTGCATGTGTATGGAATATACAGTGGTCTGTGACAGCTGTAAGGCAGTGTCAAGCACATATGAAGCATTTTTGGACATCAGTCTTGAAGTGAAGGTATGTGCTTACTAAAGTTGGTGTCACGCTATGGCGCAATGCAGCCTGCATTACGATTATCATATGCAAGCTGCGTACGATCATATTTACAGCGTCGAGGCCCAAAGTGCGAGTGCACTTTGGGCATCGACGCCTTGCATACGTTGAGAATTAAATGATGTTTTTTTTGTTGTATACGTGTCTGTGCTACACTACCTTGTGAAATTTGAAAATCCAAAAATGTTACCAAATTTTTATGTTAAATGTGACAGTTAATATGTTTTAACTAAAATTTAATGTGAGATCTTCTATAACTTGCCACAGAAATATTGCACTGATGATTTTACTGAAATATGTGTGCAACATATGTAGGGACCAACTTAATTCACGGGAACAAATGCGCGATTTCACGCTAGAGTTTTTAAAATGTGCCAAATGTCATGCAAAATTCACGGAAGGAGTTTGAGAAATTCACGGAAAATTCACGGGCCCCACAGCCGTTATTTTGAGGTGCTGTGTTAATGCAAACTAAGAAATCTGTCGAATAGCACATTTGAAATTTCTGAACAACGAATATTTATTATTGTTATTAATGTACTAAGTCAAGACTCAAGACAGGATGTAAGTAAGTAACACAGTGAATACATGCCAACTATTTAGTGCTGAAGTGTGACACGTAGCAAACAGCAAAATCTG
>Ga0209339_1001345_pt1 | contig 10418 bp, 12 predicted proteins | sample OlaalgELextract3_FD_187376 | JGI IMG/M metagenome (GOLD analysis project Ga0209339, IMG submission 187376) | Olavius algarvensis symbiont microbial communities from Tuscany, Italy - Type A ELBA extract 3 (SPAdes) (version 2) | ecosystem: Host-associated > Annelida > Digestive system >...
AGTTAAAAAATTTTGTCTTGGCGGAACTTTGTCCTGGACAAAGTTCCGCCAAGACAAATTTTTTTAACTGGCATCAGTTTCCGATTCATGTAATTTCTGTAACACTTGTCGTTCATTGTAACGATTGTAAGTTCATTTGAAATAAAACCAACCACTGCCTACCATAAAACTTGTAATAAACGGTAAACGCCTCCGGCGTTTATTAGAACGCTGGTCTTATAAGCCCCTGGCGTCTATTAGCGGTATACATGCTATTGGGTACAAGGACGTTATATGTAACTTCTTTAATTCACTTGTTGTTTTTTGATTTCACTTGCTTTGACTTTGGATTGTTGTTAAATGTTATTGACAGACCCCCCCCCCCGGCATCTAGTGCAGACCGGTCTGACCGGCGTTTATTTGAGACCCGGCGTTTTTATTAGAACATGCCTCAGAACACCCCGCATCCATTAGTTGCCGGCGTTTATTTGAGAATTGAGATTTGGCGTTTATTACAAGTTTTACGGTAATCACTAAACTAATCAGTATACTTTCCCCTGATTTTTAACGTCTTTAATGTTACTATAGTAGTAGTAGTAGTGTGTTACTTTTTTCCTTGCATCATGCCATCATCGCCACTATTTTTGGCAGCTGGTTTATCTCCCGTTTATTACGTCCGGACTTATGCCAGCAGTCTAACGGAACACACTTCTGCAGGATTAGGTTCGTGATCAACGTCTTGGATCATTTAACGTTAACAATGTACTTTTTGCTACAAAGCTAGTTACATACTCACACAGATGAGGCAACCTGACTGAAGTCCAGACTGTTTGGTGCTAGTTGGTGTCTTATGTCTGTGTGTCCCGTAGTTTTCCCATAGGGAAAAGTACTTTAGCCAATGACGTTGCATAATTCAATTTTTGTCATCGCGGACCTTTGTCCTGGCGGGTCGGTACCTGCCTTCACTGCTACTGCTACTTATTCTGTAACAGTCTTACCTCAGTTTTGATTGTAGTACTCCACAATTTATTTTGTTAATTATATTCTGTATGATAATTTCGGCAGCACCTATTCAGAAATGTCAGAAATTAGGCACTTACATAACAACAACATGTCAGCTTCTGTGGTGAATGCAGTGGAAGATTTTGCATTTATCAATTTCAAAATCTTCCCGAATCCCGCGGTAATACTCCCAGATCCTCTAGTGGGACGGACAATCAATATAAACTTTAGGTGCTGTTTGCTAACCCATACATTTTTCAATTTCTTATTTGCACTTTTCATCACGTTAATTTGTGCTAGTTGTTGAGCCTGTATGCAGTGTAAAACATGCACTTAAAAACACTCAAAATGATTGCCACCAGTGGCTTTCTGACAGCTCTAGAGTGCACCAAATTTGTTTTCGACCGGAGCTCCGCCCGGACCCCGCTGGGGGAGCTCACGACGCTCCCCAGATCCCCTAGTCGGCTGGGGAGGGGGATACCCCCTCCCCATTGGGATACCCCCTCCCCATTCCCCACCCCTCGACGCCTCCGTCTCGGTCTCGTCGCCTACGACGACTCGACCTCGCGCCTTCGGCGCTCGGTCGTCGACCCCCAGCAGTCTTAATTTTCCCCCAATGCTTGGGGTCTGGATAAAACACTGCTTGCCACGCTGGCTCGAATGCGAGTGTCGTTTTGCAGATTTCTTTTTTGTTGCACGGCGAATCTTTATATCGTTCCTCACTCGCAACATGTCTGCCATACTGTCTGCAGTTGCCTTCTGCAGGTGAGTGAGGAAGACAGACAAGTTGGGATGGGTGACCTCAGTGACCTGGATCCGCCGATGCAAACTGACATGATAACTTTTAAGCACGTTGTTCGTTCTGGCGGTGCTATCCCGAGCGCACAGATGCTGTGCGCCGACAAAGCGACGGTCTATAACCACTGACGCTTCACGTATCTTGCCAGCTGTTGGAGCTTCTCGGCATGTGGACTATCGGAAGGAATCGCGAGCCGAACGTCTTCCAGGGCGGCACTTATGTCGTCAACGGGCAACAGCGGTAAACCAAAGGAACACTGTACGACCTTTTTCACAGACTCCTCCTGCACATATGCCTCCTTCAGCCCGACTTTCTGCATGCATTTCACAATTGCCTGGCCATAGCTGAACCAGTAACCACTGACATTGACATCGCCGAACACTTCCCGGAAAGCAGACACGGATGCTTTTTCGAAAGAAGGGAAGAAGTCAGGCACGAGCCCTTGCACCTTCCGAAATACCATGCGGTAAGCCTCCTGGGTTTTACACTTTTACTCGTCATCAAAGCGTACAGAACAGGAAACGCAGTATCGGCGACAGAGACGAAAAGAGTGAACAGTTGAAAGTATATCACCAGTACCACATTGAAGGTTGCGTCAAAGTAAACGTGAGTAGCCGTCTTCAGCAGATCCAGCTGGTCCTCGGTTTGCGTGCGCGTACATACAGGAAACCACGGCCTTTGGGAATCGTCTGATAAGTTTTGTCTGTATTCTGTTCCATCTGGTTTATTATTGGTGTAAAGCATGCAAGCTCAAAACGGCTATAGCCACAATCCGGTGTACTTTAAAACCGTGTTCACACTTACTGTGCAACACCAGTGCGGCATGACGCCGTTTGTGTGAACAATATCATAATGGTACAACACGCCGTACGTGTGAACAGTGTCAGATGCAAAACATCAAGGTGTTTGTTCCTTGTTTCGGCGTCATCTCGTCGTGTCATGCAACAAGAATATAACGCCGAATGACCGAAACCCCTGCACTTTTAATTTCCGTCATTTTCTAGTCCTGCATTTTCCACCCCCAATATTTCATTGTCCGTCATTTTCCTGTCTTGCATTTTCAGCGCCCCCGAATCGCAAACACAAAACAATCTGCTCAACGTGCTTACAAATACCACAAAATTTGTGGTATTTGTAAGCACGTTGAGCAGATTGGGGAGACAATCCCATTGACGCCGCACTCCAATTATTGAGAGGACGCGTCCCCCCCCCCTTGGAATAGCCGCCCATGTGTGTAAGAAAGTTAAATTACTTGAAATTGCATGTCCAAAGTACAACATAAGACGATTTTCACGATGTTGCTGTTGACAATATTATTAGAGACATGGTATCCTGTCCAAAAATCCTACTATACGCTGCAATTTTACAAAATCGTACTACACACTCACAAATTCCTACAGCAACAACTTGTGTCGCAAAACACGGCATTTTAAGCCCTCGATAAGCTCACAGCTTATGGGGGACTTCATCCCCAAACCCCCTACCGGGGCTCTGCCTCTAGACCCCACTACGGGACTCCCGTCCCCAAGACCCCCTACCTCGTCCCCCAATGTCAGGCATAAATCGCCGCCACTGTTTGTAGGCCCAGTTATAACACCACGTTTAAATGAAATCGGCTGATTGCTTTTGCAGTCATCCTGCAGACAGACAGAATGACAGAACGAACGAATAACAGGCGTATATGCAATTATTCCACACAGATGGTACCGACCAACCATGCTGGCTCACGGTCTATTAGGCCTACGTGTGAGGCAGCCTGGCAGCGGCTGTAGCACGTGTACCTAGAGATGCACGATAAAATATTTCACTTTGAAATATTTAAAAATATCATGTAAATTTTGAAATATTTCAAGACCCCTTTTTTAAATATTTCATGAAACTTTTAATTTTCAATATTAAGTGACTTTAAACTTTTTAAAACATGATTAAAGTATATCAAGTTAGTAGGAGATAATAATAATAATAATGCCATTTGTATAGCCCAAATTCGCAGAAAGCAGCAAATGGGCTGTAGTGATCGAGTGTCCAAAGAGAAAAGCTTTCAGCCTAGCTCTAAATGTCTCTATCGACATGTCCGTTGATCGCAAGTCGTTCGGCAGACTGTTCCACACTGAGGGGCCGTTGACAGAAAAGCCGCGGTCACCGTAGCTTGTCTTCGTGCGTGGAACAACCAGCCGATGAGTGCATGCAGATCGGAGAGGGCGATGTCCAACGTCCAGTGCTGTCGGTCTGCATAGCTCAATCAGGTACGGCGGCGCTTGTCGAGATACATACTTACCTTTAACTGGTTTACTTACTTTGTTGCAGTGAACTATACATAATACAGCCTGCTTAGTCCTTCATCCAGTAAAATATTTCGATATCTATGGTGTGAAATGACTTAAACAAGCAAACCAAGCAAGTAGGCCTGCAGATAGACTTAGGGAGCTGCAGTATGCATAAATGAATGAAAGGTAATGTTTGACGTATAAAAAAATGTTAAACGGGTGAGTGTAAACTGTAAAGCCGGAAAAAAACATCGTGAATTTTTTTTAATATTTCAGAAATATTTCATAAAATATTTCATGAAATATTTCAAGGCAAAAAAATTCATGAAATTTTACATCACTACACGGACCTAAACCCTTACCTTTTGATCTCGGGATGTCCTAGATTATTGGTAGTTTACGTGGAAAAAATAAAACGTTAATTCGGCGGACAGTGGAGCAGGTGCACATGGCGCTTAATGCCAGTGCAAGGCTGATGTAGTACCTACTTTCAGAGTACTATTAACCGTTATTGTTGTTTACAGCCGACGCATAGCAACTCTTCTTGTCGACGGTTCCAAGCTAAGAAACAAAATGTCCCGTTCAAAAACAAAATATTTCGGTCAACATGTAATATTCTCTACTTCTCTAAAGACCTGCAGACCTATATGTTTTCACATGTTTTTCTCCTTGATTGTATTTCTACGGTTATTGGCGAATGGCGACGTCATCGCAATCGATATTGCCTTGAAGACACAACCTCGTCAAGGTCTATGCCGATTTTGAAAGTAACCTTTTCAGTTAAATTTGGTTATTGTTAACTCGTGTGTATAAAATACATTTCGAATATTTAACGTCTATTGCTTACGTAGCAAGTTAAGCTTCAGATTTACCGCTGAGTACAAATAAATTATGTTCTCTTCTCTTTGTCGTGGTTGTGATAATTTAATAGGTCATTGTGTTCACGGCGCCCCGTGCGGGCTACGGGAGCTGTCATGGTCGGATACCATAACAAGTAGCTCTGCTGTCGCAGAAAAGCCGCGCGGTCGCAGAGAGGCCGCGCGATGCTTCGTGTTTGTCTGTAGTCAGCTTCAACACACCTACAGCACATTTTTTATTACGTGTTACTGCGGCTTCAGATTTATTAGTGCATAAAATTAATTTCGAAAATATCTTTATTCGTTTTGGCACAATTATTCACAAAGGTGACAAACGGACAGACACCGCATGATGACATAAGCCGCGCTTATGCATCGCATCGCGCGGCAAAAACTAGAATGGTGGGGCTACCCGACGGTGAAAAAAAATTTGAGGATATGTGTAACCGTTTAGGCACAATACCGGCGTGTGACAGACAGACAGACGGACAGACGGACACCTTGCCACGGCATAGTCCGCGCTATAAGTTACATACGCATCGCGCGGTAAAAATGAAAAGTTGCATTGGACAGACTGCAGCGTCGAAAACTTTATCGGTGCATCCGATGCATCGTTATTCACCAGTTGGCGCCATAGTTAATATAAGCAGAGTAAGCTTAAACCTCAAACATCCAGACGTTCGTCTGTTTACATTTTCTTACTTCAGTGCGTAGACAATTGAACAGTTCTAGTACAAAAACACGTATTTCAGACCGTACGTTGTTATGATCGTTGACGTTCTTTGTCGTATTAACACCACTTTTATCTTGCAGTGCAGAGAATAAACCACATGAAATTACCACGTGCGACATTTATGGGATAGTGGATTAATGATATCGCAACCTTGAAATCTGGGTCAGAGATCACTCAAGGTCATTCAAAATGGTACCATTCGAAACCTTGCGTGCGGTTTCCTATTCGCCTTCCATAGTAACTATGGCTCTCTGTTGCAGCATTTCGGAGATAAAGCAAGGTAGGCCTATTGGTCGAAAATCGTCATTTTTTCATACCACCCTTGCATTCGACGCCCCCGTTAGGGGAGTTCCCGTCTGAATATCGCTACCCCGTTTGGTGTGGAAAAACTAGAATGATGTGGCTACCCGATGATGAAAAAATGTCGAAGATATGTTTATTCGTTTTGACATGATTCACGAACGTGACAGACAGACGGACGGACAGACGGACAGACACTGCATGACGGCATAGACAGCGCTTATGCATATCATCGCGCGGTAAAAATGATAGAAGACTTTAATTTCGACAAGGTTACGAATGTTTACAGCGTGACGCATTTTACGCATTATTGACGCAGTCGTTGGTTTAAGCGCGTGCACGAGTGACTGTTGTACAACTGCAATCTGACGTTATCGCGCAGTATCGCGTAGGCCTATACGTAGCTGACAGGTGATGAATCGGCGTCATAATTGACAGCAACGGCGAAGCGTACACTGTAGCAGCTTCTGATGATGTTCAAGTAGCCTACGTTGTTCTATGATTGTGTTTTCAGTGTCGTTGTCAGTGTCATAGCCCTGCTGTCGGAGAGAGGCCGCGCGATGCTTCGTGTCTATCAGTAGCTTAACGGTACATCTAGGGCAAGTTTCGCTTGAGATTTACCGCTGGGTATAGTGGGTGTAGTTGTGGAGTATCGGACTCGTAACCGAGAGGTTGCGGGTTCGACTCACACCCGGTCCACTGCAAGCAACCTTGAGCAAGTTGCTAACCTACTGTGTGCTCAGGCCAACTCAGCCTCCAACCCTCACTGGGATGGGAAATGAGTAGTAGCTACGGCTACGGGGTAAAAGCCTAGTGTGGCTGACTGGGGCGATGGTGTGTCTGCTATATAGCTGCGCCGTGGATCTAGTCCGTTAGTGCGGGCAATAGATGGCCGCATAATGCGCTGCGGCATCATTGGCTTATGACAATCAGTTGCCACTTCCGAGATTGTAAAGCGCTGCTGGTCACGAGTCTGACTCATGTAAGCGGCGCTATAAAAAGTGTCGAGACCTTTACCTTTACCTTTACAAATAAATTCTGTTCTCTTCTCTTTGTCGTGGTCGTGCATGCTGCAGGCTGTGATGAACATTAGATTCACTGATGCGTAGCTGTGTGTGCGGTAAACTGGAGGCGGACGGTCGCAGTTGTTGTTCACACTACAGCAGTCATCCATCGATATAGCCCGCTATTCGTCGACAATCGCGATTTGTGCCTACCCCACCTGCATTCGACGCCCCCGTTACTTTAGGGAAGTCGAAGTCGGAACATTGCTATGACGTTTGATACGAAAAAAACTAGAATGGTGTAACTACCCGACGGTGAACAAATTTTGAAGATATGTTTATTCGTTTTGACATAATACACGAATGTGACAGACGGACGGACACCGCATGACGGCATAGGCAGCGCTTGCATAGCATCGCGCGGCAATAAAGCGTGCATGCGGTTCGCGTGATGTTCTTGTTGTTCACTTAATTTATGCTATGCATTGCGCTATTTGTTGTTGTGTTTGTCGTGGTTTATTGTTGACAACGATGACGTCAGTTTTCTGTGGAGTTAGGTGGCATTGTTCTCCGGCAATGTCAGTCATACTTCGCTGGCTATTGTCTACAGTGCACTCTCAGCAGTTAGAATGCACTGTAGACATACGAGACTGCGCTGTAAACAGCGAAGCGTGACAGACATTCGCGGTGAATAATGTATCGCACGTCAGCCTGAGTCTGGAACAGATCGTTGACTAAAACTTTAACTTGTTAGCAGTTATATTGCTAACAAAGTGACGGATAAACAATGTAACAAAATTACAAACACAGTCGACCAGTGCTCCTATATAGGCAGCACTACCAAGGACTGTCACGTACAGTGACTCCACAGCTCGCACCGACTGTACGGCTACCCCAATAATTCTCTCGTTGCCGCAAGAGAATTCTCCACTCGTGTCAACCACGAGTCTCCCAAATGCCACTAACCCTGCACGTCTCAGACTCGAACGACAAAAAGGTCGGAAAGTCAACGTGAGCGAGTCTGCTATAAAAAACACGTGCTCACGGACAAGCTCAGACACGCCCGTCGCTGTCGGCTAATAACATCCGAATGACTACTGCCTGCACGCGCGCGCACACACGTGCCGCCACGCGTCATCAACAAACACTGCTGGCCTACGTCGCAACGCCTACGTGACCACCTACAGCTAGACCACACGTCTCATGGCCAAATTAACACATTATACATGACATAGACCTTATTCAATTCTCAGTTGACTACGTTAAAGTTTTAAAATTGGCTTGGAACCAGCTGCGCAGTTTCCATAACAACAGTAGTGACTTGATGGTCTGTCAAAAACAAGAACTTAGCTATCGTAAACAGATCGCACACAATACGTTGTGGGCACTCATAGGCCTAAATATTACACCGTGACCTTGAAATCTAGGTTAAGGGTCACTCAAGGTCACTGGAAACGGAACGATTGGACAGATCATATACACGACTTACTATTAGTCGACTTATTTGACGTTAAATATTATTGTGACCTTGAAATGTTGGTTACAGGTCACTCAAGGTCATTGAAAGTGGTACCATTTGAAAGCTTTGGTACGGTTTCCTATTCGCCTTCCATAGTAACTATGGCCGTATCTGTAGCCATTTTGGAGATATTCAGTGTCAAGGAATGGTCTGACCTTGAAACCTGGGTTTAAAATCCTTCAAGGTCATTGAAAATGGTGCCGTTTGATAGACCATATGCGACTTTCTATTGGTCCGCCATCTCTATCTTGTACCATTTTCGAGTTTTTTGACGTTAAATAATATCGTGACCTTGAAAATAATATGTAGCCGTTTGTGAGATATTTAGCGTCAAAGAGTGGTGTGACCTTGAAAACAGGGTTAGGGTTCGTTCAAGGTCATTGAAATGACACCATTTGATAGATCGCATACGAGTTCCTATTCGCCTTCCATAGTAATTATGGCGATATCTTGTATCGATTACGAGATATAGCGACTTATTAGTAGAAAATCGCGAAATTTTTATACCCCACCTCTATTTAGCGCCCCCGTCGGAATTTCTTGAAGTTGTTTAATGCTGCTAAAACTAGAATGATTGGGCTACCGTACGGTGAATAAAACTGTGACGATATGCGAAACCGTTTTCATCCAATACCGGAGCGTTACGGACAGACAGACGGACGGACAGAATTCCTATATCAATATCGCGCGTCAGTATGCTGACGCACGATAAAAGCCGGACGGCTCTGAATACGATATTTGGCATAAATTGACAGAACGTTCTTTAATTTAAATAAAATTTTACAGGTAACCCGTGTTCAATATTCTTAATTAACATCAATAGTAGAATACAGTTGTTTATACAGCAATGTACCATCTGAAGCGGTTACCATAGCAATCCTCAAGTACACGTCATTCCACTGCAGTTGATGCTGCCTTATAAACAGAAAAGTTAAATCTTTTAAACAAACATTGTTTTTGTCGGAACAGTGTGCAGTGTTAAAAGTTATATCAAGTGTTCGAAGTGTAGTCTTTCAGCCTAGACTCGGGCCCGCAATCGTTTTGTAACTCGTTTATTGCCCTGTCGATAACACGTTGTTTGAAATCAGCAGGAATATCGCTGTTCGGGTGTGTCAAGTCGCTACTGTTGTTATGGAAACCACGCAGCTGGTTCTAAGCCAATTAAAAAACTTTATGGTGTCATTTGAGAATCGAATAACGTCTCTCTACACCAAAATAATCAGTAAATGTTGTGAATTTGTGAAGTTATGTAATATTAATCGTAGCGGTCAGGGTTTTTTGAAGCACAATGTAGATGAGATATACACAGCTTGTGAAAATTATTACCTGAAACGTCCAGTAGGGAAGCCAGCAAACGACGTAGACAACGACGACGGCCGTCACGAGCCACGTGATCTTCCGAGCTCGCATCTTTCGACCGCCGTCTCGCCCAGCTGCCGCAGCCGGCAGCCGGTGTGGCCGCGTCCCGGAGTGATGGGTCGGTATCCGGCGCCGCTGGAGTTCAACGACAAGCATGGCGTAGAAGACGGAGATGAGGGTGACTGGAACGACGAAGCTGACTATGAGCGTGTAGACGATGTAGACGCGAGTCGGAGTACTCGTACCGCCGTCGCTTGCCGGGATATTTATTTGACAGCTGCATTCAGCAAAACTTTAGTTAAGTATTTTTTTCGCGCGTCGGCATGCTAACGCGACGCGCGATAGCCGATTTGTCCGTCTGTCGGTCCGTCTGCCCGTAACGCTCCGGTATCAGATGAAAACGGCTTAACATATCGTTACAGTTTTTTTCATCACATGGTAGCCCAATCATTCTAGTTTTACAAGCATCAAACATTGTCACAAAATTCCGACGGGGTCACCCCCGGCGTGGGCGCTAAATACGGGGGCGCTGAAAATGACGGACATGAAATTGCAGGACATGAAATTGACGGACCGAGTTGCAGGGCATGAAATTGCAG
>Ga0209339_1001346_pt1 | contig 10415 bp, 4 predicted proteins | sample OlaalgELextract3_FD_187376 | JGI IMG/M metagenome (GOLD analysis project Ga0209339, IMG submission 187376) | Olavius algarvensis symbiont microbial communities from Tuscany, Italy - Type A ELBA extract 3 (SPAdes) (version 2) | ecosystem: Host-associated > Annelida > Digestive system >...
CTTTTAAAAAAAATTTCTGGGGGCAAGCCCCCAGACCCCCAACTGGAGAGGGGCATAGCCCCTCCCCAGACCCCTCCCCTTCGCTCTTCTAACTATCCCCCCACTTTTCAGCAGGCTCCGCCGGCACTGCAGGTGAGGTGGAAATATCTGTGATGTGTACATAGAGAATTTTCTTGCAAATCATCTGGTGAAAGGATTTTCAAAATCCGTCCACATTTGCCAAAGTTATTACTTTTTTGGAACACGGTGTATAATCAATCAATCGATCTGTCTGCTAAAATACTTTAATGATACATTAAACATAAACATTAGCTGGACGGACATAGCGACGACTAGGAAACCACACGCAGGCTATCATTTTTGCTGTCACAAGCAACTTGAAAGTATGTAAGGTTACCGGCAGTCGCATAAGCAAGACATGTTGTAATATCTCAGAAACAGTGCAAGACTCGGGTACTACAAACCACTAATAGAAGGTCGTATATGCTCTTTCGACTGACATTATTGTTGATAACGTTGAGTAAACTTTAACAGTCATTCCGGCGTCTCTATAGCTTCATTATTTAATAAAATAGAGCATCACAGAACTAACGAAACTGTCCATCGAATGCGATCTTCGTGACACCGGATGACTCTTCAAGGATGCACAAAATCATTCAAGAATAGGAAACAAAGAGCTCGAGAAAGTTTAGTACAACGTGTAATGAAGGCATTGTGTACATTTTGTCTCGCAACAGATAGCCGACTACTGGAGGCATTTTTACTAAAACATTTCGAAACAAGTGTGGCGCGTTTATGGGTGCAACGAGTAAGCCCCCGCCACTAGCCTAAATTTCACGAAAGGTGAAGTTTTTCACGGGGCAAGGTTTACTGTGGGACACGGGGCGAAATTTGCTGTGGGTCACAGGGCGAGATTTAGTGTCGCTCAAGATCATCCTAAGAGTCCAAGAATGGGATCTTTGAAAAGCCCATGTAGGACTTGCTATCTTCATCAATAGAGACCATAGCTCCATATTGTTTGGTTTCTGAGAACTCCGCGTATTTGTGTATGCATTTCTGGCGACAGACAGACGAACAGACAGACAGACGAACAAACAGATGGACAGCTAGCATCATCGCGTAAAGCCCCGCATTTTCTAGTGGGTGTTTGGAGCGTCGTCGCACTTTCTCTCTATACGACGCTGAGCTTCTTGCAGACTTGATGAAGCGCCGTGGTTTTTGTCCCACGCTTTGTACGACGAACCATTATTTACCTGGACAGTTCTGTTGATGCGTTTCATCATGACAACACCGATGTGGGTGTTTCCATTTCCCAGTCTCCACGAGCGGAACCTTTCCTGTTTTTCGTCGATGACTTGACACATGAGCACGTAAGGGAATCCTTTGCGATTCATGAGTTTGACGAAGTCGAGTGCGTGACGCTGCGTCGACAGCGGATATCTCAGTGATCCGCAACGTTCTTCCTGTTCCTCGAACACTTGCAGTATCAGACGGTCAAACGCTGCCGGGTCGACCTCGTCGTCCTCATCAGACATCACTTCACACATACACACAGTCATATACTGCAGTAGTCATGCAGTACACTAGACATAACGTAAACCTTTGTTGTTCAGTGTTTCGTGGATTGTTATGAACAATTACACGGCGTACTTGCGAGCACAGGGCTGATCGTGTGATAAACCTTAACCCAACGCTAACCATAATCCTAGATCTATCCTAACTCTAACCGCAATGGTAGTCCTAAATCCTAATCAAGCAATCACAACTACCTGTGCGTATTGGTACTTTGTAACATTATATTGTGTTTTTTTGTAGGAAAAGAGATAACAATTTACTAAATTTATATTTTTTATAATCGTTTCATATCATCATTACATAATCAAACACTAGATTTATTTACAGCAGATTATTTCCATTTAATCATATGCGACTGCAGGTTATGCGCAGACGAGGCTATTATATTTTCACTAGGGATGTCCCGTTGTCTGTCCCATGCCAATATGGACTCGTCCGCAGGGCGGGGCGAGTATGCTGCGGCGGAGGCATCATATGACCGCGAGCGGTCTTTCATTCTGTAGTTCGTTCGTTTATTTAACTCAGGCACGAAGCTCATAAGACACACTACATTGTACACGAGACGACACAAAGAGGTTAAACTACAGCTACAAGAGTAAAAAGTCTCAATAATGCTGAAAATACCAAGTTCAGTCAGTTAGCTGACAGTCAAGTTGGTTGTAACTACCGTATGCCTAACAGAAGATCGAGAACGCTGAATGTCTGTGGTTGTCTAACAAACTAACTAACTAAACATACAATACAGCTTACATGACTAGATGACCAGCTGTTTACAGATATATATGCAATGTCTAGTAAAAAGGGGATGATAAAATATAGTAAAATCAGCATAGCATCTACAATACAAAACATCATGAAAGCTAATTTTAAGCTCAAGCGGTAAAAAAGTAGAGCCTATACGTACTCGGCAGGTATAGGCCTACACGTTGTACAGAAAGATGTGAGCTCTACATAGTTGTAAGTTGTGTTTGCCTGCGAATGACAGAATAATAGCTCTAGCAGCAAAATGACGGAGTCAGGCACAACGTGTGTGGTCAGGCTGTGTCACGACAATGATGTCGACATGCCGCGTGTATCGCCCGACACAAAGCAGACACCGCAGTCCATCGACTGGCGTCTTCCAGGAAATTATTTCTCAGCCGCAGCCTCTCTATCTGCGCCAGTCGTCTGTTCTACGGCTCCTGTATTAACGCACGAACTGAGTATTATAAACCAGCTACTAACGATTGTCGCGCCGCTTCTGACGGCAATGGTAGGAACAATACAACGGTACTCGCGACGCGACTGTTCTTCGACGTGCCAAACGTCACGACCTATATAGCCATCACGATAAAGCTGGTGTAGCTGCAGTAGCATCTATCACAATCACATCGTCGTGTAAATAATTCTTGAGAGCGTTCAGACACGCTAACAGCCAAAAGTATTCAAGATACTAAACTCAATACAACTACTAGCGCACAGCTGGCAAGCATTACTGAAATAGTTACAGCGCACAAGCCAACGCCCACTGGCATCACTTGCACAGCAGCAGCAGCATCAGCAACAGCAGCAGAGCAGTGGGATTTAACACCAAGCAGACTCAACAACAAACTAGACGCCAGCGTAGGCCTATACGTCGATCCCATCCCGGCCGGCGTTGCCTGATCAGCATTGCTGGCTTGATGCTCGTCAGCATTAGAAAGTCTACGACCGATGCCTAATGCACATTTCTCGATGCAAAACTAGCTGAACTCTATTAGTCTAGTTCTTACGCCTCCGGCAATACTGACTGGCCGATGCATAACGTTTCTTACCGGTCTGTTCTTCTGTCTGTCCGTCCGTCCGTCCGTTCACCCGTTCAATCTGTAGCACGATAAATATGAAAATGAATAAACCGACTTTGCTGCAAGTTTGCACAAGTGGTTCGTGAGGCATGAAACGATCACCTTTGGGGGTCAATACTCAGTAGGTCAAAGGTCAAGGTCACTCGATGGCGAAGTTAAATTTGGAGGCCATCGTTATCAACCCCTTCGTCGGTCGAGTAGGTTTTCTACAGTGTGTCCCAGAAAAAAAAACTGCAACCCTACGCGTTTGATGACAAAATAGCCAAATCTCAACGGATTTAAACAAAATTTGCAGGAAATAATGAATAACTGTTCAATAACTGTGCAAAATTTTGTATTGAAACTTTGAAAACTGACCGAGTTATATTAAGTGATTTTTTGGTACTGAAAACCATAATTTTGCGTGGTTGTTGCAAAATTATTCAGCATTATTTCTTGCAAATTGTCTTTAAATCAAACGCGCAGGGTTACAGTTTTTCTCGGACACGCTGTAGGGGGCCTATTTTCTAGAAGTGCCACCAAGCTGTAACGTGCCATTGTTTATAACAGTTGATGATCAATCTTTACAGTTGAAGACGACCTCAGCGAGCGACTTGTGCAAGCGTTATATGTCTTGGCGTAATCTTGTGTTTGAGTGACAACTGGTAGCATGACTACTATAAAGAACATACTGCTACTGCAGACGCACGTGACGTTGGTGATTAACATTGACATTTCATTGCAGTTAATCTGCTTCCAGTGGAGTCACGACTGGATTGCAGAGTGATGAGGACTCAGGTGACAGTGACAGTCGCCTGACATGCATGATGATCACAATGATGAGTCAGTTTGTAATCGTACCGCGACGATAGCGCGACGACAAACACTGCATGGTACCAGAACTGCGACTCTTAATGAAATGAATGTATGAATAGATGAATAGATGAACTGGATTTTCGGTCGTTGACGTCATCACACATGATGCTGTTTGTGCAAAGCGACGACCTGCCCTGGCTGGTCTGATAGGCCTATAGTTATAGGCTGAATAGGCGAGCACGACGGCCGTCTAAAGATAGTGACTATTAGGGCGTCGTCCGTCACGCTCCGTCGATCTGCGTCTATTATGATGTCGCGTGTTGCCGCAATGCACATTGGCAACGGATGAATCGGCGAGATATGATTAATAGCGCCAGAGCAATGGCCGTGAATGATTCCAGAACTTCTATATAAACAAGCTTCCATCTGCAGAACGTTATCAGCGTGAAGTGAGACAGCTAACAGTGTACTGCGAGAAGAGAAGAGAAGAGAAGAGAAGAATATTTTGCTGTTTATCATCACTGGTGAGTTATTCGCAACTGCTGCTATAATTATCGTAAAGTGTGTTATAAATTATGCATTATTCGCAGAGTTATAATTTTAAATGTATGTATTTTGTATGGATGCATAGTTAAATTAGTACAGAATAAATTTCGAATAAATGCATAAAAATTAATAGTAATTAATTAATTAATTTTATTAGTTAAATTAACACATAATTTATTTCGAGTAAATGTAGTCTAAATTCGCACACTTTACACATATCGGTATACAAATTCGACAAGGCTAATAAATCATTTGGTTTTATTATTCAAAAGGAAACTGCATGAATGAAATAAATCAGCACAATATTCGACTAATTTTGTATACAATTTTCATCGATGCAGTTAAAGCAGGTTGCGAAGATAATTTCTAAGGGCAAACGCTAACTGTTTTTGTTGTTCTGCTTAATTTGACAGTGTTACTGTTTAACTATACTTTATTATATCGAGTAGGTTATTAAATAGCAAATAATTATTTTACGAGAATGCGTTCTACTTGACTTGACGTGACTTGACAAAACATGAAATACATGATCGAGCGCAGATCAGAATACGAGTAATGAGATCACATCAGACACCGGACAGCTAAATGTCGTTGCATGTATACGCTGTTAACAGGACAACTCGAACTCGTGTACAACATGAAGCTTCAACTCGCCGTCGTACTGGTGCTTATACTGGCAGCAGTTGCAGTCAACTCGGCTCCACCGAGACGTGAGGTGAGCTGCGACTTTCCATACGAATTAGCACGCCTGTCTCAAACTACTATAATGATGACGTTTGACGACATTAAGCGTAAATGAACGTTTTCTCAATGTGATATAGCATGCACACGTTCAACTAACTGCTACGGGGGGATGGGGTGCGGGTGCCCTTTTGCAACATCTTTTAGTAAAGTTTAGGCCTGTCTTCAAGTCCAACGATAGAACCTCTCACAGAACGAAAATTCGAATTTTATGAATTTGAAAAAAATTCATAAATTTTTACGAGTTGTAAAATATCCATGCACTAGTTCAAAGGACATTAAATTCGGTTATTAACAACACTGCGCGCACAGACTATCTTACATGCAAGCTTAGCTAACATCAGCCGAGCGTAACGGGTGAAGTATCCATCTCCTGACTCATTAAACCCCCAAACACCGGTCGCTTAGCCGCCGAATCGCCCAATGGAACGACCGTGCGAATCGATCAGTGACCACAGCCAAGTCAGGTCAGCATGCTTACAGTACAGAGCATGTGTCGTGGCATATAACCATGGAGCTATAATTAGAACCACCAACCGCTCTGGTGGAATAAGTAGTCTACGAACGTAGAAGTTCGGGCGAAGACAAATTACATTTTAAAAATTGTCAAAACCGTTGCAAATATTTTCGCAATATTTTTACAGAAGATCAGATTTCTGGCCTACCTGCTGGTGTAAATAAATTTTGGAAAAAGTCTGCTGTTCGGGCACAGCACACGCTCGTGACAGTCTGAGTCGCAGACAGACGGACAAACGATCTCAATAGTCGAGAGTTAACGTAACGTAGGAACGTAATATAACATTGCGTCACTTTATACCAATTCAACGTGATCAACAAAACTGTTACATGCGAATAAATAGGCCCACATAATTATAAAAAGTGATGTCATTTAAATTTCATACAATGCAAAGAGACCAGTAATGACGTAGGCCCTACCAGTCTTATCGAGCTCATTCTCTTATCATCAGCTATTTATTTCGCGACATAACCTATCTCTTCCGCTTCTCAACCTCACAGATCTGCAATTCTTGCATCTCCGCGTCGCCAATCTCGGCCACTTTTACTTCCACTTCAGCAATAAATTTATACTGTGTTATTTATTATTCAGCGACAGGGTGGTCGAGGCGAAAGAGAAAGACCCCGCGAAGGCCGCCTACATGGCAGAAGATTTGGAGATCCCAGAAATCCAGAAGACGGTCCTCTGAATCCCAGAAATCCGGAAGTTCCGAAACCAGACAATCGTACTGATGATACGCCTAACGAAGACCGAGCGGCCGGGGTACCGGGTCTGAGTCCCAGATGGCACGGACGAGGAAGACGCGATGAAGACCGCAAACCACTGGACCACACCGAAGATCCAAGGAAACCTGAAGACCACACAGGAGGCCCTCTGGACCGTCCTGGCGAGGGACCCGAACGCGAGAGGCCTGGATTTAGAGGCGAGGCACGACGTAGAAGACATGAGAGTGATCCAGAGGACCAGACCGCAAGTCTTGACGACGACGAACGCGAACGTAACTGCTCTGGGCGACGACATAAGCATCATAAGCCAGAGAACCACACCGCAAGTCCTGACGACGACGAGCGCCAACGTAACTGCTCTGGGCGACGACATAAGCATCATCGCGGACACGAGGACCATACCGAAGATCCCATAGAACGAGAAGACCGTTCAGAACGCGACGACGGACAGGGAAGACCTCAGGGGCAGCCAGAAGATAGCGATGAAGACAGCGATGAAGACAGCGCTGAACGTGGTGGTCGACGTGATCGTGCACCTCGACGTTATGGTGGACCTCGACGTGGTGGACGGGGACGTCGAGGAGACTGACGTCGGGGCTAGCCGCTCAGATACATCACGTTCTAGCTCTTACTGAACCCACTCGTGACTATTACTACGTAGCTTATGTGTTTATTTTTATTTCTTTAGTTTTCTTTTTCCGTGTATTCTGGTGCTCAGTGACTATTTTGTTAGTCGTTGTGAAGCAGGTTAATTCATAAACGTAACATTTTACTTTTGCGAGCAGCTGGACTGCTGCGTTGTACGTACACATAATATGAACAGCAGTATTTGTAGAACACTGTAGCTGTGAATGTGATGTAATCACCTCATAACGTCACGGCCACACACGACGACGTCTTGTTTTCAGTCGTGTCAGTTATTTTTAGCAACATCTCGAGAAACCGGTTATAACTGTTGTCAAGCAGGCTCTGGTTGTCAAGAACATTGACAGAAGACCAGTAATGGCTAACTGCCTGCTCATTTCGACATACGAATTGTTCCAACATACAAATAGCGGGGCGAGGTTCGCTCGTTTTATCTTGTAACACTTGCTATGAAAGTATATTATACGTAGACTTGATGACGTAATTCTCTTGTCCTTTGGCTAAAACGAATAAATTGTTCATACCGATTAACTGGATTGTGTAAATGCATCTTATTGCGCACGGCTATACACTGTGTTCAGAAAAATCCACTTTTGTTTTCTTGCATAGCTCTTAGGAAAAGTAACCAATTTGAATGAAAATTTCAGACAAAATAACCAATGAAATGCTAATTCAACAGCAAAAAAGCAAGTTGTACTCTTCTTAAATATTCTTTGCTAGCAGCGATGTAAACCGGACGTCAGTAAAAGTGTCGTTACAGCAATAAGATTTACCGTTGGAGATCACATTATTATTACATGCTCATGAATAAATAAAAAGTATCAAGCAAACCACTTTCTGAAGATGTTTCCTGACAGAGGATAGAGTTTTCATGGGTTTAAACATTTAACAGAATAAGTGACAGCAATGGCTTCACTGACTCGTGTTTCGGCACGAAACACGAGTCAGTGAAGCCATTGCTGTCACTTTCCGCTGTGGTTGACCACACAATGCCAACCCCACTGCAAAGATCAACGGAGTTAAGATTTTGCACTGATATGTTGATCAGTGTCTTTACCCCATCAAGACTGCATATTCCGTCAGAAACATCCTGAGCAAGCGTTTTTCTACGTAATTTTTTCACTCACATCCATTTCATCAGATGTTTATCGTCAATGGTAAATCTCACTCTGTAACGACAGTTTTACTGACGTCCAGTTTACATCGCTGCTAGCAAATAATATTTAAGAAGAATACAAATTATTTTTATGCTGTGACAATCAGCATTTCATTAGCTATTTTGTATGACATTTTCATTCAAATTGGTTATTTTTTCTAAGAGTTATGCAACAAAACATAAGTGGGCGTTTTTTTCTGAACACAGTGTATACACTGAAATTTCAATATTTGAAATTTCAATATACACCATTATAAAAATAAGCTTATTATAGGCCTACACTTCAAACTCCAGTAAAATACATGCAGTTTATCAGTTAGAAACTTTATCTTGTCAACAGTGTCACTCAAAATAAGAATTATGTTATGTTTGTCTAATCCAGCCTTCAAGCTGCAATTCTCAATAAATGTGTGAGTGTGCCTGTGTGAAATACATGGTTATGTGATTGAAAGCAGACTCACAGAAGACATTATAGCTTGACGACAGATTTATGCCATATAAATATTTTAAAAAATACTAATGATTAAAAATTTTGCAGCCAATTGTGTACGAAATCACACACACACCACACATCAAATCAAACTTGTCTTGTGGCACTCAACTACTAACAACATGAAGTTAGCACGTCACGTCATGTCACTCAATCAGTTTTATTACTTACTTAAAATTACTTAGCAGAATGTTCGTCAGTCAATAACAACTCAAATTTGGTAGACAAGGGAAGTCAGCTGTGGCAAAAGACCTGAGTGGAGATATCAAAAGGCCTAGAACTACTATTTATTATGCTCTGAAGAACAGCATACCGCTGTAAAACATCCATAATAAAACATAGAGGCCGAGTATGCTACCTGCAGTCAGTTGCGTAACAACCATTGGACAAGGCTGGACAATGTCAGGGGCCTCCGGGATCTAGAGGGGCCCAAGCCTGACCCTAATTTTCTTTGTACATGTATATTTCAAGTGTTAGGCGTCAGCCATCTATTCTACTCTACAGACTACAGCTGATTTTTTTTGTGAACGTTAGTACTTTAATAATAATAAATTCTTCCGTAAATTCAAAATGTGGTATGGGGCCTTTTATGTAATTTGTCCAAGGGCCTCCAGTCAATATGTTACGCCACTGCCTGCGATCGACTGCACTGGGTAATGACAGCCAAACTGACTGAATCATGAGAACATACACAAAACACACTGACCCCGAGACAAACAAACTGGACCTATTTAAGTAAACACATGCAACCCAAAACAAACTCTATGATAACTGCTCACATGAGTGTGCACGATTTGGGACAATTGTGGTACATAGAACAGTTCTGATAATCTACCATCTAATCCTCCATACAATCACGTGGTCTGTTGGACGGAAACCATTGTAAACCGAAGCATAAAGCGTAATAAAACACAGAAAACAAAAGCCTCTTTCCAAGTTACAAAAACACTTCTAGTTCGTAAATTTTTCAGTTTTCTGATATCCACGGATGCTTTCAGTTTCACAGAATATGCCTCTAGTTCACTATTTATTTCCTCAAACACGTAATAATGTGTCACAATTAAACAGAACAAAAGATCCAAGATGGACAGAAGAAAACAACCTAACAGATTAGTTTACAATTTCTGGCATGGTACACCAAAAAATTTGGTGATCGAAACCTCATTTTTATCAATGTATACAGTTTTTATTTGTTACAACAGACGAAGCTCAGACTGAACACTTACACAGTGTGTGACGAAAATGCATCCTTACCCCTAATATAATTTTTCTTAATTTAAATTTGCGTAATCGCGCACCTCTAATGTCTTCCATTTCGACGATAGTTAACTTATTAGTCGTGTAAATTATAATAATAAATTTCGTTTTAAGTTTAGAATAATAAATTTCATTTTCTTTACTT
>Ga0209339_1001347_pt1 | contig 10415 bp, 7 predicted proteins | sample OlaalgELextract3_FD_187376 | JGI IMG/M metagenome (GOLD analysis project Ga0209339, IMG submission 187376) | Olavius algarvensis symbiont microbial communities from Tuscany, Italy - Type A ELBA extract 3 (SPAdes) (version 2) | ecosystem: Host-associated > Annelida > Digestive system >...
ATTCGCTGAAGTATTGGCCTTGAATGGCGAGACATATGTCGTCCGCGTAAATGAATTTTCGGCCATGTGTAACTGGCAGGTCGTTGGAGTACAAGTTGAACAGAATCGGTGCAAGGACAGAGCCTTCAGGAAGGCCGTTACGTTGGGGTCTCCAAGAACTGGTGTCATTGCCCATGTGCACCCTGAAACGTCGATCTCGAAGCAGCAGACCCACCAGTCGGGTGAACCAATATGGCATGCTTTTACTCGGTTACTCGACGATTTAACAATTACGATAATTGGTTTGCGTGTAGTCGAAAGTAAATTATAAATTAATTAAGTTTTTATTCTTTGTGTAGGTAGATATTCTAGTTCTACATGTAAATTAGCACGCTAAATTGTTCGAGAAGATAATTTAGCATAGACGAAAGAAAAGCCTGTACCAGATTGGACACAGTCGGCTGCTGCAATAAGCTAAGCACTAAGATGTCGGCGCAGATGTATCCGTTGAGCGCCACGCGCAGCGTCTGCTCACTACAACGACGGTCATTCTCATTAACTCCGTTCTGTGTCTCCATTTCGGCCCCGGCCTCAGCCGCTGAAACTGACTGGTACGTGGCCCGCCACCAGTCGTCAGCGTATTTTCCGGCCAATATCCATTGATACTTGGCACCGAACATGTTGAGTGACGACGCCTAAACACGCATTGTGTCTATACAGCGCTGCTGTTGCCGACAATTACGCAGCATCTTTTATGACACTGCTAAATACTGCAACGTCCCACAGCGGACCCCTGAGACACGCGATGAGTTGCGTTGTGGCTTTGCTGTCGTTTTCTCGCCATTTATAAGGCCTGTCAATTGGTAAAATCTTTACCTTTTACGTCTTTCTGTGATAAATTTTCAACTTGTTAAACTGCTGTATAATACACTGCGACTACTTGTTCTAAGGTCATTTTATTTTATATTCATATTTGTGCACCAGTTGGTAGAAAGAACAACATAAAAATCACGATGATGATAATAACAGTAAAATAATAATGACAACATTTACTATACTACAACAATTGTTATCATAGTAGTTACAGCTCACGATCTCATTATTATAGTAACATCTTTAATTACAAAGTGCGGGTAGAAAACGAATTGAATTTTAAGGACAGTGTATCAAAGCTCAGTATTGTTTGTACATACGTTAAAGTCTAAACACAGGAACAAACCGTTTTGTATTCACACAACGCAAGCGCAGAATTGTTATCAATAATTGACCGCGCACTTGTGACATAGCAGGCCTTGTGTGTTGCGATCGATCGATAAATATTATATAATGTATGCCTGGGCTTACCTCGCAGAAAACTTTCTTGGCCATATCGGCGTCGAAGTCACCCAGAATAATTCGCACGTCTTTTTCCTGCAAGCATATAATTTACACATAGGCCTAAACCAGTTATGGCGATAAACAGGATTCAGACATACTGACAGTTACTATCGGGCCCTAGGTGAGACGTCGTGATGGCGATTTACACGCTATTTGCCGAGATCTGTTGAGTGTCCCGTCTTATTTGGCGACAGTGCAACGTCACTGTTATGACCGCGCTATAAAACCGAAATGTTATAGCCATCTACAACACGTAAAATTCGATAGACCTTCAATATATGGATGACTCGTCGCTGTGGCTTTATTACAGCTGATATATCACAGCTCATCGAACACGCTCTTCGTACAGTGACGTTTTCATTAAGTTATAAACTAAACGGCGTCTTGGCACGAACTGTGTTAAATAATAAAACCCGCCGTGCGAGCGTTCGAGGATGTGGCCTGCAGTGGCGCAGAACCGTATCGGGATAGTGTCATGAATCAACGGCTGTAAGCCGGGCCCGACCTGCTGCTGGGATCACTCGTCGGGAAGGAGGGGGAAAACAAGCGCTGGCTGATCAGTTCCGGGCATGCGCCATGCAGTTGTGGTTCTGTGTCACGCACGACGTGGCCACTAGTAACTCACTGCGCTGCTCGCTCGAGACACGTCGTGCGTTGATGCATATGCCGCTAAGATGCTCAACGCGTCGGAAATCGAAGCTCAGCAACGTCATCAATGTAATGTGATAAATGTAAAAAAAACTGTCGTTTAGACACTAGTTAACGGCTAATGACACATCTGAAACTGCAAAAATTACAAAAAGGTGATTACCCACCAGCTGCCTTAATGTCAATGTGCTGTTGAGTAATATCACTTTTTGTAATTTTTGCAGTTAGCTGTTAACTAGTGTCTAAACGACAGTTTTATTTACATTTATATTTGCAGTTTTATTACATTTCTGTATCTGTTACATGATACAGGGTACATGTTACGTGGTACGGTGTACGTGGTCCGCATAATTTTTGAGGTGCTCCCGTACCCCAGCCGGCCACTACCAAGTTTGGTAGGCCTACTAAAGTTGTTAGTGCAACTTACTTCGCAAACCCAAGTTGCCAGCTACAATTGCTGCAGAAATAAATAGGGGGTCCCAATTTTTTGGATGTTCCCTTAGCCCGGACCCCAGCCAATTTTGGTCCTAAAAGTTGTTTCTTGGTGAGGTAGTCCCCGAACCCAAGTTGTGTATCAAATTTGGTTCAAATATCTGCACTAGTCACTGAGATCGACGCACTTATGCTTCAGACGTTCATTTGATGACGTCACGCGAATTAACTTCCGGTTTCGACATTCGGTCACGTGGTCATCTCTGCATGGCTGTGATGCATCTTCCAATAAAATTTGGTGCATATATCTTTATCCAGTCTGGAGTTATGGACATTTTCCCCAAATTGAAGATAGCGGCCGCCGCCATTTTGGATTTGTTCGGGGGAGCCATGGGACCACCCATGAAGGCTCATTCATGGTGCGTACTCCCTGTAAAAATTTCATCATGATCGGCTAAGCAGTTTTCAAGTTATAATGATTTGAATTTTTTGTCGTGCAGGCTTAAAAGTCCTTCACCCCTAAAAATTTCAGTTTTGGGGGTTTTACCCCCAAAATTTAGAGGTACATCGTTCAGACCCACAAAAGGCACATCTTTGCGTGATTTCACGTCTTTTGAGCTATCGCGCGTAAAAATCGATCAATGGGTCTGACCTGTAGGCGAGTCTGAGAAAATAATGTATAAATAAATAAAAAATAATTTTTGTTATATTTCACCCATTTGCCCAGAAGCCCCCAGTGGGTGGATTTGTACCAAATTTGGTATATTGGGTCCCCTCGCGGACGTAATCAATTGTGCTGACGTTTTTATCGATCTGTTCAGGGGTATCGATTTTGTGAGGGGTTGAAATTTGCCTATCCCCATAGGAATTGAAGGTCGCCGTTAACACTGTCTGACACTACCGTTCAGACTATGATAAACAAACGTTACAATTTCTACAATTTATTCGTCTAGTTAACCTGTTAATGGGCCACGTCGAATAATATGAAGTCGATACACTGGCCGTTGATGGATGGGCTGTTGCATTTGGTTTTGCAAGGAGGGGACTGGGCGGCGCCGTACCAATCACCGTATTACTGTATAATGGTCCGTTGGTGTGCGGTTTTAATGTGCCCGTTAAATGGTTAAAAAGGCACATAAAATGTAAAACTAGACAGAAATGTGAGTTTGTCCGCTTCATGGTCCGCAGTCTCAGTCAACGTATCCCAACCAGCGTGAGAAACCTGACGGTATTTTTACTCACACAGTCACACTGAGCAACATTTTCTCGGAAATTAACTTTTACGGACATCTGTGAGCTTAGCGAAACGACGCAAACATGTTCTATATGGAAGTTGCGAAACGTTAAAGCAGAAAACGTATTCGTTTTTTAGTAATGGATCCTCAAATGTCATGGAATATTATTAAATTTGGTCAGTGTTCTAGTTCTTTGTCGTTAAACAATAACCACTATGAAATTTATAGCTGAATCACAGAACATCCATTGAAACAAGAAGTGTGGCCGTCGAGTTCGGCCGACGTGGTACAGCATTGAGCCAAGACGGCTCAGACTGATCACGTGACCTTGCGACCTTGACCTTTGACCTTGGAGGTCATGGCGCCTGTGGCTGCTGCGGGTCGTCGTCCTCCATCCGTACACCAAGTGTGAAGTTCGTAGGCCTTGCCATTCGGAAGATATGGCGGACGATGTGTGTGAGCATTAATTGGCTTGGTGACCCTGATCTTTGACCTTTTGACGTTAAAACTAGTATGCAAGTAGCATCAAACGTGGGAACCTTCCTTCCAAATTTAGACACGCTAAGACTTTGGGTTCTCGAATTATTCGCTATGTACGCGACGGACGGATCGGACAGACGGACGGACAGACAAAAGCAACGCTTATTGCCCCTTTCCCCACGGGCGATGGCATAATAATTTCCGCTTAGGCATCACCTGCTGCATAGGCCTAATGTAGTTCACTGGCGTACAATGTTATTTGTTTGTTAAAATGCTACGTGTATTTAACACATTACGGACATCCAAATATTTTACTGACTGTATGGACACATAAAAATTTGATCATTTTTTGTGAATAGTCTGTAACTTAATGGACGACGTACAACCTGCCATCCAGTTATTTTTGCTGATAGCCAGTTAAGTCAACCAGTGCGCGCGTGGAAAAGCATATATTTTTACAGCATTAGGCTGTGCATTTTCAGTTACATGACATTTTTATTATACAAACATTCTAAGCTGGACAAACGTGATTGCGGCCGTTTTTTGTAATAATAATACTGATTAGATTAATACAGATATCAGTAGTAGTACCACCGCGAAAAATTCCCTTGAAAACGGCTAGTCTTTGTGTCTTACATTGGTCGGTGAATATATTGCATCTGTGATGCAAACGACGTACATCAGCAAACACGATGAGCACTCGACGTCGCCTAGGCGACTTGAATGTAGCGAAGCAATGGCCTGAGGGCGACTCAATCTCAGATCGGGCAAAACGTCAAGTCGCTACCGTCGCTGCCGCCGCGAAGCACAGTCACAGCACGAAAGCAACGTCGTAAAGGCAATTGATTTAGCTGTTCGATAAAACAAGTAGCCCAGCTGTCGCAGAGAGGCTGCGCGATGCGATGCTTCATGTCTGTCAGTAGCTTCAATAGTAAGTACGATAAAGTTATGTTCGCCTACTCTTACAGTGAAGACAGTCACGAGCGTGCTAGTGTAAATAATATGCTCGAATGTATAGTTCAGTCTTCAGCTGACGACGAAATGACATGGCAGAGAGTTCGTCGTTGCGTAGTGGTGCAGGCAGCACATTTCACGTTGACGGCCCAGCGACTGCAAAGCTGCGTGGACCGTACTGAAACGGACTGTCTTCGTCGGTGGAACGATGAGGTCGCCACGCACAGCGGAACGCAGACGGCGTCGATGAAGGTTGCTTGTAACTGGCTGGTACATGTTCATCAAGTAACTGGGTGATAGGTTACGGAGACAGTTGAACATAAGCACAGACGGTTTGAAGTCGACACGTTGCCGGATTGGCAGCCAGTGCAGGACGTCGCGTATTGTCGACGAGATGCTGTCGAACTTCAGTCTGCGAGCTATCAATCTCGCCGCGGCGTTGAGTATTGTGCGGGAATGGCTTTCAACATTCCCATTCCATCCCATTCCCATCTATTCAATTTCCATTCCCTCCCACCCCCATTCCCAAGTTTTTGGCTTATTCCCATTCCCATGGGATTCCCGTGTGGGCTATTCCCATTCCTCCCATTCCCATTCTGTTAATGCTAAAGTTGTATATAATTAGTGATACAGTAATAATTATAATATGTTCCTAATAACAGAAATCCTAATAATTTATTATCACTATACTAAAAAAGGTTCACATTCTGGTACTAATAGCTATAGTACTAATAACTTAATAAGCTCATCGCAGCATAAAACATTTGGAAATAAATTCCCATGGGAGTGCAGGTAATTCCCGTTCCCACTGAGGTAGTTTCCCATTCCCTCCCATTCCCATTCTCAATTCTGTGTTTTATTCCCATTGCCATGGAATTGCCATGGGATTCCCATTCCCATTGGGAATCCCATTCCCATGCACATCTCTAGCGTTGAGTACACCTAGCAACTGCCGCAGTTGGATGTCGTACGTTCCAACCAGAACGCTATTGCAATAGTCAAGCCGACTGGTGACCATTGACGAGCGCAATGATGGTGTCGGACGTTAATGTTCGACTGACTGAACGTAGCTGCTTGATCCAAAAGCAGCGACATGCGAGACTTCTGATGTGATCGGCAAACGTAAGCTCCTGGTCGATACCAACGCCAAGGCAGGTGAAGGAGATCGATGACCACGATGACGGAAGCATCGACTTTGGCAAGTTGATATGATGTACCAAGACAGGTGAAATGTGTTTTTCCGGTGTTTAATTTCAGTCTGTTTGAAGTCATCCAAACAGCAGTTTCTTTGATGCATGATGTCAGGCGTCCAAATACTGTCAGGCAGTTGTCGGTAGTTGTATGTACATACAGCTGAGTGTCATCAGCGTATGAATGAGCATTGACACCGTGTCTAGCAGCAATTATCAGAACGTCCGCAGTGTACAAAAGGAACAGGATTGGCCCAAGTACACTGCCTTGCGGGAAACCGTCGACTACGGTGTCCCGCAAGGCAGTGAAGTACATGGTCTCCGACTCTGACTCTCTGTGTACGACCGGTGATGAAACTCTTGATCCACGAGAGCACGTTGTCACGGAGTCCAAAAGAATGGTACAGTCTGTTAATAAGAATGTCGTGTATCAAAGGCAGCTGATAGGTCCAGTAAGCTAAGCAATGTGACATCGCCTCTATCAGCTGCCAACAGAAAGTTCGTGACCATCTTGAGCACGGTAGTTTCGGTCGAATGACCGCGCCTGCATGCTGACTGTATGACTGTTAGCTCTGATAGCAGTCCGTTTTGCTCCAGGTGTGCAACAAGTTGGCGTACTTCAGTACTATTGTAATGCCAGGCCGGTCCGGCTCATTGTAGACACGACACTAAACGCTACTCAACATTTAACATTGAACACTGAACATTACATTACGTCAAGCGCAAGTTACGCGTCAGATTTACCGCTGCGTACAGATAAATTCTGTTCCGTTCTCATCTCTTCGTCGTGGTAGTGCATAGCTGTGATAAGCATAGATTCACTGATTCGTGGTGGTGTGCGATAAACTGCAGGCTGGACGGTCGCACTTGCTGTTCGCACTGCAGCAGTCATCGATCGATAGCCAGCTATTCGTCGAAAATCGCAATTTGTGCCTATACTCACCTCCATTCGACGCCACCGTTAGGGGGTCCCCGTCGGAATATTGTCATGACGTTTGGTATGGAAAAACTAGAAAGGTGTGGTTACTCGAAGGTGAAAAATTTGAATGTAATTATGTCTATTCTTTTTGTCAGAATTCACGAGCGCGGCAGACGAACGGACAGACGGTCAGACGGACGGACGGACACCGCATGACGGCATAGGCCGCGCTTGAATAGCATCGCGCCGCAAAAATTAGCTTGAAGCTACTGGTAATTACATTACTCTGCCGAAGGAGGTCGAGAACGATGACTCCAAATCTATCTTCGGCCTTGTGTGACCTTGACCTTTGACCTCCTGATCCTTAAAGTTGAGCACATTGTGCTTTTGCCCGGTGAACTACTTGTGCCAATTGGCATCAGAATCGGTTCAATAGTTTTCAAAGCATCGCGTTCTAAGTTTTGGTAAACGACGAACGAACCGTCAGGTTGAGAACATCAGGCCTCCGCCTGCCTGTCTGGCCTGGCGTATGGGCATAATAAACTGCATGCCGTCTATCTAAAGTTGTATAAGCGTAAAAGATGTGCGCTAGTACGTTTAAATGTGAACGATATGCTTTTTCATACTATCGTATACGGCGGGTAATAACGTCCAGTTGTGTGCATCCTGCAGTGCGAATCTGCACGAGTTGTGGTTTTCTGTCGTTGTACAGTAGCTGCAGTAGCTGAACAGAAGTGCAACGTATAACAGGGGATTATACTTCATGAAGTAGCGCGGAGTGACAGTCTATGGGATTTGCCGCCCAGAAGTAAAGGAGCGTTTCCTAATTCTCAATGCGGCATCTTTGATTTGCCGCCGTTAAAGTCTGCCGCAAGTTGCATTAGCGACAACAGCGTCTTCAGTAGGCAATATAAAATCCAACGTTGTCGCGCGGTGCATCGCGCACGAAATACACGAAAAACACTGTGCGTGTTGTCTCCGATTGATCCCCAACAATATCAACAAAAGCGAAAGGCAAACGCGAAATAAATTCTGTTGGCGGTCGCAGCAGCTGTAGTTATACCCGATACACTCTGAAAGAGCAGGAGCTGCGGCGGCGAAGAAAACAAGATTTGCAGAAGAGTGAGAGATGTTTCATTCGACTGCCTATAACGCATATAGTTGAATTGATAGCATGAGATACATAATGAAGTGGACAAATGCACATTGGTCCACCCCATTGGTTCCACGAGCTGAATGATCCAATGCGATCGCAGTCGCTGGCGTCTATGATGACGTCTACGACTCATACGGAACTACACAGTCAGATGCTGTATAGATTGACACAAACTCTAACTAGAAATCAATATGCATCACCTCCGAGGCAATGCAATACCGGCAGGCCCCTTAAGCGATTCTGACGAAATTCTGTGTCGTTGAGCCTGGATTCGCAGGTGCGTTCTCTTAAGCAAAATTTCAACCTTATACAGGGTGTTTCAAAAAAGTAGCCCACCTAAAACTTTTTGGAATATTTTCACTTTGCAAATTTGTTGGCAATTCATATCCACATACACCTACCATTTTTGTAGATTTATCTTAATATTTCATCAAATGGCGTTAATTTTTCCACGAGTACCTATCGTTTTTAGCCCGTCAAGTTTTAAGAATTTACCCAGAAAATGAAAATGCAGTGTACCAGCTTTTCGGAGATAACGTCATTTTTTCGTCATCGCGTGTCCTTAATCGATATATGTCTGATTTTTACTAGTAACGTTTTACTGGCATTGTTTTAAAGCATGGCAAGGCCTAGCAATGGGAAAATTATTGTCGTACAACGATAAACTGGGCATGCAGACACTTCGTGAGCACGGACGTGGTGCAAAAGCCATCATTTCCAGTTATCCTGACAAAGGGTGGAAGTTGAGCACTGTTCAGAAAGTCTGCAGTCGAGTCGACCGCATTGGCTCAACCGTTCTCCGTAAACCAGGCAGTGGAAGACCTGCCACAGCGTTTGCATGTGCAGTTTGTCGTTATAAGACAATTTTCCCATTGGTCGGCCCTATCAAACTTTAAAACAATGTCAGTAAAACGTTAATAGTAAAAAATCAGACAGTTATGGATTGTTTACAATTATCGGACACTAAGACACGCGATGTCGACAAAATGACGTCATTTCTGAAAGGCTGGTACATTGCATTTTTATTTTCTAGATGAATACTCAAAACCAGACAGGGTGAAACGATGGGTACTCGGCCATGAAAAAATTAACGCCATTTGATGAAATATTAAGACAAATCTACAACAAGAACTTAGCTGTCGCAAACAGATCGCGCGTCAGCTGCGCACACAATACGTCGAGGGCATTTATAGGCCTAACTACCCCGTGACCTTGAAATCTAGGTTAAGGGTCACTCAAGGTCACTGGAAACGAAACCATTGGAGAGATCATACACAACTTAGTAGTAGTCGAGCTATTTGACGTTGAATGTTATCGTGACCTTAAAATGTGGGTTGAAGGTCACTCAAGGTCATTGAAAATGGAATCATTTGAAAGCTTGAGTACGGTTTCCTATTCGCTGTCTATAGTAACTATGGTCGTATCTTTAGCCATTTCGGAGATATTCCCGTCAAAGTATGGCGTGACCTTGAAATCTGGGTTTTTGGTCGTTCAAGGTCATTTGAAATGGCGCAGTTCGATAGATCATGTACGACTTTCTATTGGTCTGTCATTGTAACTATAGCTCTATCTTGTACCATTTTCGAGTTATTTGACGTTGAATAATATCATGACATTAAAATCTGGCTTAGACGTCACTCAAGGTCAGTAAAACTGGTGCCATTCAAGAGCTTGGGTCGGTTTCCTATTCGTCTTCTATAGTAACTATGGCCGTATCTGTAGTCGTTTGTGAGATATTTAGCATCTAAGAGTGGTGTAACCTTGAAAACCGGGTTAGGGTTAGGGTTCGTTCAAGGTCATTTGCAGTGGCACCATTTGATATATCGCATACGAATTCCTATTAGCCTTCCATAGTAACTATTGCGATATCTTTTATCGTCTGCGAGATATAGTAAGTTATTGTTAGAAAATCGCGAAATTTTTATACCCACCTGTATTTAGCGCCCCCGGTTTCAAGAAGAATAATCTAAGGCCTGCATACCGAGCTATAAAGCGTCTTCGTGGTAGTACACGAAGTAGTGCAAATGGCTCTGTTGCCCGCTCAG
>Ga0209339_1001349_pt1 | contig 10406 bp, 5 predicted proteins | sample OlaalgELextract3_FD_187376 | JGI IMG/M metagenome (GOLD analysis project Ga0209339, IMG submission 187376) | Olavius algarvensis symbiont microbial communities from Tuscany, Italy - Type A ELBA extract 3 (SPAdes) (version 2) | ecosystem: Host-associated > Annelida > Digestive system >...
CATCGGCGTGTCCGCTTCACTCGACCCGACGTCCCACACTAATGCACCCTCCTGCACTCAGCAGCACCTCTCGCATGCCAATCTTCGCCGACCGCCAATTATTCAGAAACTCTTCCTCAAAGGAAGAAAAAACATTGACAGAAACCTTAAAGCCGCCGGTTTTGAGACAGGTACCTAAAGTACTAGTAGCAATGGTAGCGTATAGTGAAGCACAGTAAAATAGCTGATATTCTACGTCATGACATATCGATGGTTTGCAGCACAAAGGCACCATGTCCACAAACCTGTTTCCGAGAAAATCGCAAAGATACAAAGGTCGTATGTCCCGTTATGCGGACATAAGACATTTGTGCTTTTGACGCCAAAGTAAATTTGCATAATTCTACGTCATGACATAATAAGCTTATAAGTTGATATTTTCACCACCTGACCACATCTAACCAGCTACTGTAATTCGCGCAATAACAGTGGCGTCACCAGGAAACACGGCCGTAGATTGCCTACTTCTAAATTTATTTATTTCAACGACTTAACGTACCAATAATTGTCGTGTATGCACGAAATCATAATTCTGTTTTGTTTTCGATAGTTATGTTTCTGGTGTTGTATATGCACAACATTTAGGCATAGGTCTAATTCTAGTGGCGTACCGAGGACGTACTGAGAACCGCCATTGGTCATCTCAGCGACGTGCAACAACCATTTTAAGTGTCACAACAGGTCAACTGGAGTAGCAAGAATGCGGGAAATCCTTCAAGAGGGCTCTGCCGGAGACCCACTGGACGAAATAACACCACTTGCCAGACCTCCGAACTGGTGGGACTCCCAGATCCCCTAGCTGCGGGAATCTCCAGACCCCCAGCTGGTGGGAGGGGAGGCTCCCACCGTCGTCGTCAGCCTTTCAGGCCTCGCTGTTACCTTCATCCCAAAACCTCCACTAAAAATCCAGGATACGCCAGTGCATAAACTTGGAGAGGCGAGGGGTCGAGCACCAATGCCCCGTGGTGACGCCACTGGTCAACAGCACGTGACACCAGCGTCTGTAGCTGACCACAAATGACAAGTCGTGACGTTAGATGACGTCAACCTGGGTGATGAGAGCATCGTGAACGTCTTGCGGCTTGTTGCGTGATCTCAGAGGAATAGACTGCAGACCAGTCACAGCCGTACCAGTCACGCTTATGACGCGCCTCGAGTCGCTCGGACCTGCGCGGTACGTCATTCCTCTCTGTCAACACTCTCAACCTTGTCCTCGGTACGCCACTCCTGTGTTTCTACGTTTCTATCCTGATGTTTATCTTCCTTATTCGCTGTGTTTTGACAATATTTCCGCCTACTTTCTCACAGTAACCTGTCCTCGGTACGCCTTTCCTGTTTCTTAGATGTTTTCTGCCCTACACACTTCATCCAGATGTCTATTGTTCGAGAACAGAACGACAGGATATCATCTCTGTTTATTTTCATAGAATATTGACTTGTTATCAGTATGTCATTCCTCTCTGTGGCCCAAGCGACGAGCACGCGCAGCAGATGACGTCACGGGCGGTACGGCGAAAATGATGACGTCACGGCGGAACTGATGACGTCACGGGCGGTACGGCGGAACTGCACGTTGACGACGCAGTAGAGGACAAAATTGACGGCGAAGTTGACGAGATAGAGGCAGTTGATAACGACCGTCGCCGTCTGGTACGCGAAGTACATCGCACTCGACTCTTGAGGGTCCTCGGTCTGCAGCACGTGCTCGCGGAAGAAATCCAGCAGTCCAGAAGGTCATACCTTCACTCCAAGTCCTTCCATGAACTCAGATGATGTTTTCCAACTTTCTCCATCATGTAGAATCCGTTAATCTTTCAAATCCTGCCAAGGATGATACGGTTTTTCCTTCCAGCAGTGTGCTAAGATTTACCAGCAGTCCAGAAGGTCCGACACAGATCGTAAAGACAACGATGAGCGCCACGAGTGTCGGAGTGATGCGCTGCTGCCCGCTATTTCCGCTTCCGGTTCTACCTCCGGCCGACGTGACGGCCGACTCGCTGCGGCAGCTGGCACGACACTGGATCTGGAGCCGGCGAGACTGTCGCAGAGCGCGGATGAGACAGACGTTACAGACGGTGAGAATGATGAGTGGAATAAACAACGCCGACAGTGACCAGACGAAACTGTAGGCAAGATCGAGCTGTGGCCAGTTACGGATTATCGCACCCAACGCCTACACACGTAAATAATACTAATCCTTTACACAGATTAAAAACTTGAGACGTTCACAAGAGCACTACGAGAGCGCAAACTCCGCCAACGCTCGTGCATCGTCGCCCTGTGTGAGACTGAATATATCGTATAAAATGTCGTATCTGATAAGTTCGCTGCAGCGCTGCCCTCTGGTGACTGACAATATATCGTAAAAATTCGTATGTTAAAGAAAGTGAAAAATTGATCGTAGATCCACATCCGGATTCGGATCAACACCAAAAACTAACCACTTCTAGACGGTCACCCCTTGCCCGTACCTACCATGTTTGGTCGACGTCGGTAACGCGTTTGTGAGATATTCTGTTCACAGAACGACAGAATGACTGAAAGAATGACTGACAGAACGAACGGTCACATAACTCCGAACAGCCTTGGCGGAGTAATAAACGTTGAAAATAAAATTAAAACAAGTGTCAATAGAGCAAATCTCGCCCCTCGATTTTTACATTTTTTTGCCCTGGATTTATGCCCAATTTAGTTCGAAATTTTACAGCACGGTCCAAGAACCATTGTTTAGCTACACTGAAAGTTTCATGATGTCTTCGTTTTCCCGTAATGTTCCTAGCAAACAATCAAACAAACAAAAACGTGCTACCATACACATCACCTTGTTGGCTGGACAAAATGTTGCTTTTTGTCGCGCTATATTGATACAGGAATTATGTCTGTCTGTCTGTCCGTCACGTTCCAGTATTATATCGAAATGGCTTCACATATCGTCACAATTTTCTTCACCACACGGTAGCCCAAATCATTCTAGTTTTACGAATATCAAACATCTTCGCGAAATTCCGACGAAGTCACCCCCTGCGGGGGCGCTAAATGCTGGTGGCCTGGTGGGGTATAAAAAATTTCGCGATTTTCGACTAATTACTCGCTATATCTCGCAAACGATACAAGACAGCGCCATAGGAACTAATAACTGCTAATAGGAACTCGCATACGATCTATCGAACGGTGCCATTTTCAGTGATCTTGAGTGACCTCTAACCCAGATTTCAAGGTCACGGGTATAATTTGTTCAATAATCGATACAAGTTATTGTCTTAGCAAATATGTATGCTACTAGGCGTTTATACAGATTTTTGACCTTGAATGGCAGTCAAAGTCATTCAAGATCAAAATAAGAAACCAAAAAAAACTTCTACGTATGATACGTGTAAGATATACGAAGCCAACGTTTGGTAGCGTTTTGTGTCTATAAGAACATTTATAAATTACATAACCTCTCCGACAAGGTTGGCAGAGAGTGATATTACAGAGCTTATTACTCTGCGACAAAATGATCGATAAGGCTATTTGAGTTCAGTGTTCCGCTTGATGTGATTTCAAATAACTCTGGAGATGGTCTTCCCGTCCAGTCTCTTTGACACGTTGTAATGGACAGAATCCAGAACTACATAAATCGTACAAAACTAGACAAGAAGTTCAGCTATTGCTGAGGCAGCTCGCGTTACGATAAGGTCAGTGATAGCGGTAGATCGGCTAACCCTAACCGTAACCGTAATAGGCCTATGACTTAACGTAAATTTTATTTCATTAACAGGGTTGTCAATACGTAGAATTATGTATCCTTTTATGTTGTTTCAACTAACACGCTAAACTGTTTCAAAAGCAGACTGGATAAATAACGTCTACTAATAATAATGACTAATGAGCGTAGGCTACTACACTGGGTGACTTCAAGTTTCGCTAAAACTTAGTTCTTAACTTTGGTTTTAAACCAAAACTCGGTTTAAAACCAAAGTTAAGCAGAAACTTAAAGTGGCGACGACGTTCGGTTTTAAACTCGGTTTAAACCCAAGAAGTTCCGCTAAAACCGAAGTTAAGAAATAACTTAAAAAGTAACTGCGGTTTTAAACCAAAGTTAATCTGAACAATCCGGTTTTAAAGCGAACTGACTTTATCTTCCCGCTTAAGTTTAGACTAAGATGGCCGCTGGCGGCAAATGTAAATATTTACTTGACGTTGCCGCACCCATGCGCTTGCTTAGATCGCCGGAGACGTACAGCAAGTTTTCTACGTGTTTTAAAAATTATGCCTAAGCGAAGAAGGTGATCACTTGTCGATGTGGCTCACTGCTCATCAAACCCACGAACTGCAGGGAGCACTAGCAGTCAATAGACGGCAAGAAGGGCACGTCGGAACGGCACGTCATGGTTACCATGGTTACAAAAACCTGGTTTAAAACCGAGTTTAAAACCGGATTTTAAACCGACGTTAATCTCAGCATTGGTTTAACCCTCTAACGGTAACCGGGGGAGGGGTAAAATTACCCCCAGGCCAGTTTTTTGCTTGCTGTTCAGCAACCCTTAGAATTTTTTTTAAATGCTTTGGTGACTTTTCCTGAATATGTTTGGGCTATAGGGGGGTATAATATTTTGTTCTGCAAGTGGTTCCAGAATTCAAGATGGCGGCCGTAAACCTGGAAGTTGTATTGGCTAAATGGTTGTGTGTTGTGTTTGACGGTTTCTTGGATTGTTACGCGTGTCTGCAGAGTGTAGCCGGGATAAGCCACCATTCAGCTTTGTCAGAGGACAGGATTCGACAATGTGTGACATCATCTGCGTTTCGCCGCAATTGGACACAGATCGGTGTCTGTAAGTCGCCATTTCCTTCTACAGGCAATGCAGTGTCCCTGTTCCGTGCAAAAATGGTTCAGTACCACATTGCCAAGGAAGGTCAAAACCCGGTTGTCGGATTGTTGGGTAGCACACTAGGTAAGAGTTGACTACCTGAGCCGACTTTCAGTTACGTTTCCATCAACTTTTGATTTCAATTTTCTTCACCACACGGTAGCCCAGTCATTCTAGTTTTACGAATATCAAACATCTACGCGAAATTCCGACGAAGTCACCCCTGCGGGGGCACTAAATGCTGGTGGCCTAGTGGGGTATAAAAAATTTCGCGATTTTCGACTAATTACTCGCTATATCTCTCAAACGATACGAGACAGCGCCATAGTTGGATGTCAGTCGTAGCACTGGTGGGTTGAGGATATCAGGCTGGATTGGCCAACTGTCGTGTTTAACAATTTTCTCCACCAGGTTGTCAGTGGCAGTCTTCCTTCGTAGGGCTGGCGCCGGGCGGTTCGATGTTGGACAGCACTGGAAGCCATGGGAGAGGTGTAGAACGGAGGGTGTCAGAGATGACGCGCGTGGTAGAGTTCAACTGCACATCGACCAGACTTGTGTGAGCCGAGCGTGACCAGACTGGGGCGCAGTACTCAGCCGCTGAGTAGCAAAGCGCCAGAGCAGATAACCGCAGAGTACCGGTATTGGCGCTGGCGCCCCAGGTGGAACGGGCTAGCTTCATCAACAAGTTGTTTCGGTTCTTCAGCATGCCTGCAGTCTTTGTCAGGTGTTCTCTGTAAGACAGCGTACGGTCTAGTGTCAGTCTAGCAGTAAATATAGACCTAAGACACACTGTTTAGCCTCAATTCACGAATGTGACCAACCGACCAATCAACTGTCGCCGACACCGTGACCCGGAAATACGACGTGCACATTTCATAGCGGCCACAATACCGGAAGTTGATTTAGCTCGATACTTGCATAGTGTGTCTATAGCTTTTCTATAAGTTGTCCTATACATTTTGTGATCGTATATTCGTTATACTAACTTCACACTAATAACCAAGTCTAGCAACACGTAAAATATTATACGGCGCTTAAACCGGAAGTAGTTATAACCGGAAGTAGTTTTTTTACTGTCGGAGGTTATTAAAGAAATGCTTCACAGTTTACTGAATGATTTTGTATGCCATAATCGACATCGACATACGGTACATTTTATGACGCCGACGCACACGAAACGAAGTAGCTGCAGACCGGAAATAGTAAAATGTATTATACCCCCCCCCCAGTTGTTTTCGGTTATACTGCCCGTATATGAAAAATTCCAACGGCGCCACCTGTGTCATCAAGGGTGCTAAGTTCAGAAGTGTTGTTGGTAACTATGTTTCAGTACAATTATCCCCCACGGTTACCAAAAACGGTTGTAAAAAAATCGTTAGCCTTAGAGGGTTAAAAGCGAATTTAGCGTTCAGATTAAGCTTTGGTTTAAAATCTTAGTTTATAACTTCGGTTTTAGCCGAAACTTAAAGTAACCCACGGTGGTCCTGTCTCATTTTGCTGCAATTTCTACAAACGTTAACCACATTTTATGATACTTGGCCCACAGTAAGTAAGTAAGTAAGTAAGTAAGTAAGTAAGTAAGTAAATAAATAAATAAGTTCACTCTTAAAAAACGTTCTCAGAGGCTGGGGCAGGCTTGATTGAAGAGATGGGTTTCAACCCAGCTCTGAATTGTCCTTGACGGATAGATGGTGAGCGCAGATAAAGTACGCTCAGTATGCTGAGTTAATTTGCAACACCACAATTATTCATTAAACCCGACTCACCTACCCCCGCGTTGCCTGTAAAACTACTACACTGTCTCTCAAAAACGCGCCAATTTTGGGTAAACAGCATCACCACACTTTCGAAAATGATATGCGTATTCAACTTTCCTTGTCCATTCACTTTTACTTACTTTATTTGCTTTTAAATAGCTGCGACAAAAATGACGCGAAACATAACGTGTAGTAATCGGTAGACTGTTGGTGGCTCTGTGCTGGTGCTGTTTACCAAAAATTATCAAAATTAGTCCGTGCTTGTCGAAACTACAGCTTGCCAAAGTCGGTGCGTTTTTTGAGCCATAGTGTAGATCCGCCACTGCACCTTTGTTTAGGGCCTGTTTTACCCTTTAATGGGCGCATTAAAACCGCAGAGCAATGAACTGTTATAGAGCAATACAGTGATGTGTACACTGGCCACTGATGGGTGGACTGTTACATTTGGTACAGCGAGAAGGGGCCTGGGCGGGCTGCGGCCCTGCCCAGTCCCCTCATCGCTGTACCAAATATAACAGTCCACCTGCAGTGTACCAACTTCATACTATTCGATGTGACACCTTTGCAGTCTAAAGGGTAAATGTAGCACTGATACCCACCTTGTTGTACAGAACGCAGTTGCAGTGGTCCGTGCGGTTGGCTAGGCCGAGCTCAGAACACGGGCTGGCGACCACAGCGTAGCGTAGAAGCCGTGGAACGTTGACTACAGCAGACAGGAGGAACACAGCCAGTAGGGCGCAACGAGTTCGACGTAGACTGATGTAGCCTCGTGCGTGCAGCGGACGACATACCACGACGTAGCGACTGACCGCCATCACTACCGTCAGCCACGTACTGGACAGCGCAAACATGTTGACCGTCGACTCCTTGTAAGTGCTGTAGTAGACGCCCAGTAGCCAGTCGTATCCGCCGATGTATATCTGAAAGAAAACCGTCAACGCCCCAGCTAATATAACAGCATTTAAACAAGCCGTAGTATCCGGGCATAGGCTGATGGATCTCGCTCGCTACCGTAGTGGCGTAGGTGGCACCGTGGCACTACTCAATATTGGTTCGCTGCTTTTTATTATCGCGCTTCAGCACAGCAATGCTGATGTTGATATAGCAATCTGTCCATCTCTGTCTGTCCGTCTGTCTGTCACGTTCGGGTATAGTATCTAAACGGCTTAACATATCATCATGCTTTTGTCATCGCGTGGCAGGCCCATCATTCTAGTTTTCCCAGCAATGAACATCTTTGCAGAATTCCAATGGGGTCATCCCCCTACGGGGCCGTTGAATACATAGGTATACAAATTTAGCAATAATTTTAATAATTAATAATCTGGCAATAATAAGCAATAATCTGGCTGCATGTGGGAAACGATACCATAATAATAATAATAATAATAATAATAATATCCAAGACAATGTTTATGGTGCTGTCATCATGGCAGAGCCATTGCGAGAGTTCACCCGATTCATTTGATGAATGTAGAATGGCGCCAAGCGGCCGCTGACCCAAGACCAAGCCAGACAACTTAGGCTGTGAGTCCGCCTGTACAGGCTGCCAGAAACTACACCCACCATCGCCATTTATTATTTTACTCAGCCCGAAAGCTGATACTCATTTTACCGTCCCACAGACGGCAAAATAGTTACTACCATAGTTACTACGGAACGAGAAGTCATATGCGCTCTATCGAACCATTACATTTCCGATGACCTTGAGTGATCTTTGAAGATCGTTTCAGAGTTCTGTTATTTTTGATATCTAATATTTCACAAGGTAGTGCAGCAACGCGTTTTAGGTGTAGTGGTAAATAAGGATCTTACTGGAAGTTTACTGTTGTTACTTTGTGTGCGCATCTGACGCGCGATCTGTTAGCGATAGCTAAGTTTCTTTTTTGTTGCCGTTATTTTGATTTTGCAATCAAGAGCTAAACGCGATCTTTCGGCTGTTGCCAATCTATTGTGAAAATTTCATTAGCGTGACCATAGCGTGATTTAATAGCATGTAGAGATTGGTAGAACAAAGACAGTAGATGTATTTTATCAAGAAATAAAATACGTGATGTTATTAATTTTTTAGCAGTTAATTGATTTAGACGCGTTAGCAGGCATGTATGTTTTGACTTGGATTTTTCCTTTTTTCTGTTTTGTGTTTTTGTGTGTACTCTGTGTACGATTTCATAATAAATAATAATAATAACTATAGTCGTTTTCCAGTTATCTTGTGCACAGACAAACCAACACACAAGACTTAAAATAATACCCAGCCGGCTATCGCCGTGGTGAGGCACTTAGCCTACTGTCGGCGCTCAATCCCTCGGGATAGGCAAATTGTTCTACACAGACTCGTCGCTACGAACTCCGACGATTGAGACATCTTGCGAATAATGCGTAGGTATAGACAGTATGCTGATTCTATGATGTATGCAGATGACATAACTGTGTTATCTGGTTCATGTCGCCTACTGCAGATAATGTTGGACATATGTACAGACTTGTTGAGACATCTGCTTTAATTCTATAAAACCGAGTTATTGACTGTGTAGGTGGCATAATTCCGCTGACTGTCATTTCGTTCTTAATGATAAACCACTAAAATGTCGTACTCGTGACAACTTCGTGTTTACTGGATGTCCTGGTATCGTAGCAGATCCTCCTTCACGTGTGCATGCGTGCAGTAGGCCTATATCGGTAGCGTGTACTGGCCGATCCAAGGGGGGCATGCCCCCCGGTCGTTCCCAAGGTCAGAGGAATGGTCGGTACCTCATTTGTTAATCTTTTGGATGGCAATATAAATGAGAGTAATGCTAGTACGTCTCATCGCATGCATTATTTAACAGGACCATGGATTCCACTGCCTTGTTATACCTCAATTTCTTCTGCGACAGACCTCACTGGGGAGTCACTGCAGGAAAACGCCTAGCCCTACTCGGGCATTGCGCTGACATAATACAGAGTGTCACTCGTCGACTTCTACACACGTATACGAATACGGTATCCCACGCTCGCTAAGCTAATCTTCTTCTTCTCGTATGTGTGTCATGAACTAGATAAAAACCTTTACTAAAATCGATCATAAGACATCGAACATAGGCCTACGAACATCGCTCAAACATAAAAGTAACATGATGTAGCAGATATGTTAAAGAACACGTTAAAGTAAGCGTCGCGCGGCCTGTCTGCGACGCGGCCTGTCTGCGACAGCAGAGCTACTTGTTGCTGCCTTATGGCTTAATAATAAATAAAGAACTAAAATATGCAGGTATATCAAATTACCTCAAATAATACACACTACACACAATGACGCGGTGGAATAGCAAATGTCACAAATTGGTTATGAGTGGGTAGTTAAGCTTATATCACTAGCACTCAGCAAAATGCAACATTAATAGATGTCGTCCGTTGAACAGCAATTGCAATGCATTAACAAAATTAAAGTCAGAGAGACGGCCAGTATGTGTGGGCAGGGCTCTGTTGTGCGCTATCCGCCTTAGTTCGTAACGCGTAGTTTCCACAGAGTTGGGACACGGACTGGATTCATCCATGGATTGGATTGGATTGGGTCGGATGACCGCTAATTGCTATATTGTATTATTTCCTCAGTTGGAAGAACGGTAACCGCTGCAAGATAACAACTGTCTGCCTCGAACGTGGAGTCCATTGAAATCCTCAGATGGGGACTCAAAGCTGGACTGGTCAAAATAAACTGTGATGCATTTTAGCTTTATCAGTAAGTAAGTAAGTAAGTATCGTACATTTATAGAGCGCA
>Ga0209339_1001351_pt1 | contig 10405 bp, 6 predicted proteins | sample OlaalgELextract3_FD_187376 | JGI IMG/M metagenome (GOLD analysis project Ga0209339, IMG submission 187376) | Olavius algarvensis symbiont microbial communities from Tuscany, Italy - Type A ELBA extract 3 (SPAdes) (version 2) | ecosystem: Host-associated > Annelida > Digestive system >...
GGCCGACGCCGGTGACTGGCATATCATATAATGTACTGGACTTACCTGAAGTATGATATTCTGGCCTCTGTACTTCAGTTTCCATACATGCTGACATTTGTGTGTACTTAGTTCATTTGCAAACTGTTCATCATACAACTTTTGTGATGAAATACCATACTAGGTGCAGATGTGTCGATAAACTATGTTTGTCGTAGTTTCGTTTAAAATGTTTTAATTTACATACAGCAAACCAGTAATATTTTTGTCAAACGTGCAAAGATGATTTTGGGTGAAGGTTAGGAAATCGACAGTTTCGATAAATATCCACTAACCATTTCAAAATGAATCTCAGTGTGGCGCCACTACATCACATTAGCCAGTGAACTATAATGATCTTATCCTGCACACTCTATTCATACATTTTTGTGACATGATCTAAGGGACATGATGAAAAATATTTTTGTATGTAAAAAGTGCATGAGAGGTATAAATGCCAAGAGTTGCTGAAAAGTTCATTTCATTTATGTGGTTGGCTGACTTATTGTTAACTAAATGTCCATTACATCCGTCACTTTTTAACATTACGTTATAGCATTGTATTGCATTAATTCCATGATATCGTGTCATTGACTACCGACTAACATGCTTCCGGTTCTTGTATTATATTTCCATGATGATGCATCCATCCAAACCAACGTGCTGTCCACTCCTCGTGACGTCACGTGCCGCCGTCCTGTACATGCATGGTCCGACATTTGACCCAACATGCTTCGTTCACGAAACCTTGCCTTCCATATTCGATTGATTCACGGAACGTGTCACGAGCAGTTCAAAGCCACGATTATCCTGCCAGATACCAACAGTCCGGAACGGTATGATTGCTGCTATCCATTTATTAGCCTCTCGTTTTGTTCTATGAAATTCACTGCACCATTTGTACACTGTGTGTTATAGATATGGCAGTACAAAAATGTTTTATTACTGCTTCGTATAGATATTCATTGCTGCAAGTATCACTTAGTGTCTGTCCAGCGTCTTGATATCTGTAAATGACTGCCAAGAAGACGATGGTCTATTTGCATTGTAACTTGGGATGTTTCTTGGTACTATGGTCTAACTGTGTAGAACTTAATATTTTCCTGACCCTGTGGTTCCTATAAAATTTAACAAAAAATTGCATTTTGTGCCCACTTGTCAACTTGGGGGGCGGGGTAGCCAGCAATCCATACGTGTGTTGCAGCTGTTACTTTACGTTACTCAGTCACCAGGTAGCGCCACCAGACAGTAGTGTTGCTTGCAGCAAATCAAAAAAAATTAAATCAAATGTGCTTGTGTGACCTGACCATCAGCTGTAATAGCTGTGTTCAGTAAGTATTGCAACATCGCTTCAGAAAAGTTCCGTCATACAGGCTTGTCCGATCCCACATTCAGCGCCAGGCCTAAAATTGTATAAAGTTGTCAGAACAAAGCATGGGTATAATGAAGAGACCAGCAGAAGTGTTCCTGTATGGTCCGCATTGCACTGAAGATGCTGTATACATAGCACATGTTAACACGTCGATGGTGCTGAGTGTGTTAAAACAAGGGGATCACACAATGTTAGATGACATTTTTATATTGAATTTAGTGTTGCAAACTGTAATTGACAGTCATTCAAACTGACTAGAATGTTAATAAAAATTAACAGCACGTGGATGACGTGATTGGCAGACACATCGGCTGTATTATGATGTATGTTGTCAGCTAGCATTTGGTTACCTTTAACTCATTTCTGGTCATGTATTCGACATTCTGAAGCACTTAGAAAGTGAAATGACTCCCATTTCTTCAAGCCGTATAGCAGTTGTTTGTAGTTACAGTATGATTGTTAATTTGTTATCAAACATTGCTACTGCAACATTAGATTGTTGGGTAAGGTTCTCAACCAGTGGACATAGGTTTGATTGCCACTGAGAGCTGTATTAAGTCATACTCCTACACTCCAGAAAGTTCTCTTTTTACACACAGGCATGTCCGAGTATTAGCGTGTGCATGACATTAAAAGATGTTTTACGTTACATAAACTCGAGAATTTTGGAAGTACGATAAAAACAGAGTTTTGTTTTTTGTGATGTTCTTTATCTGCTAAGCTGTTATTTACTTGACTTTTCTACTACAGAGCTTGTTAGAATCTTACTCTTATTGCCATACATGTGTTATTTCAAATAGATATTTATGTGAATTTACCCACTTGTCTTAAGGTGAGTGGGTACTGGGTATTGAGACAGTTGTTTTGTGCATGCGCATCCATGTACTAAACAGTTTAATGTAATACAAACGGCTAAACGTCTTACCTTACTTAGTTTGTGATCACATTCCAATTTTCTGCAAGTTATTGTTTGGTTTTAATGCAGACAGTTTGCTTCATATAGAAAACAATCACACACTATGTGAAGTTGTATGTTTGAAAATTATGAAAACGAGCATACCCTCTGTAGTCGGTCATTTTTTTGATTTTGATACTGGGTTTGACTACAGAAGAAAATACGCTCGCACAGTATCATCTGGTCACAAATCAGTCAATCAGTCAATTAAGCAATATTTTACTCATAGCACATGCAGTCACAAAGAAAATGTATGTAGCAAATACAGGCTGGGTGGTAATGCCCGGCCTACTGCGACAATTTGTAGTGACATGACCTCATCGCACTGCACAGCATAGCTTTATTATTTTGAAAATTCAGGCCATATAGGTCTGTCGTTGTTGGATTACATAGCATCTGCATAGCAATCTTTCCATGCGGTTGACATGCTGGCATTGAAGATGTTTGTCCATGTATCGCACACTGTTTGGCTGACCAAACACATGGCCCACTGCTCTGTTACATTGCTACAGCTGTCCACACCCGCGCACATAAAGGCAAAAGTGTACATTATTCTTTATTTTTTACGTGTTTGGAGAATGAACTTGTGCACGACAATGTGGGGATTTATAGCAGTGTAGAAAACTCTTGCAGCAAATTATAAGCGGTGTTTTGTTGCCATGCTGCAGTATGAGCCGGTGACGTATTGTTTTTGGTGCCTGTTTTTAATTCTATAACTTTTTCAGCAACATCAAGGTACAGCTATTGTCATTAACCTTTCAGAATAGATGGACAGTTGTTTCTCGTAGTTGATATGTGACTGATTGATGTCATGATGTGATCAGTATGCTGTTTTATCTTCATTGCTGCTGCTGATACTTTATGTGAAGTGCACTGTGAATTTTTGTAGTCTGTTGATTATTGCCGGCGATTGTAAAACTATCTGTGATGTGCTTCTGGACGTCATTCCAATGCTCGAGGAGGCAAGTACCATAGCAAATTCATCACTGTTTATTCATATCGTATTGTCCATCAAGAAAATCAAGGCTAAGATGCCAGTAATATTCGAGAACATGTGACAAGATTAAGTTCCGTGAAGTTGGGATGAGTTTTCTGTCACTGTCAGTCATCTCAGAATCTGATCGCTTTTGTTTGACTGAAACATTACGCTGCAGTGAGTGTGCTTCAGTCCGTGCTTGCAGTTGTAAATGGAAAATTATTTTGTACCAGTCCTTCTGATCTGCTAGCAGTAATGAGTCTTGTGGAGGATATTTGGCTAGTAGTAAGTAGTTGCTAAAGGAACACTTAATGAAGTCATCTCACAACACATTCAATGACCACACAAATGCTGTTGTGAGATATGAACTCTGCTATAGGATTGTCTGCAGTTTAAATGTTTTATTCAGCATTATACAAAAAACTGTATGTGTACATAGTGTATTTGTGAGCCTGGATGGTTATGTTGATGTTACAGAGGCGAGTGAATGAGGATGACGAGTCAGAGATTCGGTTTCTCATACATCAGAGCCAAGCTGGTGCGATCATTGGCCGCGGTGGAAACAAAGTGAAGGAGATGCGTGAGGTTTGCTGAGCCGTGAGCTCTTCTGATCACTATTTGCTGCACCAGTTTACACACAATCTGTGCTGTTTACATATCTTATGTAACACAATCTGAGAGCTGTGACAGTTGGCTTGCTCCACTGCCCAGCCAGGTGTTGTATACAATACGATGTGCAATATTTAACATGAGCTCAGCAACAGATATATGTAGCCAGTTTAGTCTACTGCATGCAAACCAAACAGTAAAAGTGCGTCAGCAAGACGCATATATGACAAATGAGTCGGTGCAGTTAAAACGATTCAACACCTTACCCATTTTCCAGGGCATCACTGATTGTATGCCTCTGTCTAGCCTACTCAATACTATTAAAATTAACAGCAGCATTCACTGCAGGCGGTGTATAAAAATCGCGATTCTGGACGAATATCTGGTCCATCACTGCTGGAAGTAACATGCTATCAACAGCTGGACGGTATGCATCCGATTGTGTCAACGGATTATGTGTGATACATGAATGTCGCTGTGCCGCGCTTCAGTGAAGATATCATTTATCACATATGCTGCTGCAGAAATACTAGATGATGCAACATATTTGCTTATAATGGGCTCCCCTGGGGGGGGGGCTGCTTCACTGTGACTTACATTTTTAGAAAGCTCTCATCGAGCCGTTGTTAGGCTCCAGATGCATATGATACTGCAGCATTCCGGTTTAGAGATATTTACCGTCAGATGGCAAAAATTGGGGCGTGAGAGGCCAAAATGGTCCCCCAAACCCTTTTCTTGACCCCTTGATGGGAATGTGAGAGGTATATTTTCAGCCTGGGGTGAAAGGACTAATCCAGACTTGAGTATCGTTAGGTTAACTCTTTAGATTTCTGGGGTAATTAAGCTGCCGTATCGACTAATATGAAGTTGGTACGCTGGCCGTTGATGGGTGTGTTGTTACATTTGGTACAGCGAGGATGGGTTAGGGTGCCTGCCCAGACCCATCAACAGCCAGTGTACCAATCACCGTATTGCTGTATAATGGTCTGTTGCTCTATGGTTCTTAGTGTGCCTGTTAAAGGGTTAAGTAATGTTTGGTCAGTGTTTTTGTATATTAGTAGATTTGTTTGATTGGTTTTAGGTTTCATGCAAATGTGTGGTTTGGTTGACTTAGTGATCGGCTATGAAGGTCATCTTCACACTGATTTGTCAGTTTGGGCATTAAATCCTGCTAATGCTGTGATTTGTAGCTTTGAAGTAGTTCAGTTGTGTCATTGCAATGATCTGTGCTGACTGAGGCATGTGTAATGTTGTATGTACACAGGACACAGGAGCACACATCAAAGTCTACACAGAATGTGCACCGATGTCAACCGAACGAATTGTCCAGATCAACGGAACACCTCGTGTCATATCCAAATGCTACAGTACCATTTTTGACATAATTCAGAACGTACGACTTGTAATTCTGATCTACTTTATCATAATTTCAGAATTGAGGAATTGCAAATTAATCCAATACTTTGAAAGTACTGTGTGTTTCACTTGTATTCTTCAGTACACTGCTTTCATTTTTACTCCGCTAACTGCACAAAAGCAAAGTTATGTGTCGTTGCATTCTGTCATTCGTTCATTCTGTTGTTCTGACTGTGAGTAGGATAACTCAGAGAAATTTACGGATGTTGACGAAACAGGATAGACGTTGACAAGGGATGACCCTGTAGAAGTGATTAATTTTTATCACGCGTTAGCATACTGATGCGCGATATTGATATAGCAAATCTGTCTGTATGTCTGTCTATCCGTCCGTCCGTCCGTTTGTTACGTTCCGGTAATCTATGGAAATGACTTAACATACTGTCATAATTTTTTCACCGCACAATAGCCCAATCATTCTAGTTTTATGATTATCATACATGAAATTCCGACGGGGTCACCCGCTGCGGGGGGCGATAAATACAGGTGGGGTATACAAATTTTGCGATTTTCGACCAATAAGTCGCTATATCTCCCAAACGATAGAAGATAGCGCCATAGTTACTATGGAACGCTAATATGAACTCGTATGCGATCTATCAAATGGTGCCATTTCCAGTGACCTTGAACAAACCCTAACCCTGTTTTCAAGGTCACACCATTCTTTGATGCTGAATATCTCGCAAACGGCTAGAGATACGGCCATAGTTACTATAGAAGGCGAATAGGAAACCACACCCAAGCTTTCGAATGGCACCAATTTCAACGATCTTGAGTGACCTCTAAGCCAGATTTCAAGGTCATGATATTATTCAACGTCGAGTAACTCCACTAATAGTAAGTCATGTATGATATCCAATGGTTACGTTTTCAGTGACTTTGAGTGACCCTTAACCTAGATTTTAAGGACACAGGGTTATTATAGATGCCCTCCACGTATTGTGTGTGCAGCTGATGCGCGATCTGTTTGCGATAGCTAAGTTCTTGTTGGTGTTGATCCGGATCCCCTTATATTGACATTATGCAGATGGGATTAACATTACACAGATATATGTTATATGCTCACTCAACAGGGGGCGCTGCTGCACTTTTGCCAACAATGCAGCAGCCTTGGCGGAGTTTGAGCTGTCCGACCACATTTTGTATCTTAAGTATCTTTCATTACAGAGTGGAAGATATTGGTATAGGAAAATGTTTTTCTTTTATTTTATCGTTGGCACATGCAGCATGTTTAATTTCAGTTTGCTTGCAATACTTCGTGTTTGCTTTCATAGACACCACCAAAAGGTCCAAGTCGCGTGTATGATCCTTGCAACTGGGATGAGGAGTATTACATGGATTATGGTGGCTACGGTGGCCGAGGAGAGTCATTTGGTCCAAGCCGAGGTGGCAGGTACTGAGATTTGCCTGATCAAGCCACATGTTACACTTCAGCTTTTGTCTGTGCATGTCTAAGGGCGCGTTGCATAGACTTAACCAAACCGTTGCAAGAAGCGACTGTCGGTTAGAGCTCCATCGGCCGGTTAACCAAATGGTTAGTGTTGTAATACAGGATGGCAGACGATTTGTTCATCGCATTCGATAATTTTGATAACTTTTTTCACGACCAGAGGGCGTAAACTATTACTAGTAGCAAATCCATTCGAAACTTACGATGAAATGACGTTCCGGGAACGCTACCGACTGTCGAAGAGCGTCATGAAATGCTTGATGGATGAAGTGAACGTAAATCTACACTTGTTTATAGAATTCATTTCGTTTCATTCATAAGTTTGTCTACAGTGATATGAAAATGGCGTACCACCCTAATTAGCCTGGCCTTGTCACCCATGGGCGTCTGCAAGTCTGCATAATTGGCTGCATAGCACTGTTCGCGTGCTGCAGCCTTCGCTCAGGGCCATAGTTGCTAACGTAAACATAAACCTCTCATCTGTGCGGTTGTCACGTGACCGCAGCAACCAATCACGCACTGCGTTTCTAGGTTAATAGGTCGGTCACTGCATGACGGACAGTTAACCAAATGGTTAGTTGACTGAGCTTCTTGCAACACGACACCGAGTTAACCGCCCAGTCAGATTAGCTGACCGCGCGGTTAACTGGGCGTTCCTGCAACGTGCCCTAACAGTGTGATTGGGTCACCTTGACAGATATGGAAAGTTTACAGTTAATGCTGTAGATTGTCGGGTAATTTGGCCCAGATGAATTCGGACAATTTTGTGTGTAAATAACTGACACACACTGTGACTTTTTTGATTATTGCATTTTGTAAATACTCTTACTTACTTAATTACCTCCACCAAGTAGGTTATGTGATCCGTGCTGTTTGTCTGTTGTTCTGTCTGTCTGTGAGCAGGATTACTAAAAAAAGTAATGAGCCGATTTCATTGAAACTTGATCGTATAATTGGGCCTACCAATCAGAAGAACTGATTAACTTTTGGTGGTGCTTTGGTCGTGGATACTTTTCTGGATTACTTTTCCATTTCCTTTAGCATTGCGCAATAACGCATTTTTGGAGATTTATTAGTATTCTCATACAGTCGCCAGCTGATTTTTACGATACTTGGTGAAATGACTGATGCCGACAAGAGCATGAATTCACAACATTTTCGGAGCGATGCGGTAGAAATCCGGATCCAGATTAATCCAGAAATCAGGATTCAAATCCCTGATCACTTTTGCTTGAGATTATGGTCTTGGCGAGGTTTGAACTTTCTGAGCACAGTCTAGGCTTTCAAATGTTCTCAGAGATATGGTATGGCACAGTGTACAGTATATTGATAATGCACATTGTCCTATGTTCTGATAATTGTTTTTGTTGTAGAGCTCTGTTAAATGACACTGAATTGGACTTTTGTTTGGTCATGGAGATGAGGAGATTATCTCCACAAGGACCAAGCCGGGCTTTTCTTTTTCTTTCTTATTTGGGGTGGCACATGCTCCCTTTGCATGCCAGCGCTGAGGCCTGCCTCACAGGCTGGCTTAATGCACAACTTCAGGGAAGGGACTAGTGTAGTGTTGCACGACACCATCAGGCTAACCTGATGGTGTGTGTAGTGTGTAGTTGTTGCGCAACCTCTCCTTATAGAGAGGTGTGTAGGGCTAAGGGAGGGATCGGGAGTGGAGAGACCTTGTGCCATGGTATTTACTCTGCTTGGCCTATAACCACTGTTTCTCTGGCGACTAATACCTACTGCATGATGGATGGCCATAGCTCATGCGCACCGTGGGCCTCAGGGTCCAGTTTAGCGCTGCATGTGAACAGAGCCAGTGATCGGCCAGGCATACAGCAGGAGGCCATCTGTTAACAATGGTACAAGCAGCGACTAATACTGAGCGTCTCTAAACCCAGTATTAGCCAACGCACACAGATTAAAGAGGACACTGTCGAACCCTCTGTGCCTGCCCAAGAATTTAATCTCGAAGCATACGCCGCTATAACCGGACACAATGATCGGGCCAGCTTGGGCCTTGAACCCAGACTCGCCAATCACCGTAGCCTGGCAGCGCGTACTGCGACGCTACCAACGGCGCCACCGAGGCAGGCTGACCAAGCTGGACAGTGTTTTGAAGTTTCTGTATTTGTTTGTTCGTGTATTGTTGTTTAGTTGCATCTCTTATCATCTTTACTTCATAGGCACAGTATAACCTACCTGTGTTGAAATGTCATTGAACACCAACTGTCCATTATTAGCCATGCAGTTATAGTGCTGAATATTTGACCATAAGACATTTGAAAGGTTTCTTTGTGTTAAAATGGTACCATAGTTAATTTTTTATTGACTATTTCTATAGCAGTTTTAAGGTGAATCTTGCTGTTGACACTTGTTGCTTTGCACATGTAATCATCATGAATATGTCTGTAGGTAGATTTTATGCATGTTAGAAATACACATTTGTCGGCAGATAATTTCTGGCTACAACAGTGAAAGAATTATTACAAGTAGCTCTGCTGTCGCAGAGGCCGCGCGATGCTTCATATCTGTCAGTAGTTGGCTTCAACAGTACAAAACGTAGAGTAGAGTCTTTTATTGTTAGTTACGTAGGCTACAGATTTATCACTGCGTGGTGCATGCAGTTAAATGCGCTGTTCTGTTGTCTTTGGCGTAATGTCGAGGCTTCTTGTCATAAACATTTTGTCGTCTTCTTCCACAATCAACACCGCCGTTCACTACCATCGATGTGTCATAATTTGCGAGACGGTGGCCTACCCGACCTGCATTCTATGCCCCCGATAGGGGGTGTTCCAGTCGGAATATTGCTATGCTGTTTGGCATGGAAAAACTAGAATGATGTGGCTACCCAGTGATGAAAAAATTTAGAAGATATCTTTATTCGTTTTGACATGGTCCACGAACGTGACAGACACACAGACAGATGGACAGACAGACACTGCATGACAGCATATTCCGCACTTATGCATAGCGTTGCGCGGCAAAAATCGGACAGTATATGCCAAAGTTATGTTCAGATGAAAAAGGTCTAGTTTTTTTGACTCACAGTATATATTGTGTTTGTTTATGCAAGGGGAAGCAGGATGGGTGGAGATTATCGCAGTAGTCGTTCAGGGCCACCACCAATGAGAGGCAGGCGTGATGATTATGATGATCGTCGAAGGAGTGGTGGGGGAGGAGGCAGGTAAATGACTAACTCTTGTCTTCTGGTTATGTAAATGAAATTGTCAATTATATCAGTAGCAGTAACACTGCTGATTGAGTGGTTAGGAAGGACGTATGTACTGTAAATAATGGTGCTCATACAGCTGTAGAGTTTTATCTCTAACCGACTGTAAGTACAGCCTTAGTCCACTCAGTCAAACCCAAATTGACTGAGTAGGACGAAATCGAATTCGGTGAACGTTCAAACTGAGTTGTATATGGCACCTATGGTATTCATTAGGCGTATTGTTACGTATAAAATATTTATTAACAAACAAAACATGCAAATGTTACAATAAGGCTGGCACTGTATATATATATTAATATTCCAGTTCATCTAGGCTAGGCTCGAGCCGCGCTATGCTTGCAAGCGATGTTGGGGATCGAGATGCTAGCAATATT
>Ga0209339_1001353_pt1 | contig 10400 bp, 4 predicted proteins | sample OlaalgELextract3_FD_187376 | JGI IMG/M metagenome (GOLD analysis project Ga0209339, IMG submission 187376) | Olavius algarvensis symbiont microbial communities from Tuscany, Italy - Type A ELBA extract 3 (SPAdes) (version 2) | ecosystem: Host-associated > Annelida > Digestive system >...
ATAAGTGAATTGGGGTTACAACAGCCGTGACGTCGGCAGACACCAACCAGTCTGCGTAGTCTCCTTAACCATGTAGTAACACCGGACCGGACCTGATCCGAATGACGACAGACTATGATAGCAAAGTTTGTCTGTCACTCTGTTGGCGTGAGACGTTGACGGCCATTATCATCGACAGTAAGTGAGAGAAAAATTACAAAAGATTCTCGCGTGATTCCGCAGAAGACGACCGGTGGCTTTGGCAATACGGCTGTTGAGTGACGGGCTACAGAGGCGCATCTCCCTATTTCTCAGCTCTCCCTCAATCTCCTCTTCTCTTTTCTCTATTCCCGTTCATTCGACTGGCTGCCGCTGAATTATGTGACGTTATAATACTAAGCGCTTGGCCTGGAGTGCGAACGTTACGGTACCAGACGCAGAGTCGGATAATTCGAATAAAGCCAAGCGTGAGGATTGTGGGACGGAAACTCCAGCGAAGCCCAGAGCGGCGGTAACCACAGAAGCAGTAGTGTAACTCGCTTTTAATTCGACGTGTAAAATTTATGAGTTCTTACGTTACATGAAATGCAGAAACAGCTACTTTAAATTTTACTATTTCGCGGCATTTCCTTGTATCTCAGCAAAAAAAAATTATGTCTGTCTTGACAAGCGTGCCTTCTCAGCTTCGTCCTAGCTGACTCCCCGACCCTTCGTAAAAATCTCTGGGCATTCCTTGGCTATTCCATCAGCTATCGAACTACCGAGCTACTCAGCTACCGATAGCCCACAGTGGCGCAACAACTTACGAGTTACAGATGAATTGGTGGATTAGACGATACGATTATAAAGTATTTAACGTGCAATCAAAAAACTGATGGATAGCCAGCTTAGTCTACCACACGGGATCAGAAAATAAAAAGAAATAATGATAAGAAAATAAAACAAACCGACGAGCATAATAAGTCCGAAAAGCAGACAGACACACTGCTCAAAATCAAGCTCCAGTACCAGTAAGCCTCAACTTTTCGCTAGGTATAGGCCTAGACATATCCGTTCTGTGCCACCATTCCTCTTTCGCCAAGTACAGAATTGTGTTGTTATTGGGTGCAGTGGTCTGGCGGGAATATCGGACTCGTAACTGATAGGTTGCGGGTTACAGTCCACTGTAAGCAACATTGAGCAAGTTGCTAACCTGAGTGCTTGGGCCAAATCAGCCTCCTAGTGACAGAATTAGCAGTAGCGTATCGCTAATTCGAATTGCCGATATCGGCAACTGTGAATAAGCCACTTTTACCTCGCCAAGATCTAAGACGTTTTACTCGATGTACCAGAAAAGCTACCGAAATGTCTCTCTTTCTGCTGTATGTCGTTGGTGGCGCGGCGAACAGGTCTTGGAGCGGAAGAAGGCCGCCGCTCCCGTGTCACGCGCAGCTGACGCCACAGCGAAGATGTCGAAGCTCTGCGGCCCGTGAACAGTCCTTGCGTGATCGCCGCGCGCCTCTCGAGCCGCCCTTTCACTCCCGGTCGAGACCGGGCGACCGGCGGACGTCGACCTAAGCACGCCGTAAAGACGGAAGGGGCTCGACCCCGTTCTGAACAAATGCCGATCCATTAGACTAACGAGACGGCACAGTACTTCGCCACCGATAGCTTTTCCGACATTGCCAAGGTGCTAGCTGCATTTAGTAACAATAGCTTCTTTCACCTGTGATTTATAATGGACTAGCACTAATGAGTCACATCAAATCGACGCAGTAATAATAATGTTGCGTGAGCATATATCGCCATCATCGCAGTTCTACGGTATAATAATTGAAGACCGGCACGGAATGACTGATTTTTAGTCGGTGCGTCTGTGCGTAACAGTAGCAAATCGTCAATCATGAGCTGAGCTTTTATCCGTACATGAATAATTGCTGAAAGACAGCAGGTGTATAGCCTTGTTCGAATGGACCTGCAGGTGAGCTCAGGTGATATATGTAGGCTAACCTTTGTCGACTATCTACAGTTATAACAAATTTTCGCCTTTTCCCTCCTTAGTTGGTTGCGAGGTACAGCGGTAGAACGTCGGTCTGAGCGGCGAACTTTCCCTGTTCTGCGCTCGACCTGCAGCTGATTGGTGACCACTTATGGCATGGGTATACTGTCCGCTCAGCCAATCAGGCGGACTCAGTGTTTCATCCTTTCGGGGTAGATAAATGAGGAGTAGGCTGCAATTAGATGTCCGCAACCTTAGTCTGGGGAGGCGCCATCAGGTGAATGCTTACGAGGTAAAGGAAGGCATTGGTGTAATTGCAGGTAACACTGTGTGATCCATGCGTATATAAATCCGCTTTACCTTTACCTTACCTCTGTCGACTCTTGTCGACGATTTTTATCGCGCGTTAGCGCAGCAATAGTGACGCGCGATAGCAATTTTCTCCGTCTGTCTGTCTGTCTGTCTCACTGTTACGCTGTCGCTGTATCGAGACGGCTTAACATATCATCATACTTTCTTCTGCACATCGTAGCCCAATCATTCTAGTTTTCCCGTTAAATATTTGCAAAATTCTAACCGGGTCACCCCTACGGGGCGTTAAATACAGCTGGAGTATATCACAGATGTTTGTTCCTCCGTGAAATTTAAGCTAGCCACCATCGGCGTCTCATGTGTTTCCTGCCAAGTGGAAAACTCTCCCCGCCTGAAAATTACTGCTGTTAGTTTGTGTGAGTCGACCTAGCTGTATCTCGCAAACGATACAAGTCTGCAACGCTAATAGGAACTCGTACGCGATCTATCGAATGGTGCCATTTTCAATGACCTTGAGTGACCTCGAACCTAGATTTAAGGTCACGGAGTTACTAGATATACACGTATGCCCTCGACGTATTGTGCGCGCCGCTGACGCGCGATCTGTTTGCGATAGCAAAATTTCTTGTTGTGCTGTTCTTATTATGGCCGGAGCTACACTGCGACGGTTATTCGACAGGCCCGTGTGACGTATGGCGGTGTTTGACATATCGTAATAATGTGGAAATGATACGGCTGCTGAAAACAAATTAAACCGACGTCACGCGGCGAAATGATGCTTCCATGCTAATCGCGTCGTCGTACGAAAATTCCCCGACAGGCGGCGTTCGACGGCTCCGATGTCATGGCGGCCGATCTCTAGCCGAAGCGACGCACGATTGCTACCGATTGTCGGACGACTGGTACCTTACGCCTGGTGTGTAGCGGCACCTCTTGGTACTTAACGCCGATGTCTGATTTGTGAGTGAATTTGTAGATAATGAACCCATGAGTCCAACCTTTAATGAAATTATTTGACAATAACTCCCAAAAATGTCAAAATAAGTCATTACACCACCCCGTGGTCAGAGTTGGACGTGGGTCCAATTTTCTTGACCCGACCCGACCCGACCCGACACACAAGTGAAGTGATCCAACCCAACCCGACCCAAAATTACACGAAACTTTGGCAATATTCCAACTAATCATCATTAGGAAATATAGCCGGTTTCTTGTGTGTAAAATGCATATTTATTAGACTTTTTCAAACTGGACCCGACCCGACCCGACTTGTCGGTGGACCCGACCTGTGTCCAACTCTGGTTCCACAACACATCACACGGTAGTTTTTCTTGCAAACGTTGTGTTTACAGATATCAGACATCAGACAGATACAAGACGGACAATAATTGTATTATGCAGTAACCAATAAAATAGAATTACTGTACTTCGCTAGTCGCTACAATATCGTTCAAATCATGCTCTGATAGGACAGTAACACCCGAAAAATTCTTCTTGTGCCGAGCCTCTATCTTCCTGTGGTAAGTTGACAAAAAGTTGCTGTTTTCGTAGATGCACACGTTATGACTTTGTCAGCTTAGACTAATCGGAGACATAATTTACCTCCGACAAAGGAGGAGGAGGTACATGTTGTTTTGCCCGTGTTTGTTTGTTGTTTGTCTGTCTGTCTGTTTGCCTGTCTGTTAGCAAGATTACTCAAAAACGCGTACATATATTTGGATAAAATGTTGCGTGTCGACAGATGTCGGGACATGGACGAACTTATTAACTGCAATCGCAGTGGCTGATACGAACCTATCGCTAGCGGGCTGTTCTCGGTTTCTAATGGCCAAGACGGACCGTGCTTGCAGCTCACGAAGTCGACACAGAGACTCACAGAGCGGTGGTTGTCGCTGCGGGCTTCACGGTAATTGGAATGTCTCCCGCAGACTGACATTTCGGTAATTATCAGCCGCCGCGTTAGGCTAGCACGACAACAAACTAGCAACATAGACTGGCTGCACTCTATAGTCTATACAGATGGCTCTGCGCTCGAGACTTGCGATTCTACGGAAAAGTTGTGTCGTTCGAGATAGTGCGAGAGTGTCGTTACCGGGCTTGTTCTACCGCGTATTATACTTTAAAACTGCATTGCTATTGGTAGCGCAGAAGCACGGAAATCACGTCGCAGAACATTGTTTAGTGTACCGGGGTAGCCAATTTAACCCTTTAGAGTGCAGAGGCAATTATAGTGCTACATCAAATAATAATTATGAAGTCGATACACTGGCCGTTGATGGGTGAGCTGTTACATTTGGTACAGCACAGCGAGGAGGGGACCGGGTGCCACCCCGTTCAAGTGGGTTATCTCTTCCGACCGGGCTAAGTTCGGAGTGGTCCCGCGAGGCCCGGGGCCGAATTCAAAATTCCGCTTCATAGAATTTTTGTCCTGCAACCCATAGAATAGGCTTGTCAAGTTTCATCGACGTCGGCTGAGCGGTCTCGGAACTTTAGGGTATTGAAAACGTTGACACCACACGGAGGCAAGGACGGACATCTGACCGATTGTACAAGTCATCTCGTGAGATGTGACTACTCAAAATTAGCTGCCATGTTTCTGGCGACTTTTTTACTTAATGACATTTATAGCCGCTTATCAGGTTCACGCTTAGTGAATTATCCTCAACGCTAATGTGCACACACGCTCGAAAGCGTTATGTGAAAGATGCTTTGTCGGAAACAGTGCTGTTCGTATCTGTCCAGCCATTGGCGTTGTCAAGGCGACGCCATTAGCCGTTGTGCCGTCACATTTATGCTTCAGCGACTGCTGCTATAGTGACGCCGCTTGTAGCGATCATGTCCAACATCTTACACTTGCCTTACAGCTGGACGATAATGTGACGCAGTGGGAATAAGACCTGATATTTGGACAGTGACGTTATGGAGACGTGTGTACAGAAGTGTGGTAATCCGTCGACCTATGGACGGAGCTGCATGCATGCTGTCTGGCATCAAATTGATTACAAGCATGTCTAAAGGCCGCATTCCATTATTCTAGCAAGCTGCAAACCTGGCTGCAAACCTGGTCGCAGACTTGCGTGAGCGTGTCGCAAGCAGGTCGAAAGTCAGCTGCAAACTTGCTTCAAACCTGCGTCCAACCTGCTTCAAACAAAATCAATGATCAGTTTCGACGTGACTTGAAAACGCATCTGTTTGAGTGACACTGCGTCTCATTTAGCGCATTAGCGGTGTTTTCGCGTAATGCGCTATACAAATCGACATTTTACTTACTTACTTACTTACTTATCGGAGACAGACATAGATGATGCGCATAGCACTATGCTTCCAGAAATGTAAACCAATTATATGAGTCGATACGTGCAGTAATTTCAAGACGGACGTCGGTGAATTCTGTGTCCCATAACGCGGGTTCATTATGGACGCAATTTATAACGTCTTTGGGTGTAAAATAAAGCTTTTTCATAGCGTTTTTTCACTTAATTACGTCATGATAAACACGAATAATAAAATACGTAACGAAAATCCAGCTTCAACAGGTTCGTTGGCTGGCTCGAAACGGGTTTTGTCTACATACATTTGTCTAGCACGAGCACGAACCAACAAACCTGCTGCGAATCTGCTGCATCAATCTCGACATGTCGAGATTGATGCAGCAGGTTCGCGACCAGGTTTTCGACAAAAAAGTCGAAAGCGTGTCATGTTGCAAACCCGCACGAACTTGTCGAAAACCTGGCTGCAAACCTGGTCGAAAACCAGGTTTGCAGCTGGCTAGAATAATGGAATGTGACCTTAACTGTGAAAAATGCTTATTTCCATGTTTTAAATGAGATGAAAAATAACGTAAACTAAACGTGGATTTGTATAGTGCATCGTCGCAAACGGCCTCTATACTGCGCTACCGCTTCCCGTACGTCGGCGCTGATCTCCGTTTGAGTAGCTCTCAGCCGGACACCAGCCAACGCTGCGAGACCGCGGATACGGGCTAGTGCATTGGCATCATCAGCTATGGGGCACTGGGGCACTCCTGGAGCTTGCGTATGAACATCAGTTCGGCAATTTCTACTCACACACATCACCAATGGGCAGTGAACACGACACATTTTCACGTCCCAGCCACAGATTCACAGTCGCTTAACCCTTTACAATGCCACATCGAATAATATGAAGTTGGTACACTGGCCGTTGATGGGTGGGCTGTTACATTTGGTACAGCGAGGGGACTGGGCGGGGCCGCAGCCCGCCCAGGTCCCTCCTCGCTGTACCAAATGTAACAGCACACCCATCAACCACCAGTGTACCAATCACCGCATGCCTGTATAACGGTCCGTTGCTCTGCGGTTTTAATGTGCCCATTAAAGGGTTAAGTATATTTCTATGATTTCTTCCTGATTTCGTGAACATGTACCCCCTGTCGATCTCCCCTAGCTGGCTAAAATAACTGACGACGCCACTGGGCTAGTACTTGTATTATATACTTTCTCACTGGATTGCAGTCGTTAACTTGTAAAAATGACATCCCGCCATTACATCTGTGTTGTCTAAGCAACGTGAAAGTTGGTGTCAAGCCCGTGCGTCCCCCGTCACCTCGTCACCAATCCGCCTAACGACGGCGCGTCTGCTGACAGACCGCGATGTGGTCTTTGACAGGGAGGCAGCTGCGAGGGAGTTGAGTGGGCCGCGAAGAATATCGGTGATTGGGAACGATCGATGATAACAGATGCTGCCGTGCACGATTCGTCATCGCAAAAATAAATCGTACAATCATAACAGTTTGCCGACCGTCAGCTGAAACAGCAGTACAACTGTCGCTGAAAAGGTTTCGTTCGATTTGGCGTTGAAAGAAAGCTAATTGTCGGTAGTCCATGGCCATGTACTGTGGTGACAAAGGCGCAGGGCGACACGTTGCACCGATAAATGTGAAGTTTTACACGGGGGAGCGAACCGTTCCAAATTTCATATTTATTGGTGCAGAAATATGGGATTACTTCCCCCGAAACCGCCAAAATTTGGAATTTCGCTTTCGCGATTGTAACGAAATGTTCGGCGTTTTTGCGTGTCTATAAAGGGAGCCTTTATTTTTTAATTTGGTCGCTTTTGGTGGACCGGCAACCAATTTATATATCTACAATCAAAGGGGCCATGTTCCCATAAATTTTCTTCAGCCCTTAGTGGTAAAACTATTCATCGGATCCGAAAAAGTTAGGGACTAAAAATGGGACGCACGTTACTCTATCACCATGACAACTTTGTTGGGGATCGGACGTCGCACACCGGTTGAAGACGAAAAAGTATATGCTTTTTTGTTTGTCACACTTTAAATTACGAAGTTTGTGAAAAAGGAAATGCTATTACGCAGTGCCACGTTCGAAACAATTTTGGTACAAGTTTCTAGTTTCTCAAAGTGACATGAGGCCGGAGCGGATATTTGGTTCGATAAGTCTTTAAAAAATTGTTTTAAAAAATCGCCCAAGGGAAGTGCCCCTTATAGGCAAATTTATATGCAAAATGCCAAATTTTGGCGGTTTTGAGAGCTGCAGACCCATACTCCTGCACTAAGAAAATTGAAATTTGGCAAGAAGAAGGTTGGATAGTTTAACAGCAAAAGCGTTTGACTGCTCCCAGTATTGCATTGCTTGGAGGTGATGCTTTAATTTCAAACATAGTGTTACGCAACTTTCCATTACTCTGCTATTGTACCGTTTCGAGTTATTTGACGACGCCCGTGTCAGACAACTGCGTTCTGCCGACACTCGAACACTCGTTGTCAGTCGGACGCGCAGCAGTTTTGGAGACAGGACCTTTGCCGCCGCAGGACCACAAGTCTGTAACAGTCTGCCGCCCAATGTCAGACTATGTGGGCTGTCATACGGCCAGTTCAGGCGGTTACTGAAGACATCGGACAGTGAGGCCACGGCGCAGTGCATACTGCGCCGAATAGAAATATTCTTACTTACTTACTTTACTTACTTACTTACTATTAGGTACTATAAATAGATTCTCCAAAAAGTGCTCTGTTTACTCACAGCTCATGCGCGTTACAGACAGACAGACGGAAACGCGATCTCAATAGCGGAGCCTTTGCTACGCAACGCTCGCTATAAACTAAACCGTCAGCACTGAAAACGCAAGTTTTCGTGTATTTTAAATAATCCGATTTTTGTCACTGTCCGAAATATTTAAAAGGCCTAACAAACAACTTCATTACTACTATACGATGGCCTTCTTCCCGCCATGGTCGACTACACGAGACGCCAGTATTGTTTGTGGCAGATAATAGAGAATTAGATCAGTCATCAATTCTGCACATTAGTGATGCTGATACATCGGCAGAGTGTAGAACATTTTGTTAAACGGCGCCGCTCGCTGCTAAGCGAAGGCGTCGTCTAATGGTTTACGACGCGTTCTGTATTTTTTTGTTTTTGTTTTCTTTTGACGCGACTGCTCAGCAACGGCTGGACTGATTTTTCGCCAAATCTTCACCAACAGATGTCTCTGCGGTGTTATTCGTTAATGGTTGTACCCCATGGAAATCTGTGCCCCCAACATGTTTTGGGGCTCAAAACGGTAAGTGGATTTATAAGTGTAAGTGGATTTAAGCGCCTTTATTGTAATAAATGATGATAATAGGCTCACACTCAAGGCGGTCATGTTTGGGTCACACAGTTTTACCTGCAAATTACATCATACCTGTCTCTACCACGTAAGCATTCACCAGATGGCGCCACCGCTGATTGCTGTGGCAGACATATAAGTGCACCTTACTACTCATTTATCGACCCCAAAAGGATGAAAGGCTGAGTTGCCTGGTTGGCTGACCTACAGCGGACGGTTTATCCACACAAGTGGTCAGCTGCAGGTCCAGCGCAGGAAAAAGAAAGTTCGCTGGTCAAAGATCGGTGTTCTGTGCCACGCAACCAATCAAGGGGGTATGAAAAAATCGCGATTTTCGACCGATGTCTCGCTTTATCTCGAAAAGGACACAAGATATCCCGACAGTTACAATGGAATACTAATGTGAACTTACATACGCCACGCCCTACTCGTCTGGTAGCTCCACCGTTCTAGTTTTTAAGCGGCTTTACGCGTTGCGCGTTGGTTCTATCGATTCTGTTCGTCTGTCTGTCTGTCTGTCGCCAAAATCCGTACGAATAAACGCGATTTTCTAAAAAAAACTAAGCAATTTAGAGAGCTATGGTCTCTATTGATGACCAATAGGAAGTCCTACAACGGCATTTGGTATCTCGAAAAGGACACAAGATATCCCGACAGTTACAATGGAATACTAATGTGAACTTACATACGCCACGCCCTACTCGTCTGGTAGCTCCACCGTTCTAGTTTTTAAGCGGCTTTACGCGTTGTGCGTTGGTTCTATCGATTCTGTTCGTCTGTCTGTCTGCAGTCGCCAAAATCCGTACGAATAAACGCGATTTTCTAAAAAAACTAAGCAATTTAGAGAGCTATGGTCTCTATTGATGACCAATAGGAAGTCCTACAACGGCATTTGGTATCTCGAAAAGGACACAAGATATCCCGACAGTTACAATGGAATACTAATATGAACTTACATACGCCACGCCCTACTCGTCTGGTAGCTCCACCATTCTAGTTTTTAAGCGGCTTTACGCGTTGCGCGTTGGTTCTATGGATTCTGTTCGTCTGTCTGTCTGTCTGTCGCCAAAATCCGTACGAATAAACGCGATTTTCTATAAAAAAACTAAGCAATTTAGAGATCTATGGTCTCTATTGACGACCAATAGGAAGTCTTACATCGGCTTTTCAATGAACCTATGGATCCCTAAAATTCAAGATGGCGGATGGCCCCTATACTAAAAATCGTTTTTGGCCATAATTCAGCAGCCGATTGCCCGATTTCTGTAAAATTTTGCGTGGGGAAGCAGTTTTTGATAGAATTTCGGCAATGGACAGATACCCGCGTTCTACGTGATACATTTTTTTTGTTTTTCTAATGCAGTTTGGGAGATTGGTGCAAATGGCGGCTTTCGTATCGTGTCCGATACTCACTCACTCACTCACTGCTGCGCTTGACCAGCTGAGGGTCGTAGCGTCCTCCACATCGAACGATCCTGGCCCGCGATCCAGGCAGCACCAACAGATAGGCCAACGTCTT
>Ga0209339_1001354_pt1 | contig 10398 bp, 4 predicted proteins | sample OlaalgELextract3_FD_187376 | JGI IMG/M metagenome (GOLD analysis project Ga0209339, IMG submission 187376) | Olavius algarvensis symbiont microbial communities from Tuscany, Italy - Type A ELBA extract 3 (SPAdes) (version 2) | ecosystem: Host-associated > Annelida > Digestive system >...
GACAACTGTCCCTTGCCTTCAGGTAACTCAACAGCCGATCTGACAAGTGTCCCTTGCCTTAAGGTAACTCAACAGCCGATCTGACAACTGTCCCTTGCCTTCAGGTAACTCAACAGCCGATCTGACAACTGTCCCTTGCCTTCAGGTAACTCAACAACCGATCTGACAAGTGTCCCTTGCCTTCAGGTAACTCAACAACCGATCTGACAGTGTCCCTTGCCTTAAGGTAACTCTCAACAACCGATCTGACAAGTGTCCCTTGCCTTAAGGTAACTCTCAACAGCCGATCTGACAAGTGTCCCTTGCCTTCAGGTAACTCAACAGCCGATCTGACAAGTGTCCCTTGCCTTCAGGTAACTCAACAACCGATCTGACAAGTGTCCCTTGCCTTCAGGTAACTCAATAGCCGGCTGACTTGTGCGTGACAACATTAGCTTACAACGTATTCTAAACGAGTGTATGGCATTTCCCCTTGGACATTTCCCCCTCGGACATATTTCCCCCGCCGGACAATTTCCCACCCCACCCACGGGGACATTTCCCCCGTCTGTTAAAGTGAAAATTTGAAAACTGGCACTAACCCATACTACTGACCCTAACCGACGCACTATGCGGGGTCCTAACCCTAACCGATCTACATGGCGGAATTTTTTGAAAACTGCCACTAACCCGTAATCCTGACCCTAACCGATCTACCGCTATCGATTTTATACACGTTAAGTGTAGGTCGCTTTATATTGTAGATTGGCAAATGGTGGTGGTGGAAGGGGGGAAATGTCCTACAGCACGTAAATAGAGAGAGGGGGGAAGTGTCCGCTAGGGGGAATGTCTGGCTGAATATGTCCGGAGGAATTTGTCTAGGGAGAAATGTCCGGATACCATTCTAAACATGTTGTAGAGTCCTACACCTTCCCTGAGGAGCTTTCACTAAACTGAACCAACCACCTCGATTGTTCTGTGAGCCTCATAGAAATCACCGTGGTCGTAGAGCAAAAATGTTCAAGCAGCAGCAAACTGTGCTGTACCGAAGCAACTTTTTCTCCACAGTTAACAGTCACACGCCGAATTGCAGAGCTCTGCAGAGCTTCGTCAGGATGTTATTAATGCAGAATCCGTAGACACGTTTCGACGAAAGAAGATTGCGAAGAGTCGCGCTATTCAGCTAGAGAAACGCGGCCAAACATTAAGTAAGTAAGTAAGTAAACAAGCTGTCGTTCACAACAAGCAGATGTCTCACCGTAACAACAAGACTGTGCCCAGAGAGCGCAAATCTCCGCCCAACGCCAAAATTTCAACAACAAGTGATCCGGGATTCCAATCCGGATTGCCAGATTAATCCGGATTCGGATCCGGATGTCTGCCGGATCTCTCCAAAAATGTTGTGGATTCATTACCTTGTCGGCGTCAGTCATTTCGGCAAGTTTCGTAAAAATCGGGCGGTGACTGTATGAGAAATGTTAATAAATCTCCTAAAATCCAGCATGCCTCGTGTTACGAGTGACGCAGTAAATCTTTGTTTATGCCTCCATCTGTCCCATCGTTCGTCCGTTTGTTCGTTCCTTGCCAAACTTGTGAATATGACATTTTGAACACGAACAAATCCACTCTGATGCAAATTGGCACAAGATGTCAGTGGGACGAGGACACGAAACGATCAACATTGATGTCAATAGGTCAAAGATGCAGGTCACATGGCGCTGAAATAGGTTACAAAAATGATGAAATATCTTTCGGCGAGGTCAAAGGTCAAGGTCACACGCGGTCTGGCAGAGGCATCATGCTCGACCCCTTGGGTTGACTAGCTTTTCTGCTTTTTTGTATGTAACCGGTATAGCGATAGAAGTTGTCTTATTATGAGCTGCAAATGTATAACTAGAAGGGCACTCGGTAGAGCGCGTTTACCTCCGACAAAGGTCTTCCGACGGCTCAGTGAATAAAACCATTTTAAAACCACGGCTCGCTCTAGCGGCTCGCCGCCAATGCGTATAGCCTACGTGAGATTTTCCCGACGTAAAATTCCGCGTAACAAGCAGCTCGCTGGCAGCCTAGGTAAGGCTGCAAAGTTCCGTAGCCTATACGATTTCAGAGAAAGCAATCCGGTTCCGGCATCCAGACTATGATCCGGATCGGGCTCAAAAGTTAGCCTAATCAGTTCGTCCATGTCCCGACATCTGTCGACACGCAACATTTCATCCAAATTCATGCACGCGTTTTTGAGTAACCTTGCTAACAGACAGACAGACAGACAGACAAACAAACACGGGGGGAAACATGTACCTCTTCCTTTGTCGGAGGTAACTGACGAAGATAACCAAGCAAAGCGAACGTCCACATCGCCGTATGTTGCGAATCACCCATAGGTACAAAATTAGACGTATATATATAAGGGAGGGTGTCCCAGGTTCGCAACCTCACGCCAAATTTCACCGTTGTCACTCTTAAAATGTGGGCTTACAGCCCCCAAAATAGGCCTACAGACGATGCTGGGCATGTTGTAGAGCGATGTAAAGTGTGCCAGTCTTTCATCTCTGTTTACAGCGAAGACGTGACCAATGGCGTATGAGAAGATGAAAGCAAGCGTAATGTGTATCAGTGCTTTTAGGGTTTGTTTTATAGTCACAAATGGCATTTTACGACTGGACATGACCGCGCGCCCGGTCTATTTATAGACTGAGCGGTCATATTCTGTTGTAGAGATCTCTTTTAAACTTTATCTTTCTGTATCCGACGGACGTACTAAGCTTTTCCAACAATCTACGGTATATAGAGTTTAGTCGGTAGTAGTAGAACCGTTGGTTTGCTACCAGTGTGCCGCCGAAAAACAATAGAAGTGGAAAACTCCCAAATTTCTCAAACAGAGTCAGTCAGGAAGTGTATGCATTGTTTGGCTAGATTTTGTAGTTAGTGAAGTAGGCACTTTTGAGGACTTTTTTGCAGAATCCATTACACCCCCCGATAGGTAGGGATCTGGTTCGGTTGCAAAAGTAACAGCGCTAACATTATAATGGGCTATCTTTTGCCATTGATAGTGTTGGCCTGTCTTTATTCGTTTCTACACAGCCAGCCCCGGAAAAAGCTATTTTACAGCGCATGATGGTGCGCTACGGTGGTTCACTGTTATTCAAGATGGTAGAAATTGTCACCAGTCGGAAGCCCATATGCGATTTCCTATTAGTCGTCCGTTATAACTATAATACCTATCTTCTATCCTTTCCTTTCCAAGATATAACGATTTATTGGTCGAAAATGTACTCTTTTTCGGCGTTTTTGCCCAACCCATTTAGTCTCGTTTGGAGCCGTCGCTCGGGGTGTTTCCCTGAGACCCATGGCATGAAAATTAGTCTCAAAACCTAGAGTTCCTGGGCTACTGAGATGGTGAAAACCGCATGACCTTACAATAATTAGTTTCGACGAATTACTGCAGCGTGTGACGTACAGACGGACGGAAAGACGGACAAGCAAGCTAGATTGAGTTCTAGCATAGCTGAGCGCGACAACAAACTATCGGCATTCGCTGAAGACGTGTGCTTTACGCTTAAAACGTTATTCGGCGATGAAATTTGAAGGCTGCAAATGTCAGCGCAGTCAGTATTTCATAAAGGTCAAAGGTACATGTATATCTCTGCGCACTTGCTAATAGAGCTGTTTAGACGAGTCGTGACAGAACGATGCTGTAGCGGTGCCTTACAGTCTCGGAAGTAGCAGCTGCATGATTGGCAGGATCTAATGGCGTTGCTGCGCATTATGCGACAACAAAAGCCGGCTTAGGCCTACAAATGAGGCACACGACACGGCATGAACTACACGACACAACAGCGAAAGGCTACAGTATGCAACAGTTTCGTTGCGATATACACGAGAAGCAGATGTTAATGTTATTGCAACGATCTAGTATCGCGTTCGTATCGTCCCTCTCCTTGTGCCAACAACGCTAAACACACATTTGTATCCGCGGTGCAGCATGGAGGCATACCATCGCCCCATGTACCATACAGAACAGCCACAGCAGCAGTCATCCGACTACTCTGAAGCCAACACGACGTGTGGCTACACTGACCAGTGAACTATTCATAATAGACATCTCTTCCAGTGATGCAGAATCGTAAAACAGCCTTGCATGCTATTGCACTTAGAGGTCTATTGTTCCATCGGCGATCGGTATTATTGACAGGACACACCGGCTTACTGTACCTTGATAAACTAACGAAGGCCACCGAAATTAGACGTGTAGGAGATAGGCCGCAGTGTGACTTTAGTTCCCTCCATAAATATTTTAAACTGTAGTCCTGTTTTATTTTCACAATTTTCAAAATTCATCTTTCGTATACCAGTGTTAGATTAAATTAGTAATCTTCGTTTTGTTTCAGTCATCGTTTACTACATTTTAATTTTAGTCTTTTTTTATCAATTTTAATTCTGCAAATAACTAAATTGCTTGTTTCGCTATGATTCTTTTAGCAATAATGATTACTTGGTATTTTTTAAATTGTTGACGTAATTTTTAATTCTACTTTAATTACAAGTGACACTTTAAAAAGTACAGTTGGAAATGACAACGGATCTTGGGCAAGAAAGCATTTTAAAATTTTTGTTCGTTTGGGCTATCAAAACTTAATTTTTATTAACTTGGTCTCGAATAAATTGCCCCTTTTGTTTATTTTCAGTTCAGCCTGCCAAAATCTTTAATTTTCCGTTATAATCTTAGTTAACACTAAGCGACTGTAGATTTTTTTTCGTATCCATTTCACCAAAGCATCGCCGTTGTTAATGAAAAAGGCGGCGTGATGCTGTGATGACGACTGCGGTTGCGGAAACTGGCAACGTCGACGGAAGGTAATTGAATTCAGTTGACCGTCTTCTGTCACTGCCTCTCAGTTACCGCTTGAATCACGCCGCTGCTTAACTACTTCGCAGGCGACTCGATCGTTTCTGCTCCAGCTGCAGACGACTCCAGGCGAATGATGAAGTTTATTCGCCGTGAAGGCGGAAACACGACGCACAGAGCAATACATTACAACACGTCGACAAAATGCATAGTGATTAGCGTACAAGGCCTAGTCACTCTTACGATTGTGTAGAGATATAAAACACCCATGGTCATCGGCGACCGTTTGTACTTGTTATATACAGGGTGAGGCAAAATAAAATATCCCAACACAAAAATTGCGATATCTATATAATGCAAAAAATATTTTTACACAAAATTTTTCACATTTATTTACCACATATGTCTTCACAAGTCAGTTTAATTTTACTCAGTTAACTTAATATTTGGTGAAGTGGCGGAGCATCATTGTTCGATTTTCGCTAATCAACAGCTTAAGGTATCTAACATTTTCCCCTGTTCGTGCTGTTTTTGGCCGACCGCTACCTGCCAGTACCATGCTTTCGTCATGTTGCTGACCCATGCTCATCAACCCGTTTACAGACTGCTTTCATTGAGCAAAGTCCAACCCTTTCCGGCAATTGTGCAACAATGGTTATTTGTTCGGTATCCAAAACCAAGTTTCCGCAATATCTCGATCCGAGCTTTATCTTCGTACGATATTTTAGCCATAACCAAAGTTAAAGGCCTAACTGCGATTATGTCTTAAAACATTGAAGAATTTACGGCCTGTTACAATGTTGTGTTGCACGTAAACATAAAAATAATGACGTCACAAAAAATCCACATGGTACTTGTTGTTCAGTTACTTTAATAATAAACTTTTGTTCAGTTGTGAAATTCGTTCTTGAAGTTTGCTTTTCCGTCAATTTGACATATGTCAAGTAAATACAGCACAAAGCAACACATTAGTGCACAGTATTGTAACAAACAAATCAGCAAAACTTGGCGCAAAAATATTCAGGCATTTCTGAGATATAGCAATTTTCGTGTTGGGATATTTTACTTTGCTTCACCCTGTGTACACTGTGTTCCAAAAAACATGACCACGTTTTCAATGATAAGTTGAAGTAGAACTGCCCGTATATAAAGATTTTTGGCACACTTATTACCAAGACTATAGGCCATTGACAGTTGTTTTAGTTTCCCATTTCACCTATTCAGTGCAGCTACTTACAGTTTATAATAAAATAGTAACACGATTTATTGCACACCATAAGGTTGTTTATCAGCGAGTGAGACGGAGATAAGATTGGCTTAAGACAACCGCTGAACGCGACGTTGTTTGAAACATTTGAGCTGGAGATCGCGGTGAATTATCCTGTGCACACTTGAACGGAGAATGGCAGTTTCATGCGAAATCTCACGAGATGATCGGTGGCTTTTTGGCTTGTCCTGCTGACTGAGCACGAGCTCCTCCACTGCTACACGGAACGCGGTCTACTACTGCCTGGGTCCCAGACAATTGTATCCATCTTGCGGATTCTCTTTTGCAGACTGTCGATGCTTCCAACATTCCAACCGTTGTCGGGAAATTCGCTCAACAGCCTTCGTGTGCCATATTGCTTTGACAGATAGATTTTTTTTTCAATCAGAATCGTATCTTCCTGTGAAATTTTCATGATTTTGTTTACTTTTTTTACTGATATTTAGGTCTCGACAGTTTCCCAAGGAAAAGTAGGTGAATAAAATAGGTGAGGTGGGAAAATAAAAACACCTGTCTATGGTTTATACGCTTAGTAATAAGTTTGCCAGAAATTAAAAACAAAAACGGACAATTCTAGTTCAACTTATCGTCGAAGATATAGTAACATGTTTTTTGGAACACAGTGTATTTGTTGTTATGCACGGTGGAAATGTTAATAAAAATGTCTAATATAAGATGCTAATTTAGTCTTATAGATAAAAGAAAGATGAAGCAGACTACGGGCAACAACTGCAGGACGGCCTTCAGTCTACATGTAGTCGAGAGCGTTAGCGACGACTTCAACTTCTAGTTTACTATATTAAATAAATTCTCAAAAAACTACGCAATCCACAGGCGAAACGCTTATCTTTATTTAGACCTACAGTTTTCGTCTAAAAGTGTCATTTATCTACGTCTCCGAAGACGAATAGCAACTCGTATGCGGTCCATCGAATGGTGCCATTTCCAAAGACCGTTGAGTGACCCATAACCTAGGTGTCAAGGTCACGCATTACTCAATGTCTAATAACTCTAAAAATCGTGCAAGATAGAGCTATAGTACAATGGCAGACCAATAGTAAGTCGAAGAGCACCATATTTGATGACCTTGAACAACCCCTGACCCAGTTTTCAAGGTCACGCGATTCTTTGATGCCGAATATCTCAAACGGCTGGAGATACAGCCATATAGTTGCTGAAAATGCGATATAGCTCTGTATCTTGCACCGTTTTCGAGATATTTGACGTTGAGTAATATCATGACCTTGAACTCTAGTTTAGGGTCACTGAAGGTCATTGGAAATGTCATGATTCGAGTTCTTATTCGTCTTCCATTGTAACTTTGTCGTTTGTACCGCGCGATGCTACAACGCTGGTCGAGATCATTCGGTGCACGTGTTCCAAGTTCCGACTCGTCGCGATGCATAACAGGGAAAAAGCTTGAGTTGGTTTCTGTCGCTAGGTGGCGCTACTTTATAATACACCTTACCACCATGACTAATTTAGACTTCAGCAAGTAATTATAACATAAACTAATAACAAGCTGCATGCATCCTTATCGTCTGTCCTGTCTGTCTGCAGTGGTGACATCTGGCGATTGTATCAGTAATTTAAAGCAATAGAATCCTGTATCGGTAGGTGACCTGTAGCGATGGCGAAAATTCTCTGGCCAAAATAATGCGTCATAAGTGGTGCACGAAAGGTCGTCGTCGATTTTCTGTATGCTTTTATATGCGAGTGCGAGCGACACAAAGTTAGTGAACAGGCCCAAAACGGCAGTTTTTTGTTGTTGAATTTTATAGGACCAAGCGAGGTCAGAGAGGAATTTTACATTCCGCACAACTAACCCAATGCGTGGATAGTACCAGTAGGCCTAAACGTCCCAAGTTTATCGAAATCAGAAAATGCCTTCTTGCAAAAGTCGTGTTTACACACACGCAGATACGAGACGGACAGATGACAAACAATATGAGATACTTGCAGTAAGCAACAACAGTGTTCTGCAGATTCTGACGAATGTGACTATGACAACGCAGGATGCCAGCATCTCTCTGTGAACTCACCTGGCAATTAATTACACGCGTCAGTGTTTACCTGGCTATGAACAACCCTCTAACTCTTACACACGTATATTGAACTGTTTTTGAGTTACAAGCGTTTATTAAATTATTATTATTTACTAGTAGCCTTAAACATGTAGAACTGGATGGTCTGCTGGGGAACCGCCCACCGCCCCCGGTAGACTATCATGGTGACTATAATACTCTTAGTGGAGAAGGCATGCCGCATTGATGTGGTAAATTTTATCGCCACGCGTTCAGCCGTTTAGAGATGTTAATTTGCAAAATCTTAAAAACGCTCGAAAAATGCAATCCGAACAACTCCAATTCGACCTCCTGGTTACGGTCACGGTCACTGTCACACATTTATTCTCTGAACATCATGTTGCCTTGTGACCTTGACCTTTGACCTCTTGATATCAAGACTGGTCCTGTAGTTAGGCTATACGTCACATGGGCAACCTTCACGTTGATTTTGAATTTTTTAAACTTCGTTTTTGAGTTGCCTAGCGGTGGGCATGGAACAGACAGACAGACAGACAGACAGACGAATGCAGGCACGCGTAACCAAAGCGTGTTCGAAGTGTTCTTACCAACGGTTCTTAAGAAACCCCCAAGGCGCCCAAAGTTCCGCACTGATCTACGCCATGAACCACCCAGCCCATGTAGAGATCTGGCATATTATATTGTCAGACATGAACCGCCCGATTATTCCAATTTTCCCTTCTCTAACCCGGAAGACTGTTATTGTGCGTAAATTTTCGTGGTTTTTAACTAAATGCGGACCAGTTCCGGTGACGATCGAGACTCTGAGTGTCCGTTATAGTTCGTAATAAGAGCAGATAACGCGACGAGTGCATGCGGACCGGCTATGACGACCATGAACATGCAGTACTGTACATGGTATAATAACAGATAGGCCCCATGAGCCATACAAGCCATACATCTGTATGGTGAATATAGTACAGGCATTTTACTCAACATATGTGTCAACCTCAAACAAATTGCAACAGAATCACTATCTTCACTGTTTTGGGTCCCTCAGTATATCCCTTGTAACACACAAAAAGTCTTAAGGAATCCTATGGTGGAATCCTTTCGAAAATCACCATAGTATGAACCTAACATAAATTTTATTTTCAGCCATTTAGCGGTATTGGAGGGGCAATTTGGCCTACTTGTCGGAAATGTATTTTTTGTGGGTTTTGTGGAATGTAGATATGTCTGGGGGTAAATATCCATCAATCCACCCATCCGTCCATCCATGTTTATTTCAGACCGAAGTCCATAGTTAAAATATAAAATACGTAAAAAATATTACTATAAAAACAGCATCTTAGAATGCGTCAAAACATGCATGCCATAACATTCCCTCCCAATACCTCACTCCGCGCCTCAGTCCACGTACCCTCCAGGTTCCGGGCGGTTCTAGTGTGGGACCCAGGAGCACTCCCACGTTGGCGAGACCCGCACATTTCTAGGAGTTAATTTGATGCTGAATTATACTTACGTTCATACCCGTTTTCGTATACTTATAAAACGTATGATGGGGCCGTACCGCTAAAATTTTCGTCTAAAACAGTCCGTGGAACTCCCCCAAGCAAAAATCTAGTTACGGAGCCATACGTTCCGATAGGGTGCAATGTGTAATGCGATACCTTATCTGTTATCAGCTGTTATCAACGTTAGCAGTCTGTTTTGTATCAATTTTATGCATTAGGACTAATAAAATTCAGCCGTGTCATTCACATCCTTATATTACAGAAACGTTATCTGAGCAGCTGCAGAAGCGGAATTAACTCATTATTCAGGAAACGATCCGATATACAATAGTCACGACACTGTTTGTTTAGCGTGCAGTAAGAGGCTCATGCACGGGTAGCCAGAGTTACGCTCGTTTTAATAAGGCTAATACAGGCGAAGACGGGACGATGAACTTCAGAAGTAGAAGACGGAACATTGCAGTCTCAGCAGCTGTGACGTCAGCGATGTGTTTCATGATTGTTGTTTCATTATTGCCATCTGTATCTCAAGGTGGGTTTAGCTTAGACAAGCGACATACCGAAGAATCGTCGTTTGTGTTGAACTGTGATATTTCTGGCTAATAATAATACTTAACAAGAGGTCAAAGTAATTTGACTAAAAGCGCCTCACGGGGGGCCCATTCCCCGGTTAGGGGTCACCCCAGGGGGTCGAAAGTTGTACCATTGAATTCCTGGGGTAGGGTTTCCTATTAGTGTTCCATAGTAACTATAGGCCTAGGATGC
>Ga0209339_1001355_pt1 | contig 10397 bp, 1 predicted proteins | sample OlaalgELextract3_FD_187376 | JGI IMG/M metagenome (GOLD analysis project Ga0209339, IMG submission 187376) | Olavius algarvensis symbiont microbial communities from Tuscany, Italy - Type A ELBA extract 3 (SPAdes) (version 2) | ecosystem: Host-associated > Annelida > Digestive system >...
GCGGCCAGTTCGGTCGCCACCGGCTCAGTCGTCGGTTGAACACTCACCAGTAACTGGCCGACATCGGTCGCACCTGTCTCATCGACGACCTTCAACGTGAGTCGGTGGACGACGGTCGACCTGGCCACGGGAGGCGTCTTAATCAGCCGAACGAGCCCGGTCATCGGGTCCATCTGAAACAATCCGTCCTTCGAGTCCAGCAGTATGAAGCGCGTCACCGACCCAGGACGTGCCTTTACATCCGGTAGAACGACGATGGCGCCCTCGACAGCCGCATCACTGCTGAGGTAAACCGTCGCGTTTGAAGGATTTGGAAACAGGAAACGCGGCAGACCGCAGCGGACGTGGATCGTAACTGAGGCGGAGCTCGTTGCCGGAGGAGCGTTCGGACGACTTGCTACGGCAACGACGGTCGTCTGGATCACACTCGACGTCGCGTCAGCAGTCTCGGGCAGTAGACCGGAAGTGACAACGACGACAGCACCAGTCGAGTCTATGCGGAAGTCAGCAGCCGGCGGCTGAAACGTCAGTACGACGTCATCGCGAGGATCGGCAGCAGTAGCCGAGATCGTTCCGATACGACTTCCAGTTGGAATATCGCAGTCAGCAGCCAGGACATAGCTGGAGTTAGAGAAGCGTGGCGGTCCTGGAACGTCGCCTTCACTGATGACGCGGACAGTGACGCTGGCCGTCGATGAGCGGCTGGGCTCCCCGCCATCCGACACTGTCGCCACAAAGTTCAGTTCAGTGCCCGGCCGTAAGTCGTCGTCACAATTGTGTATATCAGCCGACACTACCCCAGTAGACGCGTTGACAGTTACACAGTCGACGTCAGCAAAGTCGACTGATTGAAGCGAGTAGTGCAGCTCGGCATTTCGTCCAGCGTCAGAATCGTTGGCAAGAAGCTGAATTAGCTTCCGGCTAGAACCGCCGGCACCCACCGGAAACCACGTGACGTAAGTATCGTTTGAGAACTGCGGCGCGTTGTCGTTGACGTCCACGACGTCGACTGTGACGTCAACGGATGACGTCAGAGAAGGTGTCCCGAAGTCATGGCAAGCGATGGTCACGTGGTGTGCGTCCGTCGACTCTCGGTCGAAGTGGTCGCGACCGACGGCCGTCACTAGCTTGTACTCGGGACTCGATCCAGCGACCAGTTGCTGGAGCCGGAACAACCGCAGCGGGGACGACGGCCGTTCCACGACGTCGCACGACGTTCGCGAGTTGTCGCCAAAACCGTCGGCGTCGACGACCGCGACGTGCGCCACGAACGTTCCCTCGACGGCGGACTCAGCGACTTCCGGGCGTCCCGATTCGGTCAGCGCGTTTATCGTGATTTCCGGCGAGTTGTCATTGACGTCAGAGACGTCGACAACCAACGACGCTGTGGCACTGGACGGCGGGATTGTCTCAGCGCTGGACAGCGCCACTACTGTCATCCGGAACGAGCGATTGCGCTCGTAGTCAATCGTGTCGTTAACGTATACGAGACCCGTGCGGCTGTCGATGCCAAATGCCGACGTTTGACCGTCACCCATACTGTAGACGACATCAGCGTTCACCGTTGGGAGTAGATTCTTGTCGGGCTGACGGAGGCGGGCGCGAACGTGGACAATGGGGTGTCGGCGAGGCGAGTTTTCGGCGATGCGGGCGGTGTAAAGCGCAGGCTCGAACTCGACGACAGGTGCGACGACTCGTTCGACCGTCACTGTGACGTCAACCGATCCAGACAGCGGCCGACTGCCAGCGACACCGCTACCACCGTCAAGTGCGACCAGCTTCATCGCGTAGACGGTCTGGCGACGTCGATCGAGCGGCGCCGTCAGACGTAGTCGAACGTCGTGAGAACCGTCAATCAACTCGTTCACTCTGAGCGTGAACACGTCTCGTGGAAACACGCCGTCCAGTCGATATTCCACCACTCCGAGCTGACCAGTGTCACCGTCGTCGGCGGCAGGCAGCGGAAACAGAGCTCCGACAGCCGCGTCAACCGGCAGTCGAATGTCGATGGTGGACAGTCCGGTGAACGTCGGAGTGTGGTCGTTCACGTCGACGACGCTGACGACGACTTTGATGACGGCGACCAGTCGACGACTTCGGAGTACGACGTCGGCGTTCAGCTCACAGACGAGCGGCCTTGACGGGCAGATCAACTCGCGGTCGAGCACTGCAGCCGTACGCATGACGCCGCTGTCCAACCGGAAATACCTCGACGGCTGGCGGAGTGAATAGCGGTAGTTCGTGTCGACGGCTGTCGACGTCAGGCTCGCGTAGTCAGCGCGTACGTCGCCGACCAGCGTGCTGGCCGGAAGTTCCTCGCTGATGTTGTAGCGCAGCGGACGATTTGAACGAGCGGCGCACGCCACGCCGGCGACGACGCCAATAACAAGAACCGGAAAAACGTTGGCAAACATGTTCAGCTGCGTGCGTGCAGTCACGCGAAAAGATAAACAGCACCAGCTAGAAGAAGGTTCAACGACATGAAATCGTCAGCGTTCCAGTGTCGATATCTTCCCACGTGTTTGCTCTGAATAAAAGCAAAAAAAACAGCATCTCTCGTTAGCTACCACTCAGCATCTGCAGCGCCATCGCGATGTCACATACAGAACAACACGGATATACACTGTGTTCAGAAAAAAACACCCACTTTTGTTTTCTTGCATTACTCTTGAAAAAAGTAACCAATTTGGATGAAAATTTCACACAAAACAGCTAATAACATGCTGATTCTAGAAGCCTAAATAATTTGTATTCTTCTTAAATATTCTTTGCTAGCAGCGATGTAAACCGGGCGTCATTAAAAGTGTCGTTACAGCAATAAGATTTACCGTTGGAGATCACATTATTATTAAATGCTCGTGAATAAATATATAACTAAAAAGTATGAAGCAAACCACTTTCTGAAGATGTTTCCTGACAGAGGATGGAGGTTTAATGGGTTAAAACATTTAACGGAGAAAGTGACAGCACTGACTCGTGTTCAGTTTGTGGTCGACCACACAATGCCCACCTCACTGCAAAGATCAACAAAGTTAAAGATCTCGCACTGATATTTTTGATTAGTGTCTTTACCCCATCAAGAATTCATCTTCTGTCAAAAACATTTTGAGCAAGCTTTTTTCTACGTAATTTTTCACTCATATCCATTTAACGAGATGTTTATCGTCAATGGTAAATCTCATTGCTGTAACGACACTTTTACTGACGTCCGGTTTACATCGCTGCTGGTAAAGAACATTTATAAAAATACAAATTATTTTATGCTGTTAGAATCAGCATTTCATTAGCTACTTTTTCTGAGATTTTCATTCAACTTGGTTATTTTTTTCTAAGAGTTATGCCAGAAAACAAAAGTGGGTGTGTTTTTTTCTGAACACAGTGTATGTGCTAAAATGTAAGAAGCTAATAAGGCCGAGGAAACTCCCACAGCAACGAAAAGTCCGACTGTTCTCCACAAAAAGTGAATACGCATAGGCCATAGGCCTAAGCAATGGCCAATACTGTCATTCAAGAGCTTAGTTTGCAGCCGCAAGTTCAACACCCAACTAACCGCAACTACGCCGACTCTCGCCATAAACAAACACTACTGTAACAGCTAATTTTATCTGCACATTAATGCTATATCTTACTGCCGCATCTGCCTAGTTTCACTTCACAACGACCTTTACATGCTGTTAGTTTGTTACATACAGTAAACCGGAGCAACTCATTCATATTATCTCAGCATCGGAGTGGACTCACGCAGTCAAGCCACCCGGCGAGTATTTCCACCAACCCAGGCGCGGTGGACGGGCCTGCAGGCATTCAAGCTCGTATCCACAGAAGCACACCGAACATAGATTTACGCCGATCAGTCGAACGCCGACGTTGAGCAGGCGATAAAATATCCTACGAGTAGGCCTAGGCGGCAAATAAGACGTGCTTAGTGTCGGGTGTTTTTATACCGATACGTCGACACGCTGCTTACAGCCGTCATTGCATTAAACAGCACAGCAATAGTGTAAATAATAAAACCTATATGCCGTTACCATGCATTCTGATGAAAATACTTATAATCATCATTAACATATACACGAATTAAAATATAATAAAAACATAATAAAATATAACAAGATAATCTGCAGTGAGAGCCACAGGAGGCATACCCGCCAAATAAATTGGAACATTTCGGTCTTCACTTGGAGTAAATCGGACATAGGGGATAGCTATAGAGTACAGACACGCAGCGTGACGCGCCATCAACCGGTAGTAACCGGCGGCGGGCAATCATACACAAATTGAATACATTTGATTTTGGTGTACACATTAAGTAAGTAAAGTAAGTAAGTAAGAACATTTGTATACGGCGCAAAGAAATCATAAATGTCACAAATGCGCCGAATTTACATATATTACCGCATCTTATACGTTCTGCTGCTCATTGTCTAATGCCAAGAAATCATTTTATCGTGCCTTCAATTGTGTTTCGGGAAAAGTAGGTCGAGTTGCTTCTGAGAATGTACATTGTGTCCCAAAAAAGTAGTACACCCACTTAGTCCAACTAACTTTTTCCATTCTTAACGGATTTTCAAAATTCTTTCACCGCTGGAAAGCCAGGTAAATTTCCAATAAAACCCATATAATACTTCTCATTACACCTTCAGTATGTTGCTGCACTACCTTACGAAAGTTAGAAGTTCGAGTTTTGGCATATCTGGAAGAAAATGCAGACGGAAACGTAATATTTCCGGTTTACGGTTCCTATTAAATATTCTTTGTTTCAGCAGACGATTTTATCTAAACTAGTGTTGTGAACTTGTGAATTGAAGCAGCGTTTTCTGCATGTTTGGCATGGCACTCACCAGACCATCATTGACAATGCAAATGACAAGTGGCGTGAACGTCTTCGCGCATGTGTGCGGGGAAAAAGGTGGACACTTCAAGCAACTATTGTCACAATATTCAGCCATATGACAAGAGACGTTTCGGTTTTTGTCAAATGTGACACGATTTTTAGACTGTTTTTTTGGAAATTACCACAAATTGGAACTTCTAACTTTCGCAAGGTAGTGTGGCAACATACTGTGAAAAAAGTTTGAAAACCCGTTAAGAATTAACAACGTTATCGTCATGAGTTTGGTGTACTACTTTTTTGGACACAGGGTAGTAGTAGAATTGTTGACAAGAACTTAGCTATTGCAAACAGATCGCGCGTCAGCTGCGCACACAATACGTTGCGGCATCTGTAGGCCTAAATGTTACACCGTGACCTTGAAATGTGGGTTAGAGGTTACTCAATGTCACTGAAAGTGGTGCCATTCGAAAGCTTGGGTGCGCTTTCCTATTCGCCTTCTATAGTAACCATGGCGCTATCTTGTATCGTTCGCGAGATATAGCGACTTATTGGTACAAAATCGCGAAATTTTTATACCCTACCGGTATTTAGCGCCTCCGCAGGGGGTGATGCCGTCGGAATTTCGTGAAGATGTTTGATGCTGATAAAACTAGAATGATTGGGCTACCGTATGGTGAAAAACCTATGACAGTATATTAAACCGTTTTCATCCAATACCGGAACGTTACGGAAGGACAGAGAGACAGACGGACCGACAGAATTCCTTATATCAATATCGCGCGTCAGTATGCTGACGCGCGATACAAATGAAATGTCTGCCGTGCTTGTGTTATGGACTGGAAGCTTGCCCTTTGATCCAGTCTCGGCTCAGATCGTTAGAGTTTGCAGTCAATAGTGCATTTAGAAAAAAATATTTCCATAAGTCGTATGATGTTGTCAGTGATTGTGTAAATTAGTTTAACTGTTCTGTTTCCAATTCCATATATAAGGGAAAGACGAACTTTTTACCTAAGCTAAATGTTCTGACATTGTATTAATTGGATTGTTCTTGAATGCTATTTCTACGGAGTTGTCCAGTCTGCAACTAAATTATGCATGCACTTGATCTGAGCTTAATATACATTATTTTTCTAATTTCACTTTTTAATTTTAGTTCAGTATAATTAAAATCTCTTACTCTTCACTGTGCTACCATTATTGGTGAATAATGATGATTATTACAAATCCGTTACTAAATGCCTCCATCAACCAGAAAAAAAATCCTTGAAAGACGGCAGCCATGAATACACGTATGCTAGCCTACTTAACGAAATCGAAAGTGGGAAACACCCGTCTTAAGCTACACTGCCTTGAAGCCATACGCATCCACACGTTAGGCTTACGCACATGACCGTACACTGAACAGCTTATAACTGACAACACTGAACTCACAGAATTTTTACCGCGCGATGTTATGCACAGCGCGGACTATGCCGTCGCAAGATGTCCGTCCGTTTGTCCGTCAAGCGTCGGTATTGTGTTGAAACAGCTAAACATAATTATCATCAAACTTTTCATCAGTCTATTTATTCCACGCCAAACGGTATCGCAATATTCCGACGTAGAGTGAGACCCTCTAACGGGGGCGCAGAATGCGGGGGTTATGAAAATTAATAAAATTACGGTATTCGACCAATATCTCGCTTTATCTCGGAAATGATACAAGATAGGGCCACTACTATGGGAGGTGAATAGGAAACCGTACCCAAGTTTTCTCAAATGGTACCATTTTCAATGACCTTGAGTGACTTAGCAAGATATTTAACCACACGTAGCATCGCGCGGTCTCTCTGCGACAGCTGAGCTTCTTGTAAACATACGTACACTGTTACAACGACTGCTTGATCTGTTGTACGGCATGTGAAAACGTCGCCGCAGGCTTGACGACCGTCCGGTAGCATTTCGAGTCGGCGAATTGCGACCGATTCATCAAAACGATTACTATACGACTAGGCATTACGCAACTGTTTGGCTAAGTTCTGCGTACTGCCGTTCTTTTCCCGCAGTCAGCCAAAATCCAGCGATCGTTTTTTTCGTTGCTACGCGATAAACACGGTACTTTAAACGACACCAATCAATTTCAACAGTTATAGTAACCAGCACGCGACGTTATCTCGCCGACGATATATTTTCTTCTCGTTTTCTCTTCCGACGACCGGCGACTGGAATGAGGTACGCCTATCGGATTTCCCTAATATTCGTCGGCAGTGCGCCAGCAGATCGGCACAGTATCCGCGATCTCAGCTGCGCTGCATGCAGAAATCAACATAAAACATACCGCATCGATAAGCCGTCTGTCTGGTACGGCGGTCCGGGTAGCGAGCGAGGTCCTGCTGGTAGCGGGTGTACGTCGGGGTCGGTCGAGAGACGTCGTCCTGCGTGGAGGAACGTTATCGCGCGTTATCGACGCACATCGATCGGCGAGAAATATCAACAATCAGTCACACGTCGAACGCAGTCGTAGAATTGTAGCTGCCGCCTGACGAACTTGCGGTTAACTAAGCCGGTGCTGCCGTCTGGCGTACTACTGCCGCACCAATGCAGCGAGTGGTCAAGCTCGGTTTCACCGTTTCACCCAATGACGCTTGGCTCGACGGGAGTGCGAGAGCGCGCTGCCGGTACCAGTCCTCACCACAACGCGGCAGCCGCCGGCGGGGTGGGAGTGACGCCGTGCTATCACACTTAGGTCACACTGAGCCTGCGTCCGTAGATCTAATGCACGCACGGGACTTGTTACTCGTACTGATTCTGCTGGCTGGTAGTGGTACATACAAGTCACATAGTTTTGTACTTGTCGCCAGAAAACAAAAAAATAAAATACAGGTCTCGTGGTAGTTCACCATTGTTTTTTATGACAGCATGTTTTTCAAATAGCACATAATCGACACGTGGTACGATGTAATTATTTTTTTGCCGCACGATGCATAAAAAGCGCTTCCTATGCCTATGTGGTGCGGTGTCTGTCTGTCCTGCTGGCTGTCACATTTGTGTATTGTGTCGAAACGGCTACAGATACGGTCATAGTTACTATGGAATGCGAATAGGAAACCTTACCCAGGCTTTCGGATGGTACCATTTGGAATGACCTTGAGTATTCTTGAGCGAGTTTGCGAAATATTCAATGACCCGAAGCATTGCGCGGCCTCTCTGCAACAGCCGAGCTTTGTAACAACTTTGCTATTATCGCATTTTACAATACATGTACAAGTTTCTTGGTGGATATAAATTGGTGAGAAACTGTTCAGCACTTCTATTGTTACTTCTGTCGATAGTGACGCTAAATGGCTGGTACGTAGACCTCTTCTGTGTTGTGACTCACTGTCGAAGTCTGGCACGTACGAACAAGAACTTAGCTATCGCAAACAGATCGCGCGTAAGCTGCGCACACAATATACGTTGAGGGCATCTAGAGGCCTAATATTACAACCGTGATCTTGAAGTCTAAGTTAAGATCACTCAAGGTCACTCAAAACGGAACCATTAGATAGATCATACGCGACTTACTATTGGTCGAGTTATTTGACGTTGAATATTATCGTGACCTTGAAATGTGGGTAAGAGGTCACTCAAAATCATTAAAACTGGTGCCATTCGAAAGCGTTGGTGCGGTTTCCTATTCACCATGGCCGATGGCGCTATCTTGAATCGTCTGCGAGATATAGCGACTTATTGGTAGAAAATCGCGAAATTTTTATACCCCACCTGACGGAATTTCGTGAAGATGTTTGATGCTGATAAAACTAGAAGAATTGGGCTACCGTATGGTGAAAAGTTTTCATCTGATACCGTAACGTCACGGACGGACAGACGGACAGACAGACAGAATTGCTATATCAATATCGCGCGTCAATGTGCTGACGCGCGATAAAAACTGTAAAGAAACCGACATCGAGTACGAAAACGACGACATTCACATCTGCGATGTTCGACGAGACGTAAACGACCAACCTAATTGATTTAACCAACCAACAACTGCAAAACGTTCTTCTGATCAGTATAGCGACTTTCTGTATGCAGCTGCAGCGTTTGCGATTCGAGTTCGACTATAGCGCCTCAAATTAAATCATAAATCATTACATTGGCCGGCAATAGCAGGGGCGTGTTCAACAGCTCACCGGTCGAATAGGCTGGACCATTAGGACGGCCTATGTTAGACAGATTAGCTGTTGGACAACTTTCATCTTTATCCAGTAGAACAAAATGGCGGCGACTGCCGGCAGGCGATACACTACATAGTGTATCGCCTGCCGGGAATCGCTGCCATTTTGTTCCACTGGATAAGGTGTGGTTTTGTTTTTGGTCCCACGCGTTTCTTTGTTTGTTAGAAATATTACAGGAAAACGATCGTAGTTGTATCATAGAACTTTCATAATATATCGGCAACGGTACTCGGATGCCTGTCTGTATACATTTCGGGCAAAACTGAGTCAAAATTCATATAAGCGATACCAAGAATGCCGCAAAGTGCTGTTGAGCACCGCCACCTAGCGAATAGAGGCGAGGTTTGTTATGCATGACACCACAGCTTACTAGAGTAATTAAAGGTAAAAGGTAAAGGAAAGTGAATTTATATAGCGACTTTTGTAGGCTCACATGACTCAAGGCGCTCAGGTACGGGTCACACAGTTTTACCTGAAAATTACACCATACCTGCCTCTAACTCGTAAGCGTTCGCCAGATGGCGCCACCACTGACTAAATTAGCCAACAAACGATAACAAATATTTAACAGTCATATGGTTGCAGAAAACCTACACTATCTGATAGTGCGGAAAACGGAGTTATAACGCTGTAGACCATGCGTCGCCAATAGCCAATAGGCCGACCTGTGGCCGCTAGTATGAATGATCAAGGCTTCAGCGCTTGCGGCTTGAGACGGCGGCGAGTTTCACGGTGCGTGTTTCCAGTTGTCCGAGTCACTCCATCATCATCCAAGTGGAAACCATCACGGCAGCTGTGGCAGTTTACGTCTGTGCTACAGTAACTTGCACGTCGGCTGGTCACTCTCGGCGAATACACAGACCACGCACAGACCACACAGAGATAATTACTTGGTATTGGTCGACAAAATAATTCGCATTATTTCCGGCCGTTGCACTGTTCGGTGAATATTGCAACGAAGCAATTTGCTTGATATAATACTAGGTTGACTATTATGGAAATGAAGTTCCGGCTGTGGATATCAGTACTGCGTTTAAAAATTGTCTGTACTGATTTACTTATCGTGTTATTTTAATGACAATCAATTACTTTACTTCAGCGCCCACAGCCTACGATGTAAATAATACGATATGTCTATACAACACGGCTTCGTCAGGGATGGAACGACGGGTTAAATGTAACGTGTAGCATTTTAAAGTCGTCATCTCGAAGTATACTCAGCAGTATATTGTTGAGTGTTGAAGTCGCCACTGATTATGCCGTTGACGTTGATCCACATAATTTGAGCTTTCGCACTGCACTCGCCAAAGGGGACATCCACATATTACGTCATCATCGAGGGGGGAGGGGGGTTGCCTCACTGA
>Ga0209339_1001356_pt1 | contig 10397 bp, 6 predicted proteins | sample OlaalgELextract3_FD_187376 | JGI IMG/M metagenome (GOLD analysis project Ga0209339, IMG submission 187376) | Olavius algarvensis symbiont microbial communities from Tuscany, Italy - Type A ELBA extract 3 (SPAdes) (version 2) | ecosystem: Host-associated > Annelida > Digestive system >...
TTGGCACAGGGCTCATATGTAAGGTCGTATTTATGCTTTTTCTATGTTAACAAAGTAATTTTTGCCGTTTTAGATGTGTCATCTCTACCCTTACAAAAATGTTAAACTTCTATGGAAGTTTTTTTTACATTAACCAGAGATAAAGCCCGATATTGGTCGCAAATCGTAATTTTTTCATACCGCCTTGCATTCAGCGCCTCTGTTAGGGGGGTCCCCGTCGGTATATTGCCATCCCGTTTGGTACAGAAAAACTAGAATGGTTGGGGTACGCGATGGCGGAAAAATTTTGAGGATATATATAACCGTTTGCAACACAATACCGACGTGTGGCAGACAGACAGACGGACGGACATACAGACATCTTGCCACGGCATAGTCCGCGCTATGCATACGCGTCGCCCGGTAAAAAGCGTCAGTTTCCACTTTTACAGTGCAGAAATAAAATATATTACCTTGTTCCTTGTTTTGGCCAGCTTTCCTAGTAATGCTATTTATAGTCCTGTCACTATTACCGTACCTTGATTTATTGGGCGCAGGCAAGTACCGTTTGCTTATGAACTAAAATTTTTGCAAGACAATCAAGGTCACATCACAAGCGATGTCACTTCGTCGCCATCGCTGTCGACATTCAAGAGACGGCTTAAGACAGAACTGTTTGTTCGGAGCTATCCATAGCTCCGCCGCGTCTGACACACTGTTTTTTACTGCTCGCGCTGCTCGCACGTCCTTTCGTTTTTCTTCTTTTTTTGTTTTGTAAGGTGTCCTAGCAGTCTTTGACATTATGCCACCTTAATCAGCTTCGTTGACTAAGGTCGTTCAAGGTCATTCCAAATTATTATACCGATGAGCAGGGCGTGTATAATGTCTCATTAGTTGTACCGTTAACGACATATTCAGCGTCGAATAATGGCGTGACCTTGAAATGTGGGTTAGCGGTCGTAAGGTCATTGAAAATGGCACTATTCGATAGATCGAAAAAGTGCGTAGTTTTCGAACTAAAGCGAGATATTGGTGTAAAACGTCATTTTTCATACCCATTCAGTTTAATTTGCACGATCACCTAGAACCTTTTCGAGTTATCTGACGTTGAATAATATCACAACCTTGAAATCTAAGTTAGAGGTCACTCAAGATCATTGGGAACGGCACCAGTCGGTAGATCGCGCACGAGCGTTAGCTGCGTCAACTGTCCGATTCAGTCTGAGCATTATTCTTATTATTTTTCGTCGTCGCCACAAAAATCACTTAATATCTTCGTAAACGCTTATGAGATTGCTTACATACGGCATCCGTGCGAAAAATTTTTTTCTCTAAAATTCAACGGTGTGATCGTAGGGGTCGCAGGGACCTTCTTTACGGGCCAAATCTAGTGGGAAAACCCAGCGGTGGTAACACTCAATGAACTATAAATAAATGCAACATTCATAGGCAGGGGTGACCCCTTCGGATTTTCACAAAGATTTTAGTATTGGGAAAGTTAGAATGATTGGGCTACCATAGGCTGAAGAAAGTATGATACCGGAACGCGACAGACATACAGACGGGCAGAATTGCTATTTCAATATCGCACGTCAGTATTGCTGTACTGACGCGCGATACTAATAGGCTACGTCAGTGCAGCTCGTGTTCAAAGTGTTCGCCTTCGACTCGTACACACCCTGCCATTGTTTAGCTGATCGGACAATGTTTCAGATTGTCCAAGTTTTCAATCAGTGATCTTGCGTATTGCTTCCACCAAAAGCTATTGATTTGAGCTGTTACTATCACAGGTACCGCAGTAGCGCTACACTGTGTGTAGGCAAAGTCAATGGAGAAGCCCAAATTTTAACCCCTGTAAACTTTACACCCCTTAAATTTTAAAGATAAAACTTTGCCCATCTCGTGGATAACTCGTGGATAAAGCTATTGCAATGAAATTTGGCACAGGGGTAGATCCCCTGTGCCAAATTTCATTGCAATAGCTTTACGGGGAACTTGTCTCCAAATATGTGAAATATTACGCTTTTGTGACTTTTTTATTGTCCTGTCCTCTCCTGTCCTGGTTAGGCCTATACTTTTTTCTCGCAATCGCGCCAAGCTCGAACCCCTGGACGCATTTTAACCGTTTATGCCTTTTGGAGGTTTGGATGGCCACCAACAATTAACTTCAACCCCCCAAAAAACAAAAAGGGGGCGTGGTTAGGCATTTTTCAGCCAAACTGGCAAAATCATAAAATCGCAATATCTCTGGCGGGGAAGATTGGATCGACACCAATTTTTGACACGGTAATCGGACCGCATGGTTGACTTTTGGGTGGTCCAGAATGACAAAATTCCAATTCAAGATGGCGGACGGCCGCCATGTTAAAAAAATGTTGGAAATGATATAACTCTCCTACCAATTTACCGATTTGGACAAAACTTGGGTGGTCGCATCACATCATGTCTCCGACATGTCCGCCATGATGTGGTTGCCATGGCAATGCCTAGCAACGGCGCATAACATTCAGCAGTTATGGGCGACAGCAACAAATTATGACCACAGTGACGTTCATGTGACCAAATATTAAAATTTTTAAAATTCAAGATGGCGGACGGCCGCCATATTGGAAAATATTAGAAATGCCATAATTCGCCTACCAATGGACCGATTGGGACAAAACGTGGGCGGTTGCATCCCATCATGTCCCCGATATGTCTGCCATGATGCGGTTGCCGTGGTAACCGCCGTTGCCAAGTAACGGTACATTGAACATTCAGCAGTTATGGGCGTCTGGAGGCCGAACGCATGAACCAATTTTGATGAAATTTGGTACACAACAGCAAATTAGGACCTCAATGAGAGTCACGTGATCAAATATTAAAATTTTCAAAATTCGAGATGGCAGACGGCCGCCGTGTTGGAAAATATTAGAAATGCCATAACTCGCCTATCAATGGACCGATTTGGACGAAACTTGGGTGGTCGCATCACATCGTGTCCCAGACATATCGGCCATCATGCGGTTGCCATGGCAACGGCAGTTGCAACCGCGCATTGAACATTTAGCTGTTATGGTCGTCTTGACTCTTGAGGCCTGAAGCGTGAACCAATTTTGATGAAATTTGGTGCACAACAGCAGATTTGGTAGTCGATGACAATGACCAAATATTAAAATTTTTAGCATTCAAGATGGCAGACGACCGCCACATTGGAAATGTTGGAAATGCTGTAACTCGCCTACCAGTGGACAGATTTAACGCAACTTGAGTGGTCGCATCTCATCATGTCAGTGTGATGCGGTTGCCATGTTAACGGCCGTTTCCTAGCAACCGCGCATTGAACGTTTAGCAGTTATCAGCGTTTGGAGGCCGAACGTATAAACCACTGTGGTACAAAAAAATGAAATCTGTTAGAAAAACAGCAAAAATTAATACAAAAAAATAGAAGTTGTATCACTGTTAAGGCCCACTCTTCAATGACACATCCAAAACAGCAAAAAAAATTATTTGATTTTTTTAGTCCTCCGTTAGGCCATGGATGTAATAGAAGTCATCTACGGCCCAATGGAGGACTAGAAGAAACCAAATGATTTTTGCTGTTTTTGATGTGTCATTGAACAGTGGGCCTTAACAGTAAAATATTAATACAAAAAAACCTTAGAAGTTTTATCACTGTTAAGGCCCATTGTTCAATCACACATCTAAAAGAGCAAAAAGCTTGGACTGTGGATGTAATAGAAGTCATATATCTCTACACTCCTAAAACCAGAACGTTGACTGTGCGGTTAGCAGTAACGACCAAAACAGTTTTGCGGTAGAGGTGTTGATTGGATGCGACCACCCAAGTTTAGTCCCAATTGGCCCATCGGTAGGCGAGTACGCATTTCCAATATTTTCAAACACGGCGGCCGTCCGCCATCGGGAATTTTGAAAATTTTAATATTTGATCACGCGACTGTCATTGAGGTCTTAATTTGCTGTTGCGTACCAAATTTCATCAGAATTGGTTCACGCGTGTGGCCTCAGACGCCAATAACTGCCGAATGTTCAATGCGCCGTTGCCAGGCAATAGCCGTTGCCAGGCAACAGCCGTTGCCATGGCAACCGCATCATGGCGGACATGTCGGGAACTTGATGGATTGTGACCACCCAAGTTTCGTCCCAATCGGTCCATTGGGAGGCGAGTTATGGCATTTCCAATATTTTCCAACGTGGCGGCCGTCAGCCATTTGGAATTTTAAAAATTTTAATATTTGATCACTTGACTGTCATCGAGGTCCTAGTTTGCTATTGTGTACCAAATTTCATCAAAATTGGTTAACGCGTGTGGCCTCAGACGCCAATAACTGCCGAATGTTCAATGCGCCGTTGCCAGGCAACAGCCGTTGCCATGGCAACATCATCATGGCCGACATATCGGGAACCAAAATTGGTTCACGCGTGTGGCCTCAGACGCCGATAACTGCTGAATGTCCAATGCGCCGTTGCCAGGCAACAGCCGTTGCCATGGCAACCGCATCATGGCGGACATGTCGGGAACTTGATGGATTGTGACCACCCAAGTTTCGTCCCAATCGGTCCACTGGGAGGCGAGTTATGGCATTTCCAATATTTCCCAACGTGGCGGCCGTCCGCCATTTGGAATTTTAAAAATTTTAATATTTGATCACTTGACTGTCATCGAGGTCCTAGTTTGCTATTGTGTACCAAATTTCATCAAAATTGGTTCACGCGTTCGGTCTGCAGACGCCCATAATTGCTGAATGTTCAATGCGCTGTTGCTAGGCAACGGTCGTTGCCATGGTAACCGCATCATGGCAGACATATCGGGGATACGATGGGATGCGACCACCCATGTTTCATCCAAATCGATCTATTGGTAGGCGAGTTATAGCATTTCCAACATTTTGCAGTATGGCGGCCGTCCGCCATCTTGAATTGGAATTTTGCCATTCTGGACCACCCACATAGTCAACTATGAGGTTCGATTACCCTGTCAAAATTTGGTGTCGATCCGATGTTCTCCGCCGGAGATATTGCGCTTTTGCCAGTTTGGCTGGAAAATGCCTAACCATGCCCCCTTATTGAGTTTTTTGGTTGGTTTGAACCCCTGAAAATTGTGGGTCGTCATCCACACCACCAAAAGGCACATCCTTGGGTGACGACGCGTGATTTAAGCCATAAAAGGTTAAAATCCGTCCAGGGGTGCGACCTGGGCGCGAGTCCGAGATAAAAAAGTATAACCAGGACAGGACAGGACAATAAAAAAGTCACAAAAGCGTAACATTTTACATATTTGTGGGCAAACTCCCCGTAAAGCTATTGCAATAAAATTTGGCACAGGCGTAGATGTCCACGTGGTAGTTACGTGGGCAAAGTTTGATCTTTAAAATTTAAGGGGTGTAAATTTTACAGGGGGTTAAAATTTGGGCTTCTCCATTGACTTTGCCTATGGGCCTTAACACAGTGTAGCGCTACTACGTTACCTGTGATAAAACTTCTAAGGGTTTTTTTTGGTATTTTAAACTTTACTAAGCCGCGACTGTCATAGAAACGTTTATGTTCATTAAGTTTGCATTTCATTAACTGAAGGTACTTTTGTAGGAACCTGGGTGACATTTGGATCGCAAATCACAGACGAGGTTCGCTCTGACATATAAAGTAACCTAAAGATAATTATTTGCTTTGCGGCTGTACTGTTTGACGAGTTGGTTCTAAATTGCAGTAACAGTAAAGCTTCGTGTAATCACACAGCAATTGCTCCATTTATTGGCCTGTGCAATGCAACTATTCGTTCACAAGCCCTTCAGATGTCTGCGTGCAATTGAGATACAAATAATTAGCTGGGCGTCTCTGGTAGAACATGTATTATGATCACCCGTGTGTGTGTGTGTGTGCGCGTGTCTGTATCTGTCTGTTCGCGTTTATGTATGTCGACCAAACTTGGTAGGGGTGACCAAAAGATTAAATTTTACTGTTTTTTTCCGATTCCGGATATGGATCCAGATCACTATTTAGCCGAACATTACTACGTTACGCTCGGCTTATGGCATGAGCCGTTTGTCTGTCGTCTGTGACTTTGTTGCAGCCTAGGCAGGGACTTGAACGTTTTGGCAATATTTTTGCACCGCCTAATAGCTCAGGGACTCGGACAAAATACTTTACAATGGAAGATGAATTCATATTCGTCTTCCATTGTAAAGTACAGACGAGTTCCTACTCGTATGCAATCTATCGAATGGTGTCATTTCCAATGACCTTCAATGACCCCTAAGGGCCCTAACCTAGCCTTCAACGTCATCTAACTCGAAAATGGTCCCATAATAACTACGTGTATAGTTACATTGGCAGACTATTACAAAGTCGTATATCGTCTGTTGATTTTCAGTGACCTTGGATGACCCTTAACCCAGATTTAAATGGCACGCCATTATATCGCTAACTAGAAGTTGTAGTCGTCGCTAGCGCTCTCGACGACATGTAGGCTGAAAGCCGTCTTGCAGTTGTTAGCCGTAGTCTGCCCCGGAGATATAGACATTTGTCGAAACTCAATATGGCGGCCACTCTCATGTTGTGTCGTATAATGTAATATTTTTTTGTACACAAAACGGGTACTTTATGTATGTATTTGGTACATACTTTATGTAATGGTATTTTTTAATTCAACTTTCTAGCTGTAGCAGCTTACATATACCAGGGGGTCCCAAATTTACATTAGGGGCCCTGGACGATCCCTAGCGGAAACATTTTTGTAGCCAAAGCGAGTATTTTACCACATCTAGTTGCGTTTTTAATTTCAACTTTCTAGCTCTAGCAGTTTCCGAGATAATATGGGGGTCCCAAATTTACATTTTGGCCCTGCGCCCCCCGGACGCCCCTTAGCGGAAAAAATTTGGACACACCTCCAAGTACTTGCCTATACCTATATAGCTGTAAAGCTTCAGCTTCGTAGCTCCATTAACGTGTGACTTACGGAGAGCTCTCTCTCTATAATAGGTTTTGCATTGTAAGGTTCCCAAAATGGGGTTTTGGGGGACTTTGAGGGTAGGGACGAAGATATTTGGTGGAAAAGTACATCCGTTCTTAAAATTGCGCGTTTTCAGACATCTTTGACGCGCCGTGTAGTAGCATTCTGTGTGGGTATAGCCATTTGCCATAGGCGAAAATTTGGGCAGGTTTGGGGGTCCCCAGCTCCCCTATCAGAAGTCGTATGAAAACTGCGCTGCCGGGAGGCACTCCTTTGGACCTTCGACTATCGCACGGAAAATTGGAATCATTCTGCGATGTAAGCTGTGGGCTGTAGGCTGGTCACGGAAGGTACTTTTTTAGACATTTTGTATGGGAAAAATAGGCCAAAATCCGAAAATTGGCCAACTTTGACGCCCCGTAGCTCCGCAACCGTACGTCGTACAAAAAAAAGTTGACGAGTCCTCGGAAACTCCCTGGAGTAAACAGTATCTCTCTCCAGTGCATCCCTTGACCTGTAGCCTGCTCTGAGTGGGATGCCTGTTTGACCCCCTCCAAGTGTGGGGTTTTGGGGCAAATGACCCTTGAATGGAAAGTTTTCGTAAATATTTGTCTAAAATCTGCGTTTCAACCGCGATTCACGTGTCGTGGCAATTTGGCGAAAATCGGCCGTTGCGAAGTTGCCGAAAAGTCATCTCCGTTGCTTACAAAAAAAACTCCGGCGTCGGGGACACTTTTGAGCTACCTGTTTCCGCCCCACTTAACCGATCGCGCCCAAAATTTCGTGAACGTTGTCGGCCCTTGACCTGTGCATGTGTACTGACTTTGGTCCAGATCGGCTTCGGTTTGCCGGACTTATTCTGGCAAGAGTCCAAAAAGTGAATACAATATAGGCTTTCAGCCTACAAAAAACACAGCCTCCCTACTGCGAGCTTGTTATGTCACCATCGGATTGGAGATGAAAAAATGGCGTACATACATAAGTAGTACCTCGGAGATAACCGCTAGCTATTCGATAGCGAACTGCAACTTCAACTTAACATTAACACGTTGCCGCAATTAAATATTCTTTCGCGCAAGCAGACGAAATATTGCCGAAAATTAACGCGTTAAAACAGTATTACGTACGCAAGCAGGAACTTCTTTACCTTCACATGTGTAGCTGTGATGTGGCGCATTCCTCCGCTCAATAGCAGCCCTCTTTCGAAGTGTCCGCCATTTTTCGTCTCCACGAAATTGGTGACATTTTCGTCTATGGTAAACGGCCTGAGTCTTCAGTCTAGAAATTATATATTCTATTGTGTGTGACAAACAAGAAGCTCAGCTGTCGCAGAGAGACCGCGCGACGCTTCTTGACACTAAATATTTTGCTAAGTCACTCAAGTTCACTCAAGGTTATTCGAAACGACACTGTTGAGTAGCGCATGTGTATGTCCCTATTAGTATTCCATTGAAACTATGTCTGTATATCGTACCATTTCTGAGATATTCACTGTCAAAAATGGCGTGACCTTGAAACTGGGGTAGGGTTCGTTCAAGGTCAATTGAAAATGGCGCTGTTCGATAGATCATATACGACGTTCTATTGATCCTTTATTGTAAATATAGCTCTATCTTGTACCGTTTTTGAGTTATTTGATGTTGAATAATATCGTGACCTTCGGAATATTGCCAACCCGTTTGGTGTGGAATAGGGCTACCCGATGGTGAAAAACATTCAGGATATGTGTAACCGTTTACACAAAATACCGGCGTGTGACGGACAGACAGACGGACAGACATCTTGCCACGGCATAGTCCGCGCTATGCATACACGTCGCTCAGTAAAAAAAACTACGCCTACTACCTTTACTACACTTAATCATTGATTACGTCACAAACATACCACATCCGGGATGTGGTATGTTTGTGACGTAATCACATCCGGTATCGTAAGTAAGTAATAATCATGTGTGTAGCTCTATAGTTGTCAACTTGTCAGTTCAAGTAATTAAACCACAAACGGAGAATAGGGGATCGCTAATTTACATTATGGGGCTCTGCGCTCACTGGATGCCCCAACTGTTTTTTAAATATCCGAAATGAGTACCAGTCCATAGCTAATTGTGTTTCTAAGTTCAACTTTCTATCTGTAGTTGTTTCCAGGATAACCGGGGGTTCCCAAATTTATATTAGGGGGGCCCTGCGCTCCCTAGCGGAAAATTATTTCTACCCAAAGCGCATTTAGCGCATTAGAGGCGTTGCGTAATGCGCTATATAAATTTAAGACTTACTTACTTACTTACTTACCAAAGCGGGTACTTTACAATATCTAATTATGCTTTTGAAGTCAACTTTCTAGCTCTAGTAGTTTCCGAGATATTAATAGGTCACAAATTTACGTTAGGGGGCCCTGCACCCACCTGGACGCCCCCTAGCGGAATTTTTTTTTGTACTCAAAGCGAGTACTTCACCACATCTAATTGCATTTTTAATTTCAACTTTCTAGCTGTAGTAGTTTCCGAGATATTAGGGGTCCCAAATGTACATTAGGGGCCCTGCGCCCCCTGGACGTCCCTTAGCGAAAAAATTTTGACATACGCTCGAGTACTTGCTATGCCTATATAACTGTAAAGTTTCAGCTTCGTAGCTCCATCAACGCGCCACTTACGGAGAGCTCTATCTATAATGAGTTTTCCATTAAAAGGTCCCCCGAAATGGGGTTTTGGGGAAAATTTTGGGGGTAGGGGCAAAGATATTTGGTGGGAACCCCCTAGAAATGCAACGACCGCCGACCTACGCGTTTTCAGACATCTTTGGTCCAGATCTGACGCGCCGTGTAGTAGCATACTCTACGGGTATAGACATTTGCCATAGGCGAAAATTTGGGCAAGTTTGGGGGTCCCCAGCTCCCCTACCAGAAGTCGCAGGAAAACTCCGCTGCCGGAAGGCACCCCTTTGGATTTTCGGCTACCACATGGAAAAATCGGAATCATTCTGCGATGTAACCCCTGGGCTGTAGGCTGGTGACCGGAAGGTACGTTTCACGGGTTTTGTATGGGGAAGTAGGTGTATTTGTGACAGTTCTGGAACATTTTTGTGATTCCCTGAACTCACGATCCTTCCCCGAACTCACGCGCTCCCTTCAGTTTACACTAGCCCTACTCAAGTGTGTCATTTCAAACAACCTCGAGTAATCTCAGGTGAATTAGCGAAATATTCAATGACACAAAGCAACGCGCGCTCTCTCTACGACAGCTGAGTTTCTTGTTCAAATTGTCAACACTCAGCTTGTCAACTTGTGGTTTGAAGGCTATGCCACAGTCCACAGACGGTTGTATGGGGAGGGTTATAACTGACGTCGAACTATACCTTGTGAAACACAATGCTCTATTTTTCACTAATTACACTGCTTATCGCAAAAAAATGCGCCAACTTCGGATGACCATAACTTCAATAAGCGTTAAAGAAAACAGCCCGGACCTAAACCC
>Ga0209339_1001357_pt1 | contig 10394 bp, 9 predicted proteins | sample OlaalgELextract3_FD_187376 | JGI IMG/M metagenome (GOLD analysis project Ga0209339, IMG submission 187376) | Olavius algarvensis symbiont microbial communities from Tuscany, Italy - Type A ELBA extract 3 (SPAdes) (version 2) | ecosystem: Host-associated > Annelida > Digestive system >...
ATTCTTAAGGCCCGTTTATAGCGACACAACTCAACTCAACTCGACGTCGAGTTGAGTTGCGTCGCTATAAACGGGCCTTTAATCTGCTTATGCCCTGCAGTGGGGCCATTGTGTTTTCATCTTGTCCGTCCCGTCGTCTGTCCCGTGCCAACACTGGCTCGCTAGCACGATGGCCATAGGCCAGCCACGATGTGGAATAGTCCACATGGCGGACAATTCCCTTATACAGATACTGCATCAGGTGACCGTGGGTGGTCTTCAGTTCTCTAGTTTTATTTTAAAACATAAACGTACCATCTTGACTTATAGTCTATAAAGAACAGTATTAGGCCTATATAATACAAAATTGAAAACGTAAGCAGCACTAGCTAAATAACTAGGATGAATGGATATCTAAACCAGTACCCGAATTCAACTAGATTTCTACTAGTGTAAATAGCGTGATTTCAAAGCGAAGTAAATATGAGTGAGACTGATTCAGACAAAACCGGACAGATGGTGAGTAAGACAGTAGTACAACATAATACAATGCTGCACAGTGCAAGGAGAAAAGCATTAATACGAGCGTTAAACTAAGCAAAATGTAAAGATATGACAGCGAAAAATTATAGGGACCAGTTTGAACACAAACTTTCAAAACTATTTCATACCTGGTTGACCTGGAGGGCCGTTTCTGCCAGGTAAACCATCTCCACCTCGAGACCCTGGGTCCCCTCTGGCTCCTTTGATTCCACTATGACCATCCAATCCTGGCGTACCTGGTGGTCCAGGTCGTCCGTCAGAACCTGCCAATCAACAGCATAGCTAAGTAACATGCTGTACATCTTGCTAACTGAATATTGCCAGCACTGGCCAGCTGCGGGGGGAGGGGCGGGATAGCCGAGTGCCAGATCGTATGCAAGAGGTCGTGGGTTTGAATCCTGACGTCGCCGAAAGTGATAGGCAGTGATGGAATTTGTAAATCATTATCACCTTTGAGTTGGTATTCATGCGTTCGTTGTATCAATCTGTATTAAGTTATGGCAAGTTATGTCGTAAACCTGGCGCACAGTCTAGCGCTTAGTAGCTGCCTAATGCCTGTCTTAAACCTACATGTTATGTTTGTTTGTACTGAAGGCCTGCGTACCAAAGCTTTGTGTTCTATTCTACAGGGTGCAGCAAAATAAAAGACCCCACTGAGCAAAAATGCATTATGGTCCCAGTGGTTTTGAATTTTCCTGCCAAATTTTCATACACTGTTCCTGGAATAGTTTACCATCTGCAATACTAGTTCTACTTCATTTACTTCAGTACTTCTGAAATAATAAAGGATCAAATATTTAATGCAAATATTTCAACTAAACATGGCCGTAAAATTAATAAACAGTTAGTTAATGACCACATTTTTAGCACCTTTTTGCTTTTGTGTTGCAAAAACAGCAAACGTAAGTCAAATCAATCAGCAATGTTACAGTAACTGCTCAAAATGTCCACCATCTGCGTTTACACAAGCTCGCAGACGCTTCCTGAAATTCGCGATCGACTTGCAGATTGCGTCTTGTGGTAACTCATCCCAGATCTTCACAAGCGCTGACTTCAGTTCTAGGATGTGCTTCAGCTGCGGATTTTTTTTTACAAAACAGAATGACGGAATTGTGACGTCGTTGTTAAGCTGGTACTCGATAAGCTGGTACTCAGTTGTTTTTAGTATTTGCAAATAGGAGTTTTGACTGATAAAAATACACAGCGGCGTGTTCACTTAGAAATAACGTCTTTTGAAACGAAACTCGTATCATTTTTTGCATGAAATAATGGAACTTTAAAAAAAAATTCACGCCGTTTGTGTCAAATTACGTCCTCATTAACCGAGGAAATTTTCATTTAAAATTATTGCGCCGTTTCAGAGATATTGCAGTTTTTGTAGTGGGGTCTTTTATTTTGTCACACTCTGTACAGTGCTGTCCTGCATGGCAGCTTGTTGTTCAGTATTTCATTGTAACAAGTTGTGAATGTCAACTTGGTTTCCAATAAAGGCTTATTATTATTATTATTATTTTTATTATTATTATTAAATGATTAACATAAAGAGTTTACCTGGAAAGCCGTCAGTTCCAGGTGGTCCTATTTCTCCCTTTGGGCCAAATCGAGCAGCTAAGCCCGGGTCGCCCTTCCGTCCGTGAAGGCCAGGTGGTCCTGGTTCACCTAAATAAAAATACATTCACACAAGAAAGAAAATGCATTAATATTAAAAACGTACAACCAGAGAAGCCTGTCGGCCGAGATAGCCCCGATGTTGCCGTTGCAGAGACTAAGCCACAATGTAAAGTTATAAAAAATGGTAAAAAAATTCTAAAAGCAAAATTTCGAGAATCTGTTCCACAGCTTTTTGCGTAATAGCACATAAATCACGTGTGCTAAGTTTCGAGAGAATCCGAGAACAAGAGATGTGTGATAGTGTCAGTCTACTCTATGATGTAGCAAATCGCATACAGCAACGGCGAATGCATGTGCAAAGAATAGATCATACCAGATATCCGAAACTGGCACTCCACGGATATGTGCATGGGACAAGAAGACAAGGAAGACCCAAGAAGAGATGGATTGAGATGGTAAAGGACGACTGCAAACAACGTGACATCGACATTCATCAAGCAACAGAGATGACTCAACATCGTTCGGCATGGAGGAGCCTCGTGAAGCTGCCTATGCCGCTGCGTCGCCACGGCAATAGTCAAGTAAGTCAAGTCAGAGAAAAAACTGTAGGAGTAGCAATTTGAGAAAAAAAAACTTTGACGACACACAGACAGACGAACATCCATACATACTATAAGCTGTGCTGGCTGCAAGCAGCAGTCGATCTAATAAAGCAAATACTGCCGTACTAAAATGTACAACGTTAGGTTATGCAAGTCACATATTATAATTTACCTGTTCCTCCTTTGGTTCCAGGACGACCATCAAAACCCCTGTTACCAGGAGGACCTGCGTCACCTTTCCTACCAGTAGTATCTCGTCCAGGCGATCCAGGTAATCCATCTCGACCAGGCTCGCCTGAGAAAAAAAGCAAATCACAAAAACAAGTATTGTTACAATAAGCTAGTGCACTACCTTGTAGAATGAACAAGAATGTATTGGACAACGTTGCTGGCGTGATTTCGTAATTAAAGATGTAACAGTCAAACAAGTCACATTGAATGTAACAGATATAGACAAAATCAACATTGTCAGTTCACAGGCTGTACTCAAAATGTCTTCCTTTAGCATGGACACACGCTCGAAGTCTTCCTCGCCACTGGTCAATAGCCTCGTCTAAAATCGACTGTTCAAGACCGCACCAGACGTCGATGAGCCGCCGTTTCAATTTATCCACACTATGGATTTGTCTGTGGTAGACACGTTGCTGCATGACAGCCGAGATCTCGTAATCCACAGGACTGAGATCTGGGCTGTTTTGAGGCCACAGGTTGGGCACAAGAAAGTTTGGCGTTTCTTGACGCAGCAGTTCAACTGTAGCACTTGCGCGGCGCAGTGTGTCGGTGCACTGTCCTGCTGGAACACAAAGTCGTTACCAGACACTCTGTGTATCGCTGGCAGCAGTATGACGTCATTATGACGTCGTGAAGCAGTATGTAAGAAGTCAGTAAGAGATATCATCTGAATCTCTTGGTTTTTCTTGGCGGTTGCATTTTTCAAGGTAGTGCAAACTACAGGTGAAGTGGAAAATTCAATTATGAGTTTGTGGGCCATAACGTCTTGCAACAGTGAAATAATTAAAATCGGACAGTATTTGCGAAATTTATGTTCAAATGAAAAAGGGTCCAGTTTTTTGACTCACAGTGTATATACACTGTGTCCCGAAAAAAGTACCCACTAAATATGTCTAAATTTCTTTGAAAATAAAGAACTTTATTTAATTATCATTTAGGCCTAACAGTTCTGCAAGACATCATCAAAATAAAACGTCTCAGGTAAGGGTATTACACAGGCTTCGTAGAAAATGCAACTGCCGTTGTGTCCAGCAGTACACCCAGGAATAAGTTCTCCAAATTTTACAAAATTTCATCAGTTCTAAATAAAAGTACGCTCAAAAATTCTCTGGTTTTTTGTGGACCTAGTGTACAAAAAAGTAACACATACAATCACTTCATATATTCAGTTGTTAATGTTCGTTCACTGGTGTCTACATAATAAGAAACGTCTTATAACTCAAATACTCCATACCGTATATGCAACTCAAAAAGGCAGCACAAACTAATCAAACCTCGGAATCCCTTAATGCCGGGTACTCCAGGTAGACCGTCTAGCCCAGATGGTCCGAGCTGTCCCTTGGCGCCATCTCTTCCTCGGCCTCCCGGTCGCCCATGGGCTCCCTTGTCTCCAGGGAGACCGGGGATACCTGCGCGTCCCGCTGGACCTCCTCTGCCTTTGACACCCGGACGACCTGCAAACAGTGGTAGTACATCGTGTCACTGGAACTGTCATGTAACATAAATATTGTATTGAGCACTTTAGTGAGGAAATTGGTCGTTTTTTTCTTGTATATTTTGTAATCTTACACCCGACAAACCTTGTAATTCAATTCCTCCATTTCATTAGCTGAGAGTTACGTTAATGCTCGTCTACTGAAATTGTTTTTCTGTCAATCTATGACGTGTGTGAGCTGTGCACAAACACTGGATTGTTTCCAGAATCTATTTAAATCAGCTGACATCCTCTGGACGAAAGGCAATGTAGGTTAATACCTCGATAGTGTATTAACTACATTAACCTTGAGATGGCGACATTGCAGAATGCGGGCTATTGAGGTCTCAGTGTCATACACCCTTGGTTAACCTTTTAATCGCCACATTAATACCGCAGAGCAACAGACCATCATATAGCATTACAGTGATCGGTACACTGGCCGTTGATGGATGGGCTGTTACAATTGGTACAGCGAGGAGGGGACTGGGCGGTACGGCAGCCTGCCCAGGCCCATCCTCGCTGTACCAAATGTAACAGCCCACCCATCAACGGCCAGTATACCAACTTTGTATTATTCGATGTACGACTATAATTGCCTTTGGAGTCTAAAGGGTTAATAGTGGAGATCTGGCCTGGCTATCATGAGTAGAAATCAATGTGAATACTATTTGTGTCAGCAGCGGTAGGTTCACGCTACGGAGTTCACTAGTGATGTGCACAAAGTGAACGGATACAAGTTAAACGTGGTAGCGGAATAGAGTGACTTAAATTAGACACTAATATTTTCTACATAAATTGTATGCAAGCATTATTTTGAAAGTAGAAGTCACAGTACCTTGAATTTTCAGTCATTATAAGAAACATTTGCTCACCTGGCATAATGATCATCACCTTTATCACCTCTAAACTAGTTCTGAATCCCTGTAGCCAGTTTACGCTACAACGCAGAACTTACAGTCATTTTACACTGTATGCATTTTTACACCTCCTGCAACTATTTTGTGAAGTAATTACCAGGTCTTCCAAGGGATCCTGGTTCACCAACATCTCCCTTGATGCCAGGCATGCCAGGTAAGCCAGACTGTCCTCGATCACCTTTCTCACCAATATCACCAGGAAGGCCACGTGCTCCTCGGTCACCTGGATCACCTTTCTCTCCTGGCAATCCAGGTCTGCCACCGGGACCGTCGTTACCTATAGGAACACATTGTTAACAATGATCAAAATCTCATATTACAGACTATTCTTATTGCATTTTTAAAACATTTGACAGCATTAGACCTCCAGCAAGCACCTGCTAAACGCACACGTCACAGGTGTTGCATTTGTGACAGGTATATAGCACAGGTGTTAAGCAGCAGCAGCAGCAGTAGACTAAGTAGTAGCTGTACAAAAGTACAGACTTGATAATATTTACCGGTACTGCTCTTGCTTTTACTGGCCAATCTATTTTAAGGTAATTTTCAGTGGTTTAGACTACGGACTCTCATCGGTTGACTGGGTTTTAATTTTTTAATTTGGAGTTTAATTTTTTCTGTGCCAGTCATTGGCGCCACCAGGAAAGGCGACTGGCAAAAAATGCTCAAACGCTACAGCAATAATCCCAATTTACAGGTAAACACATCTGAGCTTTCAATGGGACAGTGCAGGACTGTAAAAGGCGTCTTTGTAGGAGAAATAGCGTTAAAAATTCATGAAACAAAATGTTAAATTCTTCGTCACAAAACTCATAAACAGACCTGAACACAGCAAATATCATCAGGTGTGATGCTGTTTTTATAACATAGCAACAACTATTATAAAACTTAGTCACTTATGCTGTATAAAAACGTAAAAAAACTTATTATGAGAAAATTTATAGTATTTAGTTAATTTTGAATCACATCCTAACCTTTTTGACCCGAACTTCCAGGAGATCCATCTCTTCCAGGCTGCCCAGGACCACCTGAAAATCCCTAAAATGTAAAAACAAGGAACACTGAAGCAATTATAACAGTATACAACACACATTTTTAATTTTACATTTATTAAGAGACCAAATTTTGATGCCCAGCATTCAAAATTTACATTTACCCATAAATGGCAGATCGGGTTTGCTTTGATTTAATTTTGGACATAAAACGTAATTTGGTGTAAAAATATTTTATCACGATACACTGCACGTAATACGATATGTGTATAAAATGTAATGAAAATGATTAGTAGTACCACAGTATAGTAATTAACACTGCCAGTGCACATAGGCCAACATCTGTTACATGCAAATATAATCTAATGTACTGCAGTAATTTGATTAAGTTAATGATTGCAGAGTCAGAAACCATCACCTGCGCTCCTTTCTGCCCTGGTCGGCCAGGTAAACCTCCACTGCCTTTCATTCCAGGCACGCCAGGACGCCCAGCTGTTCCGCCACGACCACGATTACCTTTTGCTCCTCTTGGTCCTTGCCTCCCAGCACCAGGCAGACCACGTGCACCTTTGTGTCCAGGCGACCCTGGTCGGCCTACAAGTCATCATCCTCACTCAGCACGCAGGTAGAGCAGTTAGAGCACATGCACACAGCACACGTATCAAAAACAAGAAGTGTGGCCGCCGGGTTCGGCCGACACGGTATGCCCCCAACCGCCTCTAATGACACAGGTATAGCATTTTGTTTCCCAAATTAAGAAGAGGCAGAGATAAAACGTACAGACGACGTGAGCTTGTGACCTTGATCTTTGACCTTGGAGGTCACTGCGATTGTCGGTCATACGCGTCTTGTTACTCTGTCAGAGTACCAAGTGGAAATTTCGTAGTATGGCCCACAATGGTCAGATATACCATGTGACCTTGTGACCTTGACCTTTAACCTTGGAGGTAATGGCATATGGCTGATGCGGGTCGTCATCCTCCATCCGTATACCAAGTTTGAAGTTCGTAGGCCTTGTGTGTTAGCATTAATGGGCCTGGTGACCCTGATCTTTGACCTTTTGACCTTGAAACTGGTATGTGAGTTGCATCTAAGGTGGGGAACCTTCCTTCCAAATCTTCCAAATTTGGGCACGCTAGGCCTTTAGGTTCTCGAATTATTCGCTATGTACGCGACGGACGGACAGACAGACGGACGGACGGACGGACGGACGGACGGACGGACAAAAGCAACGCTTATTGCCCCCTTCCCTACAGGCGGGGGCATAATAATCAAATACAGACAGTATGTTAAAGACATAACAGAGAGTGAAATATTACAGTAGTTGACTGTTGGTTGACAACCTACGACAATGCTAGATGCGCCATAAATAAGTAGCCTATGGCGCTTTACAAATATGTTTATGATTATGATTATGATTATGAAAGCCAGGTATTCTGAAAGGCACACTGACTGTTTTGCCTTCAAGTGTCGAATTCAACGAAGACGTCGCTTGTGACTTCAGAGACCAACGTCAGAAGCATTAGACTCTATTGCAGATCTGACACACGGACTCCTTGGAGTCGTTGTGGACCTGATATGTCCTCGCAGCTGATAATCTGCTGCAGCATGGTTAGTTTCAACCTTGAAGGCGTCTAGACTGACCTGGAAATAACTCGCTGAGCGGTCCTGTCTACTGCAGCTAGTCCGCTGGAACATGATGCTCCATTGTCTTTCATACTATCAAAGAAACCCTCGCTTCTTGTGTCCTCTCAGTTACAAGCCATGAAGGAGATCTCCTTACAGCGCATGGCAGGGAAGAACTCTGGACGGCACTGTGATAACACTATCAATCCAGCATCACGGTCGCGTAGTACGGAGTCGGTGGTAGTTCTGCTATGAATCACTAAATGGGTAACTTTGTTCCAAGTAGAGATCAAAAGTCCTCCGTAGAGAGCGGACGTGAAAGCCTGCCCCGGTGGCGCAGTCGCGTAAGTCACTCGCTGCAGTGTGCTTGGCCTGTGTGGCCGCCAGGCTCCGGAGGTCTGGGTTCAACTCCAGGCTCCGGCGGCTTGTCGGTACATGCAGGTCAACTAAGTGCATATTCAGAGATTAATCTTAAATCTGTGACAGGTCACTAGAACCGGGTTTAAGGGCGCCCGGACCTCTAGTGCGAGCCAGCGTTGGGATAACAGATGAGGCCGGCATTATAAACAGTGCACGGCTTCAGAGAAACCCAACGTACAGGCCTAGCTCGTAAAATAATAGGCACAAGCCCTTCAATCTCCCTTCTTTTTCCCTTGCACACACTACACACACGCACTGCCAGCAAAAAAGTGACAGTAGCAGCGCACCGCCTACACCTGGATATACTCCCTATCCTTCCTTCCCATTCCGGCAGGGCTTGCGCATTGGGCCATCTTAATTGGCCTCAGCGTTGTTCCTGGCAAATCTAGGCCACGGTGGTCTGGATGGTATGGTATGGCATGGAGCGGACGTGAAAGACCTCAAAGCTTTGATGTGGCGTCAATGCAAAACCTGGATTTCATCGGGTAGCCACACCACTCGAGTTTTTCCACACCAAGTGTTATGGCAATATTCCGACGGGGACCATGCACCCTAACGGCGGCGTCGAATAAAGGACGTATGAAAAAATTGCTATTTTTTACCAGTATCTCGCTTCATCGCGTGTTATCAACGCTACGACCGTCAGGTGTTGTAAACAGAGTGCCGATCGGACCGTGGCAAGTTGGTGACACTTATCAGTGGAGTTTGTGTACAGCACTCGAGTGAGGCACACGTTACCGTATTACTCACTCACACTCACACAGGCTTTGGTGACCGGGCCTTTCAAGTCGCTGGACCCAGACTCTGGAACAGCCTGCCGGCTTCACTGCGTCAGTCCGACACGACAGTCGGCCAGTTCAAGAAACTGCTGAAGACTCATTTGTTTAGCTGAGACTGCGGCGCATTAGTGACTGTTGCTTTTACTGCGCCGTGTATAAATATTTCCACTACTACTACTACTACTACTACTACTACTACTACTATGGCCGTTCCTTGCCGCGCGATGCTACGTAATGGGTAGAGAAGTAACAATGGAATACTAATAGAGACTTCAACATGCCCTACTCAACGGTGTTATTTCGAATGAACGTAGCTGACGTTGAGTGACTTAGCGAAATATTCAATGCCACGAAGCATCGCACGGCCTCTCTGCGACAGCTGAGCTACTTGTCAATGTTGAGATGACCGAAGATGGCTCAACATGGTGTCGACATGTCACGTTTTGTGCTGAGTATAGTATCCAGACATGTGAACTGTTTGTTGTGCGCTGGCTATCAAGACGGATGGACAATTTGTTCTACGTCAAGTCATGCTGCTAACAGGTAGGCCGAGATGGAAAAAGACAAAACACTAAGCAAACAGCAGCATACCATCAGGTCCGGATCTTCCTGGCGAACCGGGTGGTCCAACATCACCTTTGCGACCAGGTGGGCCAGGATGAGATACCCCTCCAGTTTCGCCTTTAACTCCTGGAACACCCGGTCGACCAAGCTCACCTTTGTCACCTAAATACATCCACAACATGTTACAGTGGCGTTCATCATCCACCACACTTCGACAGTTCCAGAGCAGACTAAAGACAACACTATTTCGCTTGGCCTACGGGATGTGACTTGGCGCTTTCGTGACTGTTTTGGCCGTTAGAATAGCGCCTTATAAGTGTTCTAACTTACTTACTTACTTAAGTAAAAGCCTACAGTGACAATAAGGTACATTCGTTACAGCTGCTTATGAATGGAACCCAGAAAGGCTCAAGTTTACAATGTGTTGTCTAATGATCATACAGTTTTACTCGTATGTACAACATGGCAAACCACACCAGTCTTCGCTTTATAATAATAATAATAACAATAATTATAATAGAATTTATATATGACCATGATTTCGTGAAGATACAGAGGCGCTGGAGTGATACTGTCACATGAACGTGGTACTGAATAATAGCGATTTTAAGTGTTTCTTCAAAGGCGATAATGAACTGCTAAAGCCCAATGCA
>Ga0209339_1001358_pt1 | contig 10392 bp, 10 predicted proteins | sample OlaalgELextract3_FD_187376 | JGI IMG/M metagenome (GOLD analysis project Ga0209339, IMG submission 187376) | Olavius algarvensis symbiont microbial communities from Tuscany, Italy - Type A ELBA extract 3 (SPAdes) (version 2) | ecosystem: Host-associated > Annelida > Digestive system >...
CTTCGGCGCTCGATCTCGGCGCCTTCGGCGCCTCGTCTCTCAACCCCCCCCATTGAAAATTTCTGGCTACGCCACTGTTTTGCACACTGTTGATCAGCACCATATACGGTACTGTTTTACAACAGCTGAAATGTCACAGAAGTGTACAGACGGACAGTAAAGTTGCGAGGCTCATCGGAGTGCTTATGCCACACACACTCGTGTGTTTTGTGTCACTGGGAGACGTGATGCCAGAACTACAGTGACAGATGTTGCGGCTTCAGATTTAATTACCAATGCGTGCTGACAATTCTGTTCCGTTTTCTTTGCTGCAACGTTGACGCTTCTTGTCATAAACACTTCGTCGTACGTCTCTCGCGAAAACAAACGACGCCGCTTACCAGCGACGAGTGTCACCAACTTGACACGGTCCAGCGCAGCTGTGTGTATAACACTTGGCGGTCGGACCGTTGACAACACGCGATGAAGCCAGATATTGATCGAGAATCGCGATTTTTGCCTACTCCACCTGCATTCGACGCCCCTGTTAGGGGGATTCCCGTCGGAATATTGCCGTAACGTTCGGTGTAGAAAAACTAGAATGGTGTTGCTACCTGACAGTGGAAAAATTATGAAGATATGTTCATTCGTTTTGACAGAATACATGAACGTGACGGACAGACGGACGGACATACAGATGGACACCGCACGACGGCATATGTCGCGCTTATGCATCGCACGGCAAAAATAAATACACGCCACCAAAACAGCTACGTCTCCCGTCGTCTGTGACACAGCGACGTAAATACATGAAACAAGTATCGTCTGTGAGTTGGATATTTCACACAGAACGTACAGTTTGCATAGGAAAAGTTGCGGTAGATGTGAAACTGACCACGGCAGAACTTCGGTGACGAGATGGTCGACTGACTCATCAGAGATTCAGCCGACAGAGCCCGCGTCAGCGTCGCATTGTTGCCAGACACTTGACTCTGACCATGTGCTTCAACATCATCATCACAATTATCATCGTAATCACTCACTTTAGTTGTCCGAGTCGATTTACGAACAGCGCAACTTACAGCAATAAGAACTAAACGAAAACAGAACTCACCTGGAACTTTTCTTTTTATGCAAAATTTTAGTCTCATAAATTTCCAGAAATAATAGATAACAAATAGTCAACTGAAAGGTACTTTTAGACTGCTGCAGCTGCTGGTAGAATGACGTCACTCGTGGATCGAACTGTCTCCGTCGCTTCTCCGACATGCTCTTGCGACCCATCGCGTCACGAGTAAACGCCATCATTCTATCAGTCTCTTCTTGACTGCAAAACAATATTTACCAGACTATTGAAAATTACAACAGCAGCAAAATTACTGTCACATCAGTTCAAGGCTCACTTGGTTTATGTCAACTTACTTTCACGTTATTTGTTCAGCTGCTATGATGCACCATTGCTCTCTGTAGTGCAACATCGCTGAGCAGTAGTTTTGGAGACGGGACCTTTGCTGCCGCAGGACCACTAGTCTGGAACAGTCTGCCACCCAATCTCAGACTATGTGGGCTGTCATACAACCAGTTCAGGCGGTTACTGAAGACATTTTTATTTAGATAGTGAGGCCACGGCACAGTGTGAACTGTTTCTTAACTGCACCAAATAGAAATGTTCATACTTGCTTACTTACTTATTTACTTATTTATCATACCCAGAGCCAAAGTAAGGCTCGTGCAGGCCCGGGTGATGTGGCCAAAACTTGAGCCCCTATGGCGGTCAAGCATGTGCTTTGTTTTAACTCCATCACTGCTTAAATTTTCCACAATTGCAACAATCTCTGGGCCCCTCAAATCTGCAAACCCGACAGCTGCACCCACTTAACATGGACCCGAGCATGTCGTAATAACAGTACCAGTAAGAAGAATACGTCAACCGTTAACTTTATTCTGACCCAGGATGCAGAATTTCAGAGTTGATCAGACAGGACCGGGTTGTGTCTTCTTTCCAGCACACCCCTGTCACTATCCAGCGCTTCAACTCAGACCTATTTGCTTTGCATGACCTTTTGTTCTTTACTTTTTAACTTCTGTTAACTGCTATTATCATGATTATTTTGTCACCAGGATATTAAAGTTAAATTTTTTAAAGTTAAATGATTATAATAATAAATACATGTAACAAGTGTGTATGAATACACAGTCATATTAATGGCCAATTTTCCAAGATTATTTGGATTAGCTGGCAAACCCCAAACGTTTCTTTGGAGACCTTTGTATATAATTAGTCACATCTAAACTGGTATTTTTCACTGGCCAGCTGTCTTTTTTGATGCCCAAACCAACAGTGATAACTGTCAGGGCATGAATACTCACAATACCAGTTAAAATGAAGAAATAATATGTACTCTGACGAATCTGGCGGAGTACTGTGAGCGTTCAGTCTGTCTGTCGTTTTGCTATTCGTTCTGTCCTTGAGCAGGATAACTTATTATCGGATGTCAACCAAACATGGTAGGCATGGGCAAGGGATGATACTCTAGAAATTATTAAATTTTGGTGTTGATCTGTCTCCGGATGTGAATGTGGGATCAGCTTTTCACTTTCCTTAAACATTTTACGATATATTGTCATTCACCAGGGGGCGCTGCAGCGGCCTTATCAGATACAACATTTTATACGACATATATTCAGTCATCACACGGCGACAATGCAACGGCCTTGGAGGAGTGTGCACTCTCTGAGTGCTCTTATTACATTACTGTCATCATAGCCAAATTCCGTAACTGGTATTCATAACTGGTATTCAGTTACTGAAATATATGACGAATATCATGTGCACTGCGGATTCACCCTCTGTCCAGCAGAACGGTTTGGATCTTTATTTCTTTTCAATCGGCAGTGACTGTGCATCAGTATTATACAACCCAAAGGCTGGTAACATTCATTAAGCCTTCAAGGGCACATTGAAACTGCAGATTAACGGACCATTATACGGCAATACGGTGATTGCTCGCCCAGGCCTCTCCTCGCTATACCAAAATTAATGAAACAGCCCACCCATCAACGGCCAGTGTACCAACTTCATGTTATTTGATGTGGCACTGTGATTACCTCTGGACTCTAAAGGGTTAACTACTGTGCAACTGACGTAGTAACTGACAGAAAGACTGTGCAATACACACGCGCTGAGCAGTGAGTTGAGTGTCGGGTCCCAGTCGGACGACCAGTGCTTCGGCGTCGGAGCATCATCATCATCATCTGTCTGCCCTTCGGCGTTTCTCATCTCTGTAGCTGAGGCACTGGCAATATCCTTACTTGTTGGTGGCATCTTTGGTGCCACTTCACTCGCCTTTTAGCAACATAAATGCAGTTAAATATTAATTAACAAAACAAAAATGTTTTAAGTGATAAGCTGCATTTAAATTAACAGTACTAACATCTGTAATGTTATAAATTCAAAAATATACATAAATACATTAATAGAGGTCAGAGATTAAATAAATAAAATAAAACTCGCATTTTGATGTATATTAGGTGAATAAACAGGATCTACTCAATGAGTCTGTTCTTCTTCAGCTCAACTTCTTTAACTAATTATTTAGCTTCAGCAAGTAAAACAATAAAACATTAACATGCTACAATCAAAATCACTGTGGCCTAATTGTAAGACGATCTTAGGAAGATATTACGAAATTTGCAGACTTACAAAGATCTTAGGTAAAGCTTAAGGTAAACTGAAGAAAGTGGTAATGTCGAAATATCTTTGGAAGATCTTACGAAAAAATTAGTAAAAAGTTAAGAAAAGCTAAAAACTCATCATGATCATTTATTTTTAGTTCGGGTTCGTTTTTTTTCTGTTTAAATTTTTCTGTTTATTCCGTGTGGTAGACTAAGTTGTCAACACGTCAGTTTTTGACTGCATCTTAACCACACAGTATCATATCATATCATATCATATCATATCGTATCGTATCATCGTAAGGCATTACAAAAGTGAAAATTTAACAAGTAGTTAATATAAACAATATCATGACGCTTATTAACGTAATTTACAAAGACGTCAGCAAATAAGTAACGGACAGCCGGCCGTTGACATCATGTTGAACACCAAAACTGTGCCATTGTTGAAAACAGCTTAGGGATATCTTAAGAAAAACTTAGAAAATATTACGAAAATTTAAGAAATATTTACGACAAACTTAGGAAAAGACTGTTCGAAGTCGGGCCTGTGGTCAACAAAATTTACAACGACCAAAAGTACAAATAAGCAGCTGATGTTCAACCTCGGAATTTTCAACCGTCAGTCTGTCATTCTCCGGCAAGTTGTTGACTGCCACTGTAGTGGTTGCGGTGGCGCCATCTACTGGAGACTGATTCACAACGCTGTCGCCCATCATGCTCTCGTGTGTTGCTCGTTGGTACGATACATTGCGAAACACACTTGCTGGCGGAACTTCACGAGAAAACTTCCTCCCAGTGGGAGTAGCATTTTCCATTGGCTCCTGGCAATCAGCACACAATTCAAACTATTCATAAAGCAGATTCGTAACTATATTGACTGAAAACATAAAATCGAATACTAGTAGACTTTGCTTCAAACAGCTGTGAGACCAGAATCGCCCAAGATGCTATACATGATAAAACCAGTGTCATCAGTCCTACGGCCACCCCCAGGCAGCGCAGGGGAAAATAGTATTAGTAATATTTTACAAAGGATGTCCCTACCATTATCATGTGCCAATTAAACGAGCTGCAAAAACAGATATACAGCATACGGTAGCTGGAGTTTCTGCTCTCAACGCAGGTTAAAATGGTCATCAATTTTATTTCACTTACTTACTTAAATATTTAAAAAAGCCGTCTTCTCATACTCTTGTCCCAGTTTGGAAGGTAAACCTTCCTTATGTGCCACCCCTTTAGTCCCGTTCTCTACAGTAGATCAATGCCATTGGCTGCAACGAATAGTTCAAGAACATTAAAGCAAGAGAAGAAGATGCAAACAGCCTTTTTAATTTGTGACAAATTAAACCAATCAGGAAAACTTAGAAAAAGCTAAAACGAAGACGAAGTGGATGTCAATCTCGTAGCTAGACACGGGGAAGTGTGGCGCGTTTATGGACGCTATAAATAAGCGCCCGCCACTGGCATAAATTTCACTGGGGTCAAGTTTTTCACGGCGGAAGAAACACGTGTGTCACCCGTAACGCTGTGGAGCGGCTGAAATGCTGCAGCGCCGGCCTTGCACTGCCATGCCAATACGCATTTCAGACGACAGACAAACACATCAACAAACAGACGAACAGATGGACATTGTCATTGCGTGAAGCTCCAACTTTTGCGGCGGGGCTTAACCCTTTAGACTCCAAAGGCAATTACAGTGCCACATCGAATACTATACGAAGTTGGTATACACTGGCCGTTGATCGTTGATCGGTGCGCTGTTACATTTGGTACAGCAAGGAGGGGCCTGGGCGGGCTGCGGCCCCGCCCAGTCCCCTCCTTGCTGTACCAAATGTAACAGCCCATACATCAACGGCCAGTGTACCAATTAGGCCTACTGCGTTGCTATATGATGGTCCGTTGCTCTGCGGTTTTAATGTGGCGACTAAATGGTTAACAAGCTGCGTGGAGACATAAATGAAGTGGCATAGAGCGACAAACCCGAGGTTTGCGGGTCGAAAGGACCTTTGTCGTCGAAGGCGGCGGCATCAGACCACGTGACTGATGCATGGCGCCCGACGACGACTGACGTATACACGGTGTATTGCTGACGGCGTCGTTCGTTGCCGTGGCAACAACATCAGCAGCGGGCGGCGTGGGTCGAGCGACAGCGATGCTGATGGAGCCGGGCTCGGGACCAGTGCGGTGCATCGCGTGTCGAAGTGTCTCCATGGCATCAATGTTGGACTGACCAAGTAGCGAGACGCCATTCACCTCCAGCAGCCGATCATCAACGCGTAGTCGACCGTCCTGGTAACATCAGTGTACCTGATAACAGTACTGGCGACAACGTAGCTTACGTAGCCTATTGTTATTAGTATTATTAAGCGAGTATTATTAGAGTGTCGTTGAGTAAAAATTACTTCAAGAAAACTTTACAAATGAAAGTACAAAATAAAACCCGGTGAGTGCAGATGGGAAAAATTAAAGTGATAAAATGGATTCTCAGGCGACTTGTCGTTCAAGCACAAAACTTATCTTAGTGTCACAGTACTGAACTAGAACGGCACTCAGTAGAGCGAATTTACCTCCGACAAAGGTGTTCCGACGCTTCAGTGAATAAACCATTTTAAAATCACTGCGTGCGCTAGCGGTGCGCCGACAATATGTATACGTGGGTTTTTCCCCGACGTAAAATTCAGCATAGAAGCGCAGTTCGCTGGTGCTCTAGGCAAGGCTGCAAAGTTCCGTAGCCTATACGATATCGAAAAAAGCAATCCGGTTCCGGCATCTGCACTATGATCCGGATCAGGCTCAAAAGTTAATCAGTTCGTCCATGTCCCGACATCTGTCGACACGCAACATTTCATCCAAATCCATGCACGTTTTTGAGTAATCTTGCTAACAGACAGACAGACAGACAAACAAACACGGGCAAAAACACGTACCTCCTCCTTTGTCGGAGGTAACTACAGAGAGTGAAACAGCTCGTACAGACCTTTGCGGCAGCTCCACCATCCAGGATGGACTTGACATAGAGTCCGAGATCCCTGTACAACGAGTCACTGACACTCGTCTTGCCCTTCACGCTGATGCCAAGACCAGACTCAGCACCGCTCTGACCGAGACCAACAAGAAACACCAGGATGTCGTTATTTGCTGTACAGACGCTCGCCTTCTATACAGACAGCATGACAGACACTGAACAGTGCAAATAAGTATAGTGCAAAATCAATACTTCATAGAAAAGTGTTATAACAGTACAATAAATTGCAATATAGTAAACTTGATAAAATATAAACTTAATAAAACTATACAACTGTGTTAATTTAATACCCGCATTTACCGAAATTGTTAAAATATTCATTAAATTTACAGGGTGGCCCAAAAAGTAAGGAAATGTATGAAACGTCTCGACTGATTGGTACAACTTGTATGATTTTTTTGCACATTTCAAGAGCATTTTGTTCCGAACACATCTGTCAACTTCATTTTCATCAATTGTGCACAACAAAGTAGTGACACCTGGCGAATGAGAACTAATTAAAAACGTTGACAAATTACATTACAAGAAACTCTAGCAACAAAACAATACCACAATGACGTCAGTGGAGTAAAAACTTACTGAAAAATAAAATATAAATAAAAACGAGGAGGCCAACTTTACTGATTTTTAGTCAACAAAAATCAAACTAATTTATGTATTTTATGATGTGTGCAATCTAAAAAATGACCTGTTTTTTTGTGCGACCCTGTACTGTCAAAGAAAACAGATTTATAGTTTAATAAATGTAATTTATTAAACTACAGTTTTTACCTCCGCCAAGGAGGTTATGTGATCGGCGCTGTCTGTCTGTCTGTCTGTCTGTCTGTCTGTCTGTCATTCTGTGTGCAGGATTACTGAAAAAGTAATCAGCTTATTTCACTGAAACTTTGTGTTGTGATTTGGCCTACCAGTCGGAAGAAATTATTAACTTTTGATCATGATCCGGTCCAGATACGGATTCCGGATCACTCTTCTACACTTTGTCCCAAAAAAGTGGCCAAAGCACAGCAACACTCATAATACTGAACAAAAATCATTGAAAATTACAGAGAACACACTGACATCCATCTGAACATTGTGTGCTACACTGCAAGTGAGTTCAGTTTCAGAATCGTGATATTATTATCGTGATATTATTATTTGCTTTCAGCAGCACACCAAAAATGCAATTTTCCAAAACGAAACTATCAGTGTTGAATCCAATTAACAGTCTGCAAAGCAATCACGGTCACAAATGGTGTTCAAAATGTCCACCGTCAGCGTTCACACACTCTCGCAGTCAACTACGCTACTGATAACCATGCTGTTTTGATAAAGTGAAAAGTGCGTCAATGTTGACGTCAGAGTGAGCAATATTGACCTCGGTAAGTAAACAATATTGGAAACCACAATTTTCGAGTACCAATTTATAATTGCTAATATTTAATGATGGTCAGACGGATTATCTCAAAAGTTCGTTGTTTTATCACAATTAGATGCTTATCTATGCTCTTAAATGATAATTAAATAAAGTTCTTTATTTTTGAAGAAAATTAGACATATTTAGGGTGGAACTTTTTTCGGGACACAGTGTATTTCCCTCACCATTGCGAAATAGAGGATTTTAGGAGATTTATCAGCATTTCTCATAGAGTTACTAATACTCGCCGATTTTTATGATACTTGGCAAATGACTGGCGCTGACAAGAGAATGAATGCACCACAATTTGGCAGCGATCTGACAGAATCCAGATCCAGATCCGGATCCAGATCCAGATTATTCTCGAAATCTGGATTCAAATCCCAGATCATTTTTGGTTTGGTTGAGATTTTGGTCTTGGCTGAGGTTTGCACTCCCGAGTACAGTCTAGTTAGAAAGTGACGAGACGGTTCAGAAGTACATCACTTACACTAAATGTTTTGGTTTGAATTATTAAATTTATTAATATTTATAATTTATTATTATAAATACTGAACTGTAATGTCACGTTAACCTTAGTTTACGTTTAATAATTAAACAATGTTTATTTATTTAAACTTTTACTTTTTTTAGTTTATGAAATATATAATAATAATTATATCATGAAAACGTTTATTGGCACGTGTATATCCCACAATGATATAATTATACAATGAATGAATTACCACGGTGCTGGTCGGCACTGCATGCTGCACAGGACGATCGGCATCAGTTCGACTCACAATGATGTTGACGACACTGCCAAACTTTATGTTACGTAGATAGCTCACTACATCCTCCTGTGACTTGCCACTCATTTCAACCCCGTTCACCTGCAGACACAAGAAGTCATCACATAACTAACACCTGCTGGCAAAATCTCCCTTTCCATTCACGGTCAAGGTATAGGTATGTGAGTTTATCATCACTCGACACATTATAGGTCATTTCAGAGACGATTTCACCAGTCAAATGACCCAACCAACAGTGTCACAGCACTGAAGGACAATGATTAGTCAACCAGGTCCAGGGCCAATCCCTCAAGGCTCACCTCACTAAAAGGTAAAGAATATAACAATTTAAAAAAAAAATATATATATAGCATCATAAAGACCGAAGATAAGCTGGCTACTCGTCAGTTTAGAGCACACATTAACCCTTCAGAATTCAGAGGCAAGTATAGTGCCACATCGAATAATATGAGTTGGTACACTGGCTGTTGATACGTGGGCTGTTACGTTTGGTACAGCGAGGAGGGGACTAGGTGGGGCCACAGCCCGCACACGGCTCTCCTCGCTGTACCAAATATAACAGCCCACCCATCAACGGCCAGTGTACCAATCACCGTATTGCTGTATAATGGTCCGTTGCTCAGCGCTTTTAATGTGGGTATTAAAGGGTTAACTTGTAAGCAGGTCTCTTGCCTCTAGAAGCCGATCTCCAGACTGAAGTCGGCCGTCCATCACTGCAGCTCCTTGCGGTAAAATATTCTTTATATAAATAGGAGAATTGGAACTGGCCGGGTTGTCCTGCGTCGTGATGCTGAACCCTAAACCCTGTGGCCCTGCAACGTTAATCAACGACAACATAAAACTTAGCTCGCTTAGCATCACTAACGATGAACAGATTGTTTAGAAAAAAACACGTACCGAAATAACGACGACAGACAAGCTCAGCTGCCGCAGAGAGGCCGCGCGACGCGCCACATCGTCGGAACAGGGACACTGCGGTGCCTGCAGAAGAAAATGGCGACTTACAGACACTGATCTGTGTCCTTGTGATGAGACCCAGACGATGTTCCACATTGTCGAATCCTGTCCCCTGACAAAACTAAATGGCAGCTTATCTCGGCTACACTCTGCAGATGAAGATGCTGTTTCGAGGCTGACCAGTTATGGTTCATGACATGCATACAAAAAGAAGAACTTGGAAATTTTGCTAAGTCAGTCGAGATCACCCGAAATTACACTGTTGAATAGTAGGGCGTGTGTAAGTTCCTAATAGTATTTCACTATAACTATGTCTCTATCTTGTACCATTTTTGAGATAGTCGACGCCATATAGTGGTATGTCCTTGAAACAATCTGGGTTAGGAGTCGTTTAAGGTCACTAAAAATGCCACCGTCTCATAGATCACAACACGGCTTCCTATTGGTCGGCCATTGTGAGTATAGCTCTATCTCGTACCAGGGCCTACTACGTAGGGGGGGAAGGAGGCAAACTGCCTCCACATGGAGGTTGGGGGGGGAATTTTCCTTCACTCGGGGGGGGG
>Ga0209339_1001359_pt1 | contig 10390 bp, 4 predicted proteins | sample OlaalgELextract3_FD_187376 | JGI IMG/M metagenome (GOLD analysis project Ga0209339, IMG submission 187376) | Olavius algarvensis symbiont microbial communities from Tuscany, Italy - Type A ELBA extract 3 (SPAdes) (version 2) | ecosystem: Host-associated > Annelida > Digestive system >...
TAGCGTGGCCCCCAGGATCTTAACTTTATCAGAGAGTTGGATGTCTGTACCAGCGACGTTACAGGATTTCAGACCGGAAAAAGATTTGAGCCTTTTGGGTGTGCCAAACAGAATGGCAACTGATTTTGTTGGGTTGAGGGCCATACCATCGGTTACCATGGCCATACCATAAAAACATTTACGATACGATAGTGTGTATTTAACGTGCAGTAAAAAGCTGACGGGTAGCCAGCTTAGTCCACCACACGGAACAAACAAAAAATTAAAATGTGAAACTAAAAATAAAACGATGAGCATGATAGGTCCGGTCCAGTCCCGTTGTCACAAAGGCAGTTTGGTAGGTAAAAGAAGTCTAAGGTGGGAAGGATTTGTTGTAAAGGTAGGTTTTGAGTCTGGAGTGAAAGAGTGAAGGAGTGATGGATGATTGAGAGTAGTGATGATAATAGAGATGAGCTGACAAGTGAATGAGGAGGTGAGTCGAGACATGACTGGCGAGGCTGACGGAATGAATCAAGGAGTTAATTCCAGAGACGGGGTGATGCATATCTGAATGAGCGATCTGTGATTTTCAATGAGGAGATGGTTGGTGGGCGAAAAGGGTGACAACCGATGAGGAGCGGGTATTGCGAGGGGGTTGAACAGAGATTGACTGGTTGTATAGACTTTGTAGGTAAGAGGTAGGTTTATATTCCGAACTGCCTTCATGACAACGGGACTGGACCGGACCTATCATGCTCATCGTTTTATAGCAAATTAGTCAATATAAATTGCCGACGAACGTTTACGCACTTCTGACTACTGCAAAATTAGTTTTCGATATTACTGCATGTGAAGGAAGAGGAATTGATAAATCTTTGTTTGATTTCATTGGATTATCACAAATTTATGGATTTATCGTGCACTGTTATAATTTTAAATTTCTCTGCACGCACGTCGCATGCTGACTTTGTCACTACGGTGACGCAAGTAATCTGTTTAGCTTCTTAGACATATTAAACAGCAACGTGGCGCTCAGCTGGAACTTTGTTAAAGTTGGGTTATCAGTGGGTGGGACGGCGGATGGTATTCTTTTTAACAGCTGTTACCGGGTTGACCAAATTCCAGCAAGTGCCCCAGAGAACATGTTATGCAGTAGACGTTACTACTGCAGAGACGTCAACAAAATGTTCCACGTTTCAGCGCTAATTTATTATCACACTCCGAAAACTTGGCAAGTGACTAAAGTGACTGTTAAAAAAAGTCGGTGCAACAATTTGTCATGAAAGGTCAACATTACATATACAGCAGGTTAAACACTGCAAATATTGTACTGTGTAGCTCAGCTGTCATACACAATACCATGCTTGACACTGGGTCATTTCGCTTTTTGGATTCACTGAGACCAAAGACTGCGACCAAACGGCTCAACTTTGGTCTTAGTCCGGAGTTGAGATTAACCAATCGCCGCAGCGCGTCACTGCTGACGTCATCGGCGACTCATCGCTGATTTCGCCGTATTTCTTTGTTTATTTTTGAATTAATGAATATTGATGAATATTAAAGTTGAATATATTAAAAGTTGAAGTTAAACGAAAAACTGAAGTGATTTTCGCTCATCAAAACTTGTCTAACTATCTTATGCAAGCAAAATTGACCCATGAGTTATTAGCTTTGGATTCATTGGCAGGTTTTAACAAAAACTTGATTTTCATCTTCGTAATAATAGGGAATAGGTGACTGGCAGTTGGCGGCCGTAGAGAACAGCTAAGGTTTAACTCAAAGCAATCGCTCAGTCTGAAGTTTGGTCTCAGCAAAACGCTCAGCAAACCGCTGAGTCCAAACGAAAAACAACTTCAGTTTTTGGACGCTCTTTTAGTCTCAGTCCGAATTTAGGACTCAGCGAAAGTCTCAGCGAAAGACTCATCCAAAACGTGAAATGACCCATTGTGTAACTGCACTCATCAGTGAATGAAAAAATAAAGGTATTAACAATTATTAAATAAGTAACCAACAGTCATTCAACAGTGACTAGCTAATATAAAATGTGTTCATAATACTGTTACACGATATCAGTAAAAAATAGGCAAATGCAATACTTCATTATATAATACACATAAAACCTTTAAAACATTGCTGTATATTACATGTACAAGTATGAACGAACAATTTACATGCAGAAGACGCACAATGTATAAGAAATACTGCAATAATGATAGTAAAAACATAAGCTGCAGCTGTATTTACACAAATATACTTATGAACATATGTTGTAAATGGAAACAACGACGCAAAATAATGTAAAAATATAACTGATGTCAGAACGCAATGAATACTTTCGTTGTTGCAGCTGGCTGGACCACCAGCGATAAGCAGCACAAATGCTTCATAAACAAGATGAATGTTCTTGACATTTTTATGTCATAAAACTGGTAGAATTTTACATGTAGAGCTAATATTGTAAATAATTTAGTGATGTAAATGAACTAAATTTAGTGATGTAAATGAACTAAATGTACTAGAAAGTATTGCTGTCACTAAAACGTCATAGAGAGGAGTTACTTTCGCAGCCAAGGAAACTTCATTAGACGTTCTCCATCGGGCCACTCATATCTCACTTCGTACTCCGTCTCCGTACACAGAAACCGCTGTCGAGCCATCGGGCGCCCATCAATGCGATAGTCTGCCACGGGGTTGATGATGAAATCGGATGTTGGCTTGTCACGAGGTGGCGCCACGTAGCGGTCGGTGTATTCAGTCGTGCCTGGATACGTCAGGTTGATGCCGCACTGCTCTTCAATTGTCAGCGGCTTGATGCACGGGTTTCGTGCTAAAAACGCACGTTTATATACTGGGTACTGAGAAAATGCTATTTCGTGTCATAACTGACAACATCATTAGACTGAAAACAACATGTGGACCAGGGCTATCTCCCAGTTGAGGTGACTCATATTACAAGACAAAGCCAGGTCCCAGGCTCCTGAAAAGTATAAGGGGCAGCACTCATCTCCACTTTAGACATCATGAGCCAACACTGAGCCAAAGCTCGAGTGTTGTGGGAGGCAGACCAGACCACACACACACCCTGCTGTTGCCTTGCCAAGGTTGGTCCTGCTAGAATGAAATCCCACTAGAACGAAAGCTAACCCTACTAAAAGGTAAAGGTAAAGGAAGTGGATTTATATAGCGCCTTTATTGTAGTACCTCACACTCAAGGCGCTCAGGTAGGTACGGATCACACAGTTTAACCTGCAAATTCGTAAGCGTTCACCAGATGGCGCCTACCCAGACCGAGGCTGCGGACATCTAATTGCAGCCTACTACTCATTTATCTACCCCGGAAGGATGAAATGCTGAGTCGGCGTGGTTGGCTGTCCTACAGTGGACGATTTACCCACATAAGTGGTCACCCGTCAGCTGCAGGTCGAGCACAGGACAGCGAAAGTTCGCCAGTCAAAGACTGACGTTCTACCACTGTGCCACGCAACAAATGGAATACTTACCCCAACTCTAACCCGTCGCATTAGACTGAAATCGGCTTTCGTTTTAGTGGTAAGTTCTCTTGGTCAGTACCAAATTACCTGCTTGGTGAAAGAGGCAAGAAACTTGCTACAGTGTTTCAGTTGAGAGTCAAACGAGTGACAGGCACACATAACACTCTACCATTACACTGGTCATTTCACTATTTGGATTAGTCTTTTGCTGAGACTTTTGCTGAGTTCTAAATTCGGACTGAGACCAAAAATCAGCCAAAACGTGAAGTCGCTTTTTTGTTTGGACTCAGCGATTCGCTGAGCGTTTAGCTGAGACCAAACTTCGGACTAAGCGATCGCTAACTCCAAAGCTAATTATCTCATCGGTTGATTTTGCATGCCCAAGATAGGTTAATCAGTTAGAGATTAAGTTTTGATGAATGAAAATCACTTCACTTTTTTGCTTATTGCTAAATAAACAAAGAAATATGGAGATATCAGCGATGCCGTCAGCGATGACATTATGGAGTGAGCAGTGATGTGCGATGTGGTGATTGGTTAATTTGAACTCAGGACTGAGACCAAAGTTGAGCCGTTTGGTCTCAGGCTTTGGTCTCAGCAAAAGACTGATCCAAACAGTGAATTGACCCAATGCCACGTCACGCCTGGAGTCATATCATGCTATTTGCCATCTGGCGTAATAAAAAATTATAGTATTAATCACATGCTGTATTTGTCACTTTCCAGCAGCCTACATCAGCCACGTGTCACCGTTGCTCAAGGAACTGCATTGGCTGCGAGTGCCCGAGCGTATCACCTTCCGGTTGGCAGTTCTTGCTTACCGCTGTCAGCACAACATACCGCCGCGTTACCTCACCTAGCTCCCAGCTCCAACAGGCGAGCAACGTTGGTTACCGGCAGCGTCTACGCTCGTCGTCGTCGGCCAAGCTCGATGTTTCCTGCAGCTTTTTGCTGTGGCTGCAACCTTGAAGTCTATCGTCTATAATGTTGCTATGACATTCATTCTTAATAATAATAATAATCATCTTAGGTTTATGTACACCGGCCGTGCCTTCCTTGGATACCTTCTGATTACAAACAATCATTCACTGCCAGTAATTCTCTGCAACAGAGCCAGTCGTTTTCATTTCATTTAAATAAGAATTACTTACTTACTTACTTACTTACTAAAGATGTGACATGTGCCTCACGTATATATGTTTTGTGATCCTCTAGCAACATTGCAGACTGGGGTTGTGGCAGAAAAGTAGTCCAAACAAATCGCATGAAAATTTCCAATCTCGCCATCACAGAAAATGCCAAAACCTCTGGAAATGCATCATTTTATATTCAAAATGCACCCAAGTGAATTTCACTTCATAATATAACGTTTTTAGACCTTATGACTGCTTTTGGATGAACCACTTTGCTACAGAAAAGAGCAGCAGCAGAAAAGAGCAGCAGAAACAGAGATGGGAAAGATACGGAACAAACGAAACAGAGAAGAATAGAAGTGGAAAAATAGAAGTGTAGGGAATGAAGGCCGCATCCAGGAGGCCTTTGGGAATCTGGCCTAACTTATGCAAAGTCCCAGAATAACGTGCTTAAAAAACTCAAAAGTAGCAGCAACTGCAGTAGTAAAAACTATATACTAATAGTACATACATATTAATAGTACTGGTAGCATTACTAATTTACTAACGAAAACTAATTAACCTCTAGCAGAAGGTGGAGACGACAGATGTGGAGGCGTTGGAAATTTCTCTACAAATATACAAAACCATAAAATAAACTGAAAGCCAAGTGTAAGCAAAATCATTACATTGGCCTAGCTACGTTTAAATCTTCAGCCACAGACAATAACGAGTTACACACGACTATGTTTTATCGGGGAAACTATAACTGCAGCTGTAAATCCATTTCTGAAAGCAACTTATGCTCTGACATTTAGAAAAATTGAGGTATATCATATATGGCATAAATTACCTGCCGCAGCAGTTTCACTGTTTTTGGTCAAGTGTATCTCTTTAACTGTTAGCAAATTACAGGGAAATGATTACAGCAGCTATTATCATGAAAATTTCAGATTAGATCAGCAATGGAACTAGGATCATGTTACCAACTAGGTGAAAAATCGAGAAACTAGCATATTAAGTCAATGCCATGGTAACACTACCAGGCAAACGTTGATGAACTGTGGCAAGTATGTCGTGCTTTGCATAGATTGTTAAACATATCGTTTCTTTTACTGTTATAACATGGTTCTATAACTTTAGGTCTAGTTTTTCACTAGGTTTTTCTATCTCTTCAGTTTCTCTGCCTTTCTGGTGAATAACTCTTGTGACAATGGCCAATTCCAGTTGTTTCTCATCAGGACATCATCAGAGTTACTTGAATTCAGCACTAGCGACTATGAGCAATGACTGTTATTGAACTTCAGATACAAAATAAAACTGATAAGCTTACTCATTCACTTCTTGTAACTGATGGTTCAGAGTCACGGTACAAATATGACGTAATACGATGCTGCTTATTTGTGACCATAACTTTCTTCCTCATCAATTCAAACAAACGTGGACAGTTACGTATCTGAAAGCCATTCATTGGTGGTTTATGCAATAAAAACAGATATTACGATGAAATAAAATATGAGAACAACACTGCTAGAGTTGCTTGCACTTGCCGAGGCATTCAAGTCTATGGTGGACTTTGTCTGCTTCTGCGCGGAGTTTGATGTGAGTACTTGGGTGTTTGCCAGCGGGATCAAACCAGCTGAACGCAAGGTTGATTGGATCGCGATTGCCACGGTTCAGATTATTACGATAACCTGTGTAGCGGTCTGTCACGCCGACCACGTCGCAGTAATGCTTCAACCGAACCATTGAGTCGTGTGCATACGGGCGCATGTCCTGCACAGTCACTATGCTCATAACTCACAATTATACCACTGTTTTAGCTCACCAACAGTCAGATGCAAAAAAATTACTCATTTAATTTACCTAATTAGTTCAATTTTTGACATTTAGGAGGTATGCCCAACTATGTATTTACAAGTTGTTTTAAAAATCAAAAAGAGCTCTATAACATTCATTTATTCTACTTAATTTCTTACTTACTTATTTGTTAATTAATAAGTGGCAATAAATGGAGATAGGAGATTTTTGACAATCGTTAGATGATAGTCATTTTCATCCAGTTTATGTCTTGTGTTTAGTTGTCCTGTGTTTTGAAACAATTCTGAGCAAAACAATAATGATGAGATGTTATCAGACAACAACATCGACCATTTAATGGCCCTTTATCCGGGACAACCCCGGTGAACTGGCACCAGAACTCTCAGAAACATTACCACAATATATCACCGTCGTTGTCCTCAAATTCATCACAAACATGCCCAACCTTCCCTCTCAGGCCTCCCAGACTACCTCTACTGTCTAATACTAGGAAGAACCCGGTGGAAACAGCTGACAGAAAGAAACCAAGGAAAAGAACCCACACTTCTTTATGCTATCCTAATTCTGGTTTTAAAGAGGCCCTTGGCTAACTGCTGGTCCCCTCTTACTCATGCCTGTCACTGTATGACCACTAGCACTAGCAGACCTACAGCAGCCACACAGACAAGTCCAATCATGCACCCCAAGGTATTTTTATGCCGGGTGGAGAATTTTTTTCAAAACAAAGACGTTGAAGACAAAAACAAAATCAAATTAAGATCATGTGCTAAATAAATTTATCAGACTAACTGAAGGAACAACAGAACGTTTCGTGCAAATATGGCCAACCGTTCACCTGAAACAATACAGACAGTGAAACTGCTGCACAGCTATAAATGATAACTTGAGAGCACTCACAGAGTGCAAACCTCCACCCCAGGCCAACCACAATAATGCACCTGCTGGTTAACAGTCAGCGTCATGCTAGTTACAATGCAATAGTTAGTATAAACAACTGGCGCCATCTGGTGACTGATTACACATGAAAACTAGCATGAGCCTGTTGGTACCATAAATGCTTTATTTATTATTTTCAGCGTTAAACAGACTGAAAGCAATTCCTGGATCTGGACCAGAAAACAGAAAATCTAATCGTCTGTTTCATGTTTCAAAAATTTGTCAAAAATTTTATGAAAATTGATCCATAACCTCCAAAGTTATATTGCTGACAGATAAGTCGTCACACCAGACCAAACTGAGGCGAAAACGTAATCTTGTTGGCAAAGGTAACAGAAATTTATTGAGAAGATGTTATGATCGAGTCAGTAATTACACGTCAACTGCTACAGGTGAAAATGTAAAGTGTAAAACATAACAGAAAGTTAGAAAACCAAGCAGCATATAAACGACTCTCTAAAACGTTGGCCAATAGCAACATCAGCACAAAATTTCACATTTTAAGTATGTCCCGAGATGCAAAGACACAGTAATGTGCTTACTCGTTGTATTTCTCTGAGGTCTTGCACGGTGAGATGGTGAGTTTCCCGAGCATTGTTTTCCACCTGGCGATGATATTTTGTCACTTCCATTCGGTCTTTCACATCCAGTAGCTTTTCTGTGGCTGACTGAAGAACATTCGTTGCTCCTACAAGTATGCAATGTCAAAATTTTTAAAAAATAACTAAACTGTGAGGCAAAAATTTTGCAACATTTCTATTTTTGCAATAACTTTGTCAAACTGTATTCTATTTTTATAATCTTTGGCACACAGATACCTAAGCAAATTGGCAACAAAACTGCAACTGCCACAATAATTTCTCTAACATATTTTATAAGCAGTGAAATCTGGGGACAGAAAAAGAGTTAGTTACAGTACCTATTTTTGGCATAGAGGGATTCACTGTGGAATGCCATTTTTCGACTGCAGAAAAGCATCTTATGCATCATCTGATGCTAAAGATTAGTGGTGTTCTGCATTAAATGTGTCTGTAAGAATCAACAATAACTTGCCAGTTGCCACTTACATGCCATATTTTACAAGAATATTATGGATATATGTTAATATTTAGTGGAAGATTTTCTTACTAACAAAGATGAAATTTTATCACATTGGTGCTTACCATGTTTGTGGACAAACACAGTTGCTGGATCGCATTTCTGCTGCCATTTCTCATTCTTTAGAATGTCATGATCAAGATGAATATGATTGACACCGTTGTCGATGTGTCTTAGTTCACAACAAATTTCTGGGTTGACGTAATATCGACCACTTGAAGCAATGTCAGCAATATTCTGTACACATTGATATTAAATGTACAAGTTGTAGCAAGTACCGTGATCAGTCTGTTTTTATTATGCCAAACAACAAATACAAAGATAAACAGAACTAGAAAACAAAGCCATCAGAGGCAGAATCTGCAAAAGGACAGCTCATACCTGTACTGAGTGACCTTGAACCCTCTGAAAAATGACCTTGACCTTTGACATGCGAACTTGTCCAAGATTTTTCACTAATCTACATAAGGTGAAAGTAAGCCCTGGGGAAACGTCATTTGTGTGGGAATGGAGGCAACATAGGCACTGATTTGGTCGCTCCAGAGCATGGGTATTATAGCTAGTGTAGTTATAATTCCATAGCAATTAACTAGTACATAGTACGATACTTTTGGCAAGCTACACCCTGATAGCTTAGACGAAAACCAAATTTAAATTTAAATTCATTAGGTTCATTTCATAAATAAGCATGGGGCCCCAAAATAATGTAACAAAAAATAAAAAATATATATTGCACCATGAAGACCGGAGATGCAGAGGTGCTCGGAAGATAGAAAGCGCCCTGATTCTTTATAGACGTCGGCGCTTTATAAATCATTTACTTACTTACTTACTTACTTACTAAGCAAGATCAAAGCCCAATCTGGTTGACTGATCTGAAAGAACTGCTCGTACCATTATGCACCACTGCACCACTATAATGGTACACAATAGGCTACTGTAGCAGAGAGACAGTTCTGTTAATATTCTCCTTCCTCCAGACCAACATCACATCTCAGTGAAAACCAAACGATTCTGTGCATGGCAGTATTGATGAAGTACCAAAGTGTGACGGAGACACTGACAACTGAGAATGAATATGAGTGGACACTGCATGAAATAGTGGGACTCAACTTGCAGCATAGCAAATAAATAAATGTCAAGTTAAACTTCTACAACAGATGCTACAGTTGTTGTACTTAAGCTGCTTCCAATATATGATGCTCACAATTATAAACAATGTAAACTAAAAGTAAAAGAATAATAAATAAATAAACATGAAGTGTCTGGAACACGGAAACTGGTATTGGTATTCTAATCCACACGGAAACCCATGTTGAAGTCAGGTTTGGGTTAGGGTTAGGAGTAGCGTTAGGGTTACGGTTATTTTTACCGTTGGTTAGAAGCCGCAATTCGCGCACGACTTCCGCGTTCTAGCTTCATCCAAATAAATAAATCAATCAACCTGCTTGACACCAGTCGCGGCGCCTTCCAAGGTGGCGAAATTCACGCACGGCTGCCATCTCGTGGCCGCTGGAGTGCGGGCTGGGTAGCAGGCTTCGGCACAAGTCGGTGACTTTTGTATTGACAACATTTAATCTTTTGCCGTTCCTAAGATGTTACCGACAAAAAGCAACATTTTATTTGGCGTCTCAGTTGCTTAGCAATCCTCAACTTCCGGGATGCTAAAGTCGTGCGAGCAAAAATAGGTAGCAAAGTATTGAACTTGAACTTGAAATCGTCCATAATAAAAAAATATTATAAGACGATAGACGGGAAAGAAGCTCAAAGCTAATTACTGTCAAGTTCTATAGATTATGTTAGATATATTAGTATCAGTGTTTTAGTTGAGAAATAATGGGCTACAGATAGTAGAAGTTGAAAAGGATTTAGGAGTAAAGATTAGCTCAGATCTTAAGTGTTCACAGCAATGTATGTATGCTTATACCAAGGCTAATAGGGTCATGGGTATGA
>Ga0209339_1001360_pt1 | contig 10390 bp, 10 predicted proteins | sample OlaalgELextract3_FD_187376 | JGI IMG/M metagenome (GOLD analysis project Ga0209339, IMG submission 187376) | Olavius algarvensis symbiont microbial communities from Tuscany, Italy - Type A ELBA extract 3 (SPAdes) (version 2) | ecosystem: Host-associated > Annelida > Digestive system >...
CTCCCCCTCCCCCCGCCCCCCAGGGGCCGATGGACCCCACAGGGTGAGGGGGCACGTCGGCAGACATTGTCCCTACACAAATAATATTTGGTGTGGATCCGTGCACGCGTTGCTGAGATATCCGCCAAAATGCAAAAATTCCCATTGACTCCCATAGTAACGAAAATTTCATTTGCCTCTTTTTCCGCCCGCCGGGGGCCGCCAACACCTAAACTACCCTGAGCCAAAATTTCACGCCGATCGCACCATCCTGCGTTGAGATATCCTCAACCGCACAAAAAAAACAAAAAAAAAACAAAAAGCAAACTTAATATCACGCCAAACGCTACGCTGTATGGCGAGATAACAAGGAGGATGTCCGGTGGACTATTATTATCTGGGGAAAATTGCAGGATAGTGTTGCGATTAACATGAGATATTGAACACCTGAAGGAGCGACTGTTGGCCAAGTTGGATCATTATGAGCAAAGCCTCATGGGAATTGAGATTTTTGGTAGGCCTAATAAAAATTTGACGATTAATAGCTCTCAATTTTCAATATTTTCTGATGACATTTTTCACTGTTATTTCCAAATTAGTCAGCCTTATTTTTGATAATTTTATTTCAGTCGGTGGAGACGCAGCTATTTTGTCATGAAATGCGTAGGGTTGTAGTATTGTTCTCGGACACACTGGATGCTATTTCACTGAATGCTATTTCAGTATATATAGGATCTAATGTATACTCTTTATACGGTGTTGTTGGCTAGAGTGTGCAAAGAACTGCAAGACGTGCAACGTGATGCGTGAGGGAAAATGTGACCTACACGGGTGCAAAACTGGATATTGGTATCAGCCGGATATTGGTATCAACACTATCGGCGTTTGTCAACGTAAGTTAATTTCTGCCATGCAATGCTTCTCAACAGTTGTTACACACACAACTTTATTCACCAATCTGGTAGTACAAAATAGAGAAAAAAACTTAGCTAAATAAAAGGAAAAGAACACAAGAACACAATGTCACGACATAGCGAATACGGTACACTATCGCGGATTACACATATGTACAAATACTTGGCATAAGGAATTTTCAGATATGCTGAATTTTTCTAAAAATTTCCTTTTTTTATGTCAGTCATATCACACATCGTTAACCACTTGAATTCGTTCATACAAAGTTGCACAATCTCTGTTGATTTAATATCAAATATTTCGCAGAAGCAATTATCTACGACGTACTGGATAGATGCAGTTTGAGACTTATTAACAGGACATACTTCGACGCCGTAACACAATGCTGGCAAACACTTACTTTTCACAGTGGGTGAGGTGAAGAAGTGGAACACCCTTTCCCGCCTTTCCTTTTCCGTCCTCTACCCTCTCTCCCTCACCTTTCCTTCTCCTTCCTTTCCTTTCGTATCTTCTCCCTTCTCTTAACTTCTTTCACCCTTTATTCCTTGACCATGCTGGATGGTTTGGAGGAATGAAATTTCCTTTGCTTTCCTTTGCTTTGGTTTACTTTCCTTTCGTATCCTTTCCTTTACTTTGCTTTGCTTTGCTTTGCTTTTCTTTTTTTCCTTTGCTTTGCTTCGCTTTGCTTTCCTTTGCTTTCCTTTTCTTTGCTTTACTTTGCTTTCCTTTTCTTTCTTTTCCTTTCCTTTTTTCCTTTCCTTTTCTCCCTTTTCTTTGCTTTCCTTCTTTTGCTTTGCTTTGCTTTGCTTTCCTTTTCCTTCCCTTTCTTTCTTTTTCTTCCTTTCCCTTCCCTTCCCTTCCTTTCCTTCTGTTCACTTCCCTTCCCTTCCCTTCCCTTTCCTTCCCTTCCCAGACTGTTGGTTGCTCATAAAGGCGCTCTACGCCATCCCGCAGCCAGTCCAGCAGGAAACGGCGAACTCTACGAAGCCTCATCTACCAACGATTTTGCTGCGTATGACAGTGTAGCACGGTAGTGCAACACTGTCGTAAGGGTAAAGGGTGACACAGGTTCTGTATGGGAAACGGCAAATTTGGGGTGTCAGAACTTCGTGACTGCTGAACCAGTTGACTAAAAATTCTGTGTATATATATACATACATTCATTTATTTATTTATTTTGAATCAGACCACTAGGGTCCATACACAAAAAAAAACACACAAACCACACACACACACACACACACACACACACAAACACAAACAGAATGAAAGAAAACCTACACTACAGAACACAAAAGAAAAAAATGGCATACATAATTACGTCGGCGAATTCACGTTGTGTGCCAAGTTTCACAAAAGTTGGCAAAGAGGATGCTTCCAAGAATACGGCAAAATGTTCACCATCGAGATTTTTCAACTCATTACATGTTTACTTCTTGCACGCCTCCACAAAACTGTGCAAGTGATTTTCACGCTTAATGTCTTGAAATAAGCTAATCGGTGTTTGTCGGGTTCCTAGAATGCTTTTTACCTAATTTTCGTACAGCTTATATTTGAGGATACGAAGGCAAAAATGGTCTGAAGTTTCATTGCGTAGCCTGTAATGGAAAGCCTATAGCAAACACATGTATTCGCATAACTCCACAATGTATAAATCTACGATGCTAAAGTTTGGCAAACTGTTTGACATTCTCAAGTACTTGCGGCAGACATAAAAGTTTCGGCGTAACAGTGCGGCAGGGGGCTAGTAGCCACCACATTAAATTTTGGACCCCCTGTCTATATTGTTCATATTGGAGACGAATTGAGGGAAGAAGTTGAAATTTTGCTATGACGATGCGGGACTCCATGTAAAAAAACTTATCTATTATAGGACGTCTGGGGATCAGTAACCCCATATTTTATTTTGAGACCCCTCCATTGTTGAAATTTGGTATGCAGGTAAGTAAGTATAGCTAATGGAATGTAGCGTGTGAAAATATGTGCGCTCGGGACGTTTGGGAGATCAGCAGTTCCCACTATTTTTTTAAATTTTCGGAACCCTCTATGTCTTCCGAACTAATTGAGCCAGAAAGTTAAAATTTGTTATATAGGCAGACGTACTTAGGTACTAGGGCTTCATGTAAAATTTTTATCGGCTACTTGCGACATGGACCAGCAGACCCACTTTATGTTTTGGGACCCCTACATATCTCCCATACGAATTGAGCTAGAGTGTCGTTATTTTGTGTGCCGCAAGACGTGGGTTATCAGGTACGCCGTGTGTAATTCTGGGACCCCTCCATATCTCCGAAATTAATCGAGCTACGAAGTTGAAATGATATCTAGGTAGCCGAGATATGTACAGATGTTAGGGCAGCATGTACAATTTGTCTATTAGGCGGTCTCTGGGGATCAGCAGCCCTCATTTTTAGGCGAACGTTATTACGTTACGTTCGCCGTATGGCATGAGCCGTCCGTCTTTCGTCTGTCAGTCGGTCGTATGTCACGTATGTGACGTTGTTGCACGTTGGTTGAACTTTTCCAACATATTTTTGCACCGTCTGAAAGCCCAGGGACAGTTTGTATTAAAATTTTGGAAAAAAAGTCAAGGGGTTCTAGGTGGTCATGCAAGTTAAATTGAAGGGGGCATAAAAAATGGCGTTTTTCGACCAATAGGACTTATCTCGCTTTATTTCCAAAACGGCACAAGATACGGCCATAGTTACAATGGAAAACAAGTAGCCTGGATCGGAAGCCGAAATAACTACATGTAATAATAGAAGATTGCGCTCGACGCTTTGTACTGTTGAAGCTACTAGTAATACAAACTGTCCGAGTTCCTAACTTCTTAGACCGTGCAAAATATTTCCGAAAAGTTCAAGTCTGTGCGCAGGGTGCAACAACTTCACAGACGACAGATGATGACAGACGACAGACGGACAACTTATGCCATAAGGCGAACGTAACGTAGTAACGTTCGCCGAACAAGTAGCTCTGCTGTCGCAAAGAGGCCGCGCGATGCTTCATCTCTGTCAGTACTTAGATTCAGTAATACAAAACGTCGAGCAGAGTGTTTTATTGTTAGTTACGTAGGTTACAGATTTATCACTGCGCGCAATTAAATGCTCTTCTGTTGTATTGGCGTAACGTTGAGACTTCTTGTCATAAACATTTCGTCGTCGTCCTCATTCACTTGTCAGCTCATCTTTGTCACCATCACCACTGTCATCATGTATCACTCTTTCACTCTTTCACTCCAAGCTCAAAACCTACCTTTTCAACAAATTCTTCTAACCTTAATACTTCTTTTACCCTGGACTGCCTTCACCATCACGAAAGTTATCATGCTTCTCGATTTACTTTTTAGTTCGTTTTTTATTTAATTTTTCTGTTTGTTCCGTATGGTGGACTAAGCTGACTGCACGCCAGCTTTTTACTGTACGTTAAATACACAGTATCATATCGTATCATATCGTCATCTCTCGCTATCAACAAATATCGCCGCTTACTACCAGCGATAAGTGTCACAACTTGCGGCACCGTGGTTCGGCGGCGCCGTGTTAATAACACCTAGCCAGTCGCAGTGTTGACAGCACGCAGTGAAGCCAGATATCGGACCACAGGACTGCCAGCAGCGCGGTCCACGTAGCTGCGCCGTGTCCGGCCTGACGTGCTGGAACAGTCTGCCGCCGCAACTGAATTCTGTTTCATTGACACTGCAGCAGTTCTGTGAAAGACTCAAAACTGTACTGTTTTCTCGTAGCTACGCGTGAGCGCTGCCGACATGATTTTGTCATTAGGTCGCGTGGACATAATTGATACTGTAACTGGTTCCTATAGTATCTCAAACTATAGCAACTACCGGGTGTATAAGCTCAAAATCGCGATTTCTGCCTACCCACCTGCATTCGACGCGTCCGTTAAGGCGTGTTTCCGTCCGATTATTGCCGTGCCGTTTGGTTTGGAAAAACTAGAATGGCTTGGCTACCCGACGGTGAAATAATTTTGAAGATATTCTATTCATTTTGACAGAATCCACAAACGTGACAGACGGACACAGAGACGGACGGACAGACACCGCATGACGGCTAAGGCCGCGATTGCATAGCATCGCGCGGCAAAAACGCTGTCGCTATAAGGCCTACCAATGTGTTCTGTCGAAAATGGTATCCGTGATATTTGCTGTATTGGAGACCTTACATTGTACTTAAACTTCTGTGAACTTTTATTGAGTTTTTAACATTAACTTAACTTAATAGACATTCCGAACATGCGGAATGCATAATACCATTAAGTGTGCAGACTGTCACGAGGTTTGTCAACGTTAGCTTAACCTCATGTTACTCAGTTGTGAAAGTATAACAAGAGGTTCAATTGCAGACAAACAGCTCGTGCATTTAATGGCAGACGCATACAAATACGCAAATGCAGTATGTTAAATTACTTACTGATTGCAGCGGAAAACAATGTCATATTGCAGCTGCCAGCTTATGTGCCATGCCGATTGCACTTTGTCTCATAACAAACTCTGTCAACGTTTTATCCAATGGTATGACCTTTCAGGGTTGTTCATAATTTTTGCCGTGTGACTGCGGCCTGTGCCGCTGTGCAGTCTCACTCTCAGTCCTGCTGCCCGTCACGTTCGTGTATTTTATCAAAACGAGTAATCATCTCGCAAACTTTTTCATCTGGTAGCCACACCATTCTAATTTTTACGCCGTCGCCCGTAGGGAAGGGGGCAGTAAGCTTTGCTTTTGTCTCTCCGTCCGTCCGTCTGTCTGTCTGTCCGTTCCTCGTGTACATAGCGAGTAACTCGAGAACCCGAAGGCCTAGCGTGCGAAAATTCGGAATTAAGGTTCCCCACCTTTGATGCAACTAGCATACCAGTTTCAAGGTTAAACGGTCAAAGGTCAAGGTCACCAGGCCCAATAATGCTGACACACATCCTGCGGCATATCTTCCAATCTGCTGTTTATTGTTGTTTGGCGAATTTCTCAGCCATTCCGTATCAATTTACACCAAACTCACACGCAGTATTCTAAAGAATGACCGCAACATTGCAACTGAGCCCAATTTTCAAAAATCGCTTTCTAAATCTACCATTTTGTCGCCGAAAAACAGATAGAGATATAGCGACTTATTGGTAGAAAATCGCGAAATTTTTATACCTCACCTGTATTTAGCGCCCCCGCAGGGGGTGACCCCGTCGGAATTTTGTGAAAATGTTGTCGGTAAAACTAGAATGATTGGGCGACCGTATAGTGAAAAAAACTGAGACAATATGTTAAGCCGTTTTCATGTGATACCGGAGCGTTACGGACAGACGGACAGAATTGCTATATCAATATCCAGTCTTGTTTAATGCCCTCGCTCTGGATAATAACATGTATGTAAACTTCCATATAAATAATTGGCCTTAAATAACTAGAGTTCCTGGGATACCCACATATCCTACGCTGATTTGTCTCGACATGGTACCAGAGAGTGAAAGTAGGATGCACTAATAGCCCAAGAGTTTTAGGTAAAACCCTGAAAAAATTGGTAAAAGCTGAAAATTTCAGAAATGATCCAGAACAATGAGTCTTATATAATATACTAAAAATTCTTATTGTCCTCCTTGAGTTCTTTTGGGAATTCAAGATGGCGTCCAACATGGCTGCCATTCTGTATATTATGACCTGTTTCTGAATATAGATGACAAACAGCAACCAAAAGAGTCAAAGTAAAGGTTTTGAGTATGAGTAACCCACTAAGCATATTTATTTTATGATTTGAGGCCAATTTGTCCCAGAAATAGTCAGCGTACAGTGAAATAATGGGGCACACAAAGGGTGATATCACTATACAGTGTGAGAGATCTAACATGTGGCGGGTTAAATATGAACGTTTCTAACGTTAAAAAAATCTATTCCTAGCCTAGCAATAACAATTTAACCTACTGGCGTGTGAACTTGCGACTCAGCCAACCTTTCCTTTTTTATGAGGGTGTGACGTGGAAACCAGCAAAGAGCACTTCGGGGAACTTGTTGAAATCATTCAGTACCAAGCAGCCCACTGTGCATCAATACTCACTCATCATTGCTGATGGTGGTCATCTGCTCCAGACAGTCGTTTGGCCACAACAGTCCACATATGGTAATGTTTGTCAGGCAAACATATCGTACATTTTGGAACATTATGGCTCAAAGTGCACGGTGGTGTTTGGTGGTGACGGAAATCAACAAAAGCTGCCAAACAAAGAAGAAGAGCTCAGAAGTACACATCAAGTGACATCATTTTTGTCCTCAACATGCCAACAGCATTATCCCAAGCAGCACTCCTAGCGAATGACAACAACAAAAAAGGCTGATTCACTTCTTTCGAGAAATGATGCTTTCGGCCGGGATTCATGTGAAGCACGCTGAGGGTGATGCAGATCTCACTGATTGTGTCCACAGCACTAGCCTTATCACAGTCAGAAGGCCTACCAGTTGTTGTTGCAGGGACAGACACTGATTTATAGGTCATGCTAGTTGCACAGGCACACGCCAATTCCGAGGTATACATGTTGTGCTCCAGCAACCCCACAACGTTGTACAACATCGGATAAACCAGCAAGCACATGCTGTTTCTGCATGCTGTGACGGGTTGCGACACTGTGTCTGCAATCCACCGTCGGGACAAACGCAAAGCATTCAGCGTGGTGCACAAACAAAAGTACTGCAGCCTAATGGACACTTTTTCAAACGCAGAAAGTCCTCAGAAGGATGTCAAAGACGCGGGTGAACAATTCATCCTCAAACTCTCTAAGTCCCTGAATGAATACCTCTTCCTTGCATACAAACGAGCAATCGGGCGAAGTTCTTTGAGTTCTTAATTTCAGCTTACAAGCCTTCCTCCCACAAGTGCTGCAGCAGACCAACATTCATACCGAACATATCACACAGTACGACAATGGATGGGAAACATTTTAAAAACCCTCAGACTTGCTCCTGAGAGTCTTCTCAATATTGTTTCATGTGGATGCAAGGCTGCAGGATGTGGAATAATGTCATGCGGGCGCAGGAAGCTAAGCCTGTTTTGCACATCCGTGTGTATGAAATGCAGCGGTGAAACTTGCAGTAATGTCCAGGCTCCAACCTTTGACATTGATGAGGAAGAATCTGCACTTGTTATGCGAAACATGCAGAAAACGCTGCTACGGTTCACTACACCTGTTTAGACAACAAGCTCAGCTGTCGCAGAGAGATCGCGCGACACTTCGTGTCACTGAATATTTTGCTAAGTCACTCAAGGTCACTGACACTGTTGAGTAGGGCGTATGTAAGTCCCTATTAGTATAGATATTCAACGTCAAAGAATGGCGTGACCTTGAAACTAGGGGTAGGGGTCTTTCAAGGTCCTTGAAAATGGCGCCGTTCGATAGACCATATACGACTTTCTATTGGTCTGCCATTGTAAATATGGCTCTATCTTCTACCGTTTTTTAGTTATTTGACTTGAGTAATATCATGACCTTGAAATCTGGGTTAGAGGTCACTCGAGGTCATTCAAACTGGTACCGTTGGAAAGCTTAGGTGCGGTTTCCTGTTCGCCTTCCATAGTAACTATGGCCGTATCTTTAACCGTTTATGAGATATTCAACATCAGAATATAGCATCACCTTGAAAACTAGGTTAGACGTTGTTCATGGTCACTGAAAATGGCGTCATTCGATAGACCATATACGACTTTCTATTGGTCCGCCATTGTAAACATAGCTTTATCTTGTACCGTTTTTGAGCTATTTGTCGTTGAATAATATCGTGACCTTGAAACCTGGGTTAGAGGTCACTCAAGGTCATTCAAACTGGTGCCATTCGAAAGCTTGTGTGCGGTTTCCTATTCGCTTTCTATAGTAACTATGGCTCTATCTTGCATCGTTTCCGAGATAAAGCGAGATATTGCTCGAAAACCGCGATTTTTTCATACCCCGTGCATTCGACGCCCCCGTTAGGGGGTCTCCGTCAGAGTATTGCCATCCAGTTTGGTTTGGAAAAACTAGAATGAGGACAGATAGACACTATGACGGACAAAATTGGGGAAAAATGAGGATATGTGTAACCATTTAGACAGAATACCAGCCTGTGACGGACGGACAGACGGACAGGTGGATGGACAGACATCTTGCCACGGCATTGTCCGTTCTATGCGTACGCGTGGTAAAAATCGTCTGCTATTTACAAAGAATTTTTAACAGGAACCGAAAATTGAAACAACAAGCAAGTCAGTAAGCTATGTGCATTGAAATTGGGTGTGGGGTCAAAAAGCAATGCATGTTACATTTTCGTTTGCATGCCAAAACTCGAACTTCTAAATTGCGCAAGGTAGTGTGGCAACACACTGGAAGTATGGTGGGAAGTATTGCATGGATTCTGTTGGAAATTTACTTCTCTTTCCAGCAGTGAAAGAATTATGAAAATCAGTTAAGAATTGAAACAGTTATCGCCATGTGTTTGGTGTACTACTTGTTTGGGGACTCAGTGTCGAGACCGTCCGCCATCTTAGACGCCATCTTGAATTCCCAAAAGAACGCAAGGAGGACACATGAGGATTTTAGTGTGTTATTTTCCATACTATTTTGCATCTTTCCTGAAATTTTCAGCTTGTTACCAATTTTTTCAACCTTTGGCGAAATATGAGCTAAAACTCTTGGGTGGGCATTGGCTGCTCTGCTGCCGTGCGCCAAAAAATGAGAGGTGTCAGCGAGCGTTTATTTTACTTAATGAAGGACTAATAATATACCGTAAATGCCAGTGTATTTAGTGACGGAACTCAGTTCTAGTAAGTTTCGGGTTACTTTCACTGCTGAGTACACTCAAGGCTGTGCAGTGTAATGCCGCAAATATTTTATTTATGGATTTAACGATAAATACACTGTTGTTTGTTGTGTGTTATGTCAGTATGTCCGACTGCATGCACATCATGCACTGATAACTCTAACTGCGACAGCTGCAAAGATGGTTTTTACGTCGATGCAAACAATGAATGTAAACGTGAGTAATGCATTGTTTTGGATTACACGTTTAGCGTGATGAAGATCAGTCAGCAGCATTCATCTTGTTCTATAGCAATGAACTAATGTGGACATTAGGCATTATACAGTGTGGCTGAAAAAGAAATCCTATGCTTTATGAACAAGTTCATTCGTCAAAAATAGGCAGAAAAAATATAAAAAAGAAAGTAGTAGTAGTAGTAGTAGTAGTAGTAGTAGCAGCAGCAGCAGCAGCGGCAGCAGCAGCAGTAGTAGTGTTAATTCTGAACGTAGGTCTTTGACCTCTAAGTTCACTTCTTAATTCACAAAATCTAAAACTAACACAAATTAACTCCGACTTCCGATATGAATATATTTTTTCCAGTTGTAAATAACTTCTTGGTTTTGCCAAAATCTATCTAGGCGAGCCTTAAAAGTATCTACAGTGGTTGCTGAAATAACAGTATCCGGCAGACCATTCCAAATAGAAATTATCCTGTTTGTAAAATTGTATTTCCTAGT
>Ga0209339_1001361_pt1 | contig 10387 bp, 7 predicted proteins | sample OlaalgELextract3_FD_187376 | JGI IMG/M metagenome (GOLD analysis project Ga0209339, IMG submission 187376) | Olavius algarvensis symbiont microbial communities from Tuscany, Italy - Type A ELBA extract 3 (SPAdes) (version 2) | ecosystem: Host-associated > Annelida > Digestive system >...
GTCTCACATTGTCGAATCCTGTCCCCTGACAAAACTGAATGGCGGCTTATCTCGGCTACACTCTGCGGATGAGGACGCTGTTTCGTGGCTGACCAATTATGGTAAATGACACGCATACGAGAAGAAAAGAAGTGATGAGTGCCGTAGCCGAGCTTACGCGTGCCTCGCTGGCCAAATTTTGTAGACTTTCAATTACAAATTACTAGTGTAGTTACAATCAGTAAAATTAATTTTTAATGTTGATTAAAAATTTATTGCAATTAATTAATTATTTATTCTTTAGTTAGATCTATTTTCGTTGATATCAACATGCAAGAAAACCAGATGATATGTATGAGAAATTGTGGCTGCTCTGAAGACTGAGAAAGCCACAGTTTAGCCAATAGGCACAGCTGTTCAACTCCAGCCAAAACGCAGAACTGGAAGTGCTTTAGCATGCAGCTCATTTTGGTTGTCGGCAACGTGGATATGATCAATCATATTTTCCGGATGTTATCATTTTGTCTATTGTCAGCTTATTTTGCTGAAAAAATGATTACTAAGTACATTACTAAGTACACTAGTAAAAGTGCAAAGTGTGCATGTATTAGGAATACCAACGTTTGTTTTATCCAATGTATGCATGCAGGTCAAGTTGGTCAACATTTTAACCTATGTCCCAATTCTGAGTAATTCTGATAACAAGAAGCTCAGCTATCGCTGACAAACCGCGCGATGCTGTTTTGTAAAGTTGTTGAGGTATTGCCGGACATTTTGTCAGACTAGAAAGGTGTGGCTACTCGATGGTGAAAAAAATTCCAAAATATGTTTGTTCATTTTGACACGATCCACGAACGTGACAGACAGACGGACGGACAGACAGACAGATGGAAGAACAGACAGACACTGCATGACAGCATAGACCGCGGTTGCATAGCATAGCACGGTAAAAACGCCTCGCAGCATGTACCTGTCTATCTACCACAGTTTCCAGGTTATTTGAACCACAATTGCAAAAAATCGCCATTATTACGTACCCAGGCCTTCATTTTTTGTTTGCCCTGGGGACGCCGCTGTGGCAATCACGCCAAACGTTGCATGAATGAAAAGACAATTCAGTGCTTGCCAAACCCCTCGCACCATGTACCCATCTATCTTCAACAGTTTCCCAGTTATTCGAACTGCAAGTGCAAAAAATTGCCGTTTTCACGTACCACAGCCCACATTTTTGTTTCCCCTGGAGACGCCCCTGCGACTATCACGCAATATGTTGCATGGATGGAAAGGCAATTCAATGCTTGCCAAACCCCTCGCAGCATGTACCTATCTATTTTCAATAGTTTCTGAGTTATACAATGCTTAAGTCAATGTGTAAGTCCAAAAATCGCTATTTTTACCACATTTTTGTTTCACCTGGGGACGCCCCTGGGGAAATCACGCTAAATGTTGTATGGATGGAAAGAGAATTCGATGCTTACAAATTGTCACGCAGCATGTACCCATCTATCTTCAACAGTTTCCCAGTAATTCGAACCGCAAGTGCAAAAAATCGCTGTCTTCACGTACCGCAGCCCACATTTTTGTTTCCCCTGGAGACGCCCCTGCAACTATCACGCAATATGTTGCATGGATGGAAAGACAATTCAATGCTTGCCAAACCCCTCGCAGCATATACCTATCTATCTTCAATAGTTTCTGAGTTATACGATGCTTAAGTCAATGCGTAAGTCCAAAAATCGCTATTTTTACCACTTTTTGGATCCCCTGGGGACGCCCCTGGCACAATCACGCTAAATGTTGCATTGATAGAAAGAGAATTCGACGCTTATAAATTCCTTGCTGCATGTGCCCATCTAACTATAACCGTTTCTGAGACAGAGCAAGATATTGGTAAAAATAATGGTCGAAAAGCGGGATTTTTCATACCCCCGTTGCATTCGATGCCCCGGTTAGGGGGGTTCCCGTCGGAATATCGGCACCCCTTTTGGTACGAAAAACTAAAATGGTGTCGCTACCCGATGGTGAAAAAATTTCGAAGATATGTTTATTCGTTTTGACGTGATCCACGAACGTGATGGACATATGCACAGATGAACGAACACTGCATAACAGCAAAGACCGCGCTTATGCATCGTATCGCGCGGTAAAAACGGCGTCTTTACCCATAATTCCATTCGGCACGAGGCACAGTATAAAAGGCCGGGGCAACCTGGCCACCAATGGGAGTCGTTTCACTGGTCTATTGTTTACACTGTGTTGTGGAGAAAGCAGGTCGATAAAAAAAACAGTGATGAACAAAATCACAAATTAAACAAACAACATGAAGAAGAGAATAAATGGTGAGAGGTGGCTTACCGGCCGGCAGGTGCTGACGAGGTGAACATCACAGCAGTCAAGACGACGCAGCAGCAGCCAGATGCAGCCGTAAAACAAAGCTGCGAGAATTTTCAGTAAGAACGACATTCCTGTGACAATCGGCAATAATTTGTTGTTACAACTAACGCCATCAGTCAACAGCAAAGTTAATAAAAAACACAAAACCTGGTTATAGGTTAAAACTCTGTATCTGTTAGAGCACTGCTTACAACCAGCAGCGCTTTACAATGTCAGAAGTGGCAGCTGATTGGCCATCTACGCCAATCTAATCTAATCTAGGCCTAATCTATGCCTAATGGCACCACAGTGCATTATCTCACTGCGGCCAGAACTTGCAGACACATCCACCCAACACACCACCTTCATTGTTTTCAAATTCCTCACGAGCACTCTCAACCTTCCCAATCCCTCCAGGCCTCCCATTCTACCTCTAGGTCTAATACCAGAGCAAACCACAGGGACACAGGTGAAAGAATCATAAAGAACCTGAGGACATCCATTGTAAAGGTAAAGGTAAAGCAAGGCCATACTCCGAAGAAGCGGAGGCGGGGTGCTCATCTCCCTTTCATAGGCCGTTGAGCCCTCAGGTGGATAAACTACTATTGTCTGTGACGCATGGCCAGTGTGATACCAGACCTACGGTACCTTCCCAGCCTAAGCGGGTACTCACTGCACTTACCCACAGAGGGATGGCCAGGCTGAGTTGAGCTGGGTGGCTGTTTACGTTCTGAGATAGTTTACCCGCCCGAAGTCGTCACCCATCCAGGCACTAACCGGGCCCAGCGTAGAGTAACTATGTTGATCGAGACCAACACATTATCACTAAGCTAAACTGCCAACCATTGTGGCCATCTCATCAGCTCATTGTGGACATGCATTGCCAGCGCTAATGGACAACTGGTCCGGTGCAGCTAGCAGACACCACTGCCCCAATCAATGGTATGGTATAGTAGGTTTTAACGTCCCACTCGACACATTATAGGTCATTTCAGAGACGATTTTACGGGTCACATGACCCAACCAACAGTGTCACAGCACTGAAGGACAATGGTTAGTCAACCACATCAAGAGCCAATCCCACCAGGCTCAGCTCACTAAAAGGTAAAGAGTAGGATTTAAGCAAATTTTTGATGTAGCACCATGAAGATCTAAGACACAGAGGCACTTGGAAGACAGAGCTAAACCAAACAAGATCAAAGCCTGATACAGTCGACCGACCTGCAAGAACTGCTCGTACCTTTGTGCACCATTATAATGGTACACAATACCGTAACACAGAGACAGTTTTTTTTCAATATTCCTTTTCCTCCAAAGCAATATCACATCTCAGATGTGGCCAAGTGTAGGTAAGGGGGGGGGGAAGCTTCCACAAGTACTGTTAAAATTATAAATGGAGATCAAACACTCGACATACCGACGTATTTGTATCGGAAAGAGACGAGATCATAGAGGAGGCAGTTGCCGTGGTAACCACACTGCTCCGACCAATAGATGCACGTGCTGTCAATGACGTTGCCGTACATGATTGGTGACGGAATGTAAGCTGGTACACAGGCACATTACTCGTCGTTGTATGCACAAATCCACAGGGTGGCCCAAAACGGAAGCCACTTTGTTAAACTGCTCACATATTTACAAAGGCCCGACTGATTTATATGATCTCGGCACTGACCGAAGAAATAATAATCAACCCTTTAATAACCACATTAAAATTGCACAGCAACGGATCATCATATAGCAATAGTGATTGGTAGATTGGCCGTTGATGGGTGGGCTGTTACATTTGGTACAGTAAGGAGGGGACTGGGTGGGGCCGCTGTACTACCCATGAACAGCCAGTGTATCAACTTTGTATTATTCGATGTGGCACTATAACTGCCTTTGGAGTCTACAGGGTTATAAATAAACAACGAACTCAATTCTACTGTTTTTTTTCTGTTGACAGCAATCAAGCAAAACTGACTGACGCTTTAAAGATGTAAGCAACAAAAAAGTGTCTTTATTTTTAAGCCATCATGTACACAGTCATTCTGTCGAGATTTCTGACTGCCCAATCTTGCTACAGCAAAATCATCAGGTACCAAAAATAGCCTCCTAAGATGGGAGCAAGCAAAACAGCATTCCAAGAATGTTTCTGTTCAATAATCAATCACAAAGGACAATGCTGAATATTCATGTTGAACATTCATGTTTAATATTCATGTTTAGTCTAGTCCAGGCAGTAGCGGTGGAACGGCACTTACCAAATAATCGCAGCATTACAAACTGAACGCCGAGAGCGAACGCCTTTTCCTCCTCGTGCACCGACCTGCAGTCAATTTTAACACCATTCAGGTACAAAAAATGCCTTCACAGCTCTGACACTGTTGGCCTGGTGGTCAGTAAGAGATATGGCGTGTAAAAACTGTCATTCAAGCAATCCACGGAAGTTACCCATGTCTGGGAAACCCACCCCAACCTATAATGATGCGCAATAAAAATAAGCTGGTTTATTGAAAACAGGACGACAGGATTCACACTCAAATACTTTTTATGAGATTCCCAAATTACTTGAGCACTGAAAATAGGCTGGTTTATTGAAAATAGGGCGACAGGGTTCCCACTTTGTTACTTTTTATGAAATTTGCCAACTTTAGCCCAACTACACCCTGATCACCTCAGATGTAACAACGATGCTTCAGCTAATTTTACGACCAACGTTTCCTCCCTAGACCGACAACTCCTCACTCCTCATAGTATTAGTAGTAGTCATAGCAACTACAGCAGTAGTTGTAGCAGCAGCAGTGTCAGAAATATCACATGCAGAAATACCAGTAATAGTGTTGTGTTGAAGAGATTCATTCAGTTGGTACGATCAATAACATAGAAACTTCTTATTTTACACAACTGAAAATGTGATACCTAATGACGACGTTTCGATGTCCGTCGGACATCTTGATCACGTCTTGATTCAAATAGGCTGGTTTATTTGTATTTGATCTTGATCACGTCTTGAATCAAGACGTGATCGAGATGTCCGACGGACTTCGAAATGTCGTCATTAGGTAACGCATTTTCAGTTGTGTAAAGTAATAAGTTTCTACGTTATTGTCGATAATACTGTTGATAAAAATCTGTATCATTTGTATCATCTAATAACTCTGCGGAAGAAAACTAAACTAATAAACTCTGCTAACAGCTGACTCGTACAGCAATAATCTCTAGATATTTTGTACTTCAGCTAAACATACATACTACAAACATTAAAGGTCCGGTTGCACCAAACGGGGTCAGTTAACTAGTCTCTCGTCATTTATTAACTGCAGGTTAAATCGTTTTGCGTTGCACCAAGTTAACTGGTCTTTCGCTAAACTTCAGTTTGATAACCAGGAAATGAAGACTCGCTATTGGCTGGTACGTGTCATGTGACTTTGTTGCCGTCTACGTTACAGTACATGTACGTAAGCACGTACGCAAATGTGCAGCGACCGACCGTGAATATGTTTACCTCGGAAAGTAGACGAAGAAGACTACTTTTCGCAGCCGGTATCGTGATGTGAACTTCTTGAAATGGCATTTTCATGGCAATACCACACGCATGTTTGTGCCACATCAGTCGACTGAAATAACGTATTCGTCGGCCACTTTTATCGTGGAGCTTAACCGCAGACTGCTGGTCGGTTAAGGTTAGTTACTGAGGTTTAACTTTAGGTCTGTATGTAACTGGCAATGGTGCAACGTAATTTCGCTTAATCTTTGGTTAAACTGAGAGATAACCCCAGGTTATCTTTAACCACGTTTGGTGAAAACGACCCTTAGTACATTGTGACAGTTTAGTTGCCAGGGACAGTAAATCTTGCTCCACGCTCCACTGCAGGGTGCTGCCACTTGGCAGGTTTAATATCATGATCCAAATATCATTACTGATCGATGCTGGAAGTTTCAGAAAGATAGCTGCAACTGATTTTGCTGTACATCCTGTACATTTCAACAAACGGTAGTACACTGTAACACTGCAATAAACAGAGCAACATATACTATAACTCACCAGCTATCACCACGGCAAGATAAATAACACAGATCAAAGCCGACCGACCTGATGGTGACCATGAGGAGCGGCATCTGCGTGCCAGCGATGACGAACGTCATGAAGAACAACATGATCATGAACGGAAGCAACGTTGCACATTCTCCGCGACACATGCCACTCGACGCCGACACCGTCGTCATGGTGACGCCGGCCTCGAGCTGTCGACCAAGGTCTTGCACGATGCACGCACAGTTGGAGTAGTTCTACAGCACCACGGAACACACGACGTCAACTGCCATCAGCGTTTAAAAGTTATAAAACAATACCATAAAACCTTGCCACAACGATAGCTGGTTAGGTACTATTTTTGGTCGTGCGTGATAGTTCGTTTGTTAGCAGATGCTCTGGTAAGATACAGTGCTTTCATATTTTGGTGCAGTACTGACTGGCTGTGCACGGTTTAATGACACACTTCCAACAAAGATACACATATCACATTTAAAACCAGTGCCACCTCCTTTTAAATTCTACTTTAATACATGCGTACAGCAAAGCATTACAGGCTTGTGATGTAGATATCTAAGTTTCACGAGGCAGTATTTTTGAGATATAACCAAGGGATAGACAACGGATAATAAACTGACCAACGGCAATCATTGCATATCGTGCCCTTAAGAGGGGGCCAGCAACTATAGCCTATTAGCAGAAGTAGTAATGTCAGCAGGAGTAGTAGTGACTGTACCAGTATGTGAGCTGAAGCAACGGTGTGGGGGCTACTGTGAAGCCACGTACAGCCGGCATAGCACGGCGAGAAGTAGACGATCATGTTTGCACCACAGACCGGCTCCAGTCGGTTATCATTGCAGTTGCACGCAGCGTTACATGATGACGTCAGATTCACTGTCAGCTGGTCCTCAGCACCAGCCACCGTGTCACCGCTGGATCACACAGTGCTCACACAGTTCAAACAGATTAAAACTAGAAGGGTGCTCAGCAGAGCGCATTTACCTCTGACAAAGGTGTTCCGACGCCTCAGTGAATAAAACCATTTTAAAACCATGGCTCGCTGTAGTGGCGTGCCGGGAATTTCCCGACGTAAAATTCCGCGTAGCAGTGCATATACGATATCAAAGAAAGCAATCCTGTTCCGGCATCCGGACTATGATCCGGATCAGGCTCAAAAGTTAATCAATTCGTCCATGTCCCGACATCTGTCGACACGCAACATTTCATCCAAATCCATGCACGCGTTTTTGAGTAATCTTGCTAACAGACAGACAGACAAACACGGGCAAAAACATGTACGTACCTCCTTTGTCGGAGGTAAATAAATTCAATCAATCAAACAAATTTACTGCGTATATAGCACCATACGTTGCTAGCATATCAGAGGCAGAAATGCCAAAAGTGGTTGATTGGTTGGCAGAGCTGCTGACACTTTCAACAGAAGTACATTATAATCTCTATATTAAATTAACGCTCGTTGTAAATAGCTATTCTGGCTATTAAAATGTGAATACTATGTATGATATATTAGCCTGCAAATCATATGCCGCATTAAGACAGGTGAATCGGTACCAGATCAACCGAAAATACCTATAACAACCAGCGTAAGTGTATTTCGGCTGACGTCAACAGGGGCTCAGCACTGGAGTGATTGTAACCTAAGCTTGACTAAGTAAGGCAGAGAAGCATGTATACACCGTGTTCCAACAAAGTAAGCTGTTTGATGTTTGATAATAACTTGGGCAACGTGGACCGATTTTCAAAATACTTTCACCAGGTGATTCGTAAGAAAATTCTCCATGTACACATCATAAAGATGGCATTGCAGGGTGCTGCCATCTGGTGAGTTTAATGGCACAACCTCAGATCCACTGCCACTCTATTCTATGAAGTCTCATGAACACAGCCAACCAAATACAATGCCTCATTAGCTGACAGTTGGATGAGGTAACTATCGACATCTCTGGGTAAGCAGACCGAGTCATAATAACTTACATCCGACTTAGTGAAGCACACCAAAAATCCAAAACGAAACATACTACCAAGCTGCAGCTAAAGTCTTCAGTCAGCAAAAAATCCCGCCAGATTTGAATAACTGCACAAGACATTGGATTATGTGTAACAAAATGATTACCCGAGAGTGGAAGGATATGGGACCGTGACGCCGGCAACTTTGTAGTTGTCACAGCCGAGAGAGAAGAAAACTCCAAAGCCCATGAGTGTAACAGCATTGAGCACCAACGTCAGCTGTACCGCACCTACATCAACTACACTTCATCAGGATATACAAGTCGTTTGATGTTGACGTACCGCAGCTTTGGAACAAGCTGTCTGTTTCACTGCGATCATCTGATAAATTCTACCAATTCAGAAGACGGTTGTCAAGGACTAGGCTGCGGCGCCTACTGACTCTTGCTTTCAGGCGCCAGATATAAATACTCTTACTTACTTACTTACAATAACAAGTTAAAAGTAAAATCCTTTGCGGGCAACATTATAATTGTAATTGTGGCAAACACCAGGTTTGAGTGGCAGAGGGTTAGGCCGGTTTTTTGACCCTCGGGCATATACACCTATTCAACAAGCCAGTTTATCAGCCGAAAATACCTATTCAACAAGCCAGTTTATCAGCCCAAAGGGTTCAAAGGGTTAAAGAGGGGTGGAACAAATTTTGACAACAGGTACGTTGAGAATTCATCTGTGGACAAAATGGCACAAATGCTACTCAGATACTATTCTAGACAGCCACGTTGCCAGAGACCACAGTGTTGCACTGTGGGACTACGGCTGGGCACTGAACTGGTAATTGACAGGCTGGTTGCAGGTTAAAATCCTGGCCAATATACTACCATGAAACAAACTTGGGCAAGTTGTTCACACACCTTTGAAGTTAAGATCACACGGCACTATAAAATGTAGTTTAATTTAATTTATTTATTTACTAATTTAATTTGAAAATATAAGTACTGTTAATGTAGTATCAATACTAATGTGAAAACCAAGGTCAAGAGACCATTACTGCTAACACACTCCAACAAAGGTAAAGGTAAAGGTCTGGACACTTGTTATAGCGACGCTTACATGAGTCAGACTAGTGACCAGCAGTGCTTTACAATCTCAAAAGTGGCAGCTGACTGGCATGAGCCAATGGTGCCGCAGTGCATTATGTGGCCATCCATTGCCAGTGCTAACGGACAATTGGACCTACGGTGCAGCTAGCAGACACACCATCGCCCCAATCAGCCACACTAGGCCTTCACCCCGTAGCCGTAGCTACTACTCATTTCCCGTCCCGCTGAGGATAGGAGGCTGAGTTGGCCAGAGCACACAGTAGGTTAGCAACTTGCTCAAGGTTGCTTGCAGTGGACCGGATGTGAGTCGAACCCGCAACCTCTCCGTTACGAGTCCGATACTCTACCACTACATCACTGCTCCCACTGCTACAGACTAAGAGTAATCTCACCTTTCCTTGTGAGTTGGAACTGACGCAGACAATATCCGCCGACCAAGATGCCGACCACAGCTCCTGGGATTGCACTTCCACCTGATAAGTTGCACATTAGCACTTAAATCATGATGGCAGCTTTTGCAAAAATGTTTGACGAACAGTATTACATGCTGTCTTCAAAAAATCTACATCTATACTAGAAAAGCTACTCGTCGATCCAAGGGGATCCCCAGGCTTGTGAGTTGTTTGGACACAATGGGCATTTACCGTAACAGCTACCTGTCACGTCTGGTTAGGGTATGTCGTATAGTTCTTGAAACATCTTGCCGAAAGGGATTTCTGTGACGTACAATTTTGGCCTCGTGCGACCTTGACCTTGCACCTCCTGACCCTCAAAGTTGACCATTTCGCGTGCTTGCCGCATGGACCATTTGTGCCAACTGCCATCAAAATCGACTGATTCGTTTTCAAAATATCGTGTTGACAAGCTCAGCAACCGACGATGAACGGATGGACAGACGGACACGTTGAGAACATTACGTCTCCGCCTGACAGTCTGGCCCGCGTCG
>Ga0209339_1001362_pt1 | contig 10386 bp, 8 predicted proteins | sample OlaalgELextract3_FD_187376 | JGI IMG/M metagenome (GOLD analysis project Ga0209339, IMG submission 187376) | Olavius algarvensis symbiont microbial communities from Tuscany, Italy - Type A ELBA extract 3 (SPAdes) (version 2) | ecosystem: Host-associated > Annelida > Digestive system >...
CAGCCCCCCCCCAGCATTTCTGTTCTAAAACCGGGCCTGCACATTTCAATTCATGCTCTTTGTTACAGACGCCAGCTGAGCTGTGTCCGGATAAGTTTTGATGTATGTGGCAGTACTGTATTTTATGGGCGAATAAACTGTCTGTTGAGGCTTGCACAGGAGAGAGATGTAGTAATACGTAGCAACAGGCTACGATGCCACTCCGGCCGGGCGGGCGGGGCATCTGTCGCGCCACCGTGCTAGGCCTTTGTCTGCTGCCAGCGCAGATGTTATCTCAATGCAGCCCCGCGTCCACTGACAGTGATTAATAGTTCCGGCTACACGCCCTCCATCCGTGCCCAACATGGACTGGACGGACTCCACTGGACTGGACCGGTTAGTCAGCGCGCTACAGTTAAACACACGGCGGCCGTGACACACACTGAGCAGCTAACATCACCGACCGCAACAACACCACTGTCCCACCAGTCCACAAGTCATAATCAGTGGCGTATCCCCGGACGGCCACAATAAAACTTTTATCAAACAATAAAAACAAAACTCTGCTAGTCTGCTTAGTGCGTGAATAACGACATTACGTATGAACCGCACTGTGACGGACAGACATCTTGCGACAGCACAGTCCGCGTTATGCACAGCATCGCGCGGTAAAAACGAAGTTGAAATCATAACGAATCACACATCGCGCAAATATACGTGATACCGGTAGTAAGTTTGTTAACTCTTTAGACTCCAAACTCCAAAGGAAATTATAGTGCCACATCGAATAACACGAAGTTGGTACACTGGCTGTTGATGGGTGGGCTGTTGCATTTGGTACAGCAAGGAGGGGCCTGGGCAGGCTGCGGCCCCGCCCAGTCCCCTTCTCGACGTACCAAATGTAACAGCCCACCCATCAACGGCCAGTGTACCAATCAATCGTTCCTCTGCGGTTTTAGTATGGCGATTAAAGCGTTAACGAAATAAACAATACGTCGTAATGACCACATTAGGTTCATCGGCATGTATACGAACAACGATGAACAACGGTGTCTATTTGTTGTTACGCCCTTTTCTGTTGGGTTCCGGGTCCCCCGTGCCCACCCCCTCCCGTTGGCTAGCGGGAATACTGGTCTTGACATATGAATACAACGCATCGTAACGACTGACAGACGGACAGCAACGCGTACTAAGACCTCACAAAACGATAACACAATTGTGTCATTAAATATTCTATTTATTAAAGCTAAACGCTGACAACGAATGCAGCAGGCTGTTGAGCAGTGGCAGCAGCACAGAGCAAATATAGGGAACATAAAAACGACGGGTTAGGTATTGTCTAGGACTGGTGGCGGCCAACTGTGTCTCAGACAGATAGCGAGAGGGCAGCAAGGTCGTCACTGACCTGCGGTACACATGGCAATGAACGTGTGAGTGTGACGTCTGACGGCCGCTCGCTGCTCGGCGTCACTCATGACGTCCGACAGTCGTCTTAGCAGCTGATCGACGTAGTCGACCGGCGTCACGGCTGCCAAGTCCCACTCGAGCAGCTGTACGACCAACAACTCCCACTCCTACACACACCACCACCAGCCACGTCACACTACTTGTCCGTTTTACACTGAGTTACAGTGTATATTAGATCTACTACTACATGATATAATGCCAGATTTTAACCCTTTAGACTCCAAAAGCAATTATAGTGGTACATCAAATAATACGAAGTTGCCAAGTTGGTACACTAACCGTTGATGGGTGGGCTGTTACATTTGGTACAGCGAGGAGGGGCCTGCTGGGGCCCCGCCCAGTCCCCTCCTTGCTGTACCAAATGTAACAGCCCGCCCATCAACGGCCAGTGTACCAATCACTGTATGATGGTCCGTTGCTTTGCGGTTCAAATGTGGCGGTTAAGGGGTTAAAGTAGAGCCTCTCAGTTGAAACAGCTCTGTTGTTTTGTTTTGTTGGCCCCTTTCATCTATGTAGAATAATTTCTGCAAAAATTCAAAATCCGCTCAATAACTTTGTAGACCTTCGCTCTCGTATCACTCACACCATACTTCATCAAAATCAGACTTAACCTGGATAGAGAAGAAACAATCATCCAGTCAACCCATCATCTCCGCTGACCTTTGGTGACAGTGAAGCTGATTAATAATAATAATAATTCCAAGACAATGTTTATGCTGCTATCATCATGGCAGAGCCATTGTAAGAGTTCACCAGATTCAACTTCATTTGATAAATGTAGAATGGTGCCAAGCGGCCGCCGACACAAGACCAAGCCAGACGACTTAGGCTATGAGTCCGCCTGTACAGGCTGCCAGAGTCTACACCCACCATCGCCATTTATTATTATTACTCATCCCGAAATCTGGTACTCATTTTACCGTCCTACGGAGAGTAGAAGGCTGAGTCGACCTAGTTGGCTGGTTACATACCGAGATGGTTTACCCGCCCACAGACGGTCACCCACCCTTGTACTAACCGGGTCTGACGTAGCGCAACTAATTAAAGGTTTATAGCAATAACCTGAGAAAAACGTAAAGATAACGACTGTTAAGCTGAACTGTCAACTTCGTAAGCAGCAGCAATTATTGCTGAATAAACGTGTTAAAAACTTAACAGTGACACGGTAGTGAAAGACTTGTCATCAGGACGTCACGGCTTCGCTGTCACGTCTCAGTGTATGTGGCACTCAATTTTAACCCTTTAATGGACACATTAAAACTGCACAGTAACGTACTATTATATAGCAATACGGTGATTGGTACATTGGCCGTTGATGGGTGGGCTGTTAGTTACATTTGGTACAGCTAGGAGGGGCCTGAGCGGGCTGGGCCCCGCCCAGTCCCCTCCTCGCTGTACCATCAACGGCCAGTGTACCAACTTCATATTATTTGATGCGGGACTATGATTGCCTCTGGGCTCTAAATGGTTAACTAATCTTCCCATTACTGAAATCGCTAACCTAACTTAAGCAAACAGTGTTAATGTTATACAACGCTATCACGAGAAGAACGTCGCGGTCGGTCAACGTTCACCAGACAGTGTACTACCCGATGTGTACATGACACGACAGACACACGTCAGTCAAACCATCACGAAGAGATATTTGTAAGTCCGTTCCCTCCTAATATCATGTCATGAAGCGCTATAATTCGTCACTTTGTTATCTCTGACAAAAGAGGTACATGTTTTTGCCCGTGTTCTGGACTTTTCGCTCCCATGACCATTCGCTCCCGGGAGCGAAAGTTCCAGGTGTGGAACTTTCGCTCCTTGGTATTTTCAAAGCGAATAGAAGATGGAGCTAAAGTACGTAGCCGGGAGACTAGCGAATGGAGCATGGAACGGAAGTTCCAACTGTCCCATTCCTTGCGCTTAAGTAAGCATAAGTAATGTAGTGAATTGGAATTAAATGAATTAAGCGGACTGTGCAGAACGGTTACCAACTCACTGAAAAACGGCCTGAGGTAAGCTTATCTTGAGTAAATGCACTTGCAAGTTATATTGCTCCTGTCTTAGCAAATCAGATTTCTGTAGCTAAAGGAGCTTTTATTTGAAAAAAATCAAACTTAAATCATAAACCATAAATGATAATTCTCTTTCTCCGATATCGTATAAGCGCTGCTACCCGGAATTTTACGTCGGGAAAATCCCATTGGCGGCCCGCCGCTGCAGCGAGGCGTGGTTTTAAAATAGTTTTATTCACTGCGAGCCGTGGGAACACCTTTGTCGGAGGTACATGCGCTCTACCGAGTGCCCTTCTAGTTAACTGATACGCCTAAAAACAAGACAGAAACTACCGGTCTTTAACATAAGGCAGTGGCTTCTACAGAAGACTAACAGCATAGAAGCATCGAGCGCGACACTCACAAGCAACTGGTCGACGGTGATTGAATAGTCAGTGTACATGACTAATCGTTCAGCGGCCAGAGCAACGGTGTCACTGAACTTGGACGCGACGAACATGCAGACACTGGCGATCAGCTGCAGTTGTGTCTTGCGTAGCGGCAGCAGAGACAGAATGCGGTCGAGGTAGTTGACTGATAGACAGAACACGTCTTCGTCACATTTCTGTTCCTCCAACACCTGCTCACAAGTCACACCAGCTATAGATCACTGCTCGTTTTACGCGCGGCGTCGTTGCGAGGATTTTCCCACTGAGCTAGCCGGATCGCTGGCAGACTGGCTGAAAAGGTCGTACATATGTTAACGCTGTTTTAGCAGTAAGTAAAATTAATAAGTGTGAATACGTGCCCGCCTATTTTTACACTTTACGTAGGTGCGAATATGCAGTTCCGCATATGAATGCCACAGTTGGGTCCGTAAAAAACACGCAACGGCGCACAACGGCACAACGGCGCCATTCTGGGGTCTCCCTGAAACATGACAGGACAGACGGGACAGAAAAATATGACATTTTTGGCACAGGGGACGGCAGACGGGACAGCAAAGACATAACGGGACAGACAAACATTTTTAAAGCAAAACTTTTAAAAGTGACACTAACTCGTAACTTTGACCCTAACCAACCCATGACGCGCGGAATTATTTGAAAACTGGCACTAACGACACTATCCAACCCACGAGGTGGGAAATAAATAACGACAATTAACCGGCGTACAACGGCATAACGACTGTGACGACACACAACAGCGCCTCTGACCCGAGGCGCGTTGCATTAAGGAGCGCTCCAGTGACTTGCGCCACAGCTGTGGCGCACTCCTTAATGCAACGCCTGCGCCAACGGGCGCGCTCCAAGTTTTCTTGGATCACAAAAAAACGTCGCACCCGTGGACTAGTCACGTGATATAATGACGTAATGCTACAATCCAACATGGCAGACGATACGATGTGGTGAATGAGATGATGAATGTCATCGATTTTGTGGAGATTGGTAGGTATTAGTTTGCGAATGAGTTGCTAAGTACGCAATTGCCTTTGCGTAGTGAAGTAAGCCATCGGAAATATTACAAATTAACGCGAAATTCAATCAATCAGGGGCGCACAACGTGGGCTGCGCCCACGGGAGTGCTCCCACGGGGGCGCTCCCGTGGGCGCAGTGTTGCATGAGAGTGGATTCGAGCCCGTGGGTGCGCAGGAGCGCTCTTACGGGACCGCAGCTTAATGCAACGCGCCTCAGCTGTCGTAACTCATAGATCGATCCATATGGATCGATCCACTAGTGCGCGCCATGTGGAGCGCTCCACAAAAACAAAAATGACAGACTTTCACGTTCACCGGCCAATCGTCTGCCAACTGATAAAACGAACACTCAAGGATTAAATTTCACATTTCATTTGCTTACATCGAACAAAAGCAACATATTTCATATTGTTTACATCTACAAGTGTATATTAATTACCTTTTCAGTCAATTTAATCAACAACAACAACGACAGTGCAATGTAAACACAAAGTCACGTGATCTCAGCAGCGTGGATCGAAGCTAAAAACCGATCCACGAATCGTGGATCGTTCCACTGGCGCAATGTTGTCCAACAGTGGAGCGATCCACAAATATGGATCAAAATCGTGGATCGCTCTACTGTTGACGAACGATGCCAGTTGGTGGTTGATTCTTTGTCGTTGATTAATGTCGTGGTGGACTGGAGACCGGCGTGCTGTTTACTCGTGACTGATCATGACCATCATAGTCTTTCTGTAGTGTTCTCGTACGTGTCTTTCACAGACAGTGTGTCGTTCAACTGATGCAGCTTGTTTATGGCAAATACTTGCCGATGTTGAGTCAGTCCCCAATCTGAAGTTTTGTAATGAAACAATCTTGCTGTATGTGCAGTATAACAGTTGCTGTTTGAGGAAACATTGCTTTTGTGGACTGAGAGCTGCTGGTGGTATTATCAACATTTTACTTTACTTTATTGAACCACTGGGACAGTGTTAGTTCTATATACCATGGACGACAGTTGTTGAGATATGCATATTTGCATAGTGGCAATACAATTGTATGTATTTGTTGAAAACGTTGAACTAAGAAATGTATCCAGTTGTTTCTTTATCCGATCTAGTGAATAGGCTACATGTTTCTAGTGTCATCCTCTATAGTTGCAGACAACAGTGTCAGCATGTCTGTACATTGTGAGATATTATAGCTTTAACAGAGATAAAGTCGTGCATACTATTTTACTATTAATTTCTTTATGTATGCGCATAATTTGTTTGCAGAATGTTATTGGTGGAGACTGGTTTTCACTTTTAGACGCAGTTGATGGAACTTACATATTATAGTTTGCTGAAACGCGTACTTCATTCAGATTTCGAGACTTGAATATATTCAACTGACTAGTTTGTTGTCATTAGTCTTGTCAGGTCTGTGTGTGTCTGGCCATTCCTCGTTGACTGAATCGATCGATCGAGCTGAACATGGTGAGACTCTGGAGTGCGCCGAAGTGAACACATCACCCAGTTCTTACATTAGCTATCCGTTAGTCAGCGAGTAGTCTTCAAGACGGCCTTGATGGTCTGGGTTGTGTTCATGGTGTCGCTCCAGCCTATCTCAGCGACCTCTGCGTACCCGCTACTGCCATCTCGGGTTGTCAGCATCTGCGATCTGCAGCGACTGGCACTCTGCTGGTTCTGTGCGCCGGGACTGCAACTGGACAACGAAGTTTTGCAGTCAGCGGACCAGCCACGTGGAACAGTCTGCCACCATGCTACAGACCACTCTTCTCCATTCAGCTGCGTCTTGTGCTCGTATCTCCCTCCATCCTTTTGTACCAGAAACCTGTTGTTCACATTTCTATCTCAGATCTGTTTTCCATGTGTTGTTTGGTCACCATCGGCCATGTTTGTTTGTCTATCGACTGACGTGGACATCATTACTGTTATTAGCACTTACTGCCGACCACACCAGAGGCAGTTGTAGTGCCACATCAAATAATACGAAGTTGGCACACTGGCCGTTCATGGGTAGGCTGTGACATTTGGCGGGGCCCCAGAACATTACGAAATAGAATTCAACAACGTAAACACTTAAGCCACATTTAAGCCGGATTTTTCCAGCGGCTTAGCCGAATTTTTCGGCTAGGCTTAAATTCGGCTAAGCCTGATTTTTCGGCCGGCTGCGGCTTAGCAAATTTGCGGCTGGCTAGCCGACTTAAATTTGCGGCTTACCGGTCTAGTACGGCGCCCATGTCTGGTACGTGTGTCATGACCATTATCTGCTTGAAACACATGGTTTGCCAGTTTAGCGTAGCGATAACACGTTCCGGCTGATGAACGTAGGTACTCAACGTTAGGCCCGGTTAGTGCTTAGGTGGATGACCGTTTTTGGACGGGTAAACCACCTCGGCGCGGAACCAGGCACCCAGGCCTCCTCAGCCTGAGCCTGCCCAGGCTGAATGAGTAGCCGGCGTATATCTGGGGAAGTAAACAGGCATATCGCGTGATACACCAACCGTATCACGTGGTCTCGCAGTGTTCGCTGATGCTTGGCTGTAGGATTGGCTTGCGGAGATCAGCGCCAACTTGCGGGAAGCGGTAGCGCATTAGAGGCGACGATGCGCTATATAAATCTACGCATTTTTCTTTTTTATGAAACACGTACTAGAAATCAGCGTCGGCTTTCAGCGTCGATTTGCGGACTGTGTTCGTTGGCTTTATTCTATGAAGAATGTTCAGAAGCTCCAGTCAGGCAGGCTGAGTCTGTACACATGTTAATGCAGCTAGTAACACGGCTAACACTAGAAGAGCATTCTGTGGAGCGCAATAACCTCCGACAAAGGCAAAAATCCGAAAATTGGGCAAGTTTGGCACCCCGTAGCTGCGCAAGTTCAGCGCAACCGTACGTCGGACAGAAAAGTCTAGCAGACCTGGGAGGCTGGGAAACTCCCTGGCCTTTGGACTACAACGAGAGTAAACAGTAGGCCTATCTCTTGCAGTGCATCCCGTGTAGCCTGCTCTGAGTGAGGTGCCTGTTTGACCGACTTCGACAGATTTTCGACTTTTAGATTTAACGGTTCGGTTCCGGCATCCGGACTATGATCCGGATCGGGCTCAAAAGTTGATAAGTTCGTCCATGTCCCGACACTTGTCGACACGCAAGATTTCATCCAAATCCATGCACGCGTCTTTGAGTAATCTTGCTAACAGACAGACAGACAGAGATCGCGGGCAATAATGTATATACCTCCTCATTTGTCGGAGGTAAACAAGTGCATGGTTCACACAGCAGACCGCTCTCTCTCCGTCCTATCGGGTACGCTGCGTTGCGCAACGCAACGTTGCTTGGCTTTCAGTGGTAGAACGCCACCGGCGAACTTTCCCTGTCCTGCGCTCGACCTGCAGCTTACAGGTGACCACTTATGTGGGTAAACCGTCCGCTATAGGTCAGCCAACTAGGCCAACTCAGCTTTTCATCATTTTGGGGTCGATAGATGAGCAGTAAGCTGCAATTAGACGGACGTTCTTACAAGTCAGTATAGTAGTGCCATCTGGTGAACGCTTACAAGGTAAAGGCAGGTACGGTGTAATTTGCAGGTAAAACGGTGTCATCCGTGACTGAGAGCCTTTCACGACTAGGCGCTATATAAATGTAAGCCTATGTTACCTCTACGGCCGCCTGACATGATACGAGAGCCGATACCCATCTATCAGTAAAACAGCAGACATGATGGAGAGCAAACAAATACGATACAGTGGAATAGTTTATAGATGAACTAGCCCAAAATATTTTATTACACCATATTCAGTCAGTGTAGGCCAATGCAGGCGACGCAGTTCAAGGGTAGGCCACCCAAGAAGTTTTACATGCTCTTCAACTGTTTAGGACCGGGCACGCGTTTAGCGAACGTTGAACACGTTCAGTCGCTTCAATGTGAGAGTTTCATCACGACACGATGTCCGTAACCGTTGACCCTAATTACAAAGGTTACATCGCTACAAACACAGCCTACACGTACAGGGCACCAAACAACACACCTCGCCGAGCGAGCTAGGCACTAAATAAACGGTGCCGCCTGCAGGCCATAGGCGTCAATCCATCTGGTGTCCGGCTTCCACTCTCATCCCCTCCTCTCCCTTCCCCTTTTAGTTCCATTCCCCTCCTTTCCTCTCCCTTCCCCTTCCCCTCCGTCCTTCCGTTTCCCCGGGGGCCCCACACCCTAAACCAGCTACGGGATCTGGGAGAGCGCTGCAAACGATTTGGTGCGTATCTCTGCTAAAAGGACCGGTTGCTCTGGTGGCAACAGTTTTCGTGGATTTTCACCAGAATAAATTATTTTTTTTATTTGTGGACAGCACTTGGCCAAAAACTGGGGATGTTTGGACACCGTGGAATGGATTGACGCCCACGGTACAGGCGGTGCGCCGCAGTGGAGTCCGTGAAGTAGAGCATCTACTGAGTTGGGTGAAGGACCGTTCGACACTTCGTAAAACACGTACAGCCTACAGTACTGCGACCATGCAGCAGATCCATCTTGCCAGCTGCCGCTTATACTGTAGGCCGTTATTGCTACGTCGACTATAACGTATGCCACGTGGTTATTTCAACAACCGCGACCGCCTGCCTTTACCCACCGTCGAACCTTTATCGGATTTCTCACGCCTGTCACTCATTTATTACCGGCAGGCCCTGGGCAGGGTATTGTTTTTGGTGACAGGTGTTTATTTGTTAGTACGTTACTAGAAAACAGTTACCGCTAACGTCATGGAGGTTTCAGAATATATGACCAGTGTCCAGTGGTTCTGAGATCGTGCCGTTAGATTTTGGTCCAAATTGGAGCTCAGCGTGAACGTCGAAATTATCAGTTGTGCGAACGATTATGAAATAATGACTGTACGGTCGGTATGCGATGGGTGAGGTTTGTACGGCGTGAATGGAACTGCACTGACGAGTGCAAACTGTTCGCGTTGCTGTCGGTGTAGCTCCGTGGAAGTACTTTGCGCGCACAAATTCCTAACCGTACCGGTAACCAAGGGGCGGGTTCGTACGAACCGCCCCCACAGAGCCCCATATATAGTTGCGCTCTATGACCCGACCTAGGCCTACAGATAGCTATAGCCATTAGCGAAAAAAATGCACAGCCTCGCCGTTAACTGGCCCAGTGTTTGAGCGCGTTTATTAGCCGTTCAGGCTGTCCAGCATGCAGTCCCACTGCCACAGGCAGGGGCGGTCCATGGCGGTGGCAGTGGGGGCGCCCCCAGTGAAACTTCTGCCCCCCCCCTCTGTGGCCCCCAAAAAGTTCAAGATAAGGCCGTCACTTGCCAAAATTTTCAGAAAGCTTGCTCTGCATTTACTTGTCATTTTAATGCTTTCATGTTTTGTGACATTCTAATGATCTATATTACATATTAACTAATGAATTTGCTTGTGTTTATGTGTTTATAATTTGATATAAGCGATTACATACCCGGTAGTTCAGCACGAAAGTATTAGTTGTGTACCCCC
>Ga0209339_1001363_pt1 | contig 10384 bp, 4 predicted proteins | sample OlaalgELextract3_FD_187376 | JGI IMG/M metagenome (GOLD analysis project Ga0209339, IMG submission 187376) | Olavius algarvensis symbiont microbial communities from Tuscany, Italy - Type A ELBA extract 3 (SPAdes) (version 2) | ecosystem: Host-associated > Annelida > Digestive system >...
CCAGTTTTAGGGAACTAGGCCTATAAAAGGAGTGATTTTAGTAGTACTTATATCAAAAAAAGTCAAGTAGTATTTTATCTTATCATGCTGATATAATGAGAATTTTTACGTTTATGCGTCCACTCTTTATTTAATAATGAGGTTAGAGGCATGAATCAAAAATAACAAGCAAAAGAATAAGAAAGTAAAATCTGTTGGCGGTGAGGGCGGCATGGATCATTTCGACCCTTGCCAAACGCGCAGAGGATTAAACCGCCCCCTTTTAGAAATCCCTTCGTCACCTGGCTGCGAACCTACCAGATACGCAAATGGAACTCGTTGTATAGGATCTCATCTGAAAATTCTGTTTCGTCCCCTTCCGGAGGCGGTACAAATTGAACCAGATCACCAACCGTAACTTTAATCCAGACAATATCATTATCATGATCTTGCCAGTAGCTTTCTCCGGTAGAATCAATCACGGCCTGGCGGTTTGCCATTTCCGTATAATCGTGTTTACTGGGCCAGCTGGGTGCTGTTGCGGCATTATCATTAAAATAGCCGGGGTAGGTATAAGTCGTGCTATACACCTGAGCTTCTTCCGCGCCCGCAAAGCGGATACCCAAGACAAATGTGTCTGAGGCATTGTGCATGTTGCTAATATCCACTGATACATCCGAAGGTGTGGCCGAGTTGGGAAAATCCAACAGGTAGATGCCGTTCTGGCGCGCGGCAAAATGGCGCATATGCCCCAGTGGCCAGTCTGTTTGAGCACCATCGACATGCCAGTAGTCGACAACCAAATCCGGATTGTTATCATCAAACCGGGTCACATGAATGGCCATAAAATCTTGCTCGGGATGGTTGGCCTGATCCAAGATGAAGTCATTGACACCATAGTATTGACCTTCGCAGCTGGCTGCATTCTGACTGACCGGCTCGATGGCCTCGCAATTCGCGTTATGAGTGAGGAACGGCACATCATAGACGCTCCAATTTTCAGGGGGCCCCCAGTTGCCGTGCGGGTCCCATAAAGCGCCGGAGAAAACATAATAGGTAGCGCCATTAGCAAAATTGAAGGCAAGGTCTTCATCGACTGCCGCATTGCTGCGATAGCCGGGATGTGAATTGATCATTAGATTGTTGTCATTGCGGATGTGTCCCTTCTCCACCGGTCTTATGTAATAGTCATCCGAAGCGAAAACACCGCTGGTTTGACCGTCGACAAAAGGGAAGTTGACGATAATATTTTCACGCATATCAAAGGTACTGTGATACGTGGCCAGGGCTGTCGAAGGTCCAATCCAGGGAAACGGCCGCGCTGAAAAGTCATTTAAGCTGCTGCCGACAATCAGGGACTGGGTGATGATCCCTCCGCTGCCGGAGCCGGCAAAGAACTTGCCCGAACTGTCGGCCGATACAAACTCCGAGTAGGTCGGCCAAAATACGCGGTTCCAGAAATTGCCCTCACCGTTTTTCCATAACGTCCAGCCACTGATTGAAAATCGCTGTATATTGTCAAACGGCGGACCGATGTCCTGGCCGTCTGACGTCGAGAAATACTGCAGTGCGGCGAGATTGCCAACATTGTCAATTTCAGACTCGTCAAACATCACCCCCCGCCTTTGATTGGAATGCATGGTATTGCCGTCAAAGTCTCCGAATTGCAGACGAGCTGGAAGGGTGGGGACGTGGGCACTGGAGCCGACAGGCGTCATTGGAAAAGCCATCCACATGCCAAAACCCTGCGCATCCGCCAAAGTGTTGTTGCGGACAACGTTATCGGGATTGCTGACCCAAATTCCACTGGCCCCCCCGGGATGACCTGGTTGTTGGTTGCTGGTGTCATGCAATTTGAGTGCATTCTCAGCAGAAGGGTTACGAACCCGCAGCACCAAATTATCTTCAACCGTATTGCGCCGCTCGACAGCATCCTCGAAATAAATCGCGTGTCCGAGTACATCGTAACAGATATTGTTCTGGACCTGGACGCCGTTCGTCCCGTGAATGGTAATACACCGGTTCTGTGATCCATGAATACTGCTGTTGCGGATATATTGACCGGCAGCATCGCCAAGATCATTGCCGTTCTCGTCATAGCTCAGTTCATGCCAGTGAAAGGGATACCGCGCCAATCTGCCGGCTTGGCCGACACGGCGAAACTGGACACCATCGACATGCACCTCGGCCTCGAGGGCCATCACCATCACATGCGCCCCGAATCCTTCGTTCTGCCATAAGTCATCATTGGCACCCTGAATGACGATGTTGCGGGTCAGGTTACCAATCTCGGCACGTTCATCCAATTGCAAAGGGGTCGCACCGTCTTCGGGGTCAGCTGGTGGAATGACCGATTCAGCGGGGCTAAGACTCATTCCGGTGTCGGTCGCGTACTGCATCAGGCCCCAGCGAAAACTGCCTACCGGATAATTTACCGTAATCCCACCCTCGCCAAGCTCCGTGATCTGATAGGTTTCTGATTCAGATACACCATAATAATCCGTTGGTGCTAAAACAATTTCATCGTTGATCGACCAAACGACCGGTTCACTTAAAGTCAAATAGGTATCTCCCACATTGGCATGTTGATTAATCTTGGTCCAGGCGGGAATTGGTGGATTTCCGTGCAGTTTAAGAGAGCCGTCCATTACCATAATTCCACGTGTAAGTGTACCCATGCCCATAATGTTTTCGGTGGGATCGTCGCCGGTCAGGGTAATGGTGGCCTGATGCCCAAATGGTTCGGCCTCACTGCCGATCTGAAGTGCTCCATTTATCACGATCCAATCCGCGTTGAGCTCGATGTCTTGATTGCCGAAAATCAGGGTTCCATTAATCACCAGACCACCCAAGTTCGGAGGAGATTGATCCAGTAATATGCTGTTGTCAGCCGGGATGATTACATTGTCGCCAGCCGCTGGCCCTCCCCCTTCCCAGGTAGCGGGGTCTGACCAGGGTAAAAGCTGTGCTTGAGTTTCGCCGGGAGCATCCGGTTCATCGTCAAAGCCCAGGAAACTCAACAAAGCCGTGTTATCGACCGTCGTGAGATCCTGGTCTTCCAGTTCCGCTGGTAATTGCGGTGTGCTAAACCGAACATAATCAAACGCTGCCGTCAAATCTTCACTGGCCGAAACCGCCGTATTATTTTGATTAAACGCCGAAACGCTGCTTGCTCCGTTCCAATCGCTAAAGGCAACCACACCGACCTGAAGCGTATCTGCCAATCCAGGCCAGCTGATTGCCTCATTGACTTGCCAGTTGCCGTCGGGCTCTGCGCGCAATGAGATCATCACGTCACCGACTCTGGCGATACGGATTTGAACCTCATAGCCTCCGACCGGGAATGAAGGATTATTGGAGCTGCTTTGTTGGGTATGATTGTACAGCATCTCGGGTCCTTGCGTAGTGTATCCCAACAAGAAATTATAGTAATTCTGCTGACCCGTCGTGAAGTCTGTCTGCGAATCATATCCCGGAGTCTGCGGGACCCTTGCCATTAATCCCGCCAACGAATAAAGGGCGGCAGCGTTGCTTGTCACACGGACATTTGTACTGACAACGAAGTCTCCGATTACTTCTTTGTAGCTGAAGGCCCCGATTCGGTCTTCCCACCAGGTACTGGCCGAGGGAGCCATCGTCAATGCACTCGCATTGCTCGAGTTGATATCGTAGAGAGTTAGTGGATCGGCGCTCCAATTTTCCGTTTGGTACAAGCGTGTCCAGTTGACTAATGTGGCATTGTCATCAAATTCGTCGGTCAAATCACTTAGCGGGTCAAGGTTTGAAGGGGGCAATGTGGATACATCGATAGCGGCGCTGGCAGAGGACAAATTCCCGACAGCATCCGTCGCCGAGACGCTAAAATTATACGGCGTGTCCGGCATGAGTCCGCTGACAGTCGTATTTGTCGCTGCCAAGCCGTTTTGAACCTCAACGCCATCTTGAATTAGGTTATAGGTCACCGGTGGACTAGTCAGATCGACGGAGGCTTCCCAGCTCAGATCTACGCTAGATTCCGTGATATTTGAAAGGACAAGAATTGTCGGCGAGCTTGGCGGCACGACGTCCACAGGCTCGCTGTCAAATCCCAGAAAGCCTAATAAATCAGTATGAGGTACCGCTGTTAGATCTTGCCCAACCAATTCCGGGGGCACCACCGGTGTGCTAAACCGGATATAGTCAAATTCCGCCGACAAATCCTCGTTTCCGGAAACCGCGGTGTTATTGTGGACAAACGCGGAGACACCGCTCGCACCCAACCAGTCGCTGAACGCAACCATACCAACCTGTAATGTAGCTGCGAGTCCAGGCCAACCAATTACCTCAACAACCTGCCAAACGCCGCTAGGCTCCCGATAAAGCAAAACTACGACACTGCCAACTCTAGCCAGACGTAGTTCCATCTCAAAACTCGGAACCGGAAATTCCGGATTGCTTGAGCTGCTGTCTTGTGTCTGGTTATATAACACCACCGGTCCGCTTGTCGTAAACCCTAGAAGTAAGTTGTAGTAGTTCTGCTGACCGCTGGCAAAGTCCGCCTGGGAGTCATAACCGGATGGCTGCGGTACTTTAGCAATCAGACCCGCGAGGGAATAAAGGGCGCTTGGTGTGCCGATACCGGAAATATCAGTTACGCGTACGTTCGTGCTGACTACGAAATCGCCGGCGACCTCCTTATATAAGAGGGCTCCAATTCGGTCTTCCCATCAGGTGCTTGCAGAAGGCACCATGGTGATTGCACCGGCATTGCTCGTGTTGATGTCATGGTTAACTAGCGGGTCAGCTCCCCAATTCTCCGCTTGGTACAAACGATTCCAGTCAGAGACAGCAGCGCTATCATCAAACTCGTCATTCAGGCTGGATAGTGGGTCTACCCCGATTGGTGCCGGTAATGTGGCCACATCCAAGGTAGTGCTGATGGCCGAAGTATTTCCCACGGCGTCTGTTGCCGATACGCCAAAGCTATACAGTGTATCGGGATCCAGTCCACCTACCGTTGTGCTGGCTGAGGCGATACCGCTTTGAATTTCTACGCCGTCTTGAAACAGTGTATACGTAACCGGGGGCGATTCGGCATCGATCGTGTCGTCCCAATCAAGGTTGAGGCTGGTCTGACTGACATCTAGTACGATCAGATTGGTCGGAACAGCCGGTGGATCGGTATCTGAGGTTGCCGGCTGACTGTCGAAACCCAAAAAGGCCAACAACTCGGCCTCGGACACTGTGGTAAGGTCAACCCCGATCAACGGTGCCGGAACGGCCGGTTCGTTGAACCGTACATATGCAAACCTGACATCCAAATCAGGATTGCCGGCAAAAACCGAGTTGTTGTGATCAAAAACCGATTGGCTGGTTGCACCGGCCCAATCAGTCTGAGCGGCCAAGCCGACCTGCACGACATCCGGCATGCCTGGCCAATTATAAGAATCCCATACCTGCCATTCACCTCCCGGGATCCTACATAAGGCGATCAGCATAGTTTCGATGCGGGCTAAACGAATCTCTGCTGTATCAGAGCCTGCAAAGGCGGAATTTGGGGTTGACAAGCTATTGTTCGTAAAATTGGAAGAAAAATATTGGGCGGAGGTCGTTGTGCCTAATCCCAAGCGAAATAAAGTTTGCTGCCCCCCGGCAAAGTCGGTCTGGGCATCATATCCTTCCGCCTGCGGCCATCTGACAATCGGTCCTGCCAGCGAGTAAAATGTCGATGGCGGGCCGTCACCCAATCTATTCGTAACGGTCACTTCGGTGGTGATAATAAAGTCGCCGCTGATGGATTTATACACGATGGGTCCAAGACGATCCTGCCAGGTCACGACGCTGTGGGGGACCATGGTGAGGGCGCCATTATGGGCCACGTCGATATCGAGTAGTTCCAGTTGATCTTGAGCCCAATTTTCGGTTTGGTAGTTTCGTTGCCAGTTTGCAAGTGTCGTACTGTCTTCAAATTCATCGTTAAATTGCGACAGGGAATCGGCGGCCGCCAAAGTTTCAACTTCCAACGCTGAACTCATCGGAGAGGTATTGCCTGATCCATCAATCGCTGAAATCGTGACGGAATATGTCGTGCCCGGTGCTAAACCAGCAATCAATTCCGTAGCATTTGGCGTGTTATCAATAGCCAACACGCCATCGAGGAAAACATCATGGGTCGTCGGAATTTCTCCGCTTGACGCAACCCAGGTAATCTCAAAACTTGTCTCTGTGATATTTTGAGCGACGAGATTTACAGGAGAAGACGGGAGACTAACCACAGTTGCGGCATTGGCTAACCAGACAACGGTATTACGAATAACTTGACCATAGGAATGGTTTACGGCAATATTCTCTTTTCGTTCACCAGGCGCATAGTAAGCGACTCTTCCAATGCTGCCATCCATGGATGGGTCAAACAATTTAACAAACCCGGCTGTATGAGACTGAACAGCAGGTGTTTCATCGTTCGAAAAAATGGGGGTGATATCATTAACCCCTTCTCCAAATGTTTGACCAGGTATGAAAACCAAATTATCATAAATCTCATCGTATATCGGGAATGATTGATATCTGGAATAATTTAGATTGGCTCCCAGAGGAGGAAGATTGCCGAACCAGTTGCCGGGTGCCTGCAGCGCCTCGTCGAAGGTAAGACCATAAGTTGATATGAAATGACCATAATTTGTTGAAAATAAATTGAAATATTGCAGACTACCTGCCCATCCTGCCTGAGCGGATTGCGCTCCGAAGAGCTGATTGACCAAAATATCCTTATTCAGTGGCCCCTCAATGTCATTGTACAGTGCGTGATGCATTCCCAGCACGCCGCCTCCGCCGTCGGCATAAGTCACCAGCGCATTTTGCAATGCAGCGGTCATGTCGGTCGACCAATGCTTGAAGAAAATCACCGTGTCGAATTGCGAGAGGTAGGTCAGGATTGAGGCTACATTGTTTGGATCATAGGGTAAGCCGCCATCGGATATATTTAATGGTGTCACGGTAAAATCAAAGCTATCGTTGGGCGAGTCTGCGGTCAGCAAATTTTGTACATCCAGATAATCTGCGGGTGTATTCGCGCCAACACATAACTTGACCATAGGAATGGTTTACGGCAATATTCTCTTTTCGTTCACCAGGCGCATAGTAAGCGACTCTTCCAATGCTGCCATCCATGGATGGGTCAAACAATTTAACAAACCCGGCTGTATGAGACTGAACAGCAGGTGTTTCATCGTTCGAAAAAATGGGGGTGATATCATTAACCCCTTCTCCAAATGTTTGACCAGGTATGAAAACCAAATTATCATAAATCTCATCGTATATCGGGAATGATTGATATCTGGAATAATTTAGATTGGCTCCCAGAGGAGGAAGATTGCCGAACCAGTTGCCGGGTGCCTGCAGCGCCTCGTCGAAGGTAAGACCATAAGTTGATATGAAATGACCATAATTTGTTGAAAATAAATTGAAATATTGCAGACTACCTGCCCATCCTGCCTGAGCGGATTGCGCTCCGAAGAGCTGATTGACCAAAATATCCTTATTCAGTGGCCCCTCAATGTCATTGTACAGTGCGTGATGCATTCCCAGCACGCCGCCTCCGCCGTCGGCATAAGTCACCAGCGCATTTTGCAATGCAGCGGTCATGTCGGTCGACCAATGCTTGAAGAAAATCACCGTGTCGAATTGCGAGAGGTAGGTCAGGATTGAGGCTACATTGTTTGGATCATAGGGTAAGCCGCCATCGGATATATTTAATGGTGTCACGGTAAAATCAAAGCTATCGTTGGGCGAGTCTGCGGTCAGCAAATTTTGTACATCCAGATAATCTGCGGGTGTATTCGCGCCAACACCATAGTTGCATGGCACGTCGTTTGCCTTGTTGCCGGCAGAACAATTGTCGAGATCCACGGGGCCGCCGTGGATGATAAGCGATGAAAGAGGCGCCTGCATGGATTGCAGTGATGGATAGGTTCCCAAAATATTTAGCAAGGTTTGTGCGGCATGGACGACAGTTTGCGGATACCAATCCCGCGTGGTAATGAGTTTATAGTCCCCATTTCCACCATCATCGAACGAACTATGGGGACTTGACACGGTAACCCTGTCGTTGGCACGGTAGGTAACATCCAGTGATGCCATATTGATTGGGGTTAAGGCTTCTGGAAAACCGGTTGCGACACCACCCTTCAAAAGACTGTAACCCATCGCTTCAGCGCCTGGTCCAAAAGTCCCGGGTACCCGCCAGAAAAGCGGGAGGCTTGCACCGTGACATTGTGCGATGACCGGTTTGCCATTCATCAATGCATCCAATGCCAGAGCATTAAGGTTTTCAGCAGCAGCTTGTACCGCTGTCGCCGAAACGGCTCCCTGACCGGCATAGGTTCCATCAATTTGATATTCAATTGCCCCGGTGCCCCCCACGACAACCAACGCGTCGTAGCCTGACATATCGGCAACACCCTGAATAAGTCCATTTACCGGTATCGTTGCCGGCGTAGCATTCCAACTTGCATCCCATGAGGTCCCAAAAAGATTTTGAAATTGCTGAGTGAATTGCTCATAACTGCCGCCAGGCAGCGACCATGCGGTCTGTATGATATCGGTGCCATCAGGAACCATATATGTAGTCGCCGTACCCAAGCCCGAGCTGCGTACATCGACATTATATCCTGCAGCCTCCAAAGACCGATACATGACGACATATTCAGAATAATATACCTGTTCGTAAGCTACAAACATTAAGACATTATGCGTCGGATTTTCTAATGCATCGACAGCGGTGGTCATTCCAGAGCAAAAAAGAATAGCGGTGACAACTAACAGAAACGGAATCACCACTTTCGCAAATGGACAGAATAAACGCCGCAGCATGATTCTATTGATGCAGTATAAAAGTGATAATATATGTGAGGTGTTTTGTTTCATTTTTTAGGTCCCTTTTTTATGCGAATCTTATGGATTTTTCCCAGGCTTGAATTGTGTATTTATGAATGGAGGGGGAAAAGATTAGAAATAATCAATTTGAAGTTGCGAACTGAGTATAGCTTCTGAAAGTATCTTTGAGGTAACTGTTTTGAGCTACCCTATATATTTTCTTCTGATACGGGTCTGAATGTTCAGTGCAACTATCTATGTAATCTCGCATGCACTTCAGCCAAATTATACAAATCCTTCGACCGCATTGATTGTTTCTTTTTTTATTTTATGACTACCGGGAATGCCTTTGGTCTCTGCCCGCTCTTATGTACCACAATGTGTGGCAAAATTAATGCCAGAGCTTAAAAATCAGGCAGCTAGTAATGCCTGGATAGAATTTATATATATGAATTTCAAGGGAAAATTTTTTCGAAAAAAGTGTTGGTAAGAAGAATTGTTACCGGGAAAAATCACGGGCGTTTATCAATTTGGTTTACAATAAGACGAGTTGCTATCAATTAAATAGACATGTCTGCGAAAGTATTGATCCTGAATCGTTTAGACCATGATTTTAAGATCAATGAAAAATTGCAAAAATTTATTCGTACCGTTGAATCCCATATTCCTGTAATACCCCGCTACAACGAAGGAGATTATTACGATTTGGTCGCCAAGGTTATTCGAAACGTGGACAGGTATTGTCAAAATCTATAGGCAGATACGGAAGAAAAGATAAATTCTGTAATATCTTGTTTGATCATATTATAGTAACGGTCGGCGGCGGCGACCCCCGGTCGCTCGATGGATACGATCAGGCTGGGCTTCAAATCCGCCAGCGCTTTTTTAATTACCGGGCGGCTTGCTTCCCAGTTTGCCGGCGGCAGCTCGCAGGTTTTGTAGAGGTTGGACAATAATTGCGATATCGGTGGGGCGCAGGCAAACACCGGTGTGTAATTGAGACGGGCAAGCACGCGGTAAAGAGAGATGGCGCTGATGGGACCATCGCTTTCGAAACTGCCGGAAACCGGGAATCCGGTTCCGATAATCACGACCCCTTTATTGTCCCGGATTAGCTCGGCGGCCCGGCGGCAATAGCCGGGTGTGAGGCTTTTTTGCAGTCGGTCCATACCCCGCGTGCCATGCTGGAGAATGATTTTTTCGATTCGTTCAGACAGGTTCTTCATTCCGGAAACTTAATCGTAACTTTTTCGCGACCTTTCTTGTCTTTCAACTTCACCCTTAGTTCAATGCTGTCGTTCCGGATACCCAGCGCCAATGGTGTTTTGCCTTCATGTCCTTCGATGTGCGTGATCTCTCTGACGGTTTCCATTATTTTGGCCCCGACTTCCGATCCCGGAGAGGGCAGTTCGGTTTCACGGTATTTGGCCGTCACACTGACCTCGCCGCTGTCGGAGCGGGTGATGGATATTTCTTTAGCATTGTTGTTCACACCGTGCAAGGCTGCTAATGCCAGCCATTTTACGGCGGCCTCATCTTTGTCGCCGTCGTT
>Ga0209339_1001364_pt1 | contig 10383 bp, 6 predicted proteins | sample OlaalgELextract3_FD_187376 | JGI IMG/M metagenome (GOLD analysis project Ga0209339, IMG submission 187376) | Olavius algarvensis symbiont microbial communities from Tuscany, Italy - Type A ELBA extract 3 (SPAdes) (version 2) | ecosystem: Host-associated > Annelida > Digestive system >...
GATGTGCGAAATCCACTGCCTAAAAGTCGAATATTAATTGGATTTCGTGGATTTCACAGATTTCATGGATTTCGATTTTTAGGCAGACCCCCCATTCCGATAGCAGTTAATTGGGTTCCGACGGCCGCTGCTATGGACTGTTGTTTACTCAAATAAGTCATCGCCCAAGGGCAGTGCTGGCGTCCCACCTGCGATGCTGGGGTGGTGCGATAATTAGCGGCAATCCAGGCCGATGGGTGTCATATGCGTTGTGTCCCTCGTGCTGACACAAGAACTCGTGGCGAACGGTGAGTAGAAGGCGGCCAGAGCGGGCGGCGGAGCGCCAGACGAAGGCATCGCGGCAACGGGCGAGCGAGGAGCGATGGCACGGCACCGGCTGTGGATGCCGCCACCAGTGGCGTAGGCCACTTGTACGGGTGATAGTGCAACGACGACGACGGACTGTAGCCGTGCAACATCGGGCCCTAGAGGCTCTGCTCGTTGGCCCCGGTAGGGGGACTAAGCCATGGGGGAATGAGGCCGAGGGCTGCGAGGCGGTAAGGTGGCGGGAAGCGCAGCTGGTTGAGCGGCGGCGGCATGTCGGCACCTGCATGTCCACGTTGCCGCAACGTGGACATGCAGGTGCGCCAGGAGGCAGTCGGACGAGCTGAATCGCAGGCCGCTGATGTCCGCCTCGCCGTCTAACCAGCTGCACGTTTACGCGGACTACACGCTTGCGCCCGCACTGCTCGGCGGCTCCCCGGTCGAGCCTCCGCTGGATGTGGCCGTGGCGGCGGACATCTGCTGGAGGAGCAGCACGTGGAGCGACACGACCAGGAGGAACGGCAGTGGCGGAGCGATCATTGCCGCGCCGGTGGTCGTGGCACCGGCGGCCGACAGCAGCGGCGTGCTGGCAGTACCTCTGTGTTTGTCGGCGATGGACAGTGTGTCGGCGGAATGGTCCGCCGCCGAGCAGACCCCATTAGAGCGGGGTCGGAAAGAACAGTGCCGGTTGAGCGCCTTACAGTGACTCGCCTTGGCCTGCCTAGTTGATAAACAAGCATCACTTAACGCTAACTGACAGGATTAATTTAAAATGATCAATCTGCACTGTGCACTCGTCGGCCAGCAGTCGTCGACCTGTGTCCATTGTCGCCCGCCTCGTGTGCATAGTTTATGGTCGCCCGCCTCATCACACTGCCACCGCGAGCGATTACGTAATGGTAACGCAGTAATGAGATGAGAGTGATTAGCAGCGCATGCCTCCAAATCGCCGCTAGTGATATTGCTCGTCGGGTGGCACTTCGGTGTGGATGTGGCATATCGTTGGCTGAGTGATTGGACTTGTCTGCAGTGCGCGGATAGTAGCACACACAGCAAACGAGTCCATTCTCTGTCTGAGGGGTTCATAGTTCATAAGCAATACTGCTTACAATAATAGCATCGACCAGCGATTTACACGTATATGTCAAGTATGACTAATACAAAGTTATAAAAACTTAAAAAGTTAACAGTTAAAAACGAGTTAGAGTTGGAAGTTAAAACCAAAGAATTAGCTATCAAATGTAGGCCTATGCACAAGTAGCTATAGATATTGCACATATGCATAGCTTGTGAATACACTTGTTTAAAAAAAATGTTTTTAGATGGGTGATAAAAAATGGTCTAAACCAAGAGTGAAATGACGGGAACGAACAGTGAAACAAATTGATCTTCAAATGTGTTTTTGAAAGTCTTGGCTGTTGTACTTGAGCTTACTGTGGTCTATAAATTTTTGTAGATACCAAGTGTGATCGCAAGAGATGCTAGCATGATGAATCAGCGGCCCACTGTATGCTGTTTTGACTTTTTTTCACGGTGTAAAATGTACTTTTCTGTCTTTTTTGTATGACAGTTGCCTTGGCTGTATGTTTGTCAGAAGTCACAGCTGTGTTTTACACATTAAGGTAAAATTGATTGTGTGTCCAAGCTGTGGATGAATTGTTATTACAGATAAATGTGCAGCCTGCAACTTCAAGTGTTGCTAGCATGTTGTTCTCGAATCATAGAATCTTTCTGGATGTGAAGGACTACACAGAAGTTGACCAACTAGAAGCTAGCATTCGCCAGTTTGGTGGTGTAATTGAGAACTTCCTATCGAAGGAAATAACATGTGTTGTAACAAATAGAACAAAAACTGAGAGTTCGTTGCTACAGAAAGATATGTCTATGCCTGCATCAACTCTTAGGCAGTCGTTCCGACCTTCTGCCTTGGACAGCCAAGTAATGTCACGGGGACTAAACCTTCTCATGCACAGCAACTCCGTGAGATATATGCCAGTCTGTGATCCTGTAGCATTTGCAGAGATGTGGGGCATTAGAATCGTCGCTCTTGATACTGTTGTACAAGCCATTGATAGGCAGCTTCAAGCATACAGTCCGTCCTCCTTACCCATTGCCAAAGAGTCTAATGACTCACACTGTATTATTATGAATGAAAGAAAGTTTATCGGTGCATTTGTGAAAGCAGAAGACACAGAATGTAATTTTCGACCACTTTTCAGGCAGTTTTTAACTTTTCCTTACTTGAGTCTTGAAGGTGACTTGTCAAATGGAATATTCAAATGTGATGACCATGTCCAACCTGTTGTAATCAGAAAGAATCTTTGTTTCCCAGCCAGTACTAGAAAACAGAAGGCTGGGAGCAGACGAGGTTATTGTGAGTGTTGTGACACAACATATGACGATCTGAATCAGCATCTGACTGGTACAGATCACCAATCTTTTGCTGAGCATGTAGAGAATTTTGCCAATCTGGACAAACTGATTGATATCATCTGTCCATCTGGTGGAACTAATGTGTCGTTGCCTGCTGAAGACTGTTGCACACAATATATTGTTAGTAAGTCGCAAATAATGCGATCAACAGAGTATGCAGAAGTGAGGTCGGGGAGTTATAACGATGCATCTGCTGCTACTGTTGAATCTGCTTCTGATCATAGTGTTTGTCTCAATGAAAACCAGTCATCTGGCCAATGCAACAAACCAGAACAGTGCATTTTACGCAACAAGGTAAAAACATGATTGTGGGTCCAAGTTCCCAAAAAACTAGTTTCGTGTGCCTCACCTGGCAGTTCAGTCCCAATCAGCTAGTCTTTAGTTTGTTAATATAGAAGTTGAGTCAGAGTGTTTTTAAAGGCTTTAATGATTTCCACTTTTAATGTGGATTTGTCTTGTCATCTAATGCAGCTAAGAAACTAAGTAACAGTAAGCACCGTAAGCACTGCACGTTAAACAGTAACACCCTACTTTGCACATAGTAGGTGATTTTGTTAGTGAGAAAATGCAAGTATAAAATATAAATAAATAAATTCAGTATGTTAGGAAAATAACATGTCAGTTGTTTGGATATGAGTTTGCTAATTCTGATATGTTGTCACTGTTGTCTGGGTTACTAAGCTGTTAATATAACATACTTGTATGTATTAGTTAGTCATATCAGTGATATCACTTTGTAATTGTGAACAATGTGCAGAGACAGAGAAACAAATACCAACATGATGCTGAGCATTTTATCAACAGTGACACTGACAGAAAAGATCTTATAAAGCTGTATATAAATGAAAGCATTGGTATGTACCTGGAAGTAAAAAGATTTCAGTTCTGTATAATAGTTTGATTTTGTCTTGTAAAAACTCTTGTGTCTGAATTTGATGATGTAGTTCTTGTTACTTTGTAACCACTGTAAATTAAACTTTAGAGCGATTATACAGGTAGGCAATGAAGTGTTCATCTGGCATAAGATTTTAATGCCAGATTTTGTAATGGTAGTATTCAGACATGGTCTAGTAAATGGCACGTATCTTGCAAGTTGAATTAATAGCAGGACAATTTCTAATGCACCGTAACACAGCTGAAGCGCTTACAAGCGCACACACGGTTCATTTGGTGGATGCAGGGAGCACCAGGTGGCCGCCAACACTCAGACCAAGACAACCGACTTGGGCTCTGAGTCCACTGTTAGGCAGCTGCCATCCACAGCCACCATTGCCATGTATTTATTAGTCAGCCCAAAAGCTGATACTCATTTTACAGTCCCATGGGGAGTGGAAAGCTGAGCAGACTTAGGCACTGCAAGAAAGGTGCAGCAGCCTGTGCCCAAGACTGCATATCACAATGACTGTTGCGATGCATGCCTTACTAGCAGAGTGGTTTGAACCTGGGTTTTCACACGCTGCAGCAGGGTGCACCACCATTAGGCCACTGTGACCTGCATAGGCAAATAGGTGTGAGCTACTTGCCCGAGGTCACTACTGAATAGCATGAAACATGCCATTAAAATCAACAGCAATGCAATTTTCAAGTTTTACAATGCAGTGCAGAAACACAATTAAGGTTAAAGAATTTTGAAAATCAGTCAACATTTGCCGGTGTTATGATCAAAAGTTAAAATGTCTGATTTTTACAGAGTTATGCACATCTTTAATGTTAGGTAGTGGTGGTTTTTGCATTCTTCTTTCACACTAAACCACGTTTTGAGCAGTATCTTGTTGCACAGTCGTTTCAACCGAAATAAAGCTCATCATTTTAATGCAATGTATTTGAGCATAGAAATTTAGGATTATTGGCTATTTGAATGAGTTTTTTGTTTTCAGTGACAGTATCTGAGTATCGTTATTTTATGTTGCAGGGTATGGTGTATTTGCTACAAAGCATGTAATGAAAGGTGAATTTGTTGCTGAGTATTGTGGACAGCTTATGTCTTGGGAACAAGGAAATGATATCAGTGATCAGTCATATATCTATTATTTTTCCATGAAGTCAAAAAAGTATTGGTAAGCTAAGATCTATCTTAATCCCCTTTTTGATGACTGGTGCTATATTTGAAAGTATATTATGACACAAGAAATCAGTAAGGATTTAGCACTGTGCACTGCTAGTTGCCATCTGGCTTTGATGAGCCTTTTGTGAATAACAAGTTACAACTTGCAACATATGGCAAGAAAGATGATGCTATGATTTGGGGGGGGGGGTTTGATAATGATTGAACATGCAAGACATGAAAACAAAACAATACATACTACAGAATCTTCCAGTGAAAAAATTTGAAAAACGGTCAATTCTTGGCAGAGTTATTCAAAAAGTAGAAGGTGGACGTTTTTATTGGGACACAGTCCAAAGTAATTTGGGAAATGCCACATCACGTCATGCTTGCTGTGACGTCATATTGCATGACATGTCGTTGCAGACCGTGGTTTCCGAACAGTGCAAGGAGAGAGCGCGCAGTGTGATAGTTGCAGAGGGTCCTAGCTGAATACCCGCAATCTTTGGACCCAGTCAAACCACCACCCTAAACGGCATCCAGATCCAGTCAGCCTTTTTTCCGTAGTCCATCCCTCGGACAGACCGACCGGGAGATAGACACAGACACAGACCAACAGATGGTACAGGCGACAAAACCCATACCAATACCCGCTTACACGCTATTGATTGTATAGCGATGTGGCTAATAATAATGCAAATGTCAATATTTGTGGTACTATCATCATTGCAAAGCCATTGCGAGAGTTTGCCCGGTTCACATGATGAATGCAGACCAAGCCGAACAACATCCACATCCACAATTGCCATTTAGTTACTATTACTCAGTCCGCAAGCTGGAAGCTGGAAGGCTGAGTCACCCTAGGAACTGCAGTGAGGGTGTGCAGCCCGTGACCAAGGCTGTATAATATCACCATGGCTGTCGTGACAAGCACACAACTGCCCATGGTGAGATTCAAACCTAGGCTCTCTCATATTGCAGTCAAGTGTACCACCAGTAGACCACATTTGGATGCTTCTAAAGTTTTACAGTTTGTTAGCTTGCAAATGTCAGTTTATAGTCTTCTGATGTTTATTATGGTTAGAAATATACACTGTGTCTCAAAAAAAATGTGCCCTATTATTTTTTGAATAAGTCCACTAAAAATTAACCAATTTTCTAAATTTTTTCACTGGAAGATTCTCTAGAGTAAATTTGCAGTTAAGTGATTATTACCATACCCACCACACCTTGCGTATGTTGCCATTGTACCTTGTGAAACATTAATTTCAGAAAATAAGTGATTAATGACAAATTACAAGGTAGTGTGCTACATATTTAAGGTGTGGTGGGATTGCCAATAATTAGGTTAAGAAGGGTTTATTTCTGAGTCCGACAGTGAAAAAGGTTTTAAAATCAGTGAATATTTGGCAAAGTTACAAGCAACAAGGTGGTTGTCTCTTGCACTTTCTTCATCTTTTAGCAGTGCTTCAGCTGGGTGCACCACCATTAGGCCACTGTGACCTGCATAGCCAAATAGGTGTGAGCTACTTGCCTGAGGTCACTACTGAATAGCATGAAACATGCCATTAAAATCAACAGCAATGCAATTTTCAAGTCAACCACCTTCTTGCTTGTAACTTTGCCAAATATTCACCGATTTAAAAAAAAAAATTCACGTCACACTCAGAAATAAACCATTCTTAAGGTGGTTATTGGAAATACCACCAGTCACCACACCTAAGATATGTAACTACACTACCTTGTAATTTATCGTTAATCATTGATTTTCTGAAATTAATGTTTCACAAGGTAGAGTGGCAACATACACAAGGTGTGGTGGGAATGGTAGTAACCCATTAACTGCAAATTTACTAGAGAATCTTCCAGTGAAAAAATTTTGAAAATCGGTTAATTTTTGGCGGACTTATTCAAAAAATAACGGGACGTTTTTTGAGACACAGTGTACAACTAGAAGTTGTTGCATTTCAGCATTGATGCAACTCACAACTGTCGCCTTGGGCGGTACATCAACGATTCGCCTGCAAGATTTGCCAACTGTGTTGCGAAGGCAATGTTTGTTTGTGAAAAACCCAGAGTACTGTTTTTTGCAACACTAGCAATATTGCCTGGAACTGAACTTCGCTTTAATTATGGAGGATATCTGCCATGGCGAAAGGTTTGCAATTTTCTGTTTCAGACACTTTTGCATCATAGTTTTATGTTGATATATTATGTAAATAAAATAGTCATTCTTTTACCACTTATGCTAATAGAGATATTCCCCTATGTGATTTTTTTGGCATGACATATCTCAAGAACTTATATCTCGGGAACTCTTTGTCAGATTTTTGCAGACTGAAGGTCTCACTATTGCTATGACGATTCCGTGGGTCCGTCTGTAACAAACGTGTATTGTGGCAAAATGGTTGAACGGATCAAGCTGATTTTTGGCACGCTGCTTACTCTCGACCCCCTCCCCCTTTCTGCCCCTACCGTAAAAAAAATTTGGCTGGGGAAGAACCCCAAATTTACCTCCGGCTTCGGTCGGCTATCTCTGCATCTGCTGAGCTTCTTGTTAGTAGAATGTGGAATGACAAGCTTTCAACCATGTCACAGTGGTTACATTTTGGGACAACTTCATACTTAGCACTGAATTCATTGATCCACAGTTATTTTAACTATGTGTAACTGCATGTTTTATGTTTATTATGTCCCATAACCTAACATGTACATCTTTGCAAATTTTTGTAAATTTAATTACCTTGAAACAGTGTATGTATAGGATTGGGTGATAAAAATGGCATTGGCCCTAAGGAGATCTGAATCAGAAGCAGAACATTGTGAAGTACAAATCTTTTAGAATAGATTCTTTGCAATCTTTACATTTTAGGAATCCAGCTTTCTTTCTTGCAGCTTTCTTTAATGTAACACTTTCTACATGAATTCTAGAACTTATTTGCTTCTGTTTAGCCATTCTAGCCTTTAATTGCATTGTAGATCAACATTGTCATAAGTGTACAGAACAAAAGTTTTTGTCAGATACTGACACAAAACTGATTATTTCAGAAAATCCCATCATGCAAGATATGATTGTCATGTTGGTAGCACAAATCTGAAGTCCTGTTAAATATTAACTATTTTATGCTACTCTATTTATTGTACTGTTTTAAAAATACATTTTAGACAAAACATCTGCTGCAGCCTGGTAAGATGTAATAAAGTGTTGCATTTGTTTTTGTTGTAGTTTGCTATTTTACATATGTTGTTGTTTAACCTGCATAGTTAAGATACATTTATTATTTGAAATGATTAACAAGTATAAACATTTTACCATGTGTATATGCTGTGTCCATTCATCATGCACCGGTATTGCATCATTGTGCCGTTTGTCATCACCTTGAGTAACCTTCAACATCATCTAACTTTGGCAAGCCTTAAGTGATTTTTACTGCGCAACACTCTGTTAGCATGGTATTAGACGTTGCCATGTGTCTGTCTCTCTGCCTGTCTGTCACATGTCGGTGTTCTTCTCAAATGGCTAAACGTAGGATCAGGCAATCAATACCACACGATGATAGCCCAGTTTTCTGTTGCCAAAAATCTCTGTGAAATTCAAACGGTGCCACCCCTAATGGGGGTGCCAAATTCAGGTGGGGTAGGTTAAATTAGGCGACTTTTGACTAATAACTTGCTATAACTGGCAAATTCTACAAGATAGATGCATTGTCAGTGACCTTGGGTGACCCTAACCCCAAAACCACCCCAATTTCTACATTTTGTGTTACCTTCCATATCTTTGTAGTGGATGAAGAGAGAGTTAAAATTTGGTATGTCGGTCGATAATAGCAAGTCCCAGTCTAGGACGACAAACTCCCTAAAAGGGGTATGGTCATGTCACGTAAAGCATTTTAAATTTTTTGTCCCATAAAATATCTCTGGAACGGCTTAGGCTGGAGGCTTCAAATTTTGTACACTGGTTGGCTTGGTATTATTTTGTTTTCATTTTTCATTTTGCTGTGCATAGTTGTCAACTGCTGTGCAATGTTTTATTGTTATTGTTGATAACAGCAGCAGCAGCATCATGTCAGTAATACATGATAGGAGCAAATTTAGTGATAGTGCTTAATGTCATATTATGGCTTGCTATGGACAACAAACTTTTCTGGCCTTCAAAGTTGTGTTGCTTATTAGCATAATTTGGTTTTCGGTCAAATTTTGGTTAAATCTAGTAGTGGTCTGAACGTGAGTGTCATGATAAAATTGATAACTAAACACATGTAATGTTATCCAGCTGTCTGCTGTGCAGTTGTGTTGTTCTTTTTGTGTTGTGTTGATGTTTTTTTGCGAATCTGTATTTTCTTACATATTGTACTGCATAATTAGGCTTCACCTATTACTATAGGTGAAGACTATTGTTTTCGTCATTATTATTATTATTATTATTATTCTTCCCACCCTTTTTTCGAGTTCGGTCACCATATTGCACCACAAGGTAGCCTAGGTTGACCAAAGTTCCTTGACCCAGTTTCAGTGACCTTGACCTATTTTCCAAGGTCACAGGCCATAAAAAGTGCAAAAACCCGAAAAATTCCCATGGCCGCATCGCCGTCGTTTTTAAAGATATAACTACCATACTTCACCCGTAGGTACCTTAGGTCGACCTACTTTTCGTGACCTTGACCCAGTTTTCAAGGTCACAGGAACAAATAATCGAAATTGGGTCGAAAAAGTTTATTTTCGAAAACTCAAAAACCGTAAATGTTTAAAGTGAAATAAGGGTGTCATAAGATGTGTACCACAAGGGACCAGTGCTGTATAGTTTTGGACGAAAAAGGTTCGACCATTTTTGAAAAAATGCAAAATCAAAAAATGACTTTTGTATTGTTCCCAGCCAAACCAATGGCAAATAAAGCATGGCATATATCCGTCGTTTTTGAAGATATAACTATCATGCTTCAGCGGAAGGTGCCTTAGGTTGACCTAATAAGGTCGACCTACTTTTCGTGACCTTGACCCAATTTTCAATGTCACGGGATAAAATAATCTAGACGTGTCGAGAATTTACCTTACGGACGCTCTAGCTCCGTAACGGTAAGAGATGGCTCTGAAATTTGAGACGCATATAGTCATGGTCAAGGTCTACCAAAATGGTAGTACTTCCGGTCTTCTTACTATCTAAAAGTGTGGAGAATTTGACTTACGGAAGCTCTATCTACGTAACCGTAAGAGATATCGCCTCTCTAGCCTCATCTCAATTTCCTACTGCACATAAACATGCTCTTGTCACTCCTATACTGAAGAAACCTTCTCTAGATCCTGCACAACTAAATAACTATAGACCTATATCTAACCTGTCGTTTCTATCTAAGCTGCTTGAACGGTCAGTTGCCAGCCAGATTTCATCGTACTTCAGTACCAATGACCTGTTCCCACCACTGCAGTCAGCCTACAGACCAAGGCACTCTACCGAGACGGCGCTTCTCAAGATCACAAATGATGCGCTGACTGCTGCAGACCAAGGCATGGTTACAGTCGTCGTCCTACTCGATTATTCAGCAGCATTCGACACTGTGGACCATGCCGTCGCACTGGAGATTCTGGAAAAGAAGTTTGGAGTCTCA
>Ga0209339_1001365_pt1 | contig 10383 bp, 7 predicted proteins | sample OlaalgELextract3_FD_187376 | JGI IMG/M metagenome (GOLD analysis project Ga0209339, IMG submission 187376) | Olavius algarvensis symbiont microbial communities from Tuscany, Italy - Type A ELBA extract 3 (SPAdes) (version 2) | ecosystem: Host-associated > Annelida > Digestive system >...
AATGTGATAGGACAACAAAAGAATGTACCCACGAAAATTTAATTTTGTCTGCTCTTTAACACATTCAGCATCAGGTCTAAAATTGTGTAAAGGCCCCATCACAAAGCATCGACATAATGAATAGATCAGCACAGGTGTTCCTGCAGAGAATGCAGTGCACTGAAAATGCTGTATACATAGGACATGTTAACACGTCCCTGGCCTGTACAGTAATGTTTTGTGGGATGTGTTAACACACGTCCCTGGCGCTGAATGTGTTAAACTGTATCATCAGTCATCACCACCATCACATCTCCACCACCACCACCACCATTATGACTAAATATGTACTGGTATAATTTGATATGCAAATATGCTGTAGGGGCATTTTACAGAAGACAGCGCTAGAGACTATACTGTTAAGTGCCTGACAACTTGGGGAAAGCCAAGTCAACTATAAATGTTCATTGAAGCTTGATAATTATTATATGAATGACTTCAGCTTCTACTGGAAGGTGATGAGTGAAGGCACAGCCTCCAAACAGAAGCAGCCAGACCCAAGTCCACGACATAGCAAATGGAAATGTGTGGTCACACAACGTTGATTGTTGAAAGGTCAGGACAGTGAATGTTGTTGTATCCGACGAACGCAGATAGCAACGACCTTCAACATCGGCCAATCGATACTCTCAGAAATGTATGATGCTCCTGTACCATTAAGAGGGCAGTATATCAGGACATACAGGCAGAATCACCGGGTCCACTGCAGAAGCAGTAGCCAATGAAGACTGCAGAGAAGTGGGGTGATGCATTCATAATGCCTTGGTGAGAATATGTCATATGACCAGAAGAAACTATAAGTTATTCCCGCTATTCTTGATGACTTCAGTGCAGCAGCATTAAGGGCTGACCGCAGTCTGTCTGTGTGGAAGATGACCAGAACAAACACTGGTCAACAATGAGCAGCGGTGCATTAGTCAACCTCACTGATAACCAGTGGACAGTGTCGTGGAAGAGAGCAATGGACACATCATATCTGTCACAGTGCTGCCAAGCACGACCTGACACTGGTGGTGGCATGCGGCTGCACGGTAAAGTCAGAGACAATATACACACCATGCATGAACTAACGGGTTTCCTTTAAGCAACACAATTTGCTAACAGGTAACTACAATCAGACTTATCTAATACCTCAAGGAATTCATTGAGTGACTTCTGACAACGCTGAAGTTGATCGAGCATCTGTGTCAGTGTGCCTTTGAGACCAGCACGATTCACCAGAGACAGAACACGGTTATCACGCTTCACATCCGTTAGAATGCCGCTGCAAAATAACAACACAGAATCACATGGATCCACAGTTAAATATTACCACAGTGTGATGACAGAACTCACATCTTGCCAGATGCATCAATATGTGACTCACTAAAACCAAACAGTAAAATATGATTTACTTGTATCATAATAAAATGACCCTGGAATCAATTAACTGACCCTCAGAATTTATGTCTGTAAACAGGGTAACTGCAACTAGATGAAATATACAACAGAAGTTGCATCCACAGAAACATTACAGTTACATCTCATTAACATATGTTGTTGTCGGTTTTAATTTTGTGATTGTTAAAGCTTCTGACATTGTTTGTCGGGCATCAGGAAGGGCATAAGACTTGAAAAATAATGCTGTAACAGTCTTCAAAGATTTTCAAGAAGATCTGTGAGGGATCGCCATCTAACTCAGATAAACTTAGAAAATGGTTGTAAAATTTGTTGTGTTTGTGTCACCATCAATTCACTAGTCCAATAATTTTCTGGTACCGACTCACTATAGTTGTCCTGGAAAAAGGACCACAAACAGTTGTTGTTGTTCTATCACTTCAACTATTCTCAACAGCATTTAAAACAAAAAAGCTTGTATTTATTACTGATCTTGCATCACAAGATTTAACTCACCGAAAATCATCATCAACCTTTCTGAATCGACCCTGTTCTTTTGGAAGAGCTCCTCGACCAAAGATCGGCTCCAGATAGACCCATTTGCGCTGGATCTGGTTCAGATTCTGCAGAACAAAGTCCAGGTCGGCAAGACGTGTCTCCCAGATGGACGCCTTGTCCTGGAAGTGCTTGTAGTAGGGAGAGTCTTTTAGTGACTGGAGCAAAGATTGGTTGTCTCCAACCTATCATGAACAACACAATACTGTAGGCAAAAAAATTTTAAAATGTTTTTTCTAAACATGACATTCACAAATTGGAAAACAAGGCCATTCCTGTGCACAATTATAAATCATCCCAGCCATTCTCGATGATTTTAGTACGAGTGCTTGCATATTTTAAGAAAGCATTAGAATGTCAAAAACACCAATTTTTATGCATACACCAGATGGCAAGGAAACTCAAGTGGCTAACAATCCATCAGAATGCAACCGTTTACACCATCATTTCAAACAGCACTTAAATTCCCTATGCTTTTTTGTTAAAACATCGCACCTTATTTTACATTACATACAGAAAGGAATCCATTTTCACACTTGGCAGCCACTTTCTACATCAAAATGGAAGTCACTACCAGATGAACGTCGTCAAACACCAACAATAAACAGTTTCAAACGCAAGCTCAAGACTTATCTTTTCACCTCTGCTTTTAGTTAATTTTGTTTTTCATTTTCTTAGTATTTATTTTGACATTTGTATTGTACCAATGTTCTTATTTTTGTAACCATTACGCTATAGATTCTTTATGATAATTACGATGATGATGATGACACTGAAGCTCACTGGCCCACGGAACATGGCACAATAAGTACACTGAGTGATTTGACACCCAATTACTATGTATATTTCTGCATACAACACAGAATACAATTTGGCAACACACAATACCAACTTGAGTAACAAGTTCTTTCCATTCTTTAATCAGCATGACTTTAGCTTTGTGGCTGTCTTCGTACTCTGTCAGCTGGAACACAGCTCCTGCGCCCCACATGTCCAGCTCTCTCAGAGCATCACGAATGATCACTTCTCCTTGCGCCCTCAAATTCAATTCCTGCAACAAAGCAAGGTCAAACAAATCTAGGGAGGTAAAGGTACAGGTAAGTGTATTTATATAGCGCTCATTTTTGTAGTACATGCAAGGCACTCAAGCATGGATCATGCAGTTTTACCTGCAATTACACCAATTCCTGCCTTTACCTCAGGCAGTGAACTGCTTTTAACTGCACTGAATAGAAATATTTTTACTTACCTCGTAAGCATTCACCAGATGGCGCCTCCCCAGACTGAGGTTGCGGACATCTAATTGTAGCCTACTACTCATTTATCTAACCGAAGGGATGAAAGGGTGAGTAGGCCTGGTTGGCTGACCTACAGCGGATGGTTTACCCACATAAGTGGTTATCTGTCAGCTGTAGGTTGAGCGCAGGGCAGGGAAAGTTCGCTGGTCAAAGACCGACGTTCTACCAACTGTACCACGCAACCAACACTAGTGAAATTTTGCACAATGCAAATGCATTGCACTTAAGAGTACATGAGGATCTTCGACCCCGTCTAACACAGTGTGGCACTGGTCGAGGCCAGCCCTTGTACCAAGCAGGAACTCACTCCATCCAGCCACTCCACCACAATCCAACCATACGACCAACCAACCGAGCTGACCGACGACCAACCAAACTACCACGTAATGTGCAGACAACAATGCTCTTGTAATGCTAGCAACAATATTAATTTGTCTACGTTATATTTTACAGCCTAGTTGCAGGCACACAGCATCAAATTTAAAAAAAAACTACAATGTAATAAAAAACAAACAACGTCAGGCAAATACGATAGAAACAAAGCTGAAAACTACTGACACAGCCTTATCAACTGGCCGAAAATGCATTTAAAACTGCCAAGAATCAACACTCAGCATTCTACTACTGTGACTAAACAACAAACACAGGTTCTCCGCTAACAGCAGTTTACATACATATCTTTGTTACATGCATAAACGAAACACACACTGCTAACTAACTGTTCACATTCTAGCAAAGAAATAAGACAATACGAAGCAGATAAAATAGTCAACTAACGTAAGCATAAAATTGACGTACCTTCAGCGCATCAGCGCTGTTGATAATGGCGTCTGAATGTGCAATGAGGTCTCCAAATGTCAGCTTTTCCAGCGTCATGCTTTTTGGCAGGCCAATCATACAAAACAACTCGACCCAGTTGTCTTGAGACAGAGGTTCACCACGAACCCACTTCAGCACCGGAATGACCAACTGTTCGGCAACATCCAATCAGTTCGTCATTTTACGTTTGCCGTTTAGCAACTTTTCACGTAATAACATCTACACTGTGGGGCATAAAAACGTGGCAGTAAACTTTTTGCAACAACTTTTGCAAATACTGACCTATTTCGACAATTTTTGCATCAAATTAACTAGAAATAAATAACACATCTCAGTGTACCAAAACGTTTCATTTCACCTTGTGCGTGTAAGCACACTACTTTGCAAAATCAGAAAATAGTGCTTTTTTCACGTAAGCACTGAAACGTTTACATTAAAACATTAAAATACCGATGTAAAATTCTCACAAGAAGTTTATAGGCCTAAACTATGTTCAATACGTCCGCCTTCAGCATCAACACAGGCTAACAGACGACGTCGCCACTGATCAATCGCATCATCCACAGCGCGCTGTTCCAGTCCACACCACACGGTGATAAGACGTCAGTAGTCGTCAGTAAACAATGACACTTTCATGACGTCTTTATAAAAATGCTGTTAAAATAAATAAATAAGTAAGTAAATGAATGCATATTGTTACAAATTTATTTCCGATTATGGGAGTGCAAAACGTATCAAAATCAGTTAAGATTTGCCAGAGTTATTGACAAAAGTCTGCTGCCACATTTTTATGCCCCACGGTGTATAGCTGTAAGCAACTCTACACAGAGGAAAAGGAACGATGAAAATCCACTGATACATATTAATAAAGATTACACAGTATCAACAGTTACCTTAAAAATTAGGACTAACAAGTTAATTAGGACATTTATGTGTTCACAACATACAAACTACTAAAAACTTACTCTGTATTGATCGATATCTTTCATGAGTTTAACAGTCATAGAAGTCTTGTTAGCAGCTTTCAACTTCTCCAACCACTCACCGAGAAATTCCTCAAAATGATAATATTTGCTCCTATTACACATCAACAGGCAGTAAATGATTGCATAAGCACAAAGTCTTTCCCACAAAGAGCTAAACAAACCACAATACATATCAGATATTAAAGTACTAACTTTAAATGACTACGAACTTAGTATGATTCAGCACTGTTAGCAGGCATCATAAATGGACTTTGGTTTATAAAAATCATACTTCAGTAATTACCAAAGTTTTCCCTGGAATGAGTTGGTGGACCTAACCTAAGATATGCTGGGCCCCCAAAAAACAGGACGACCAGAAAAAAATGAGAGACAGTACAACAGTAGAAAACAGGAGAAATTAGGTAACAGGTAAAATGTAAAACAAAATTAAAAAGAAAACAAACCTAAAAGAAATCCAATCTTCTTTGCGCAGTTCCTGAAGGCCAGTGTTGAACTCTTCAAACACACCCCACATGCTCTCAAACTTAGCAAGATCATCTCGTAGTTCAGCAGCAGTCGTAAACTCCGGACATTCCATCTCAAAGTAGCCGAGATCTCGTCTACATAATGACGAATAACCATGAATACAATCACAGCTTCAATGGAAATGTATCAGAGTGAGTGAGTGAGTAATTTGTTAACGACACATCAGCAAAACTATACGCTATTACTTGCGATTAAATGGTAAAAACATGCACAGTACAAATTAATATTACAAAGAATAGAAATTATTAATATGCTTCAGAAATAATAATCTACAATATGCACAAAAACAGTGGTACGGATTAGTATAAACAATAAGTTATAAAACTATATTCTGTTATAAAGGTAACATCTTTAAGATAATCAACAATGTTATAAGGATTAACACTGCCAAAGAGATCTTTAAGTGAACTGGCAGGAAGCCATTTAGATTGCATGAAAGACAGAGCTGGACATTCCAGCAAGAAAAGTTTCAAAGTAAGTGAAACATGACAGTTTGAGCATTCTAGCCGAGATTCAGCAGAAAAAAGACGCAAATGTGTAAGCCTGGTATGTCCTTTTCTTAATCTAGTGATGATAACTGAATCGTAAATTTGGTCAGATGACCTTCAACACACCAACAATCACTCATATAACTAACAGTGGAGATTGAAATTGGGTCTGCTAGTTAAATATCCATCGCTTGAGTCACTGAAGCTTGGCAATGATGACACTCATCATTCTATTGCAGTCAGCCTAGTGAGCAAATATCTCAGAACAGCACATGGCAAGCCAGAGCGGAATGCAGGAAAATTATGGATGGAGTTTTCCTGACTGGAAAATGCATAAAATGTATGGATGAATTTTTCCTGACTGGAGGTGGTTGCCCCTCCCATAATGAGGTTTGGGTATTTACTCCTGGGAAATGTTTAAAAAATTACATTGCACATTCGTAAACATAACTTGGGATGTATACTACACAGTGACTTTTGGCTCATCTTGGGCACTGTAAATTCACAGATACGTAAAAATTGTATCAAAACAAAAAACCTACTCGACCTAACGGGGCCTTTGATCGAAAATGACGCCTCCACCAGACCTCCAAATCTATTTTCGGCTTCATGTGACCTTGATCTTTAACCTGCCCTTGCTCCGTGGTCCTCTTGTGTCAACTGGCACAAAAATCAGATCAGTCGTTTTCAAATAACATGATCACAAGTTTGGTAACAGAAGAACGAATGGATGAACAGACGAACTAACAGACAGGTTGAAAACATGATGCCTCTGCCAACCAGTCTAGCCTGGTAGAGGCATAACAATTTTTAGGAGGCAACTGCCGGTAGTCCATCCCGTAACCGCCTTAAAGTTGGCCCTTAGCAAGCAGATCTCACAAACACTTAAGGAAACATACTCGAGAGCTTCTCGTGTTGTCTCAAGTTCAGCAAACTCCTGTTTCTTCTCTTTGATGAGTTGCACAGCCTGTTCGCCAGCGCTCGGGTCGTCATCCAGCAATGCATCACTCGGCTTCAGCTGATGCCAGCGAGCCTCGAACTTCTTCACATCCTGCTCGTAGTTCTTCAGACGAGACTCAACGTTGCTCTTCATCACTCCCAGCTTCAGACACACATCCAGTGTATCAACAGTCACACCCAGGTGAAGAAAATGACGAGATCTTGACTGCACAGAAGATAAGAACTTTTTTTTAAAGTAATATTAAATGAAAAAAAACAAAAACAGTACAAAGGCTTACTGTAAATATTTCAGATGTAAAGTGCTAAGAATGAAGTTTGCATCATCAAAACACACAGGCTTAGATTAGCCAAACCACCCATTACCATACAGCACAGTTTATACTGCAATTCTCGTATTACAAAATAGACATTTTCTACAAAAATTACATATCTTATTCAATGCAAGCAGTAGCGCCTGCATAAAATCAAAACTGGTAGTTTAAAGTGTCTAAAACATATTTACTTCTTATATTTCCAGCTGCAAAGTGCCAAATACCCAAAGGCTGCAACATGAAGCTGCAAACAGCCATCCAAGGATGTGCTGGGTCTCTCAGAGGCACGGGGTCCTAGCACAGTCAGTGCCTGTAAAGACATAGACTCCTTGCCACTATGAAAATGTCAACGCATACAATTCACTGAAAACAGCATCTGTAAGATATACAGGTGACAAATCAGAGCACCTGTTCTTTAACCATCAATTGATGACTCTGCATCATCAGTTCAAACTTGTCCCATCGAGCCTGCAAGTTGCTCATCTGCTCAACTCCGCCACCAGCCACTGACCGCATCAGCTTGTTCTTGGCATCAGCAGCATCAAACAGTGGCAGTATCTGCCAACAGCAACAAAACTAGAGGTAAAATCTGCCTTAAGGCGTCCATACAACTGCAATAAATCACAAATAAAATTGTTTCAGCGTCACTTTTAGCATTATTTATGTGGACTGCTAAAATAAAACAAACATAAAACTATTTTATATTTGTTTTTGTTGCAGCTCTGTGCCTTAACAGTGCAAACGCTGCCATCACTCGTTACCACCTGATGACAGCTGAAGTAATGCCTTTACGAACGCAGCTTCTCTATGACTGTGCAAACTATCCCGCAGCGTATTTACGATCGCATCACTCTAAGCAGTACACATGTATAACAAGAGCACTCACACAGCACAAACTCTATCAAGGCCGAAATGTCAACCAAAAGTGATCCGGGATTCTAATGCGGATTTCCATATTATTATTATTATTATTATAATTATTAAGAATGAATGTTATAGCAACATTATAGTTGATAGACTTCAAGGTTGCGGCCACAGCAAAAAGCTGCCGGAAAGTGAGTCACGCAGCAATAGTCATTTGACACAGGCGTGGTGTCAGTTGTAAGAACGCTCGAACAGTTCAGTTTTCAGGGTTCAGTTTTCAAGATTAGTCCTGATCCGGATCCTGATGTCTACGGGCATTTGGTATAGTAGAGTTTAACGTCCCACTCGACACATTATAGGCCATTTCGGAGACGATTTTATGGGTCACATGACCCAACCAACAGTGTCACAGCACTGAAGGATGATGGTTAGTCAATCACGTCAAGGGCCAGTCCCACCAGGCTCAGATCACTAAAAGGTGAAGAGAAGGATGTAAGCAAAAAATTTTTTGTACCTTTTGTACTATGTCTACGGGATCGCTGCCATAATGTTGTGGGTTCACTGTCTTCTCAGTGTAAGTCATTTTTCTAAGTTTCGTAAAAATCGGCCAGTGACTGTCGCCGTTCCGATGGCTTGGAATGCGCTGCCTGACGACCTCCGAGACCCGTCCCTCAGTGCCGACAATTTCAGGAAGACGCTAAAGACGCATCTGTTTCGGAATGCACTTGAACATTTAGCGCATTAGAGGCGTTGCGTAATGCGCTATATAAATTTAAGACTTACTTACTTACTTACTGTTTGAGAAATGGTAAGCAATCTCCTAAAATGCAATATTCTGCATAGGTGAAAAAAGTGGAAAAGTGATCCAGAATCCACATGCGAATCCAGATCAACACCGAACGTTAATCACTTCCAGAGGGTCACTCTTGCCCATGCCTACCACGTTTGGTCAACGTCCGTTTTCGCATTTGTGAGTTGTCCTGCTCACAGACAGACAGACAGACACACTGACAGACAGACAGAATGAACAAACGATCACATTACTCCGCCAGCCTTGGTGAAGTAATGATGCAATACAGATAGTATCAGCTGACTACAGGCACCATCTAAACAAGAAGTACGAAACCAGTTTCTGAGTTACCTCTTTCTTTCTCTTTGTAAACTCCATATGCTTGCCGTTTGCCTCGCCAATTTCTTCGACAGTCTGTGGTCTCTGAGAAAGTGTTTCGAGAGCTGCAGTAAGAAACGACTCAATCTCGCTAATGTCTGAGTGGATGGAGCGACGCAGACTGCCGAGCAATGCATCAAATAGTCGCTGGATGTGATCGTCAATGACTGTCTTGATTGGTATCGCACTCACTCGTATGCAGTCGACTTTAATCTCACTAAAACACACACACAAACAATCTTTGTCTTGGACACGGAAACTGGATGATCACAAATGTGGCATTCTCACACTTTTGCTATCATCTGTAGCATCAATTTACTTGAAATAATTTTTTTTGGTAATTTCCATCACCACCCTACTGACAAATGCCTGTCACCACATCTAACAGACATGATATTCACATTAATTAATTAATTAACTTCATACAGACTGCAATGCACACAGGAAAATAAAAATAGCATACATGCACACACAGAGAAAAAATAAAGAACGACAAAAAACGTATTACTGTAGCCTACAACAACAAATGAACTAAATAGTAAACCAACTGAAAGACAATAACTGTCGTAGTATCAAGACTAACTCTGACATCATTTAATGGCAGCACTGAATTCAATAAAAAACTAAAGAATTCACTGACAGTATACTTCAGTCAATAGCAAGCAAGTCATGCATTATGGAAACAAAACCAAGAACAATAAGTAGAGGAATGCTGATAGGCCTGACATGAATGAACTGCTAAAAATTCATTTAGATTGCAGCAAAAAATTGCAGGTATTGACTGCCAGTAATTAACAATAAAATGAGTTCTCATCCATGATCTCAAATGTGCGGCGGAGAAAAACATTCAAGTGCATCTGCATAACGAAAACTAATCAGTTAGTTGGTCATGAAAGCGTACTTTGGCAGCTTCTCCGCATCTCTTCCACGTGCTTTGACGGCCTTGAAGTTGCGTTCCCAGTCTGGTAGTGTCTTGAGGTGCTGGAATACAAA
>Ga0209339_1001366_pt1 | contig 10378 bp, 8 predicted proteins | sample OlaalgELextract3_FD_187376 | JGI IMG/M metagenome (GOLD analysis project Ga0209339, IMG submission 187376) | Olavius algarvensis symbiont microbial communities from Tuscany, Italy - Type A ELBA extract 3 (SPAdes) (version 2) | ecosystem: Host-associated > Annelida > Digestive system >...
GATGTGTTAGATTTCCCCTGTGCTGCAGTAACAAGCAAAAAACACGCTGATCAGACAAAAATTGACAGATGTAATAGTAGTAATAGTAGCATCTTACATGCTTTAGATCTGATGACATTTTTATTATTATTATTTTTTTATTATTATTATTATTATTATTAATATTAAACAAGAACATAATGGGTGGCGTATCATTAAGAACTAACTAGTAGGACACTTTACAAAGTTAATAAGTTTGCAAGATGGTTGTGAGGTTAGTAATTAAAAACCGGGCCTACTGTGTATCAGTTAGCACAAGTGTGAGCCGCAATAGCGATGGAAAAGTTCACATTTCAGCAGCCGCCTGAAAACGGGGAACATAGGTGCATTCTGCGTTGATGATGACAAACTGTATTTGTATTGATTGTGATTATCAGTGTGTGTACAGGGTGGCTCAAAATAAAATGTCCTACTGGACAAAGTGCAATTTCCCGACAAAAAACGTTTCCACCAAAATCTCTGGATTTACAGAGGAAAGATTTTTTGCCTCTGTAGCCTATGCTGCACTGGAGGCATAATGTTTGCCTTGTACGTCGCAGCTTCTGTCCTGACTTCTGTCCTTCCCAAATATATTTCTTTTGCTTTGCAAGGAAATGAAACGGATATCAATGAAATTCATGGGAGGTAATGACAACCACGAACAGTAAAGGAGCGGAGGAGCGGGATACGACAAAATATTCAAATCAACATCGCTGTGATGCCAAACAGGTGCTGATGCTGCCAGAATGATTCTTTGAACAGGCGACAGCAGATGAGATCGTGGACACAATTTCACATTAATTTTAAAGATTTCACTTACGTATTTCATATAAATATATTAAGAAGTTTATAGCAATTTTTTTATTTGTACAATATTCTTCTAACAGCCAACATAGACTAGCTGTAAACAAGCTGATGTAACATGGTCAGCTATCGTCAGGAAACCAGGAAGTTGTTGACCAAAAAGTATCCGTATGGCAGAAAACATCAGAAATACAGAACAGAATATTGTAAAAAAGGTGTAATTTTTGAAGCAGTGAAAATATTTCGGTGAAATTTTTGACGACTGTTGAAAGATCTTTCCCCTGTAAGTTTTTGGTCAACCACATTTTGTAAATCCTGATATTTTGGTAGATAAAAAACTGGGTTGTACAGAACTGCATTTTGCCCGGTTGGACATTTTATTTTCAGCCACGGTGTAGATGGTAACCAGGAATGTTTATATTGTAGACGGTATTTGTAATGCCATCATCAAGTGCCCGCTGTTCACAACTGCCACGTGCTGTGGATAAAGTTCCATTCTACGTTGCTCTACGTAAGCTGCGTGACTACCGGCGTGGTGAACTACCACATCTTGACGAGTCTGAAGTGACGTTTCCTGATTTAGAACTGAAAGTTGAACCCCGCAAAGACCGGCTGGATCGGCAGCTAAAGCAGCAGCAGGAGGCAGCGACCGCAGCGGCTGCCGCTGCTCATACAAAACTCGACAAGAAGCGCCGGCTTGATGACGATGTGGACTTTGAGACGATGTTTCCTGGTGTATGTTCAAGTTATCCATCTTACCCAGCATCCCGGTCGCATAATGGACTTGTGCCATCAGCTGGCAGCAGTACAAGCTGGAATCTGTCGGCGTGGCCACCAACTATGCCGGGTATGCCGCCAGGTATGCCACCACTTAGCTTCCAGCATCCTTCGGCTGCTGCTGGACCGTCACTAGTACAGCGATTGACACAAGTGCCTACAATGGACTCTATGTTCGGTGCAATGCCGTTACTGCTAAAACCTGAAGACAGTGCCAGTGGAATAAGCCAATATGGTCAGTTTGACGCTTGTAGCAGCCGCGCCAGCAATTACTGGCCTGGGCCATCGCACCATTATGGAGGTGGTGCATTGACAAACTATCCATATGGCTTCCAGTCGTTGTATGGTACTTCTGGTGCCAATGTTCATGTACCGTCTGTCGATGGACAGTATCCGGGATCACGGACATTGCCGTGTAGCTCGTCGTTTCTCTATCATGACAGTCCAGTTGTAACATCGTCCAGCATCCATACATTATCGTCAACATACCCGGCGAGCTCGCATGCAGCTGCTGCAGCTGCAGCATACTACGGCTCACCGTTCTTCCTACCGTCACATGGGATGTCTTCAGGTCACATTGCAGGGTCAACGTGGCCTGGTTCATACCAGTACGCACAGTCACGTGCTGCCGCCAATGCGTCTTACTCCGATCCATTTAACCGTGATATACCAGACTGATTACCAACTGCTGGCTTTGATCTTCGACCGTGACAAAATTAAATAAGTTTTTCTGTCATCAACAACAGTCTTGTTATGAAATGGTTCAGATATGTGACTTGCAGTCGATAGATCGAATGTTCAGTTACCAGCCGTTGATGTTGCTTGGGCTGGTTGTTACAACACATTTGACTAGCACCTCTGCAATTACGTGGCATTCTACATTGCATCTCAAAAACGAGCTAACTTTGGCAAGCTGTAGTTTTGTCACGCAGGGACTGATTTTGATAATTTTGGATAAACAGCATCAACACGCTTTCAAAAATTATATGCATATTCAACTTTCCTTGTCCCTACACTTTTACTTACTTTATTTGCTTTTAAATAGCAGCGACAGAAATGACGCGACACCAGCCACTTGAAGCAGTGCCTCAGTGACACAGTGGGAAGCATGTCACAAAATGTCCTCAATGGTCAACGGAAAAAGCGGTTAAGTGCATGCGTGAAGATGAAAGGACATTACTTTGAACATCTGCTAAAATCAAACCAGCTCCTGTCAAAGGCAGAGTTTACCCAAAATTATTAAAATCAGTCCATGCTTGTCGAAACTACAGCTTGCCAAAGTTGACACGTTCTTTTGAGACATGGTTTAGAAATAGGTGCAGTTTTATTAAAGTTAAGCTAAGGTCACGGTCATGTTTCATGAGTAATACGAACCGAGTAATACGACTTTATGACTGACTAGTCATAAAGTCGTATTACTCGGTTCTTTGTTTTACTGAATCTCACCAGCTTTCGTTATTGAATTTAATAACGCAGACTGTGGCAGCGGCAGTTTTTCTTGTGGCCTGCATTAAACGTCGTGTGACAAGCCCTTCGCATAATGGTACCTGCTGTTTGGCCAGCACTTTGGCATATTATTTGTTTATAGTTTTGTTGCTACACTCAGTTAGGTCAACATCTTTATAACTATTATGTAAATGATCAGTGTCGGGTTATAGTTTGGTTCCGAGAAAGTATTTGCATGAGGTCACTGAATTTTATTCCTGGGTAAAAACAGGTTAATTACAGTGCCAACTTATGTTACTTTCTGCAGTAATTTAATTGAAAGAATATTTTTTTTTATTCAAATTTTTTAACAGTAAGCACTTCAGGCCGTTCACTGTTGTTGCTGTATTGCCCTGTTTAGGATTGTTGTAGAAATAACTTTTCATGCTTAAAAGTCCTGGGCTTCTTCAGTTTATACTAATGTTGTATTTCCGTTTCGTACCTTCATTTATGATACCACCAGTATCTGTATATAATGTGTAGGAGAACTTGAGGTAATAAAACTATAGTGTGGGCCATATGTGTATGATACTTGTATAAAGTTTGTATTGAGCTTGCTAATTTTACGTTGATTGTTGTAGATATTTTTTATTAATATAGGTAAGCATAATATATTACGAGTTGTGTATAAGAGTACAGTGTGTGAGCGTACTTGTCATTACATGGCGTTCTGTTCTGGACTCTTGCAGTTTTTGTCTCCGCTCACATGTCTCTGCGCCTGTGATTTTTCGTTGGTATTTTTAGCAGCAGTTTTTTTATATACTTTTCTGCTGATTTTGGCAATTTTCCAGGTAGCATAAATATGTCGATGCGGGTACCTCGGGTGACTTGCACAGTGTCGTTTTTTAACAGGATAGTTTAGTGTTTTTTATTGGTGATAAACATGCTAGTTTTTAGTGCGTGTGCGTGTGTGTGTCACGAAATATTTTTAAGAGGTAAATGGCTCGGAGTTAATTTGAAGTGTCTGCAATAATGTACACAAGTTATGCAGTCACACTGCCTGCTGCTGTTGAATTGTGCCATCGACATTTGTAATGAACTTGCTGATGCATTGTGTATGTGTCTCTGTTATGTTGCATATATTGTATTGTTCGATGTCAAGTTATTTATAAATATGCTTATTGGTTGAGTTAAAGAATAGTTGTCGTGTGAACCTGTCTTGTTGTACATATGCATCACTGTTATACGTTGTTTCGTTGCTGTAATTAGCAGCGTTTGTTTTATTTCCATCATCAGATCGTTTGCCGTATGCTACGTACGGTGCAGTTTGTTGTTGTACCACGAACTAAACTGTACGGATACAATTGGTCGTTATTGGAGGTGGGTCGATATCACAATGGCCGATATCGATACGATAAGATACATCGATATCTCTGACCCAAAATATCGGCGATATCAATATCCTTTACTGCAGCATTCTTTGGCCTACTCATATATTTCATTATCGCCAGCAAAGTAGTCAATGGCGTCAATGTTATTCCTTAACTTCCGTTTCAGACCAGTAACGAGGTGTGACGACGTACTGTATTGCTAAATAAGATGCTCAGTTTTACTCGTATAATTGTCTCTCTTTAACTTAACATTTAAAAAGTACGATAAAATATCGAAAAATTACCGATATTTGACTTGTCATCGATACAATATCGATATATCGAAAAAGCCGATATCTAAAGTGCCGATACGATACCGATATATCGACCCACCTCTAGTCGCTGTCATGTCATGTCGCCTACACCAAAATCTGTTGTTGAACTGATCATGTTTACCATTATAACAGTAACTGCTTGGTTTGTCTCTGACTGGCTAAGTTTCTGCTAGGCTTACTAGGCCGCAACACTCGAGCATACAACCCACAGACCCGACTGATACTGAATTGCTCGATTTTCTGCCGACCATCTTTTCAGCATCTTCAGAAGAAAATTTGTTCCAACACATGGCAATTTCCAGGTGAGCCTGTGTGTTCCGTTAGGACCAGCCAAACTTTTCATATCGTCCAGACACCAGTCTGCCAAGTCTTCGTAGAATGTCCCCTCTGTCTAGTTACAGCGGTCATGATATCGTGTAGTGCTTGATCCAGTTGACCACCACCACCGCATACTAGTTGTTCTTCTCGTATGCATGTCATTAACCATAATTGGTCAGCCACGAAACAGCGTCCTCATCCGCAGAGTGTAGCCGAGATAAGCCGCCATTCAGTTTTGTCAGGGGACAGGATACGACAATGTGCGTACTAGTGAAGTTCTAAAACATGGCCAAAAAGAAAATGTTTACTTGTACTTATACATGTACTTTAGTCTTGCCATTGCACATTACTGTGTGCGCTCTGGAATGTGCTATCGGTCTGATTGTAAGGGTGCACTACAAGTCACTGTTGTTGCTGTTATTAAATATGGCCACTGTTGTGACTTATTGATTAGAACATTAATGTAACAGTTCGTGGTATGATAAAACAAATAGTCTGCGGCCACAATGTGTTTGTACCTCGTGGTCTTGTGCAACATTTCTGCTTTGTGGCAGACATGTTTCAACACTGCTGCAGACATCACTCGGCATTTGTATGTTGATTTTTTAACAGGGTAGTGAAGCTGAGTAGTTCATTATTTTCATCGTTATGTTGGGTTTGGGTGACTTGCCGGACAGACATACGAACCATTTCATCTATTAACCCTTTAGCAGTCAAAAGGCAATTATAGTGCCACATATTGCCATATCTTGAACAATGAGTTGGTACACTGGCCGTTGATGTGTGAGCTGTTACATTTGGTAAGCGAGGAGGGGCACAGCCCTCCCAGGCCCCTCCGTGCTGTACCAAATGTGTAACAGCCCATCCATCAACAGCCAGTGTACCATTGTTCTGTGGTTTTAATGTGCCCCATAAACGGTTAACCCATTACCCAGTTAATGCTGGTGCAGAACTAATCGTATAGAATATTTATAATTTTTTATCTTTAGTTTATCCCAAGGTCAACAGTATGTACAGTGTTGTATGACCTAAAGAGAACAAAGTGTTTGTTACTGTATTCGTTTTACCCATGTGTGTCATGACTGTTAAGCAGTCCGCCATTAAGGTCTCCTTAGTGTTAACAGCATCAGACTGACATCAAATTGACTGGCAGAGATAGGTCATGTTGTTGCAGCACTGATTGCGTTGTAAAACCTTGGATATACGCCACCATCAGTACAAGCGGCAGAAACCCCCCAGCTTCTGTCTGAGACCTGCCATCTATCATTGTGTTACTCAGTTAATAGCTTGAATTCCTTCAGGTAAATCCTAAAACAGCTACTCATTCCCAAAGCTACTTTGCTGGCACGTGTGGATCTGTAAACCTTGAATTTCTCGGACATCTTTTTCATTTGATGACCTTGTAATATTGTAGCCATTTTGTCATTTAGCCGTTTTTGCAATAACGTCCAACGTACATCTAAGACTGGCTTCTAGCCGAGGTTTTAAGTTATGTGATTTAGGGCCGGTTGCACCAAACTAGGTTACAGTTTCACTCACTTTAATGAAAGGTTAACTAAAATTGCATCGCATCTTTACCATTTAACCAGTGGTTAAACCTTGTTCAACTTTAACCAGCCGTGAGTCTGTGATGAAGAAAGCTACACGTTATTGTTTACTGGTTTTTTGGAGCAATTCTGGTGGTCTTCTCGTATGCATGTCATGAACCATAACTGGTCAGCCAGGAAACAGCGTCTTCATCCGCAGAGTGTAGCCGAGATAAGCCGCCATTCTGGTGGTGGTAAACAGAATTAATACTGTGGAAAATTAATACATTTGAACGATATTACATACATAAGTGGAAACTTTTTTACGTAGCATGTTTGTGGAAAGCCAACATCAGCATACATTTGCAGCCCATCCCTACCGGTGTCATCTGCCATTTCAGCCTCTGGCACAGTGAGAAACTTGTGGTCACGTGGCATACACCAGCCAGTAGCAAATACTACTACAACAAGTTAACTAATTGAAGACTAAATTTTTTCTTGCAATGCAAAACAATTTAACCTTTTGTTAATCAGTAATAATAGGTTAGTTAACCATAGAATTAACCACGTTTGGTGCAACTGGCCCTTAGTTACCTATTTAATACTTTAAATAAATAATGGCATGCTGAAATTTATGCAGGGCTTGATATACTGTGTGTAGTTTGTAGCATTTATGATGGTTGTGTTAACGAGTTAATTTTGTACGAAGACCTCACTCAGTGTAGAGAGTAAACTAGTGTAAGTAGCTGTAATAGGAATCTCAATGGCTTTCTGCTGTGCTGTCCAGTTTATCTATTGTACAGTTTACTTCTGGTCGAATTGTCAGCATATCTGTTAGACTGATGTGAAAACAATAAGTGTAGTCCAACAGTTGTGTCTTGACATTCCATCTTGCCACTATGACTTTAAGTCATCTGATAACATCATAATTCACAGTGCGTATAAGCTAACTAAAAACACGATTTTAAAAACTTCACTTTGTGAGCCACCTTGTAGTCCTGTGTAATTTACAAATACATACTGTTTGTTAGTCGAGCAACCTCTAGTGTAGCTAAGAGCAATCAACTTATCCCTCGCAATATCTCCAAAACCACTGAGCTAATCTTCAAATGGGCAAATAGGCTGTAACAGAAGAGAGAAGCTTTTGGTTTCTGAACTCTGTTGGGGGTGAGAGGTCCAAAAACGTCACTAAACCCACCTTCACAGTTCATGGTGGTAAAAAGGATTCACTTACCGAAAAAAGACAGCTGTCTGATTTTTGTAGGATAATTTATCTGCCAAATGCTGAAAGCTGTGTGAAAATCTGCTAATGGATGGCCGAGGTCCTTTCATGGTAATATAAGCACAGAGGCACTGGACTCACAACACTGCCCTGTACACACACAACATTGCCATTGGGCAATGTTGTGGATTGTACATTTTTAATTAATACAGAATAAACTACTTATCAGAGAGGTGTGTTATTGACAGTTTGTATTCACTTAAGCACATCATCAACAACAAGAAGCTCAGCTGTCGCAGACAGACTGCACAAAGCTTTGTGTCAATAAATATTTCATTCAAGGTCACTGAAGGTCATTCAAACTGACTGAATTGAATAGGGCATGCGTAAGTTCCTGTTAGTATTCTATTGAAATTGTCTGTATCTCCTACCGTTTCTTAGATATTCAGCATCAAATACTGGCATGAAATTGAAATCAGGGTTAGGGATTGTTCAAGGTCATTGAAAATGGTACCATTCAAAGGCTTGGGTAAGGTTTCCTATTTGCATTCCATAGTAACTATGGTCGTATCTTGTATCGTTTCTGAGACATTGGTGGAAAATCACGATTTTTTCATACATCCCTTGCATTTGGCGCCCCAGTTAGGGGGTCCCTGATAGAATATTGCCGCAATGTCTTGTACTTCAAAAACTAGACTCGTGTGGCTACTTGGTGGTGAAAAAAGTTTGATGATATGTTGACACGTTTTGACAATACCAGCATGTGACGTACGGAAATCTTGCGACAGCATAGTCCGCGCTATAAACATCATCGTGCAGTAATAAGCAACATTTATATGGCATCAATATGTATCTGCAAATACAGAGGCTACAACAATTCATGTAATACCCGTATTCAGAAATAATAATTGGGTTCTTTTGCTCCACTCCATATGGCATACGAGCAAAAAATCTATGCTCACATGTACACACAGTGGACATTTACTAGGCAAAACTGCCTTTTACTTAGCTAGCGTCATGATCATCACATACACAGCCTTTAATGAAACTTGTACACGTTTTGTGCATGGTCAGTGTTAAACATGCGAACAGTTTAAAATAACAAACTATCGTGCATGTGTTTCACTCGTTTAGTACTGACATTAATATGTCCAACGGTGCCTATATAAATTTACATAATAGCATTTAGGCAAGTGTTGAAGAGATTCATTCAGTTGGTAAGATCAATAATGTAGAAACTTCTTACTTTACACAACTGAAAATGTGTTACCTAATGACAACGTTTCGATGTCTGTCGGACATCTTGACCACGTCTTGATTGTTTACAGCTTGATGGAGCATGTGACCTGTCCCCAGGATGTATTGCACACCGAAAATCCATAAGACAGGGAACCAGTTAAGGCCAAACGTGGATTACACAGGCTCTATCGGGTACAGGACATCTCGGGCTCTGGCTGACATAGTGGCTCCCCTTGTCAGCAAAAGTGATCATCACTTGAACAATTCCAAATACCTCGCCCAGGAAATGATCTCGGTCATGGTGGAGGAGGATGAGATGTTCATCTCCCATGATGTGGTGTCACTTTTCACTAACACGCCTATATATCTGGCTCTACAAGTTATCTGGGAACGGTTGGAAGGGGATACGGAGCTTCATACAAGAACGTGCCTCACCGTAGAAGACATTATGGACTTACTAAAGTTCATAGTGACAATCACGTACTTCTCTTTCAGGGGCGTCATATACCAACAGATGTTTGGTGCCGCTATGGGGAGCCCAGTTTCCCCGCTTCTAGCCAATTTGTTTATCGAATGGCTGGAGAAGGAGGCTATTGCCATGGCACCGGTTGAATGCAAACCAAAATTTTGGAAGCGGTATGTGGACAATGTTTTGGAACTGATAAAGAAGGGTCAGGTGAGGAATCTTACGGACCACATCAACACCATTGATCCCACTAGCAACATCAAGTTCACCTACGAAGAAGAGGAAGACAAGCAGATCCCATTCTTGGACACTCTCCTAGTCCGACGGGAAGATGGGTCAGTGAAACTTCTGGTATATAGAAAGAAGTCACACACTGACCAATATCTCAACTTTGGTTCTCATCATCCTCTGAACCATAAACTAGCTGTAATCAGAACGCTACTGGACAGATGCTACAGCATTGTGACAGAAGAGGATGACCGAAAGAAGAAGAACACGTTGCTAAAGCAATCAGGAAGTGTGGCTACCCTCCCTGGACCATCAGTAGGGTCACACAGGACATCGTGGAGAAATCTCTGAAGGACGAAGCAAAGAAAGTAAAGAACACAAGAGGCAATCACAAAGGTATGGTTGTCGTGCCATATGTGAAAGGACTGACTGAGGCATTTGGAAGAATTCTGAAATCTCACGGCATAGCCACAGCTAACCGTCCTCACCGAACGCTACGGAACTTTGTGGTTCATCCGAAGGACAAGGTCAGGGATAAACAGAAAACCGAATTGATCTATTGTGTCCCTTGCAAGAACTGCTCCAGCTCTTATGTTGGAGAGACAGGCAGGAAGTTCGGTCTGAGGATCGAGGAACACAAGAAAGAAGTG
>Ga0209339_1001367_pt1 | contig 10377 bp, 4 predicted proteins | sample OlaalgELextract3_FD_187376 | JGI IMG/M metagenome (GOLD analysis project Ga0209339, IMG submission 187376) | Olavius algarvensis symbiont microbial communities from Tuscany, Italy - Type A ELBA extract 3 (SPAdes) (version 2) | ecosystem: Host-associated > Annelida > Digestive system >...
GACTTCATTACTCCACGGATCCATCTCCGATTTACTGACAGAGCTTTCGCCGTTTCAGCGCCATCTGCTTGGAACTCATTGCCAATTGACATTCGTGATTGTAGACAGAATTCCTGTATCAATATCGCGCGTTAGCATTGTACTGACGCGCGACAGCTAGAAACCTGCAAATTGTTTTTCAACAAGTCTCCTGTCGTCGTCAGTGGGCGAACTTCCCTTTCCGATCAGACTCCTTGGCCTGGTGGCGGCCTCTGGCGAGTGCACATATACGACGTATGTTACGTGCAGTAAAAAGCTGACGTGTAGCGAGCTTAGTCCACCACACGGAACAGACAGAAAAATAAAAGAAAAAACGAACTAAAAATAAATCGAGAAGCATGATAATTGATAAGTCCGGTCCGCTCCGGTCCCGTGAAGGCAGTCTAAAGCAGTTTATTTCGTGACGGTACTTTCGTCTGGAGATAACGACCGATAACCCACTCCACTGAAGCCTGACCAAATATGAACAGTTTATCGCGCTAAACGCAACAACCCTAGCATAATGGTCATCAAATAAGTATAGTCTGTAATGGTATACACTCGTGTAGGTTTATACTACTCCAGACATGGTATAACTCATACATATCACGTAATGTGAAGGGAAGTGGAAAAGTGATCCTGGATCCACATCTAGAATCAACACCAAAACTCAATCACCCCTTGCCCATGCCTACCATGTTTCGTCCACACCCGTCAACGCGTTATCTTGCGTACAGACAGACAGACACAGACAGTCAGACAGACAGACACGCAGGGTGATCACAATCACAATCGCCTACAGGCGTGCACGTAACAATTAAATTATTTTACTGCAACAAACAGCAACACAAAGTTCATATGATTTGATTAATGTACAAGTGAAAAACCAACAACCTAGAGGTTGTAGGCCAAGTGCACGCAAGAGTCACTCAAACAGGTCATATAAAAATTATCAGCATTTCTCTCGGCTTAGGCTACAAGCATAAACCACGTTTAACCAGATCACATCAACCAACAACTGTCTCTTGGATCAAGGTCTCACGTCACACTGGTTGTCAGTCACGACTTTTCTGTTTTCAATTTCACTAAATCATGACATCAGCTTTCGTGACACTGGAGTTGATGAGCCGTCTCATCGCCAAGATACCTCGCTGTGACGGTAAGACAGGTTGCTATTTGCAATACTTGTTGATTCACGACAGTCGACAAAAATTCTGCAGATATTATAGAACTAGCTGATGGTGACAGTGAAACAACGAAATTAATCTCTCGCTACGAGACATGTTCCAAACAGTCAGCGCGACGTTACAGCAACACGGTCCAATGGTGTATAACATAACACACTCAATGATGATCTTCATCTGCAGTCAATACCATACCACTGACACTGCAGGTATCACCGTTGTCAGATGCAAATCTAATGAGAACGTTAGCAATCTACACAATTCAGCTGGACAGTAAGCACCTAGACACCTGGACAGTAGTAGAAGCACCTAGACACCTAGACAGTAGAAGCACCTAGACAGTAGAACCACCGAGACAATAGAAGCACTATAATTCAGTGTTCCAAATAGACAGGGCTCAGGACCCATTACTTTTTTGCTGAGCCGCAAAATTCTAAGAGAATCGTGGATATCAAGACCCTACTTACTACCAACTTGTCTCAGGACGATGAAACTGACGCTATTATTGACATATTTTATTAAATATCACCTGACAGACACAAGACACTTTTGTGGAAAGTCAAGCCACTCCGGTGAACCATTGTTACATACGCTGTTGCTGGCTAAAAACTGTCTCAAGAACGGCAAGTAACGACTAACAACTGCGTCAAGCAAGTAGGCATATCTAGACACAGCAGGCAGCAAACTGCTTGTTAGGCTCAACAGCATTAATTCACCGTACATTATTCACTCTATAGTCTACAACTGCATATATACTAGCAGGCAGGCTCGCACTACAGGCAGCTGCGGCCCCACTGTTTTGAAAGTGGGGGGGACAATTTTGCAAGTGGAGCGAGAAAATTTTTTTTTTGACCCCCCACTTTTTGGCCAGTGGGGGGGGACAAAATATTGCTTAGATAGCTAAGTCAGCCTAATTCCTTTGTTTGATTTGTAGCTGACTGACACTGATATTTTCTGTTGTTATCTTTGTGTTTTCAACATTAACTTTCTGGTTATCCAAAATATAACTGTATCATTTAGTGAATTATTCCCAAATTATGTCTCCCCGTCCCCCTTTGCCTCGAAAAGTGGGGGGGTCATGACCCCCCAGCTCCTATGGGAGCGCCGCCCCTGACTACAGGGTGGCACTGAAAAATCATGTTGTTAATTCACATTTGCAAACGAAAGCACATGTGGAAAATTCATGAGGATCACTTATACTTGTGATGAATATATTGGCCGGAAAGTTATCAACATTACATAAAAAAGAAGAAGGTACACGTACATGTAATAATAACTGGTTTGCAGTACTTGAACATTCACCAGATGGCACCACCAACAGACAGACACAAGAGGGACAATAGGGGTGATTGCAGTAACCTTGTCGCCTACAGGCTTGTCAACATTTGTGCTGAGTTTTTCTGTAATGCGACAATGTTGATATCAAAGAGCAGAGTGGATCAGCAGGAATCACAGGACAGTTTTGTACAGATGTTCATTTGTGGTTTACTACTGCAGCATAGTCGACTCATCAGTGCCTTGTATACAGTATAATTTACATAACTGGTACGCATAATCAAAGTACAAAATCAAATAGTCCAGTTTTTGGTACCACCTCGTAGTCTACACAGCACAAGTGAGCAACCTACATACATATATATAAACTACTGGAATCAGCTGCATTTGTCACTGTTCAGTGCTCAACAAATTAGATACAAAGTCTACACGGTGACTCAACAAAACCAGATCTTGTGTTACTATAACTCAAACAATATCATTATATACCAACAATTCTTTCTAGATAGAACTGCCACTTTATCTTCACATAAACACACTTGCTGCCTGGCACTTATCTCTCATTCTTCAGCCAATAACATGCAGTGCACATTGCATATACCAAACGTTCTAGATTTTTTTGAGATACCGTATACATCACGATTGGCAGCTGAAATGTTGTAAAGTGGGCACAACAGCCCTTCTTTCTTTTCCCACGTTGCTCCCCTTTCCCTTCCCCCTATCAAATTTCCTTTCTGTCTCCTGTCGCAACACCCCTCCCTCCCACTATCCCACCATTTTCCCTCACCTGTAGCTGGTTGTCTCATCCCCAAATATTTTGTTTTATTTTGCAGAAGACTGAAGTGCTAGTGCGAACAACATGGCGTGATACAGCAGTAATGGCGCGCAATGCCTAACAGACTCTACCCTGCCCAAGAGACAAGATGGGCAACGTAAACCAAACATTCATTATCAGTACATACATGCACTCGTAGAGAGACACTACGAGTGATTATCTACAGTTGATTTACATTTCATAAGGCATCCACTAACATGAGCAGCACACAGACTGGAACCTGTGAGACCTAACAGTCGACTGAAATGGGTTTTTCAGCAAACTGGAAATTTTCGGCAGAAATAATTAATTGCACAAAATATTACATATATGATAAAAAAACTTGAAATTCAACAAAGGTGCAATATCTGAAAACACCACATATGAACTCAGTGTTTCAGAATAATAATAATAATCAGTATTATGATTATTATCATTATATTTTTAGCACCATATGACCGTAACTTTACAGGCAAAACATCCCATTTACCTCCGACAACGGAGGAGGTATGTTTTTGCCGCACACCCGCGTTCGTTCGTTTGTCTGTCTTTGTGCAAGATTACTCAAAAATGTGTGCATGGATTTGGATGAAATGTTGCGTGTCGACAGATGTTGGGACATGGACGAACTGATTAACTTTTGAGCCCGATTCAGATTATAGTTCGGATACCGGAACTGGATTGCTTTCTCCCATAGCATATTCACTGCAATGCAGAATTTTATTACGGCGGAAAAATCCATATTGGGCACACATTGCAGCAACTATGCTTGGTTTTGAGTCGTATGCACTGCAACGTGGAATTTTATTACAACCCGGAAAATCCAACGTACTGGTATTGGGCGCCCGTCGAAGCAGTGACGCGTGGTTTTGAGGCGTTGAAACACTGTTGTCAGAGGTAAATGCGCTCTACCGAGTGCACTTCTAGTCTGACATGTTTCAGGAAAAAAACAAATTCATATAACCAGAAAATCAAATTTAGCGAGTACCACAGTAAACTAGTGTCAATCAAAGTCAGTGATTAGAGAACAGCAAACACTTTTCCCTCGTCATCAACTTTAACGTTGCTGCCACTGTTGACAGCCAAGTTGTCACCGTTCTCCAGCATCGGCCTGCGATCCCCGGTGGTCGACGACTTGGAGGAGATGGCGTCGTTGACGTTCATAATAAGGCTCCCATCACTGCTCACTGCCGTCTTTATCTCGGCAAATCCACCTTCGGTCGTCGCGTGTTCGGCTACGACATGCACACGGACATTGCGCAGGTCGGTTGTGATGTACGTGCAGTGGGCGCACTGATAGACACGGTCCGCTGCACAGCCGCTGTCGTCATTCTGACAAGATTTAGACTGCAAAGTTCCAGATGTACCGACCAGCGATGGATGTTCCTGGTCCATGTGGACAGCCAGTTCATCGTCGAACTTACAGCAGAAGGCACAGTTTGGGTCGGGACAGAAGTAGACTCCCTGTCGTTTGCGGAGCTGGCGTGCTCGACGGTCGATGCACTGGTGCGCTGTGGTTGCGTCGTGACACGAAGTCAAGTGCGACTTCATGTCGGCGAGAGTCGCAGACGTGTGAGTGCACAGGATGCATTTGTAGCGGCGCGAGAAATCAAACTCCTGTGAACTGTACTGCGACGAGTGAGACGACGGTTTCTTCAACACCAGAGAGACATCACTGTCATCAGCCGAAGCAACAACCGCAACATCATCGTAGGATGCTGACGGCGAGTAGTGACCATTGTCAACGGACGAGTTCAAGATGGTGGTCGGTTTCTTTGAACGTCGAACATTTGCTGTAAACGATCGGTCCTGCTTGCTGCCACGATGAATGCTGGGAGCGGAACGACGCTTAACAACAGAGTTGAGACGACAGTGTCGGGACGCACTTCCAGCTTCGGAGTCTGGATGTTCTTCATCCATGTGGTGCTTGTAGACATTGTAGTACGACGTCGAGAAGTCACAGTCGGCGACGAGACAGAAGAAGATGGACGCCGGGAGACTGGTATCCATGCAGTCGACGTCAATAGCGAGAGGAACAAGTCGAGGATGAGCCGATGACAAATGGCTCCTCATCTCACTGACATCACAGTGCATCACTGTACAGCAGTGCGTACACTGTATCTTCATGTTGACGGCTCGACACCCCAGATCCAGTCCTTTCATCGTTCCGTCGTCGTTGTATTCTATTGGTCCATCAGTGCCACGTCGGCTCTTGGCGCCGCCCGCTGTCACTATCCGTGCTGACATCGGAGCTGGAATGCTATCTGACAGCAAAGTCTTGCTGACATTTTTGGACTCCGGAGACGTCAGTTGTGGGCGGTCCACAGATCTGAGTTCACTGCGGGAATAACGGACAACACTATTAGTTGAGTGAGACGGATAAGCGTCGATGTGGGCTTGGAAATCTTTCTCAATGCTTGACATAAACTGGCACTCGACACTCCGGCACATAAGTAAGTGCTCATGGTTAAGTCGGCGAGATGACCGCAGATCGAGAATGGTGACATCTTCAAACCTGTGTGTCTGAAGAACGTGGAACTTGACGACAGTGGGGGTTTTGCCGCGGAAGTGACAGTGAATGCAGCGGAATTCTGCAACATCATTGCTGGCACCGGTAATGTCCTCCGTCCCTACATCCACATCATCTTCATCATCCGCATCTAGATCTCGGATCAGGTCTGCTCCATTTGAAAGGATGACGTCACTCAGAGCCGGATACCGACCAACATCTTCAATTCTGACAAGACGCACCTCACCCTGCTTCATGTCAACATCGTGACTGGTGGCATCTGTGTTGACTGTTGGACGAAGCCAGCGATGAGGTACAGCACGGAGGTCGTTGCTGTCGTCGAAATGTGCTAACTTCATGTGGATTACGATCGATCCACGGAAGAGACTTCGTCGGCTACAGAAAGCACACTGCCACATAACGGCTGTGGTCGAAATGTGCTGCGGGTCTCGATGGCAGCGTGGACCCCTAAGTTTCTGCCTACGACTTGTCGTATCCATTAATTTATCTGCTAGCTGATGACTGGGCTGTGGAGTCGAGTCACTGGCAGTTCTAACATGGCAAGGCCATCGACAGATGATACGCAAAGGTTGATCGCGGTGCCGCTGTGTCACGTGAGCAACAATCGCAGCCCGACGACTGCACTGAAATGCACAATAAACGCAAGCCCAGCGACATTCGTTGAAATGTGCAGCAACGTGCTCCACAATCTGTCTGAGCACGTGTGATCCTCGCGCCGTGGTGCCACAGACCCCACACCGAGCTGTCATCCGTTCACTATCATACACGTAACACTGACTGCGATCGACGGCCTTCTTCTCAACATACTGAACAATGTTCACTTTCAGTCCAGACGACTGCCATCTCAACTTTGTCGGAGTACTCTCACAGTTCATAATCGGTGCTACAGTGAGGGAGTCGTGGCCTGGTGATGACAATGCGGGAACGCTGTTTGGTGGTTGTACATATCCAGTCACCAGCTGACCAGTGAGCAACGACAAAGCCTTGCCCTGGGACGACCTCACTGTCGACAACGTCTTGGGTGACTCATCAACATGTGGCTTTTCCAGCAGACCAGTTAACTCCATTCCATTCGCCTCAGACTCTGCCATTTTCAGCTTCTTTATTAGGCTGTCGTACTTGGACACGGTGTTGCGGCCATGCCGACGTGGAGCGGAGCTAGTTGGCAGCAGACTTGTGGCACTCAGTGCAGTGTTTGCTACCGCAGGAAAAGTGTCCCCAGCAGCAGTGCCCGAAGTAGTCGTGAGACCGGCCTCTGCAGCAAGTGATGCACTGTCACTCCCACCGGCTTCACCAAACACAGCAGCAGCAGCAGCAGCAGCCGCAGCAGCTATCTCGTCAGCGACACGACGAGGTGCCATCTGTTTGCGTCGTGACTTGGCCGACGCAGCTCCACCGACGACCTGACTCCCGTCCTTAGACTCACCGCTGTCAGATGTCTGCGACAGTGAAAGTGGCTGCTGATTGTCATCAGTCGCAGACGTAGACAAATGCCTCTTCCTTGACTTGCCGGACACACCCATCCTATCACCGTCATCAGCTCTTGCAGCACTGCTGACTTCTGGTTCCGACGTCGGTAACATGCTGTCAACGTGACCTGCAGGTTGAGTCTCATCACTACAAGCACCTGCTGCTGCTGCTGCTGCTGCTAGTGGTGATGATGATGAAGATGCTGTTGGTTTACCTCCAGCTCCACTGCCAGTTGCAACGTGGGTGATCCGACGCCGTGTTACCACCAGTTTCTCTGAACTGTGCTGCTTCTTCAAGTGACTGATGATGTCGTTGCGCGACGCCGACTGCATTGAGCAGTAGTAGCAGCCCCAAATGCATCCCTCATCACTCGCATCGGATTTCTTCTTCTTCTCTGCTCTCACATCAGCAGGTATTACAGGTGCTTCAGCAGCGGAGGTGGTCGAAGCCGGTGTCTCTTTGTCGGACGACGGCTGCTCAGTGGCCGATGTTGAAACTTCAGCGGCAGACACAGTTTTGGATGATGTAGCGGGCTCGGCCAAAGCTTTACCGTTGACGGTTGCAGGTGTCGTTGGCAAACGTTTAAGCTGAATTGGTTGGTTGGGGTGAGATGCAATGACATGACTGACAACGGAGGCTTGTAGCGGGGCTGAGTAAGAGCAATAGAAGCATTCCCACACGACATTGTTGACCGTCGCTGCACCGGACTTGGCGAGGTCTGCGACCGAGTGAGTCGATGCATGTGCAAACATCTCGTTGATGTGAACCGACCGAAAACCACAGATATCACACTCGTACGCCTGCACGCGGCCGTCGGTGTCATGAGCAATACGGTACGTGAAGTAGCTGTCGCCTCCTTTCCCGGACATGGTTCGAACCACATTCGACGAGGAGGCAGCTGATGGCATACAAGTTGATGACGACAATGGTCTTGTACTACTGCTCACTGTGCTCAGAAGTGAAATCCCCGCAGTTCGAGCGACCAAAGACGATGCATTCAGTCTTGTGTTGGTTGAAGTTGGTGGCAGTAAAGAGGCGCCAATGACACGCGGCACACGGGCAGTTTTTAACACAAGGGTCGGGTGATCCAAGTCTTCAAACCCGGCCAGCTCGTCAGCCGTCGACGGATGGCTGTCACGTTTGTGGATTAAACATTCAAGCCGAGTAGTTGATCGCAACGTGCAATGGTTGCATGAGAACAGATGCGTCGACGAGTGTTCGCGCAAAGCTACGGCTGTCGACACCTTAAACTGACAGAAATTGCACAAATATTCCTTTGACGCGCAGACCGTACCATCTGCCTGGATTGTTCGACTGTGGAACACAAGGCCATAGGGTGTCTGCATGTCGACATGTGACTGCCCAGGCAATGTGCCTGCCGGGCTGACAGACGAGGACGATGGTACGGAGACTACACGGACTCCGAGTCTAGCTGGCGTCACTGTCAGCGAGTCCGACGACAGTTTCGACATCGACGACATGTTGTTGTTAAGACGATTTGCTGCGAACGTTGGGTCGCCGGCGGCAACTGTCGTCATGGTTCTCATACCAGCCGGTAACAACAAGGACTGTATGGCAGCACTGGAGCTGCCAGGAGATGACGATGTCTTGCTAACAGCCTGTACAAGTAGTATTGTCTTCTGTCCTGCTGAGCTGCTGCCAACAGACCGACTTGACAACACTCGACTACTACTGGACACACGACTGACAGAACCAGTGCTGTGACTGCTTGTCAACTGTCGTGCGAGGGACGGCGGCGACACGGCTACTGACACTGACGATGACGACGACGACGGTGATGCTGAAATGACAGAACAGTTCTATTACATCAGTGATAATGACCTCTACATCAACAGCAAAGTTTAAACCGCAGACCTTAGTATAACAATTTTCTAGACTTTGTACTCAAGGGGTTTCACATGGGCAAAAATGTCATCAATTTCACAAAGACGAAAAATGGCAGACACTTAGAAAGACGGGCTCCTATTGGGCAGAGGAATACGCCACGCCACAGCTACTTTGCAGCTTACATGCAGAAGTAAACAAGTTCCTGCTTGCGTACATAAAGTTGTTTAAATGCATTGACTTTGTGGCAATATTTCGCTTGCTTGCGCGAAAGAATATTTAATTGCTGCAATGTATTACTGTCAAGTTGAAGTTAAAGTTTGAAACTGAACAGCAGCGGTTATCTCAGAGATTATAGGCCGCAGTGGACAACATTTTATGTCGCATTTCTTACTGTGACATAATACAGGAGCAGTACAGGGGCTATGGTTTAAACAGAACGCCTACCAGGAGGGTCTACGAGACAACTAAAAAACAAAATAAAATGATTAAAGAACAAGATATATGGCACACAATGGGTTGATGTAATTACCAACACATTTCGTTCTGAATTAGGCCTACAGGTAAAGTAAGATCAAAGTTTGTCATTAGTCTGCCGTGGAGACATCTAAACTGGTATCACACACATTCAGAACAAACAGCCCATGTGCAGATCAGCACTGACCTAGCTGCAGACCAGTCTCATCGTCTGTCGGTTCTTTCTTTATCTTCTCTGCACTCAGCATCTCTGCTGCTGAAACAGGTACAATCATCACCATCATCATCACTGTCACCACCATCACCATCACTGTCACCAGTCACCACCACCACCATCATCACCACCACCACCACCATCATCACCACCACCACCATCATCACCACCACCACCACCACCATCATCATCACCACCACCACCACCACCATCATCATCAATACACAGTTGTTTCCTATGTCGCTATGTTGCCTTCATCAATATACAGTTGTTCCGTGCACATGTTTGCAAGTTGTTTACAGTTGTTTGCTTTTCACTGCATGTCTGTCTGTTCACTGACTAGCCAGCAGGGATGACGATGACGATGAGGCTGCTGCAACTGCTGCTGTCTGTCTGTTCACTGACTAGCCAGCAGGGATGACGATGACGATGAGGCTGCTGCAACTGCTATTGTCTGTCTGTTCACTGACTAGCCAGCAGGGATGACGATGACGATGAGGCTGCTGCAACTGCTATTGTCTGTCTGTTCACTGACTAGCCAGCAGGGATG
>Ga0209339_1001368_pt1 | contig 10374 bp, 3 predicted proteins | sample OlaalgELextract3_FD_187376 | JGI IMG/M metagenome (GOLD analysis project Ga0209339, IMG submission 187376) | Olavius algarvensis symbiont microbial communities from Tuscany, Italy - Type A ELBA extract 3 (SPAdes) (version 2) | ecosystem: Host-associated > Annelida > Digestive system >...
AATGGTCATTCATGATGAAATTCGATAGGCAGCTGCGGAACTGGAGTGATTTAATTGTCAGTTTGAATATTCAAGTGAATTTAGTCAGCTAGCTAAGGACCCTCTCTGTTCTATGAGGGGACAGCAGTCATGTGAGGGTATGATTTTGTGCAGAGCTGTGAAACATGGCCAGTGTAGGGAAAATAAAATGGCACAATGTCCTGCAGAAATGAGAATGATTTGATGAATGTCTGATGAGAAAGCAAAAGACAAGCTATCATGTGTGGAAGAATTGAGACAAAGGCTGCAAATAGAGGAACGGAATAAAATAAACTATAATATAATGAGGGGTTCAGTTGAGCTGGAATACAGCGGAATGTCGTTCTGGTAGTTTTCTGGTAGCCAACATGGCATTCTGGCTCTTGTAGACAGGGCATAGGTGGAATGCAACACATTATGTACATGTGAACATTGGCAGTTGGGTCGAGAGGGAGGAAAGGATAGAGTTCCGCCACTTTTCATTTCACAGTTGAACCCCTGTCTGTATTGTGTAATTACTGTGCTGTAGCAAATAGTTTGAGATGGTATGTTTTATTCTAAGAAAAGATAAGAATGATTGGTTGAAAAGATGTGTTGATTATAAAGTGGAAGGTGTGAAATCTAGAGGCAGGACAAAGATGATGTCAAATGAGATACTTCAAACCAACCGATTTGAGAAGTCTGCATTGTAGCAGGGAATGGTTCATAGTGAATGGAAAAGATAAATAAATGTCGTCAGCAAGGTTGCTTATAATAACAGTGAGAGAGCGATTGATGTACCTGGTATTGCCTCAGCTGGGCTGTCCTGTTGTTGTTAAGTGACGTAGACTACAATGCTGATTATTGTTGACTGCAGGATCATCCTAAGATCATCGAGGTACTGGTGAACAACGCCGATGATCCGGACGAGTATGGTTACTACGGGAAAACGCCAGTTATGCTGGCTGCTTATGAGACGAATCTTGCAGCAGTCGAGATGCTGCTCAAACTCGGAGCTGACCCGAACTTGCCAAGTCGTACAGGATGTAATGCTATTGTCGCTACTCTTTTGCGAACGACTACTACTGACGAGGTATTGATAAAATCCGAAGCAGATAACTTTGGATTGTCTCCGTCGAGGAGATTCTTTTACATATCTTTATAAGAATGTCTGATAGAATAATTGCATTACAGCTGTCTTAGTGAGAAGTTCTGGAGACCAATTGAGGCATCTCAAATACAAAAAGTGTTGGTCTTGACTCTTAAGTATTAGGTCTTAGTCCTTGGCATTGGTTTGATTAAAAAGTCTTTAAATTTTGAGACATTCATAGAAGAGATAATTTTGTAAGGTCTATTGCTGGATTTTACATCTTTTAACTGCATTTGTTGGTTTTGCGTTTGGCATTTTTCTTGTGATTGGCTGCTCTCTTGGCTGTTTGTCTTCTAATGTTTGATGCTATTAACATACAGTTCTTCGTTACGGTACATTTATTTAAATGTTTATGTTTTATTACTCAGCCAAGGTTGGCGGAGTTATGTAATTGTTTATTCTGTCGGTGAGCAGGATAGCTCGACCACGGTAATGGACATTGACCAAACATGGTAGGCATGGGCAAGGGGGTGACCCTGCAGAAGTGATTAATTTTGGTGTTGATCCAGATGTGGTTGTAGGATCAGTTTTTCAATTTCTTTAACACTGGCACATACAAATTTTTTACGACTTATTGTGACTCGCCAGGGGACAATGCTGCAGCGGTCATATCAGATATGGCGTTTTGTACGATATATATTCAGTCACCACAAGGCGAGAATGCAACAGCCTTGGCAGAGTTTGTGCTCTCTGATGAACACAGTCTATGTGATACATGTGTGAATGACTTTGTGCAGGTGAAACGTCATCAAATCCTGATAACTTTGATTCGAGCTGGAGGTAGTGTTAATGCCCAAAGCACTAAGAAAAGGAGACGAAACGGTATTGTGACAAACTATGTCAAGACATCGTACAGGACTGGAAATGCTTTACACTGGCCACTGATGTATGCTATCGACACTGGGTATGTGTCGCTGGTACGCATTCTGTTGCTTGCCGGTAGCTCGGTGCCAGTGGATGAAGTACGCGAGCAAGAATCATCTAGCAGCCAGTTCTTCGACAGCAGCGAAATACTGGAACCAATTGTAGAGTGGACCAAGCAGCCGCCGTCGCTGCAGCATGCCAGCCGCGTCGCAGTTCGCCGTGCCATAGCCACTGGCAGATACCGTCGTGACCGGATGCGGCATTTCAGTTTCGGAGAAGCACTTACCTTACTGCCAGTTGCCGATCGCCTGAAGAGTTACTTAGATTTTGCTGATTTAAAAGATGTCGAAATACAGCGTGCACGTGTGCTGCATGGTGCTGACCAGGGTATGATCCAGTTGCAGGATACTGCAGCTTGTGGACTTACTCCATCAACGTTCAAATCTGTTAGCAAGGGGTATTGGCAGTACTGCAGTATATAGCATAGAGATAATGGTGAGAAATCATAAATATGTAAATAAAGGACTTAATTGGCTGCAAAAAACCCCGGTGAGCTGTTCATAGATTCACCAAAGGAATCAGTCGTTTACTGTCACCACTGGTCAGTCTGCTTCTTTGTAGATCTCCATTTATTGCAAGCCGTCGCATTGTCCTTATCTAAACAGAGACATATCAGATCTTTGTCATCTTGTTTGTGACTTATTATCTCTAGCATGCCTCTGGGTTTCACACCCTGTATTGTGTAATTGATACAGCTTTTTGCCAATTCATTCTGATTTCTTTAAACAGGATCACACAACTGCAGCCTTTTAAATTGCAGCGTGGTTATTATGTCGTCGTATTTCCGCACAAATAGTTTATTATTTACTTTTACGCCACACATCCATCTTATCGTTGTCATTCGTGCATCGCGTAATTCCATTTTATTTTCTTCTTTCACTGGCCATATTTCACTTGATGTAACGTGCAGATCACCGTCCGTTTTCCTTGTCATAATGAGGAACGTGTTCATAGCTGTCACGCACAATTTGTGCCTGTTTGCATTATTTAATGGAGCACAGTTTTTGAGCTGTAGTATTTTGTGATTGTTACTTTTTACATGGTATGTCTATTGTCCAATCCGTGCGTGCAACTTATTCAGTTAGTCGACAATACAGCACATTTCCAGCCGTGTAGTGAAATCTATAATGAAATGAGTGAATGAACGTGTGACGATGATTTTTGTGATGTGTTGAATTCACGAGGTGACTAATGATTATACTTCTAACTCGCTTATATTTCTGTTAGGTATTTTTAGTGATGTCGGACTCTTTGTTGTTTGTTTCATTAATATTGTTTGCTTTCAGTCAGTCACTTAACCCCATCCATCCAATGTGGGGGGGGGGCGTCATGGGTTGGTATTGTTCAACTTCAGTGAGGTATGACGATACAGACCAGTAGGCCAAAAATATGCCATTTCGTTTTAAATGCTTGTGGTGAAAACAGTAGTTAATTTGCATATGGCCTTTTTTTCTCTGTCTGTGACCATCATGTACATATCTAGTAAGCAGCGAATGTACCAGGTGTGTTGGCCTGCGATGGCCGAGATGACAGCGGTCCTCACTGCTGATATGTGCGTGGGCTAACACAGCAAGTAAACGGTACAGGACAGACAGGTGGGGTGTAGGGCATAAGTGGCCTACTGCAGGAGTAAAAGCTGTTAGACATTACTTGATGTTGGCCGTCACTAAGGCTGTCACTCTTGTTTTTATTGGAAACTATGGAAAGTCGGCCCAAAAAAGTTATTGGATTGTGTGTTTATTTTTGTTTGCGTTGGACTGTAAGTTGGTTATGTACTCGTGAAGGGTGAAATATAGTACGATATTTGTTGTTAATCCGATTGACATATGCGAGTCCGACGATCCCGTTATTTCTATTTTACCTGTCTACGTTCTGCTTATTGTTGTGATAGTGAATTGTGATATGTCACTACGAATGTTAACTCGTTATCTGGCTTACAATGTAGTTATTTTAACATGCATCTAACATACTGTATCATGTTCAGCTTAGTAGTTGTCATTGTTGATTGTTGTTTTTAATGACAGTGACACTGGATTTTATAGCATGTCTCATTTTGTTTACTTTCACATTTTGAGTGTCACTTCTAGATCTAGTGGCATTTAAGAAATTTTAGGTAAACTGTATGTACGTTGGCTGTTAATTAATGTTACAAGTTCTTATATGAGCAGTAACAATGTGTTGTTTGTAACTAAAACAACTGTACTGTTTTCCATTATAGCTTGTCATATTATGCCAGCATCTATTCTGGAGAGAATTGTGTGGGCAAAAATAAGCCAGTTACGGTACAGGGTGTTTCAAAAAAGTAGCCCCCCCCTAAAACTTTTTGGAATATTTTTTCTTCGATTAAGTCTTTTTGCGTGAAATTTTGCAAATTTGTTGGCAATTCATATCCACATATATATCTGCCAATTTTTGTACATTTATCTTAAAATTTCATCAGATGGCATTAATTTTTCCATGAGTACCCATCGTTTTCACCATGTCAAGTTTTGAGTATTGAATGCAGATGCTTCGTGAGAAATCAATCATTTCCAGTTACACTGACAAAGGGTGAAAGTTGAGCACTGGTAAGAAAGTCTGTAGTCGAGTTGATCACATTGGCTCAGCCGTTTTGCGTAAACCAGACAGTGGGACTGGGAGACCTGCCACAGCGTCTGCATGTGCAGTTTGTCGTTTTAAGACAATTTTCCAATTGGTAGGCGCTACCATGCTTTAAAACAATGTCAGTAAATAGTAAAAAGTCGGACAGTTATCCATTGTTCATCGGACACTGAGACACGCGATGACTAAAAAATGACGTCATTTCTGAAAAGCTGTATTTTCATTTTCTGGGTGAATAGGCCTACTTAAAACTTGACAGGGTGAAAACGATGGGTAGTCATGGAAAAATTAATGCCATTTGATGAAATATTAAGATAAATCTACAAAAATTGATTATGTGGATATGAATTGCCAACAAATTTGCAAAATTTCACGCAAAAAAGACTTAACCGGAATAAAAATATTCCAAAAAAGTTTTATGTGGGCTACTTTTTCTGAAACACCCTGTACAATCATAGTTAGTTACTGGAACAGATGTAAATTAAAGTAGAAATATGAATTCTTGCATTTATAACACAGTGTAATGTATCCCTATGTTTAAAGTGAATTTCTTGTCGACTGTGGCCAACTGGATGTTGTTAATACTGTCTCATCCATCCATTGATGTTGAAACTCGGATGGCTGCTTAATGGATTTGTTTTCTTATCAACAGCAGTGTAAATATGAATTTGTTATGTTTGTATTTTACAGTGTTTTTATGCACAGCTTATATGTTACAAACTGTGAGGATACGCACAAAAGTTGAACGCTGCAGTTAATTACCTCGGCAAGCACCTGTTGGTCATTGCACAATCACAATCACATCTATTTCTGTGCAGTTTACAGATATTTTAGATAATAGCATGACAACGATATCCGACTGGATATACAGTGTGTCCAAGAAAAAACTGTAATGCTATTGTAACACTATAATTAAATAGCTAAATCTCGACCAACTTAAACAAAATTTGCAAGAAGTAATGCTGAATAATTTTGCAGCGGCTTAGAAAATTTGGAAATTGGCATAGTTATTAAGTGTCAAATTTTTTAGTACTGAAAACTGCAATTTCCAGCATTGCAATATTTGCATAATTCGTGCTGCAATATCTGCATAATTCTTCCAGTTAACATTATGTCATAATGATGTCATCGTAAACCAAAATCATGGTACCTTCAACAACAAAAAATTAAAGCACTAAGGTAGGAGAAAGGCTATTGGGCAAGGAAATTTACTGCTGAATTTCCTAACAAAACCTGGACTTTGTCTGGCTTGAGTTACAGATACGCAAAATTAAGGCCACAGGCTTGGAGAGGAGGCAAGGAAGAGGGACAAAGCTTACGGTGAGCATAAGAGAAGACGTTGAATTGTTTCAGGAACTGGTTCTCAACCAAGGTCAGCCGGCACAGATCAATCAGTGCGTGAAATCGTAAGAGGAACTGGCCAAGATAATCATAGACAATCAAGTTGTGATTTTCGATACCAAAAATTTGACTAACTCGTATCAGTTTTTAAAGTTTTCTGACAAAATTCTGCATAGTATTGACTAATTATTCAACATTATTTCCTGCAAATTTTGTGTAAATCTGTTGAGATTTAGCTGTTTTGTCATCAAATGCATAGGGTTAGTTTTTTCTCGGACACACTGTACAGTAGTTTGTTTGCATTACTGCACCTGTAGAGTGCCTGCGTTTTTGATTGTATATTCTGTTAACTTGTAATAATTTGTAACAAGATTTTGTATTGGAACGTTCATAATTGCATTTTTGATACTAGATTTAATCTTTCAGTAACGACCAGCTAGATATATTATGCGGCAGATAATGTGTAGAGTTTTTGGTAATTTTATATAGCACTTCTGAGCAGTAATAAACAATGTCTATTATATGTGTAGACTTTGCTCGTTGCTGTGAAAGACGAAACAGAAAGTAAACCACTTCTGTTGTAGGTAAACCACTTCTGTTGTAGTGTGTATTGACTTACATACTTACTGCACCAGTGTTTTTCCTGCTATGTTGTTCTTTGTGATAGTTGTGTATAGTATGGTTGTTTAGTGTACCTTTGTGCCTCGACTGTTTAGCCTGTGTGGGCCTCGGCAGCAGTAGAATAGGCCTTATCCATTCCTGGCCAGTTGACATAAACGGTGTCCTGGACAAGGCTTTACAGGGTGTCTACAACTCCTGGCAATACTGGAAATCTCCTGGAAATTAATGGGTCCTCCTGGAAATCTTTTAATAATAGATCGATGATTGACATTTACTGATAGAGTTTAGCTGTGGTCCAGTTATTGGAAGCTGGCTAACCCAGTTTGTTAACTTTGTTATGCTAGCTACGTTTACTAGGTAAATAGGATCACTATAGCAATCCTGCACGATAATAATTGCCAGCTGAACACTAAGTTAGGCCAAGTAAAGTCCTTCGGGTAAACATAGGCCACCACTGTGCAAAAACTACTGGAATTTTGTTAAAATGTGTTATCTAATGGAAATTTGTTCGGTTGGATTTGTAGACACCCTTATTTAGTTTTGTTATGTTTGGTTTTGCATTAACTATTAGTTTTCATTAGTTGTTGTTTAGGTTTTTTATGTTGTTACGTACTTGGTTGTAGTATATATATGTATTTGGCTTTGCTAGTACCAGTCAGTGTTATTAGCTGGGAAGATCATCTACATGGTGTTGTGTGGGACACTACTGTACCTTGAATGTTTAATTCTGAGATGTTGCAGTAGTTTCATGTCCTTCCCAACCCTTTTCTTAATTCCCTGAAGCTAAGTAATGACCATATATACTTTTAGACACATGCTGCTTGACAAGGTTAGGGCTGAATGAAGTCTGAAAAAGCTTACTTCATCCTTCTCTCATCTTGGGTGAAGCTTCTCTTTCAGCTGCTAGATGGCCAGTGGTTATACACCATGTCCCACAAAAAGTACACCTCTGTACATTCTGCAGCAATATATTTCAATGAAATTACGGTATCAAGCCTGTGGATGAATTCTAAATGATAGCGCCAAATTTTGTATAAAAAATTCTTTAAACTACCAACTTGTTTATCTTTAAATGTTGACAACAACAGACCACACTTCCAAACTTTACCTGTCGGGAAGTGACGTCTTTAAAAAAACCAGTTTGCTGTAAACAGACGAATATGACGTTTTCAAAAGAGTAGATGGTGTGAAGTTTGGAAGCAAGATAGAAGTCATAGTGCAAAAAAGCCGAATTTGCAAATAAACTCTGGACACGAAGGTTTGATAAACTGATACAGATTATCGTGAACACAATGTTGGAAAGTATGATTTGTTGTTAACGTTTGAAGACCAATAACTCGGTTGTTTAACATTTTCTTGCAAAATTTAGTAGTATAATGTAGAATTCATCCAGGGTCCTGCTACCATAATTTAATTGCATTCCATTAAAATACAGTACTGCATAGTATTTTGGGGTGTTCATTTTTGTGGGACACTGTAGGATGTAATGCTTGACGACATACCATGATGCAACTAAAAATATCCTGATGGAAACTGAAATTTCTCAAAAGTGTACGTTATTATTCACAAGACTTGTCTGTATTAGTACAAATTTTTGCCGCGCGATGCTAGCATCAAGCGCGGCCTTAGCAGTCATGCGGTGTCTGTCTGTCCGTCGGTCACGTTCATGGATCATGTATCTTCAAAATTTTTTGACCATCGGGTAGCCACGCCATTCTAGTTCTTCCATACCAAACGTCGTGGCAATATTCCGACGGGGACCCTCCTAACATTGAATGCAAGGGGGTATAAAAAATCACGATTTTCGACTAACATCTCGCTTTATCTCGGAACTGATGCAAGACAGAGCTATAGTTACTGTGGAAGGCAAATAGGAAACCGCACCCAATCTTTCGAATGGTACCAGTTTGAATGACCTTCAGTGACCTATAACCTAGATTTCAAGGTCACAATTATTCAACGTCAAATAACTTGAAAATGGCACAACACAGAGCTATACTCAGAATGGCCGACCAATAGAAAGTCATATATGATATATCGTACGGCGCCATTTTCAATGACCTCGAACGACCCTTACCCCCAGTTTCAAGGTCACGACATTCTGTGATGCTGAATATCTCAGAAACGTTACGAGATACAGTTTCAATAGAATACTAATAGGGACTTACACACGCCCTACTCAACAGTGTCCTTTGAAATGATCTTGAGTGACTTAGCAAAATATTCAATGACATGAAGCATCGCGTGGCCTCTGCGACAGCAGAGCTACTGGTATAATGGGCTGTTAATCTGTGAGTTAATGACAAGAACTGAAATACAACATATTTTTGCAAGTCGTCAGCCAACAGTGCACAAGTTACAACCATGCATGCTACAAATTTAAGCTATCAGAGATGCAGTTTCACTGCCCACAACAGCTCACAACCAGACCTTGCCGAATGACCTTGAACCCTTCACAAAATGACCTAGACTTTGACCTGTGATCTTAACATGCAAACTTGTATTCAGTCTACGTAACTCCTAAGCAGAAGCAGATATCTGCAATAGTTTTAAAGCTATCGTGTGGACACACACACACATCACATAATTATGCATGTGTTCATGATAAAATCTGAAAAAAAGACATGCTTCAGACAGTCACACTCTACTGAAAACATCACTACCTTGCTCCTACGTCGTGGGTAGTGACAAAAGCTAGTGTTAGTACCAATTACATCGCTTGAATGCCATAAATTAATTTGTGGACCATTTAATTGTCCGAAACAAACCACTGTATGTGAAATGAATAAGATATTCTTTGCAAGGTAGTTTATAATGACGACATGCACATGCGAAAACTGGGCTACGGCCACAGGGCAGTAATAGTTATTACATTTTACAAAGAATTGAGTCATCATCTGTAGAAAAAAACCCTGTCAGGTTCGATGAACAAGAACCACCAAAGTGCAAGTCTGGTAAGAATGCACATACACGACAACACTGAACACGTCACGAACTTGAGCAGCTAGGGCTAGCATGATTAAAGTCCTTCGAGTAGTTGCACAAGAGGATTGTCATTTTGAACATTTGATATAATAGAACCAGCATCAGTCAGTAGTTTATGACTTTTTAAAATATTTTCACAATATAGCACTTTCTGCAAATGATAATGTCATTAGCAGTAAAATTTTGTACTTGGATTCTTCTAGAAACTATAAAAGATGTCTCCGCCAGGCCTCCAAATCTGTCTTCGGCCTGGTGTGACTGATCTGACAGTTTCGTGCCATTGCCCTGTGGACCACTTGTGCCAATTTGCATCTAAATCTGTTCATTTTCAGAATATCAGGTTCACAAGTTTGGTAACAGAGGAACAAACGAACTGCAGATTGAGAACATAATGACTACAACACGTGATAGTCTGGCGTAGGCAAGCTTCAGCGCTGGCATGCAAAGGGAGCGTTTGCCACCCCAAAAGAAAGACAGTCTGGAATATTTACATTGTCCTTAGCAGTCACTAACTTTATGCATTATAAGATTCATTTATGAGAAAATGCAGTTTTATTGGCAGTGGCGTCGGAACGTATCTCAGTGGGACGGCTCGAGCCGTCCCACTTTTAAAAGTGGGACGGCTCGTAATGCATTCCACAGACTGCATATTAGTCAATGATAGCCTAATCCTTTAGTACTTCAATGAACAAGTTACAAGTTGCCATCGGCAGTCTTCTGTAGTTCTACATTGAACACAGTTGATGTATAGCCAT
>Ga0209339_1001370_pt1 | contig 10365 bp, 6 predicted proteins | sample OlaalgELextract3_FD_187376 | JGI IMG/M metagenome (GOLD analysis project Ga0209339, IMG submission 187376) | Olavius algarvensis symbiont microbial communities from Tuscany, Italy - Type A ELBA extract 3 (SPAdes) (version 2) | ecosystem: Host-associated > Annelida > Digestive system >...
CTTTTGCGGGGACAACGGCAGGCACACAGCCCAAGTGCGGGAACGGCGGAGTCTCAGATGCCGTCACGTCTGAGTTGGGGGATAGGCAGAGCAGCCACCCTGTTAAAAACCCTGCTTCAATATTTTTGGCAAGTCTTTAGAGGCGTTGCCAGGTGTTGCCTACCCCGGTTTCAGGGACAACCGCAGCACCTTAAATACCAAAACCGGATATAAAAAATAAAAAAAACATGTAAGAAAACAACAGAAAATATAAATGGCAGGCTCAGTACGTCTCACGGTCCTTTAAGTGCATGAACAAGACGCTATTTTCCTGACACATACGAATACTAGCTCGTACGCTAAGATCAGACGTTTGTCAAAGCGCATGACTGATGGCAAGGTTGATTATCTTTAAGCTCTCGATCCTTTAGTTGCAACTATATGTCTCAAAAAACCGGCCCACTGCTATTAATATCACATAACTTCACCAATTCACAACATTTACTAATTATTTTTGGCACAGAGATATCTTATTCAATTCTCCATTACTGCGATAAAACGTTTTTAAATTGGCTTAGAACCAGCTGCGTGGTTTTCATAACAACAGTAACGACTTGACACAGCTGAACAGCGGATTTCTGGGCCGACTTCAAACAACGTATCATCATCGACAGGGCTCACTGTATGACCACTAGCTGGCCTGCAGCAGCCACACAGACGACAGCGAGAGTAATCCCAGCCATGCATTGCAAGGTATTTTACGCCAGATGCCCTTCCTGCTGGAACCCTGCCTATTTCCGGACCGGCTTAGAAAAAGCTAACTTGCTCGTTTATACCCGGAGGCTAATCACAATGACAGTGTTGCACTACAGTTCCTTACCTGAAACCGGTACAGCGAAAGGCCATGAAATATGGAACACCGACGAATAACTTCTGAAGCTGCACATATTAACACAAGCACAGTTAGTGTCATGTGTGAATGTATAAGTATACTGGCACTCTACTGGTTCCACGCGCTCGGACTGCTACAGTACTGGACAACGAAGTTTCGCAGTCAACGGACCAGCCACATGGAATCGTCTGCCACCGGCACTATACGGTCACCGGAGCTGTCGGAGAGCGCCTTCAAGCGAACACTGAAGACGCACCTGTTCTCGACCGCCCGGCGCCATTGAGACGTTTTACATGATTCGGATATAAATATCCAGATTTGGTTACTTACTTACAAGAAACATCAAAGCAATGACATTTACTAATCATTTTCGGCACAGAGATACCTTATTCAATTCAATGAATGGGTTAAATAACATTACACACAAAAATGGTAAACAAAACGTGTGTATAGGCCTACGGGCGAATGCAGAAAGTGGACAGTGAATTAGGCTAAAGTAAATCAGTCAAGTTCGTCAGTGCAAGACTGATACAATATCTCCCACACCATACCGTATTTTCTTTGCCATCCCATGAATATGCTAAACAGTAGAAATGTAGTATGAATGCAATTGCGCTGCCATCTAGTATGAAACAAAATATTAACAGTTTAATTTAATTGTTACGTCATGCGCACGTCGGCAACAGGAGGTGTCATCTGACCAGTGACATGCAAGATAATGACAGTCGACGTAAGAAAACCACATTTTCGGCTCATCTGGCGGGACCCCCGGAGCAATCACCACCAAAACGAAAGACGCAGCGTCCGGGACAGAGCTCCGGTCGGTCTCTGTGGATAACTTCACCAAATCGAACCTTCAGCAGTTTCAGAGGAGATGCCTCTCACACACAGACTTAAAGTCCTCCACGGGGAGCTAATTATCATGGGAGAATGTATACTTACGCTACCGAATTAGCCTAACAGAATGAGACCTTGCCCCGAGGATGAAAGCATGCATGCGTGTTCAAGGAAAATGCCGCCAGAGTTGTCAGGTAGGCTATGGGTACTCGATTCCGGTGGTATAATTTGAGTTGATTTCAGCTGCCGTTAACGCTTTCTTCGCCTCACATTGTTTGTAAAGCGGCAACTTCTAGTCGCTGTCTTCGAGTACAACTGTCTCTCGTGTACCGTACAGACCTTACAGTGATTACACTACAAGTCAGGACTGTGAGACATCTAACATAGTTTTACGATGTATTCATGTAGACTACTATGCTGAAGTATCACACATCGTACAGTATTGTTAACACTAGTTGAAAAAGAAATAAGTTAATAAGCAGCTTTCAAAACACCGGGTATAGGCCTACATATTAGCGAATCAGCAATTAACATAACGTGTTTACCTTTCAGCGACATAAAGCAACAGTAAAAGTATTAACTAGATTGACGGCATTTCATGCCATGCAACGCGCCGAAATAAACAAAAAGTTGTAAAATAACAAAACGTTTCAAAGGGGTGGCTGGGCGGAACTTCGCCAAACTGGATATGAAGGCAGGACAAGTATGTTTTAGAATTTCGAAAAGTTGCCGCGTTTCTGCACAGAGGCCGCCGACAGACGGGTCCCTGTCGAAAAGTGGGTTAAATGTGTTGTTTACCCCTAAAATTTAATAGAAGACATGAAACTGAAAAAGCTCAACGTAGACCTATTTTTATAAGCATACCAGGCATATATCTTTACCTGGTAATTTACCTGGTACAGCCGTACCAGGAGGAAATCTTGATCCGGCCTAGGACCAAATGGATTTTTAATCCGTGAACAGGTCCATCTTGTCATTTCTGAATGCATGAAGCCTTCGTTTGAACGTGTCCACACAGCCAGCATCGACGACAGACTGATCAAGTTAGTTCCAGCTATTAATCACTCTCTCAGAGCAGAAGTACAGCTGTACATCTCTGTTTGTGCAATGTCTTGTTAATTTCAGCGTATGACCTCTAGTTTTATCCTGGTTAGTCAATTGGAATAATGACTCAAATGGAAGACGAGACAGTTCTTTGTACATCTTGAAGAGAAGAATTAGGTCTGCCCTGTTACGTCTTTCTTCTAAGGTATTCAGTCTCAGAATCCTCAGTCCTTCTTCGTAACTCAGGTCTTCAAATCCTGGAATCATCTTCATAAATCGTCGTTGAATCTTCTCTATGAGCTGTTTGTCTTTAACGTAGTGTGGCGACCATGCTACTGTACAATACTCTACATGCGGTCTTACCATGGACTTGTACAGTCTCAACATGACTTCACGACTCTTGTAACGTATATTTCTACCAATCATTCCCAAGACTCTGCTAGCTTTGGCTTATGCTTTTGCACACTGATCAGATGCTTTTAGGTCCTTCCTGATGACAACCCCCAAGTCACTCTGGGCATCAACTTGCTGCAGTACTTGTCCATTCATTGTGTACGTGTACTGAATGTTCCTTGTTCTTATATGCATGACTGAGCGAGCACTTGTCCACATTAAACTTCATTTGCCATTGAGAAGTACACCGGATAAGTCCACTGAGATCCTGTTGCATAGATTCAGCTTGTGCTGTATTGGTGACAACACCATATAATTTCGTGTCGTCAGCAAATTTCAGTATATCATTCTGTACTTCTAAATCAACGTCGTTTATGTAGACCAGAAAAAGTATAGGCTTAAGAACTGAGCCCTGAGGAACACCGCTGAAAACTTTTATCCAGTCTGATGAAGACCCATCTATGCAAACTCTTTGCTCACGTCCTTTTAACCAGTTTTCCAACCAGTGCCACACTTCTCCCTCGATGCCGTGACTTACAAGTTTCCGAAGTAACCTTTTGTGTGGAACCTTGTCAAAGGCTTTTGCTAGATCGAGGTAGATGACATCTAGACTTAGGCCGTCATCGACTGCTTTAGTCGCCTTTTCAAGAAACGTCAGTATGTTACTGAGACAAGATCTGCCCTGACGAAATCCATGTTGGGACTCATATATCAAATGTAAATTTTCCAAGTGACTAACTAATTCTTCTCTCATGATGAATTCAAAGACTTTACATAGTTGCGCTCCGGTTTGGCGATGATGGGTTCAGAGATCTTTTTAGTATGTTGTTCTAAGGAATAAAAGAATAAGAAAAACGTAAGCTCGGAACGGAAAATTTTCGAAAACTTCTTCCGAAATTGTTCGATGGTACACCGACATGGTGAAAGTCGGTTGTTGGTCAGTCGACAAAGTAAGTAAGTAAGCAAGTAAGTAAAAAGTCGATTTATATAGCGCATCGTCGTAAATTTACGTAAAACCTCTAATGCGTACCCATAGACAACAGAATATATAATTCTATAGACTGAACACTCCGCATCAACTCCGCAGACGAAAATGTCCTCAATTTTCACGGAAAAAAATGGCGGACACTTCGAAAGACGGGCTACTATTGGGCGGAGGAAAGGATAGCCTACGTCAGGTTTTCCTTTACTTACGCCACATTACAGCTACACAAGCGGAAGTAAAAGAAGTTCCTGCTTGCGTACGTGATATTGTTTTAACGCGTTAATTTTCGGCAATATTTTGTCTGCTTGCGCGAAAAAATATTTAATTGCTGCAACGTATTAATGTTAAGTTGAAGTTAAAGTTCGCGATTGAATAGCGGTGGTTCTCATTGATTATAGGCCGCAGTGGACGCCAATTTTAGCCCTTTTCCTGTGGTGACATAATCAGCAAGCAGTACGGGGGCTGTGGGTATACCGCACAAAAAACCGGCTTTGCCGGATACGTCGCAACCCCCATTTTGTCCCCAATGCGCCGACTTCGGCTAAATTTCCTCAACGGTGTTGCCCTTCACTTGGCCCTGCGATAATTGATGCACTCAGATGAAACAAGAAATACGTTCTGTCGAACTCGTAGTCTGTCCAATGCAACTTGTTCATTGCTGATCACGTGACGTTCATTCAGTTCAAAATCTGCTGCTGTGTACAAAATTTCATGAAGATCGGATTATTTTTTCACTGAGATATGGAGATATATCGATTTTCAAAATGGCGGCCGTCTGCCATCTTGGAACTATTTTACCACCATACAAGACCACCCACGAAGTCTCTGTTGCTGGCCGCAGCCGCATGTCAAATTTCATGTCAATCTGACGCACAGATCTGAAGATATAGCTATTTGAACTTTTCGCATGTTTAGCTTGAAATGCCTATTCAGGCCCCCAACATTGGGGTTTTAAGGGATTTCGCACCCTAAATTTTATTATTCATCCTCGAGACCCCCAAAAAGCACATCTATCGTAAATCCGCGTATTTTAAGCTATTAACTGTAAAAATCCGTTGAGGGGTCTGACCTGTAGGCGAGTTGACAGAAAGTGTGACGGACACACACACACAGGTAAATTTATATTCTTTTTGATGTTAATGTACAAACTTCAATCAACTGAAGACTCTAGTCCATAGTCTAGTGGATAGCATTGGACAGACAAAAACTAGCGTATAGCGACTAAGACAGCCCTCTATGTGCATGTACGATGAATATGTGAAAATGAAATATGCCTACCTGTCTTGTAACAGCCAGATACAACTTCCACCACTGTATCGAGTATATTATGCCATAGCCAGGTATCCATAGGATGCGAATTCGAAACCATATTCCAACAGTTGATATAACTGCAAAAAAAACTCGACTGCTTAAATTCAACACCAAAAATTATTACGATGCAAACCAGTTTAACTATACAGGGTGGCCCAGCTAAAGTGAAGCCACTTACATTTTTGCTGGTAACATTTGAATGCATAGGTAAAATTCAATGATTTTTGGTACATGTAAACTACATACAACAACAAGTGGTGTGATGCAAATTTTATGCAAAGTTTGTCATAATAAACACTTAACACGCTAGATGGCGCCACATACGATCAACACGACTGTCGCAGACATACAACTTGGAAAAAGATCACATGTTGCATCCTGCAAATAGTTCTTATAACGTCTGCAACAAACAACAATGCTAGAGTACAGATGTCGACAGCTAATTAAACTTGTGTTCAATATGTTCATAATTCTCCTGTACAACACCCTGCAGGGGACACCTCCACCGGTTGATACTGCCTAACTGCCACCAATGAACCTCTGTGACAGTGTGTGCCACTCCAGCACGATCGCCTGCTTCAATTGTTCCAGGTTCTCGAACTTTCTACTATGGTACACGCGCTCCTGCAGTGTCCCCAAATGGCATAATAATCCACCGGGTTTAAGCCCGGGCTGTTGGGTGGCCACACGTAACGCTTTAATAACAATAACTGTCCTCTCGCGTGATTTTACCCATCAAAAGGCACCAACGTGGCTATTATTCAACAGTGCTATTTTTTTTTTATAAAAACAGGTAGTTATTCGCAAATATATTCTTATAAACGCAAACACTAACAAGTACTAGCAAAACCTGACGATTTTACCATAGAACTTTATTTAAGTTCGTAAAAACGTAAAATTACAGGCCTATGCGAGTAAGTGAAATGATAGATGTAACAAGGGCGAAAATACCTAGCCTTTGACGAACAATATTAAATTTTTATGCTTCCCAAGGTGTGTGAGTGAACTGTTATCGCATTCACCAAAAATCATTAAATTTTATCTATCCATTCAAATTTTACAAACAAAAATGTAAGTTGGCTTCACTTTAGTTGGCCACCCTGTAAATCAAGCAAACAGAAACATCTGCAGTCGAACTGCCGCCGAGTTCGTAGCTATTGGAGTACAGCAACCAGCTCGACAACGACGTCGCTTGCTAATTGCACTCTACTTTCTCATGCTAGCGCCATTTTTAGAAATCCAGTCACGTACGTTTGATGGAAGGGACTGACCTCCACAGATTACGCTTTCACAATTGTCAAACGTTTGACAGCTAAAATGTTTAACAGTTCGTTGACCTTACCCTTATCTGAACGATCTGTAACCCACTCTCACTCAGTAAGTTACCTCCCGATGTCACACTCAACATCAGCTGATATTCGTATTTGTATGGTGTTCCAATTCTCCGTATGGTAATGTACTGATAGAAGTGGTCAAATTTACCAGTGGGCGCTCGGCATTCGGTAGCTGAACAACTCTTGTGACTAGTGACGACTTGGTACTCGTCGGAGTCACCAGAGTCGTCGGAGTCGTCAGAGTCGTCGTTGCTGTATCTGTTGTCGTCAGTGTACGGCCAGTTTGTCCACCCGGGCGTGCACTCACTGCTAGATGAACAGCCGCTCGTCATCCTCAGTCTTCTTCGTCCCGACGAGGTCCGATACCACTTCCGAACCACTGAGCATACCGGCTACAGAAACAACAATTCGTAAATACAACAACCCGTGTCATGTACAGCGACGATAATGATGATCAAGACGACGTAAAACTTTTGTCCTGCGCTTCAGTCTTGACCTGCAGCTGACGGGCGACCACTTATGTGGGTCAATTGTCCGCTATAGGTCAGCCAACCAGGTCAACTCAGCCTTTCATCCTTTCGGGGTAGATAAATGAGGAGTATGCTGCAATTAGATGTCCGCAACCTCAGTCTGTGGGGTAGACGGACGCTACGTATATAGTGCCTTTGATGTGTCAATGGACACTAGGTATAGTGGACGATGGAGGCGAGCGTGCGAGCTGCTGCAGGAGGGCCGGTAGGCGGGGCGTCGACGCCGAGCAGAGTTGTGTAGTTTAGTGACAGTGACTACAAAATCAGACACGGATCCAGGTTTAGGGGCCTATAGAATCCGCCACTGGTATAGCTCAATATACTTACTTAATTTTTCTCCGGTTCCACCTGTGAAATGGTTCAATAATCAGTGATGTGGGCTGAGACATCGGTCTTATGACAAGACCGGTCTCAGACCAACAAAACTGGTCTTGGTCTTTGTCTTGTAGGCTGCGGTCTTGGTCTTGGTGTTGGTCTTGCAAGTCTGGTCTTGGTCTTAGTCTTGGTCTTGCAGCTCTGGTCTTGGTCTTGTATCTTTGGTCTTATAGACAAAGAAGACCAAGATTTTGAGCAATCTAGTGTAAAAATATCAAAAAATGCCTACTGTGCACCGCGTTTTTGCTTGTACATAGTAGTAGATCGCACATCCCCTTAATGCGCCGACCAATCACGAGCCAGCTGCGAGCGACGCACCGCCCACTATTCAAACACCCGACGCACCCCCTCCCTCTACTATACCAACTGTCCCATCACAGCTATGTTGTTTCCTTAAGCTGTGTGTACTTTCTGCCTTTCGTCATACTGTGTATCAGCTCACTTTTGGGAATTTATAACTTTTCTGGTAGTCATGTTGTTAATATATTTTGAGGACATTCATGTCAACATAACGATCGCTCCGCTCGGCCGCCCGCGGCGACCTTTTGGTACCAAGGACGCGAGTCAAGTTGGGCAACCGGGCATTCGCGGCGGCCGGCCCGGAAGCGTGGAACAGCCTGCCAGTCGACATCCGGTCATCTGAAACTGTCACTGCATTCAAGAGTCGCCTGAAGACACAGACACATCTGTTTAAACTCTCGTACTGCACGTAGTGAGGACTCATCTGACGTTGTTATGCGCCCTTGTAGTGACTAACGTCATGTTACGGCGCCTTACAAATTGACTATTATTATTATTATTATTATTATTATTATTATTTTTAAACCCTCGACAAACGAGGGTAGGGAAAAAAATGAAAAAGTTAAAAAGAATGGAGAGGCTAATGTTCCGAGCGGTCGTCCAACTCAAATCTATTGTGCAACAAAACAGGGTCCAGCACAGAGCCTTGTGGGACACCGCTTAATAACGCTTTGCAACTTGATACAAAACCTTTAATGCACACTCTGTTTTCTACTCCCCAGCCACCCTTCAATTAACTTATACAGTTTCCGTTTCCAGTGACCTTGAGTGACCCTTAACCTAGATTTCTAGGTCACGGTGTAATATTTATGCCTATAGATGCCCTTAGCGTATTGTGTGCGCAACTTACGCGCGATCTGTTGGCGATAGCTAAGTTCTTGTTTTTTCTGCTGAGGGTGGTCATATTTGGATAAAATTTCGCAGACTGGTGCAGAATGACATGTCGACTGCGGTGATATGGTAAAAATCGAAACAAAATGTAGAATTCCAATATGGCGGACGTTTGGGCGAATTCAATGGCATGCCATCCCACAGCCACCTGCCACATTGCAGGGTGCTGCCACCGGGCGAATTCAATGGCATGTCATCTAGAGCCACGTATCACATTGCAAGCTGCTGCCACTTGGTGAATTCACTCTCACGATCCTTCCACATCCACATGCTACGTTGCAGCGTGCAGTCACCTAACGAAATCATTGTCATGATCGTGCCACATTGCAGGGTGTAAGAATTCTATCCGCCATATTTAATATACATCTTTATTCACCATATTATGGTAGCACAGCAGATAAAAATATACAATAAAAAAATTGAACAACTTAACTAAAGTAGAATAGCATATTAATAGACAATAATAGCAATTACTTGTAACTGACAGGGAAAGAAACACATCAAATTACAGCCATGATGCTGACAAGCGCTTAAACTTAATGTCGAAACGTTCCGTCCTTTGTTTTAGCATTTCAGTTGGCAGCTGAAATGAGAAATACGACTGACATTCTTTGACCATTCCAATATTGTTTGTATGAAATAGCTTCATAAAGAACCTATTAACCACGAAGTCAAGTACATTTAAATCAGCTTTCCTTAGTGGACAAACCTCAAGGCCATATAGCAAAATCGTTTTTCGCCATATTTTATTTTTTGTTTTTTTAATGCAGTTTGGGCTTTGACGAGCGGCGACTTTTGTATCGTCTCCAATACACTTGCAAGTATATAGGCAAGTACTTGGGGTGTGTAAATTTTTTTCGCTAGGTGGCGTACAGGGGGCGCAGGGCCAGGAACCGGATTTACACCGGATTTTTGCATTTCAGTGGGATATCTGAAGAAGTTATGGACGGATTTCGACGAAATTTTATGCGCCTAAGATTACTGAAAAACACGTGCATGGATTTGCATGAAATGTTGCGTGTTAACAGAAGTCGGAACATGGACGAACTGGTTAACTTTTGAGACCGATCCGGATTATAGTCCGGATGCCGGAACCGGATTGCTTTCGCCGATATCATTTCAGCGCTGCTACGCGGAATTTTACGTCGCGAAAATCCGACGTATACGTAGGCCTATTAGCCGCTGCAGCGAGGAGTGCCTTTAACATGGTTTTATTCACTGAGCCAGTGAGACGTCGAAACACCTTTGTCGGAGGTAAATGCGCTGCACCGAGTGTAACATACTGGTTGTGTAAGTATGTCACTACGAATTTAATAGCAGAAACGTGTTACAGGTCCATGTCAAAACATACACTCTCGCCAAACTGTCTCTGACACACGCATCACGTATACCGGCGGTCGCAACTGTTCGCTACGTAGTTCAACATTAGCCAATCAGCCATCGACCTACGCAAGCATTCAAACGCCGTCCGTCAACAGTCAATGCTCACATCAC
>Ga0209339_1001371_pt1 | contig 10362 bp, 9 predicted proteins | sample OlaalgELextract3_FD_187376 | JGI IMG/M metagenome (GOLD analysis project Ga0209339, IMG submission 187376) | Olavius algarvensis symbiont microbial communities from Tuscany, Italy - Type A ELBA extract 3 (SPAdes) (version 2) | ecosystem: Host-associated > Annelida > Digestive system >...
CAAGGTTAAGTTTTCAAAACGAGAAAATAGGAGTCAAACATTTCCAAAAGTGACGAATACGACTCCCATGCAAAAAAAGTATTTCAATATGATCGGAATTAAGAACCCGATGAGCTTGGAAAAATTTATATGGTGAGGAATGCAAAAAGTTAACCGCCTGATTTTTCTGCAAATGTTCTTTGTATCTGTTTAATCAAAGTTTCATAGGAGGTGTCAGTATCTAATACCGAAAACCGAATACCGAATACCGAAATTTCCTGACACCCGAAACCTGACACCAGAAACCTTCAGTAACTTACAACATGTTGTCAGAAAAATCCTGCTAAGGGCCTAAATCCCTCAATCCCTCAATCCCTCAACCCCTCAACCCCTCAATCCCTCAATTCCTCAATCCCTCAATCCCTCAATTCCTCAATCCATATATCCCTCAATTCGATCCTCATATCAATTTCAGCAGATTATCGATCTTGGCCTGGTTTTGACCGGTTTCTGCAATCACTTCATGCAGATCTTTTTCGGTCAGGCCCAGCTGTTTCAAAACATCACCGTAGAATCTGTAGGACAGCCCATCGACGCCGCTGCTGACGCCTATCATCATGCAGATAATATCGGCCAGGTATACCAGCGTCGTAGCCAGATCTTCCCTGGCCGATTCATTTGATAAATGATGATGGCGAATGATATGTATCAGCTTGCTGCTGAAACACCATTTTTGCCCTACCATCGCGCCTATTTCTTCGTGATTCATGCCGATAATCTTCTTTTCGGCATCGTTGAAGCTAAACCCTTTGGATTTGACCAGGATATTAATCTCTTCGAAAGAAAATGCCACATAGCGACCCAGGATCAACTTACCGATATCTTTCAGCAGGGCGGCGGTATAAATGAGATGCTGGTTTTCAGTCGGACCGAATTTGGCGGCCAGTATTTTGGCGACATGGGCCGATGTCACCGCATGCCGCCAAAGTGCGCCTTCGCCAAGTCCGTAGCCCTGGGGCTGTCTTTTCAGATTTTGCGAAACACTGTTGAGCATGACCAGTTGGACGATGTAATCCAGCCCGACAAAACCGATTGCATCCCGCACGGAATCCACCTTGCGGTTCAGTCCGAAATATACAGAATTGCAGGTTTTAAGCAAATTGGCGGTGATGGCCGGATCGTTGAGAATAAGATCGGCTATTTCAGGCAGCGAACAGTCGGGCTCCTGGGCCAGGGCCAATATCTGACCGGCAATCGGCGGAACGGGCTCGAGCTGGTCGATTTGCCCCACGATGTCTTTGACATCGGTCATACCGTTTCCTCGCCTTCACCGAAAATCTTGATCGAACTGCAGCCGCTCCCGATGGCCAGGCTCAGGGTTCTGGTGTTGCTACCGCCGGTGTTTTCATGATGAATCACTAAATTGTAGTCATCGAACCGGGCTTTGAGCGCGGCCAGGTTTTTAAGTCCGATGTTAAAAACGGCAGATTGATCGAGGATTTGAGCGCCGCCGGCAACGACAACTTTTAATCTTTCAGTCCGGACATCCTGGGCATACAAGGCCTCGATAAAGGCCGGTATACCGGTATCGGCGAACATATAGGGCACCCGGTCGGGATTGACCCCATTGGCCAGGCTGGAATTCGGCAGCATGAAGTTCAGCATTCCGCCGACACCGCAAACCGGGTCATGAACGGCCACCCCCATCCCCGATCCGATGGAAAACGCGACTAATGTCTCCACCGGGTTGGTGCTTATTTTCATCTCGGAACAGTTGACAGCCGTCATCCGGGAGATAGCATTGGAATTGTTTGGTTGGAATACCATTTTATTATCTTTTTTATTGATTGATTTAATGTTTGCAGCACGATAATACTGCCCTTGAAATCCGAGTAGTATATCGGCAAAGCCGCTGCCAAACTTGAACGGTAAATATTGGCAATGAAGAATTCAGTGCAGCCGTAAATTGGAGGCTTTTTTCAGCAAAAATTTATCCGGAGGCAATAGGGGTTGCACACGTTGGTATTGGCCGCCAATGCGATCAATCTTCTGATATTCACCACCGGGCCTCTGGCAAGCCGACGCCCCCCTTTAATCCCGGAAAATTCAACGATTGGCCCGGAACTTTACGCCAATGCCCTGCCCCAGGCCCTGATCCTGACAGCGATCGTGATCGGCTTTGCCCTGTTGTCTTTTGTGTTTATCCTGTTTTATCGCGCCTATCAGGCGCTGGGAACCGTCGATACTGATTTGATGCGGGCGGCCGAAGACGATGCCGCTGATCATCCCCCGCAATCAGGGCCCGCCGGCGGGAGGCCGCGATGAGCGAATTGCTGGTATTGCCGATCATCCTGCCCCTGATCGGTGGCGCAGCAGCCGTTGTTGTCAGAGGCAGCGCCAGGCAATCACTTTACCTGGCGCTCACTATCGCCACACTGCACACGATCGCTGCCGGCCTGCTCATATACCAGGTTCACACCGGCGGTATCTTCGCAACGCAGATCGGCAACTGGCCGGCGCCGTTCGGCATTACGCTGGTCGCCGACCGTCTGAGCGCCGTGATGGTGATGATCACGGCGGTGATTAATTTGGCGGTGACCTCCTACTCCAAAGCCGATATCGGCATCGATCTCGTCCGGCGGGGACATTACTGCCTGCTGCAAATCCTGGTGGGGGGGGATCTGCGGCGCATTTATAACCGGCGACATTTTCAACCTTTACGTCTGGTTCGAAGTGATGCTGATGGCATCCTTCGGACTGCTGGTGCTCGGCCAGAGCAAGACCCAATTGGACGGTGGGGTCAAATATGTCGTTTTTTTACCTTGGTGTTTGTCATCGACGCGGCCTATTTAAATTATCTGCTGCCGACCCTGGCGGCGCTGACCATGATCACCGGCGTACTGGGAGCCGCGGCGCAAAACGAATTTCGCCGGATTCTTTCTTTTCACATTATCAGCCAGGTTGGCTATATGGTTTTGGGATTGTCGCTGCAATCCCGCCTGGCCCTGGCGGGCACCGTGTTTTACCTGGTTCACCATATTGTTGTAAAAGCCAATCTGTTCCTGGTCAGCGGCGTGGTCAAACAGCTCCAGGGGTCATTCGAACTGGCCCGGCTGGGCGGTATATATCGCAGCAACGGATGGATTGCGGCCCTGTTTTTCATTCCGGCCTTTTCTTTGGCGGGCTTTCCGCCGCTGTCCGGGTTCTGGGCCAAAATGATCCTGATCCGGGCCAGCCTCGATAGCCATCAATATTGGCTGGCGGTGATCGCCGCCGTCGTGGGGCTGCTGACCGTTTATTCGATGACCAAAATATGGGGGGAAGTTTTCTGGAAACCCGCACCGGCAGCAAATCACGAGGCCGACCGGTTGCCGGCCCGCAGCATATCGGCCTGGATGCTGGTGCCGGTGACCGCCTTGACGGCCTTGACCATCGTCATCGGTCTCGGGGCGGAGCTGGTATTTCAATTTGCCTGGCAGGCGGCCGAGGAGTTAAGTCAACCTGCAGAGTATGTAAGGGCCGTTATGAAAAAATGACGCCCTACCTGCAAAAATAATAAAAGTAATCTTAGCTGCCGCAATGAAGACTATTGCCGGTTTTGACTGATTCTCGATTCTGTTTTCTGGATACTGGATGTTGGTGGAATTCTCCGATAGAGCATTCTTGGTCATCCAGCATCGAGTATCCAGCATCCAGCATCTGCTCGTAAATAACAACGGTTTCAAGCACATCGGCCAGACTAGTTGACAAGAATTAATGCAACGTTAAGGATAGCAATGAATTTATTTCTGTTGAACATATTTCTGGCCCTCGGCTTCAGTGCCGTCCTGGGCCAGCTCAACCTGAGCGGCTTTATATCGGGCTTTGTCGTGGGCTATTTGGCCTTGTGGCTGACAAGCCCGTTATACGGCAAAACACGCTATTTCGAGCGTCTGCCCGGCGTTTTAAGATTGATCGGATTTTTCGGCAAGGAGCTGCTGGTCTCAAATTTGAAGGTTTTGTGGGATGTGATCACCCCCCGGCATATCAGCCGCCCCGGCATTATCGGCCTGCCGCTGGATGCCCGGACCGATCTGGAAATTATGCTGGTGGCCAATCTCATATCATTGACGCCCGGCACCCTCAGCCTGGATCTTTCCGGCGACCGGCGGGTATTGTATATTCACGTCATGTTTCTCGATGATATCGAAACCACCCGCCGGCAAATCAAACAGGGACTGGAAAAACGGGTATTGGAGGTGATGCGCTGATGCCTGTCGACTCCCCGCCGGTTGCACTTGCCGGCCAATTTGCCTTGGCGGTGCTGCTGATCAGCATCATCCTGGCCCTGGCGCGCCTGGTCAAAGGGCCGGCGGCGGCGGATCGGATTGTGGCCCTGGATCTGATCTCAATTCTGATTGTCGCCTTTCTGGCCGCCTACTCGATTTATGCCGGCGAGACATCTTTTCTGGATGTCGCCATCGGTTACGCCCTGATCGCGTTTTTAGGCACCGTGGCCCTGGCGCGTTTTCTGATGCGCTCGGCCTTGAGCAAATCTGAACCCTATAAGAGAAAAAAATATGAGCAGCCATGAATGAGAATTTCACAGCAATCTTTTTAGTTTTGGGCAGTCTGTTTTCCTTTGTCGCCGCACTGGGGATGCTTCGTCTGCCGGATACCGTTATTCGGATGCATGCCGCCACGAAGGCCGGTACCCTCGGGGCCGGATTGATTCTGATCAGCGTGGCTTTTTATTACACTGAATTAGGGATAACCCTGCGGGCTCTGGCGGCCATTGCTTTTTTGCTACTGACGGCCCCTGTCGCAGCACACCTTATCGGGCGGGCAGCGTATTACAGCGGTATCCAACTCTGGCAAAAAACCTGGATCGACCAGTTGGCAGAGCACTATTCTGCCGGCGACGGCAGCAACCCTGAGGAACGGCAGACGCCGGGTTCCTAAACGTTATTTGCAATCGATCATTTCGGCACAACCCATGGCGCGCCGTCGGAAAACTGGCCTAATAGCCAGGGTGTTGAGTATCTCATACGGGCAGGCCGGATAACGGTTTGTGGGTAAATACCGTGAGCAAAAGGACAATCCGGTTGCGCCGCTACCAATCAGCTTCCCGAGAAGGTTGTTCATATCACTCATGTTTTAGGTCCTTCATTAACTTGATCATGAGCTATTCGCTTGGATCGCATCGATACTCCCGCTAAAATGGCGATGCAATCGAAGTTGCTCAAAAACAAATGCCGATCACCCAGGGGTGCTAGCGAAATACGATAAATAACGCCAGCATGACAATCGTCGGCAACAGCGCGTATTTGAGAATGCCGCCCGGCGACACTTCATCGTCGAAATACTTTTTCAGGATCGATAGCCCGGCCGGGTTGGGGGCGTTGGCAATGACCGTCAGGCCGCCGCCGGCAACGGCTCCGGCCACGACGGCATATTTGAGTGGATCCGTGAAATTCGGAACCAGGGTGCTTAAGAACGTAATGGCCGCATTATCATTGAAAGCGGTTAGTATGGTTGCACCCAGCATGAGCGGGATTTCCGGTAATTTGCCCAGCACCGGCGCAATCCACCAGCCCTGAACCCCGCCGTGAATTACAAGCCCGCCCAGAAAAAAGCCCACCAGCAATGCCGGTTTCAAGTCGATTCGATTTTGAAAAGGCGACGTCACCTGGGCAAATCCCAGAAAAAACAACAACCCGGGGATGAAGAACGTCGGGTAGTGGGCATTGGCGATGGTCCAGACCATAAATCCGAGGTGCACGATCGTCACCCAGGCAGGTACCGGATCCTCGCGTTTGTCCCATTCCGGGTCACGGAAGACGACCCGATCCTCTTCAGCCAGTAATCCGGGCAAAAACTCCCGCATTCGCGCCAGCTTGATCTCTTCGAAGCGTTTGTCAAATGCCTCCTGAATCAGATTCTGATCGACGCCTTCCTTGACGATGCTGGACATGTGCTTCCGGCTTAATCGTTCGCCCAGCCGCTCTTTGATTTGAGACAGGAATTTATCGAAATGCTGTTCGATGGATTGTCTGAAGTCTACTTCTTTTTCAACGCCGGCCATAACATCTTCAAATTCGATGCCGAATTCCTTGCGGTTTAGGTATTTTCGCTGAATTTCATCTTCCAATGCCCGGAAGTTGAATTTGTGCCCCAACGCTTTGAACTCATTTCTGAAAAACAGGTAGTACAAGCCGTTGGAAATGATGATACCTAGAATGGCTTTCCAGCCGAAGTTGATGATCATGAACGCCATGTCCCATTTCCAGGGAGCCGCAACCATCAGAACCGGTGGTGCGGCAAAGTGGGATAGGGTGCCGCCGACGGAGATATTGACAAAAAGCAGGCCGAGGGTGGCATACTTGAGTTTGCGGCTGGGTTCCAGATCGTAGAAGTTGTTTGCCAGGAGCAGTGCCGAGATGGTCATGGCGGCGGGTTCGGTGACTAAAGACCCCAATAGCGGGCCCACCGTCAGGATGGCAAGCCACCGGGCAGTCAGGGTACCACCGAACAGATTGGCGATTTTCCAAATGATCGTCTCGGAAAGTTTCAGAATCGGACGGGTTGATGCCAGGGTCATAATGACCACAACGAACTCAGCTTCCACAAAATTGACATTGTACCCAACGTAATTGACTACAGTGTGCCAATCATAGAAAATGAAGATGGTTCCTGCCAGAGCAATCGCCCACAACCCGAAAACCGCCTCCACTTCTCCGAGAAAATGGAAGAGTTCAGCCCCGTGATGGACCGAGTTTTTGTCTACAAGTTTTTTTTTTATCTTTTGTTCGTGTTCATGCTCCCATTTATGGGCAATGGCCATAAATTTTCCGGTTAAAAACGTATGAATGATTGCGCAGAGAAATATGAGGCTGGCGACTAAATTGAAAGGCTCCTGTTTGATGCGGTTTTTCAGGATGGCAGCGATGCTGGTAGTCTCGGAATCATGGTAACTGTCGAGACTGCGCGGAAACGGGCTGGCTTTTTCAGCCGGTTGGCCGGCGGCCAGTGCCCCGACGCCGCCCAGAACCGTCAAACCAAAGAAGCATAATACCAGCATTGCCCAGGTCTTTCGATGATACCTCACCATTCCTCGTACCTTTCGGATGTGAATACAGTCGAACCTTGCTTGCGGAGAAGCGCTGAAAGGTTGGCCACGAATTATTCAGCAGATAAATTAAGACGCGTTAGTGAAAAATCAAATGGAAGAAAAGAAAATATGAGGTGAACTTGAAAGCGCAGGTTATTCAATAATTTATTGTCTATTTAGTGAAATCAAATCATGATTGCGCATGATTTATGCGTTAGCCGGATTGGATATTATAGGATGCTATCAATTTTAAAAAAAAGATAGAGCGAAGCCGCCGGCTCGTAAAGGTTTGCGCCGACGCCTCGGAGAGCGAATCAACAAATCTTCAATTTTCAATCGTCGGTTCCGGCTTGCCCGGGTTGGTTGTTGCAGATTGTTTCAAAAGGTAACCATGAGTAAAGCACTCGGGATTAGATATGCCGGACCTCGGCGGCCAGATCCATTGCCCTGTCTTCTGCGGCGATCACGCGGTTGCGGCCCTGCTGTTTGGCGGCATAAAGCCCGTCATCAGCCCGCTTGATCAGATGGGCAACTGAATTGTCGACATTGAAGATATACTCTGCCAGGCCGATGCTCACCGTCAATCGTATTTTAGTTGAATCATAGGAAACCTTCGAATCTTCGTGTTTCTTTCGCAGTCGCTCACAAAATATGCGGGCATTCGCAAGCGGGGTATTGGGCATGATCACGGCAAACTCCTCGCCGCCGTAGCGACAGGCCACATCGCACTTGCGAATGCTGTTTTGCAGCAGCCGGGCCGTGTGTTTGAGAACCTCGTCACCGGCCGGATGGCCGTGGTTGTCGTTGATTTCCTTAAAATGGTCAATATCCAGCATCAGCAGGCTGAGGGACTGTCCGTACCTTGCAGCCCCGGCAATCTCGCGCTCGGCGGCTTCCATAAAATACCGTCGATTGTAAAGGTCGGTTAATTCGTCCTTGGTCGACAATTCGGCCATTTTATCCATGGCCTGCTTAATCTCGGTTTTCATCCTGAATTTTTCCATTGTGTTATGGATAATTCTAGTCAGCGATTTTTGGCTGATTCTGGACTTGGGCAGGTAATCGTAAGCCCCCCTCTGGATGACCTGGGATGCGATCATTTCATCGCCTTTGCCGGTGATAACGACCACCGGGGTTTCCAGCTGCTTTTCTTCCATGCCGGCGATAAAATCGAGGGCATTGCCCGATGGCAGGGCATAATCGACGAATATCAGATCAAAAGATTTTTCCGCCAACCGCTCGAAACCGATGTCGATATCTTCGGCGCGCTCTATTTCAACCTGTTTGGCCTCGGCGATGGTGGTTTTAATTCTTTGGTAATCGAGATCATTGTCCTCAACGGACAGGATTCTGACCCGTTTATTCAGGTTCAAAATAGTGGTTTCTCCGGCGTATCGTTTGACGTCATCGTGGCGGATCGTTTGAATTTTCTTTACAATTTCGGCGATGCGCCGGCCGGCTTCTTCGATTTGTTCACTGTATTTTGCCATCTTGGCAGGGTTATCCCGATCCATGGCCATCAATTCGATATAGCCTAAAAGGGCCATAAGGGGTTGATTTAGTTCATGGGCCGTAGCGCCGGCCATTTGCAGCAGCACCTTCAGACGCTCCTCTTCGATTATCGCTTGTTGCTGTTCGATAATCTGGCGATTGGCGCGTTCGAGTTCCTGGTTGCTGTTCTCAAAGGCGAGATTTTGCTTTCTGAGCATGTTTTTCATTTCCTTGCGCTCGGTTACGTCCCGGTGCAGAACGCCTACGGCAAACATATTGCCGGAGCTGTCCTTGATCGGCGATAAAACCGACTCGCTGATAAGGGAATTGGAGCCAATCTCCACGGCGTCCTCGACCCGCATCGGCTGCCCGCTTTCAAACACCCGGTCGACGTGCCTAATCAAAAGCTGCATAAATTCCGGCAGGTGGGCCAGGACGTCGCGTATGTTCTTGCCGATCAATTTGTCACGGGTGGTACCGACATGCTCAATGGCCGCCTGGTTGGCGTACAGGTAGTTGTAGTCTTTGTCCCAGACCACAATCGAGTCCGTCGTGGACTCGAAAATGGATCGAAAGCGCTCCTCGCTAAGCCGCAGCTCGTCTTCGGCCTGCTTTTTTTCGGTAATATCTTCCAGGACAATCGCCGTGCCCAAAAAATTGTTTGACATATCCTGCATGCGCGAAAATCGCACGGCGTACTTCCGGTTGACGGTTTCCGATGTGAAGCTTTTCTCGAAGCTGCACGACAATTCGGGTCCGGCGGCATAGGCCGCAAATTCATCGGCCAGCCAGGGCAGGCAGGACCCAACCGATCCGGGGGCAGGCGTATGCGGCCGGATATCCATTCCGTCACTGGTCGGATATGAATGGCGTGCGCCGCAGCCACAGTTGTTTTTAAGCAGTCGGGCCGCCGCATGATTCAAATATTCGAAGTCATTTTTTTCATCCGCTAAAATCACCGGATTTGGCAGACATTCGGATATCGTGAGATATTTGTTTTTTTCACGGGTCAACCGACGGATTTTGTCTTGAGACATATTTTTTTCTTGCATGGTTTCTAAGCAATCTTTTGAAAAGTTGGCAGTGTTGGAATAAAGGCAAGTAATATTCGATGTTAGCTTTTGATATTATTCATTATTAAACCATCAAAAGACCAAAATGTCAATTTTTCGAACTGCGCCGGATAGAAACGCAAATCGGCCTATGAAAGGATCCGGAGGATATGAGTAGCAAGTGACTGCCGATAATTTCGATTTGATTGAATTCATAATTAGAATCCCAAACCAAATGCCATGAAATTCAGGGCATCGGGGACTATTAGGGGACGCGGACTATTAGGGGACATTGACTAAGTCGATCTATCTATCGGACTAGGACTATTAGGGGACATTCTATATTCTTTATGTCAATAAAAAAAATATGTAAATAAAATCAATTAGACTATTAGGGGACATTGATTAAGTTGATCTATTCATCTGCTCGCGCGATTATTCTTGATACCGCTGAGGTCGTCACTCCCAGTTGTCTGGCAATCTCTGCTAAAGATACTCCATGGATTTTTACCAATCCTATCGCAATTCGAGCCCGCACCCTACTCGCCTCTCGGCGCCGGCTACCAGCTTTTATCTCTTGAATAGATACCTTCTCATCCTTGCATAGTCCGGCAATAAACTCTTTAGAGCCTGCGCATAAACTTAAAATTGATCAGAATAAATTACAAAATTGTAGGTCCAACATTTTAAATTTGGTCAATGTTCTTTGAAAAATTGGTTAAAGCAGCAATCTGCTGTGCTTCAGGTTAA
>Ga0209339_1001372_pt1 | contig 10362 bp, 7 predicted proteins | sample OlaalgELextract3_FD_187376 | JGI IMG/M metagenome (GOLD analysis project Ga0209339, IMG submission 187376) | Olavius algarvensis symbiont microbial communities from Tuscany, Italy - Type A ELBA extract 3 (SPAdes) (version 2) | ecosystem: Host-associated > Annelida > Digestive system >...
GTCTCTATTGCTTGATTGTCAATATGGACTGTTCTTGGAGCAACTCCAGCTCCAATATTTTGGATCTTCGTTTTATGCCAGTTTGTGTGGAGACCCATAACGGCTGCTGATGCCTCAAAATTTCGAGCACCATAGAATGCAAATTCCGAGCGAAACTGAATGATCTGATTGCGATAAAACTAACATGCAAAGTTTGTACATTATCAGGGGTTTTGCACTTGTACTTTCAACACAACCCAATAATATCAGAGAACACAATTATCCTAGTGTCAATCAGCTTGCTATGGCTGTTAGCAAAACCCAGTACAGAAGAAACACAGCAACTTTGGATGCACAATATGGCAGGCTGTAATGCACACTAACTTTGTAACGTTTTTCTTCACAGCGTTTTCCAGACTGCCCCCAAAATTTACTCGACTAACATTACAAACACACAAATAAATAAATAATTAGAAATAATAACTAACATATAACGAAACACACCTTGCCAAATAGAGTCTGTTTCCATCTGTTGATGAAGAAAATGCAAGAAGTTTTCCACAAGATCTGCCTACAATAATTGAACACGTATTTTCTCTATTAATTAGGATGGATTTTAATAATTATGTTTGTGACTGTCTGAACTATTAGAAGGGGAAAAATAATTATGAAAATTGCCATCAGTCGGTGTCTGAATTATTAAAGATTGGCATGACCTCTTCACAACGCACAGCGCAGCAGTCACAGTGATCAACGTTGCCACTGCGATGCTATAACACCTGCTGATCGTTCGCTGCCCCCCCCTCCCCACCCCCTCACGCAGTTCACACATCAAAGCAATAACCTGACCGCATGCCAGCTGTCTCGCACGGCCTCCTGGTTGGTTTTGCAACGTTGTATCCTTACTGCTTCAGATTTCTATCGAAGCAGAATGCCAAATTGGTGCAGTCGTTACATTGGTTATGTCTGTACTCGTGTTGCAGCAGTTTACCTTGCGCTAGTGCTGAGCCCGACCATGGGTGACCGCAAAGACCACAGCAAATGCCTTTGAAGTTGTTTGTGGGTGGTGTGTCACCAACACTGTCTTTTACGACGTCATAATTACTGCGCGCCGTCAGGCTGTGTGTCATCGGCTTGTCGCCGATCTGCCTCTCAACCTGATGAACATCTAGGTACTCGACTCGGCGACTATGCATCATCACTGTGGGGTTTTGGGGGATGGGATGTTGATAATTTGTATGTCTGAATTATCAGAAATTGCCGACCAAATTATTGAAAACAAAAAAAAATTCCATTTCAGTGAAATAAATCATGTCTGAATTATTAGAGAGGTTGAACTATTGGAGCAGATATGGTAAACATACATAAATGAGATACATAAAAACGACTCTCAGTGTAACTAATTAACTAAATATCAATTCGTTCATTTATTATGCCATCTGTGTATGTTAAACACATAACCAGGCATGTGAATCATTCCTGATTCACCAAACATATCACAAAATAATAGTGACGTATATTCAAACACAACTTTTATTTCAAAAGGAGACATAGCCAAGTGCTGATGAAACAATGTCCTAGTGATAAGAAGCAGATCATTTTAAGCTATGGTTGTGTCTGAAATGGTAAAGCAGCTCATCACATAATACAAAGCATTATGCTGACTGTAATTACTGCCGTATCTTGTAACACGACTAAGCAAGTATTTACCTTTTCATCGGACACCGTTAGCTGTGAAAAATCTGAAACAAACTTCAGTATCGACTGTTCAAGTTTTTCGAGAAAGAGACGCACGAGGACGGACAGAAGATATCGGTTGACAACAGTCTTGTCTCTACATACATAGTCAGACAAACAGTTGCAACAACACACATTTATTAAGACAATCAGCTCAACTAACTGTGTCCAGCAACGGGGACACAAACATACACACCACAGCTGTGAAATACGCAATGGTAACCAAAGCAGAAGTGATCCTGGATCCACATCCGGAATCAGATCAACATCAAAATTTAATCACTTCTAGAGGGTCACTCTTGCCACGTTTGGTCGACATCCGCACATGCGCTTGTGAGTTATCTTGCAGATAGACGGATATACAGGCACACACACACACACACACAATGGCATGCTACACCTCCAACCAGAGGCGAGCAAACAGACAAAAATCAAAATGTAGCTTCCTGTAACTTTTTAGATACTAGTCGACAGTGTGATGTACCACATTTCATTCGAACTGGCCAAGTAAAACAGGAGACTGTTACATTTTGAAGAAATTCTCACTACATGGACATGCATGCACTTATCGACAAACATCAAAGATCCACAGATGAAATAGCTCATTTCAGAAAATGACACAGAAATCCACAACTTTGAATAAAACTGTAACGAACATTACACATGTTGCGCTATTCACCCAGAAGTGACACGTTACCGATTAACTCGGATGCAGAGCCGATCGATAGACGACAGAGAGGTAAGCAGTCCTTGACGACACCTTGCCAAGTATGCAATGTATGCGGACCGAGTTCGATATTCTTCTTTCATTGTTTTCAGCAGCTTCTTTATTCTAAACCGATCCAACAACATGTGTGCTAAACGTATTTTATAAAATGGTTTGTCCCGAGTATTTTGGCACAGTAACGACTACAAAATGTATTTCCTTCTCTGTGTATCTTGATCCTGCGCCTCATCAGTTATGCTATCGACAACTTTTCACTACATCCTCTGTCTGTTTCTCCATTGTCCACAATCTCAAATTGCACAACAAAACACAAAATGCCACTCAAAGTCCATCTATATTTGCATTCCTTTACTTTCAACATAATTCTAATATCCTTGTGATATGTCACCTTTTAATAAATAAACATTAACTTGCTTCTAAATTCCTTTCTAAACTTGCATTTTGCACAACACAACACTTATGCGGTAGTTTGTTGGTAGTTATTTTCAAAGATGCCAAGAATAACAGACAGAATAGCTTCAGTCAATTGCTGACAAGCTCGTAAGTTCAAAACTACAATTTAATCAGCCGTCACCTTTTATTAGTTTACTCAATTTATGCTCCAATTTTCTAGGCATTTCTCCGAACGGCACAATCCATGTCCTTTTCAAAGTTCAGAAGTCGGCTGCTTCATGTTTTTCTCAGCTGTTTCCGCTGGGTTCTCGTTAGCATTAGACTCAACATTTAGACTGAAAGGTAAGTGTATTTATACAGCGCTCATTTTTGTAGTACACGCAGGCATGGATCACACAGTGCAACTACACCAATGCCTGCCAAGTTCACCTCACAGTGCAACTACACCAATGCCTTGCCAAGTTCACCTCACAGTGCAACTACACCAATGCCTGCCAAGTTCACCTCACAAGCGTTCACCAGATGACGCTCCCCAGACTGAGGTCATGGACATCCAATTGTAGCCTACTACTCACTTATCTACCCCAAAAAGATGAAAGGCTGAATCGGCCTGGTCAGCTGCAGGTCGAGTGCAGCACAGGGAAAGTTCGCCGGTCCACTTGCAATATTCTACCACTGTGCCACACAACCAACCAGACTGGGAGGAAAAGTTGGTAGTGCTTGTGAGGAATTTGAGGACAGTAAGGGTGGTATATTTGGTTAATGTTTCTGAGAGTTCTGCTGCCGTCTCACCCACGTTTTCCCGGGTAAAGGGCCATTAAATTGTTGCCAAAATTCAGAACTACTCTCTACTGCTGACCACAGTATTTATTCAGTATCCAGCTAAACAGCTTTCGTAGAACTCAGTTTAGCTATTCAAAATAAGTTTTATATCACTGTTCAACACTTTTGAAGTGTGGCAGCACTTATGTATAATTAACTGGAAGCAATGGAGCACATACTCATGGTTATCAAACTGGCGAACGCATCGGATGGTTTCGTGCAGTTGAGCTATCAAGTCACGATCTTGTAGATTGATTGCCTCAGCAAGTTGTACAGTAAGCTGCAGCACTAGCTCATTGTCTTTGTTTGCGCCACTGCTTCCGCCACTGTCGGCACCACCGTCAACCTCATTGACGCCAACACGACCGGCACTGACGCTACTTTGTGCCAACATGTGCGTCGAAAACGACGTCTGCAACGGCAGTATTTCGTACTAACAGCATGACCAGCGGCAGCAACAACAACAGTGACACTATTGTGTTGGCATCAAAGCAAAAGATAACACAAAGCTCACCTAGTTCACCTGATAAAAGCAAATCAGCACCAAATGACCACCAACCCTCAGACTGTTTCAGTATAGTATAGTACAGCAGTATTTAACATCCCACTCGACACATTATAGGTCATTTCGGAGACGATATTACAGGTCAAATGACCCAACCAACATTGTCACAGCACTGAAGGACAGTGGTTAGTTATCGAGGGCCAATCCCACCATGCTCAGCTCACTGAGAGGTGAAGTAAAGAATATAATATAAAAATTTATTTAAATATAAACAGTATCATCAATATAAAAGAAACAGAGGTGCTCGCAAGACAGAGAGCTAAACCAAGCAAGATCAAAGCCAGATCTGGTCAAACTGTGCTAATCAAACTGTGCCAAGTGATGCTCCATTCACACACATCCTAAGCCCAAGAGCTCAGTATGGTAATGTAAATGTCAATTTATATAGCGCATCGTCGCAAAAAGCGCCTCTAATGGTACAGTAAAGTAATTGAAATGTGAATTTGAAATACATTTGATGTATTTTTAAAAATTTTTGTACATTTTCAAAAGTATTTTATAATTAGAATACATTTTATTTTTTCGTGTATACTCATCATCGTTGTCATTCTGGCTTGCACCATTAAGACTGCGTAGTGAGCAGCCTCCGAAAAAGGCAATTCTCAACGATGTTGGCTGATTCAGTCGATGTGAGATTGTAGGACTTGAGGTTGTCTAGGACAACGTATACTGTGTAATTAAAATACATTTTGCCGCAAAAATACTTGGTACAAGAATTTGATACCAGCATACATCATAAATTCAATGAAACGAGACTAAAGTATTTTTCAGCATTACGCAACATGTAATAAAGTGACTGAAAAATTTCACACAGTATAGTATTTGCATTGACTGGTAGGTTATGAACTGACTTTCTCTGAGCTTCTATATCTGAACTAAATTTTCGCAATGCCAGTTACTGAAAAAGTATTTGGATATACTAACTACGGTGGATAAAAGTATTTTGTGTTGCCACAGCTAAGTGATTGTAAGCTGCAATAAAAACATAAGTAATTTTATTCGGCAATTAAATACTTTTAAAAATTAATTTACACAACACTGACTGGTCTCTAGGTGGTGACACTCCAGTGGGTGATGCTTGTAACAACACTGTCTCCTGGCACCATACCATACCACACTGGGCCGCCAGGGCATAGATTTGCCTTGAACGACGCATCAAAACAGACTTTCATATGAACTGCTTTGTTTAAAGGTTAACGGACCCTCATGCAACCATGTCTTTGTGGAGATGTACTCCTCGACAAAATGCATCCTGTGGCCTGGCTATCCAATTACTTGGCAAAGTAGTCCAGACAAACTAGGCTAACTGAAATAATACACAACACAAAAAAAAACCTAAACAACTAAACCTAACGAAACCAAACTAACCCTGGTTCAAGAATGCCTTTTATGCCATCCGGCCAGGAAACGGATTTGGCCTATTCTATAACAACAGTAGCCGGGACCCACATGGGCAGGCCATCTGGCACAAACTGATATCAAATTATACAGTTTAGTAACAAAGGCATAAGAATGTGAATAACTGGCTGTGCCACGAGTCAAACTCTCAACTTTTGATCGCAAATCCATTCACACTAAAACAAGTTAAACAGTACTGTTAGTACTGATGGATAAACACCTTTAGTTTTCAGACTAAAAATGCCAACCTATAATATTAAGACAAAGTCATCCAACAAATTCTCATATATATATATATCAACTCAACTCTGAATACACTACATGCTACAGAATGTTATGGACAAGAATCGAACTATGAAAATATCACGTGGCAATCTTACCTGCAAGTCTACAGAGCTCAGAATCAGGCGAAGTTTCTTCTTGGCATCGAGGAATGCCTGGCACATCTCAAGGTTGTTTGAGTCGTACAGCGGTATCTCATCCTCAACTTTGTCTTTACTCTTCGTAACGCCGTCAGCCACAGCTGCCGGACAAGCAGCAACGTTGTCCGCTGACTTGTGAGCAACGGGCTTGCGATACTTGGCAAGAATGTCATCAGAGGTAACTGGATAAACACAGACATAAACACAAGCATTCCAAATAACCTGCGAATAAAACGAAAAACTCCTACTGTTTGAGACTAGTATGCTGGTATGCAGTATCCACTGCAAGCTTTGCAATCTGACCTATTCCTGAGAGATGCAGTGCAGTAGTAATTCTTATTGAATGGCACTTTTAGCAGTACCAATGTCCTGCCCAGTCAACAATCAACCTTGGGGACTGTGCATTTTGTGTCACTACTCCACAGGTATGTAACAGTCTGCATACATCAGTCTGAACTGTGCCATCACACCACTCATCACCTTCCGACGAGAACTCAAGACATTTCTTTACAGATCCAGCTTCTCTCTGTGTAAAGCAGTCCTGTAGCATTTTTGCAACAGTGTCGCTCTGATCAGTATATTTCTGTAACGATGATGACGATGATAATAATAATAATAATAATAACAATAATGTGTGTTATCTAGTTCAATACAAAGCTGCATAAAATCTGAAATGTTCGAATGACAGCATAGCATAACGAATGAAAGCAAGATTGTAACCAGAGCATACAGTAAAGTCAGTGTGCTTATTCGTTAAACTTTTCAAGTACTACTATTCAACTGTATGTGTACTAAAGAATGATGATGACCAATGCACAACGAAATCCCAGCTGAAATACGACACAGAAGACAAATGCATACCGACAGCAGCAACTTCAATGCCATTCTCATTTCCAGATCTACCTTTCACAACATCATCTCCACCCTCACCAGACGCCAACAAGACACGGACACTTCCGCTGCCCACATCTGTGAAACACACAAGTAATTCAGTTGTAACTTCAATAATCAATCGATCTGTTAACCTATCTGTCGACTTATTTCAGTCTAATTTATAGTTCAATTTGGCCTTGTAACATCACTGATACAGACAGGTCAAACCATCAAATCCCTCAAGTTAATTATCTTTTGTTTCAAAATGTTTATCGTGTACATCACACCCAGTTGCAAAACAGCTACAAGAAACATTGCTCTTCCAACTTACAAAATTTACTCAGTTATTATTTGATTCAGAAATAATACATCAGTAATAATGAAAATTAGTGTATTTAATTTGACTAAGAATCTTTGTCTAGAATATATTCACCAATGAGTGATACTAGCCATTCTCTCTCCTGCAAGGATGGATTGACATTAGCCGGGCTTACAGTGGCAACAGTGGTGACGCCCTGTTGAATCTGGACCCAGAAGCGCATTTATCCTGGGACAGGAGACTGTGCCTTCGTAATTACTTCTAGGCTTTTTCTATAATCAAATGGTGTGTGAGCATTGCGAAAGTGGTATGGGTTTGTGCAGGGAAGTGAGTGGCAGTTTTTTGTGAGGCCATGTGTGGTACCTCTTTTCTCTCAGATGACACTAAGCAGCTTCTCTCTCTCGGGTAGTTTGTTAATGGCACATCAGCACAAAAAGGCTATTTAGTGCCATTCAAAGTTTATAAGATTGATGAGATACAAAAATAATTAATAAGAAGGTAAAACCTATGAATGTAAAATCAAGGCCATTATGCCAAAATGAAAAGTAAATTACAAACATTAATATTACACTCCTTACCTGATTAAGCTGATAGTAACACAAAAGCATTAATCCATAGCAGCTCCGAGCATAGCAAGTCTAGTCAGTCCAAGCAAACGTCCAGGCATCCTCACCTAGGCTAGACCAGCTCTAAAATCACGCTGGCATGCCTAGCCTGGAACATATCATTGGTTATGGTAGTCTGACCCACATAATCCAAGCTGCAGTCTCTTCCTCGATCACAACATATGCCCAGCCTCGATGGCATTTAAACGTCACTTTTCTAATATGCCGCCAATGGTCACCGATTATAGATGATACTGTCAAAACCTATTGCCTCTCAGAGAAATTAATCTCAAAGCATGTCAGTAATAATCCTGACACAAATTATCTGACCAAACCTGGGACGTGAACCCGGCCTTTTGGCGATAGCCATTCAGGCACAACGTGCACTGTGAGTATTACTGCTAACTAGCATGGCAGGCAAAGTTAAGTACTACCTTTATCAGCTTCAGCAGCTGCTCGAAACACTTCATCACGATCGAAAAGCTTTGGAGGCACTTTACGCTTGTTGCCTGCAAAATATCAATAACTTATATAGGAAAATACAATTTTTTAAATGTACAGATAATTTTAAACGTACACCTGAGACAGGAGAAGACAAAATTTATGAATGTAAACGTAATTCAAAACTCCTAGAAATTATTTCATGAATACAAAAGTATGAACTTTAACCAAGTATACAAACATCACACCGTTCTGTAAAGTATGTGTATTCATCAACTGAAAGAGCATCCCATGCCTGGGTGATATGGCAAGTACCTCCACACATTAGATTTAACCTTCCAATTTAGCCACACTAACACAAGACTCCAGAGCTCCATGTACTGTACCAGATTTAAAGTTCTATGGCTATAACTTATTGCCAATATAGGCCTTCCTCCTCTAAACGGAAAACTGGCATTATATTGTGGCAGTATCAAAGCCGATCCAAGCTGGCCTGTGCCTCCAGATGTCTTTGACCACCCCCACAACAGCTTGCATCTCGATGTCCAGTATGGTCGGACACAACAATGACATAACTGCAGAGTGGACAGAAGACTAGTTGTTAGCTTTGTGTGGTCAACCAAACCAAACAACAGCAACCGACATCACTATCCAAACTCATCATACACAGTTTCAGCTGAATTGCTTACAGACAGATTGAGGCTCATGTCTGGCAATTCTATACAGAAGGGCCTTGTCAAATCAACTGTCTGTGAATGGTGAATGTGGCCAACAACATACAGACCACACGTGTTGATTAACAAAACTGGACGGTGGTCTACAATTAGTCCATGAGGCATAACACAATGCACACAGCACACTACCATCATTACAGCATTTGCATAATGACAGCACATGCAGTGTCCGACTTAAGAGCTTAGACATGGAATTTTTTCTCAAGTACTGGATAAATTTTGGCCAAAATCCTTTCCTGTACCACCAGTGATTTACATAAGTCTCAACATAAATCAAATCCAGGTAACTGCTTCCTTAAACACTGAGCCAATAATGCTCCTTCCTTCACTGCTGCAGATGATAATGTAGGCAATTACATGAAGTGGAGATAATACATTAAATGAAAACATCATGTATATGTACTAATAAAACACACATTCTCATCCTCAACAGGAGAAATAACTGATGTAACGGCATCCAACGTTTAAAATATAATAAGGCCATAAATCAAACAACAACGATAATAAATGAACTCCAGGAAACACAATATGTTTTACGTTTGCAAAATATAAACATATAAACTAATTGACATAATGTGAAATATGAAGAAATAACAATAACCACATAAAAAATTGACAGAACTGAGTTTACGAAATGTGAAAACTGTGCACGATCAAAATGTGCCAACGGACCAAATGACTAATTTACGCTAAATCTCATTTTGACAGCAATGTGCAAACAGCAGACAACATAACAAAAACACAACAAAGAGCACAGCAACCTCGCCCCACGCCCCACTGCAAGATGCTGGCAACTTTATTAGCAGGATCGACAGCTGTCTGTTCTGAAAACCTCACGACAACAGCAGTAAACGTTTGCCCATAATGTTGCAAGGCCACAAACAAACATTGTTGCACTGCTACACAGGTGACTGAAAACAGAGACCTTGCCAGCTATTGCAGCGGCAAGGTAAACAAATACACGAAACAAGTGCGTCAGTAAAACTGACACAAACCCGCCATTCACATTCCAAATAGCTTCTCCACGGGGCACAGATTTCACAGGGTTTCTACAGGGAGGGTCAAAAAGTAGAGACCTACAATCGGAAATTTCCGTTCGAATCGAATCTCGAATCGAATCGGCGGATAGTCGTTTACAGCTTTAGTGTTAAATTTTTTTTGATTGCCATATAGGACAGATGTGCGGATTCGTCAAAACTACTAGGCTACTAGGCTACTATTGTGCATGCTCTAACTACAAGTACATGAATTAATTAAACTCAATATAAATCCCAATAGCAATGCCGAAACGATTGAAATTTGTCGTTGAACAGTGAGTGTTGTTTATGGTACGACGGCAAACGTGGC
>Ga0209339_1001373_pt1 | contig 10360 bp, 7 predicted proteins | sample OlaalgELextract3_FD_187376 | JGI IMG/M metagenome (GOLD analysis project Ga0209339, IMG submission 187376) | Olavius algarvensis symbiont microbial communities from Tuscany, Italy - Type A ELBA extract 3 (SPAdes) (version 2) | ecosystem: Host-associated > Annelida > Digestive system >...
CATGGTGCACCGCTCGTCATTTCCACCTGTCCCGTGCACTCCGTGCTCGAGCTAATTGTTTGCCGTTAACACGGAGAGACTTGGCCTATACATACAGTTGCTGTCGTTGAGCAGTTCACAAGCACAGATGAAAGATAGACCACAAAGAGACTAGGCAGGCCTACATACTAGCACAGATGAAACATAGAGTACAATAATTTGTTCCACTGTTTTTTAAAACCACTCGTATATAGTCGTTCTAGCACATCTTGACAACTCAGTAGCATCTTGACGTTGCGTTCTGTGGCCTTTTGTCCCGTGGCCTTTGTCTGTACCTCGTCGATGGTAGCGTCATTCCATAAACCAGCTTGATCCGTCTAGCTATTTTGACACAGTCACACAGAATTGCCGTAGCATATACCGCGTTCGCTTACAATGTGTCGCGCGATAAAACGCTTAATTAAATGCAGTTAAGTATAATGTACAGAGCAGATAAGATATTTTCTGACAGAAAATAGAATGCTGGTGTAATAAAAATACTTACTAGATAAAAAATTGACGACATCGGGGCAAATGGCCGACCACGCAATGTCCGAACAACCACAAAGATCGACAGTTTTTATTTAGCATAGCTAACTTATCGAAAAACTATATATATGGGGGTTATTCTTAGGCCAATCTAGGCCAATCAAGTTTATGTAGTTTTTCCAGTCAGAAAATTAAGCAAATTTCGCTGACTTTTTACTGACAAACGTCTAGTCCGCTTCAACTGTATATATCTTACACATCTGATTTTCGCATTCAAATAGGCGCACATGCCAGTTTTCGTGATTCCGCGATAGCATTGTCATACGCACAGACAGTTGGTTTAGTTGCATATTCCTTACTGTCATTTACTTCTGTGACTTATATTTCGTGGATGATTTTCGCTGACAGACTAGCATACTTTAAATTGCGATATACATCAGTCGAAGAGTACATTATACGACAGATTTTGTCCTATATATATACTGTTAAAATTAGTATATGCTTTTGACCTGAGGAGGGCTTATTTCCGGGAGGGTATGTACATACCCTGTGTTAACCATCACGCGGCCCATACCGAGCACGGAACGTTGCCCAGTCGGTCGATAATACTAATTGCTAGCACGGCTATAATTGGAAAATCAATTATCGTCACGCACCGCCAAGCCTGCCTCTTCAATCTCACTGAGTGCAAGTTCGTCGGCTCGACTGGGCTTCGGAATTAGTGAAACTTGCCAGTTGCAGCTTTGGACTCGGAACGTCGTCGGCGCATGTGGAGAAACTGATCAGCTTATACATCTGTTTCATTCGACAATACTTTCAATATAAAGTTGAACAACTGTAATCCACATTCGTCATACATTATGAACTTGCCTTCAGCGATATGACTTCATAGGCCTAGTGGCGTATTTTTTCATATTTATAACTACTGGCAAACAAGGCTACAGCTGGTTGATTAAAATACCCCCTAGATATAGCAGTCATTTCGAATTTTAATTTGAAACGCATAGCACTGCTTTCCACAATATCCAATACGCACATATCTGGCTAATTTTTATTCATATCCGTCAAATTATTCACATTCATGCTAACGAAATCAGTTTCTGAATAGTTCTGATGAGCAAAATTAATATGTTATGAAATTACCAATCAGTTCAGAACAGTTCAATTTAACATGCAACACGTTGACGATGTTCACCACCAGTTTCAGCAGCATCAGCAGCCGGTCGAAGTCTCTCAGTGCAGCTGAGTACGTTCGTATTGATTGAGTCGTATAGCAGAGCATCCAAGACTGACCGCAGGACGTCCTTCAGCTCGGCGATTTTTTGGCCTCGTATTAAAGAATCTTTGTGCCGGTAGTCCATCATGGCCCCGGACACTGTACGGAATTCACATTATTATTATTATTATTAATTATTGATTTACATTGTACATAGATTGTTAACAATTTCGGCTATATTGACACTTTCAGGAGCCGTCTAAAAACTCGTCTTTGTATGTACACTGTGAGTCAAAAAACTGGACACTTTTTTATTTGAGCATAACTTTCGCCAATACTGTCTGATTTTAATAATTTTTTCACTGTTGCAGACAGAAATTATCTGCCCGCAAACACATAACTGAATTTCCCACTTCATCTATCGTTGCTGCACTACCGTCCGTCAGTTCGTTTACCTAAGTTGTGAACACGATATCTTGGAAAGAATGATCCGATTTGGATGTCAATTGGCATCAGTGGTACACATGGCAAGGGAATGAAACGATCAAAACTTTGAGGGTCAGGAAGTCAAAGGTCAAGGTCACACGAGGCTAAACATAGAGTTGGAGGACTGAGTGGCTACTCGACCCGCTGGGTAGAGTAACTTTTCTAGTTTATGATGGTAGTATTATTGAGCCACCCTGCATAATCAGTTCACTTTACCTCGTCATGTAGGCTTAAGAACGTAAAGCAAGATTTAATTACGTCAGCAAATCTATTTGTATTATTCAATATCAACGGAATTTTGTATAGTTTCATGGTTGTTGATGAATTCGCATGCACGCAAACTGACTGACGAATTCCATGCTCTTAAGTCTGATATAACACACATACACGGTGCCTCAGAACTGTAGCTGAAGTGTCGTGAGATCGGTGTGCCTATGTTGGTCCCAACAATTTATTTCCAGACGGTGATATAAATAAATTAACGTTTGGTGGAGGACAAAAAATCAGAGTGACAGCCACTGAGTGATGTGATGTGAGTAAACTCCGATCGCAGCAGAACGCTGTAACAATACATGTTACAGGTTTCTGGCCCACCCCGCTTCCCGTCGAGCGCATATCGCTGTTGGCGCCGTCTGAAAAATGGAAAACCGAATTCCATTATTGAGGAGCGGACGACTGCGGGCGTCAAGCGTCGGATTGGATCAGACGACTGATCGGATGAACGAGCGAACGGTCGACGTCGACGGCTGCCGCTTGACGGTTAGCTGTCCGATCGACTATTGATGCGACGCTCCAGCTGCCGCCTCGCCACGGTTCAGCCTCCTGAACAGATCGCCTGTTGAAGGAAATACACGCTGACGGCGATTTGACGCTTTTCCGATTGCATTGCCGTTCCGTTAACAGTTTAACTCCCGCACAACGGCTTCACGGCAGGTTTCAGTTTTTTTTTGATTAATTGATTGATTGATTGAAATAGAAGTTTTTCCCGGTTGAGGAAGCGAGAGCGAAAGCCCGGAACGAAATTCTAATGCTAATCGTATTTATTGGGCCACGTTCATGTCAAATTATTATGTAAGCCACTATAAGCCTACAAAAAGGTAATATAATAATATAATATAATAATTAAATTGCATTGTTACTCCTCCAAGGCGGAGCTATGCGATCGTTGTTGTTTGTCTGTCTGTCTATCACTATCTGTCTGTCTGTCTGTGAGCAGGATAACTCACGAACGCGTTTATGGATGTCCACCAAACATGGTAGGCATGGGCAAGGGGTGACCCTCTAGAAGTTATTAAATTTTGGTGTTGATCGGAATCCGCGTGTGTAGTCTGGATCACTTTCCATTTCCCTCAACTTCTTTAGCATTTTACCTAAAGTTACCGGCCGATTTTTATGAAGTTGGGGAAATGACTGTTGCCGACAAGTTAGTGCAACCACAACATTTTCGGAGCGATCTGGCAGACATCCGGATCCGGATTAATCCGGAAATCCGATTTCGAATGTCGGGTCACTTTTGGTTGAGATTATGGCCTTGGGGAGTTTGCGGTCTCCGAGCACATCTCGTTTTTATTGTGCTGCGTGGCACAAAGGCACTAACGTACAGTGTACACTGTACAGGACTCGACAACGGTGAGCCGCAGGTTTGAATCAGTATAGGAAGAAGCCACGATCTACGAAACAAGGTTCAGATGCGTCAAAAACAAATCCTATCAGAATAAAATCGTAACCCTAACAACCCTAACAACCCTGACCCCAACACAGACCCGAGAACGAAAGATAACGGCTTTTGTTCTGCTGGGATATCTCCACGATCGGCCGTTCCCGACGCCAATGCAGCCTAAACATAATTCATCGTACGCGTAACGATCGCTGCTGGACATGCTCATTGTGTTGAAGAAACAGTCAGCTATTCATCATAATTCATCTTGGTTTCAAGACTGCCAGTTTCAGCCATTTATACTCACACAAGAAGCTCAGCTGTTGCAGAGAAACCGCGCGACGCTGCACGTTATTTAGAAATATCGCTAAAAGCCGCGAAAAGAAAAGCCACAAGAAGTTACCCAACTGTCACTTTACAAATGTACACAATCATGACACTATACACTTCATATTAAACTTTTTTTTCTTTTATCATCTCTTGATTTTGAATAACGTTTGAATGACCATGATAAGAAATACAAGGTTATAAAGGATCTATACAAATTAATGCCTTATGCTAGTGCATAGTTTTATTAATGGCATTTATGCTATCATGTTATAAATACATAGCCTGGAAACGTTGGAACGCCCATTAAAGGTCACTCAAGATCATCAGTACTGGTATTGAATTGCAGTTTAGATGTGAGTTGCCAAGTACCTTGTTGAAACGTCGATTTCAGAAATTCATTGTAATGGTGTGCTTAACCTGTTTTTATGTTTGATGCGTTTAGTTAAGTTACTATTGTGTTAGTTAAGTTTTCATACCTTTGCTACCATGAATTATGGTGAATAAAGATGAATATATAATATATGCTATAATTTCAGAGATATTGAAGCTAGAAAAGTTTCAATAGCTTTAATGATCTTGAAGGTCACTGAAGGTCATCAACAACGCTGCCAGTCTACATTGTGTATACGACTTCATACTAGTCGTCCGTAGGAACTAATCGTGTCTCTATCTTGCACCGTTTCAGACATACCGATACCTCCTTAGCGTACGTGGCATATTACATTTTAGTAACCATTTACAACTGAAAACGACATTGTTGCAGGCGTGTCAATTACTTTACAGTGACTAGTGTTAATCAGAGAGAGAATCAAGACAACATCGTACCTTAAAATATTATATTTATGCGATTCACTTGTTATGGTTACTGAACTTAAGTAAGTAAGTCACGAAACAATTTGTCAACATACAGAAGTCGCATGAGAAAACTGCACCGTGTACAAACCGGGCCTTTTGTCTTTTAAAACAACTTTAACCCTTTAGAGTCCAGAGGCAATTATAGTGCCACATCAACTAATATGAAGTTGGTACACTGGCCGTTGATGGGTGGGCTGTTACATTTGGTACAGCGAGGAGGGGCCTGGGCGGGCTAGGGCCCCGCCCAGTCCCCTCTACGCTGTACCAAATGTAACAGCCCACCCATCAACGGCCAGCTAATCACCGTATTGCTGGATAATAGTCCCTTGCTGTGCAGTTTTAACGTGGGCATAAAGGGTTAACAAATCTCGACCATTGTCAACAACTGTTGCTGCACAATAACATCGCCAACTAAATCTTGTCTTATTTGCACAAACTTGTTGGCAAAACGAACAAAAACCGAAGCAAATAAAATTATGTTCACAACAGACACTATCGTGTAATATACATTAATTAACAGAAAGGGCTTGAATAAAGAAGATCACCCGCGCCGTTATTTTATTCCGTTTAAAATGACATTTTCTGTGACTTAGCAGCAAGATGACACAGTTACTAGCTGTCGTAATGCCATCACAATATGACGTCACAGGATACCGGAAGCACGTGATAAAATGGCGGCAGGAAGGACCACGAACATCGCGAGGTGGAGCGACAACGCCAGTCTGCTGGCGGCGGCGGCAGCGGGTCTCCGATGGACGAGGGAGCGAGCAGTGCCGCCGCGGTAGTCGCCGTCGGCGTCGTGGACCAGCGCTGACGGCTGCCAGTAAGGCGGAGTCACAACAGGCGGCCGATAACTCGACCGAAATCCTGCAAAATACATATAGCTCATACAATATACAATCAGTGCAACGTCATCACGTCTCTTGTCATTAAACTTTCAGACAGGCAGGCACTGAATTGACACTGGGATCACGCTCTTCAATTCGCCAGGTGGCAGCATCTTGCAATGGAGCGCGGGTTCAGCTTTGCTGTGCCTGTTTATTTCTAATTTTCTTACGCTGGTTCCTTTCGACGGACTCTGAGTAGAACAGCCAAAGTTCAAATCTCACTGAGACTAATAGAGACAATAGCGATATCACGTATACGACATACCATTTAAAGGGCAAAGGTAATTATAGTGCCATATCGAATAATATGAAGTTGGTACACTAGCCGTTGATAGGTACAGCATCCCACCTAGTCCCCTCCTCACTGTACCAAATGTAGCAGCCCACCCGTCAACTGCCAGTGTACCAACCACCGTATTGCTGTATAATGGTCCTTTACTCTGCGGTTATGATGTGTCCAGCCAAGTAAAGGGTGGTTAAAATTGCTCGAATGCTCGGCAAAAGTCTTACATTACACACGTGAACTCTCAGACAAGTGAGCGTGTATGTCTTTGAGGCTAATTTCACTGTCAATTTACCGTCGGCACTCGACCTGTCAGTCACTTCGTGGAGGTCTTTAAGTCGAGCGACTAACTAACGGACGTCTCGGTGTCGTCAGTCGAAGACCGGCTCGTTGTTCAATAAAGCCGTTGTTGGACGTACGATAGTGACCGCGACGCCGTGTGCCGAGATTAAATCGACTCATTCTATTTCGCTCACCGGCGCACGATGTTCCAGATATTCAATTTGTTATCGATACGTATATACGACTGCATGGTAGGACAGCGGGCCGGCCGGCAGACACAATATGATTTGCGGCTGCCGCTAACGTACAACGACCATAAAGACGATCGCAGCAAATGACTTCATTCTGACCTTCAGCTACCGCGTCCAGTAATCCACAGCATATACAAACCAAGAGCACTCAGTGAGCGCAAACCTCCGCCAACGCCAAAATTTGAACCAAAAGTGATCCGGGATTCGAATCTCGGTTTTCGGATTAATCCGGATCCGGATCCGGATGTCTGTCGGATCTGTCCCAAAATGTTGTGGATGCATTATCTTGTCGGCGTCAGTCATTTCGCCAAGTATGGTACAAATCGGCCGTTGACTGTATGAGAAATACTAACAAATGTCCAAAAATCCCCTATTCCGCCATGGTGAAAAAATGAAGAAAAAAAATGATTCGGAATCCACACGCAGATCCGGATCGCCACCATCAGAGTGTTAATCACTTCTAGAGGATCACTCCTTGTCCATGCCTGCCAAGTTTAGTCGATGTCTGTTTCCGCGTTCGTCAGTTATCCTGTTTACAGAATGACAGAATGACGGAACGATCACATAACCTCCGCCTTGTTTGCGGAGGTAATAATAAAACTCATTGATATTAAAACCAACAACCATCTCACCGACTGTACAGTAATAGTAGTCGCCTTGCATTCGACAATATTGGCTCGTGTGTCGCGGGAGCCGACATTGTCGGCCGACAAACCTGACTTTTAATTTTTACTTACCTGTTGGTTTTTTGCCATTTTCTCAGGAAAGCTGTGGCATTTTGTCGTGAAATTTCCCAAATTTATCGTTGGGCGTCGTGCTATCCGAAATGCTTAGCATTTCATGGCAAGAACACCGTACAAATGATTCAATATTAACAGAATTGGGCCTGGAAAGAGAGTTAATGGAAAGAGTGACAAAGCTGAAACTACAATATTTTGGCCATATTACTCGGGGAAGTGCACGACAGTTGGCACTTACAGTCCTAGAAGGAATCATGGAAGGGCTACGGCATCAAGGCAGACCGAGAAGACAGTGGATACACGACATTTAAGAGTGGACTGGCTGCGAATACATTCAGCTAAAGGAGATGTCACAAAATTGAGTACAATGGAGAAGAAAGATATCGGAGTGGTCGTCTGCTGTCGCCAACCCTCATCGAAGAAGGTCGACTAGTGAGTGAGTGAGTGATGCCAACTCGTACGTTGTGACTATCGGCTTGAAGTAGACAGCTTACCAACAGCCAAAGATATATGTACTTCATTCAACAGGTAAACATGGCCAATCTTGCTACTTGTGCCTCAATACATCAAGACTACACTGAGGCTGGTAGAAATATGATCAATGCCAAATTTTAACTATTTACACTGTTTTAACTATAAAGACAATTATTAATGTGTACGCAAAAGTGAAAAGCAAAATAATGCAAAGAAAATAAGATGGAAAAATTTACAGTATTCACCATACGTTTTTACCAGGTAGGGTGCAAAGACATCACACATTCTGGGCAATGTGAAACATCTTACTATGAGCATGTGGAGAATTTGATGTTGTCAATCTAATGATTTAGCAAAATGCAACAAAACTGTTATTCATGATTAATGCAGTGTAAAAATTATTGACATAGGTTAAGATTTGACAGAGCTATTACTAAGAGTAAACTGATGTACTGTTTACGGACCACGGTGTTAAGTAGAGAATCAGGACTGTCAGCTCAAGTATGTACCCGTAATATGTTATTGGCTAGTAAATGCCAAGTACAAGTTTAGTAATTTAGCAAAATGCAATAAAACTGTTATTGCTACACACACTGTTTTACTGTAAACCACAAGCACAAATGGCCGACAGCTACATTGGTTCCGCTGTTACAACATCTGAAATTGTAACTAAGAATCAAAGTTCTAACCGTCAGTTTCGGCTGCGGCAATACTCGTTTGCCTGTTGACGGATTGACAGTAGAGCTGTCACTAGTGTCTGAAGCAAGTGATTCAATGGAATCGGCAGAACTCATGGTGCAGCGTCGTTTGACAAATGGACTTCTGTCCGAATCAGAAACCGTTGAATGCACTAAACACCATTGCACAGTATGAAGGAAATGCTTTGTGCTATGTACTGTCAGTCTACCAAATTTCACCTCAGTTTCTGAGTTACCAAAACTATACTAACACAACTAAACATGACTCTCTGGTTTCCAAAAGATTAAAAAATTTATTGATGGCTGGCCTTAAGGGCCAGGTATCTCTTGGCTGCTGACGTCAATCCTCCATCATCCATCTGTTCGTTGTCCATCCCTTGATCATGTCTCAAAAACTAAGTAACACAGACCTATAGTTACTGATTCTGTTGCCACATTCTAATCAGAGCTGTCTTCATAACTAAAATTCGTTTTACGAGAACGAAAATTTTTAAGTTGAATATGAAAACAAAACTAAATAAAAATTTACGCAACCTGAACGAATGAAAATAAAATTTAGGACAGTACGAACTAAAATGAGACTTAATAAACTCCTAATAAAAAAACTGTCATTTAAAACACAAATAGCCAAGCCAAAATAGCCAAAAACTGATGCTGGTTTCTCTGGTTGACTTTCTAAACCTGACTCCATGACTGATGCCAGCTAACTGTAGTACTTTGCTAATGTGTCATTAAACTTACATACAACCAACTTCATAAGTACTATAATGCAGCCATAGTATTAGCTATAAAAGACCAACTTCATAAGTACTATAATGCAGCCGTAGTATTAGCTATAAAAGACTAACTAAATTTTAACTAAAACTATATAAAAACAAAAATTATTTTCTAAGAACTAAATATAAGGTGCGGCGATTGTACCCTTCTTGGGAAAGCATCGCTGTGGGCCAGCTTTTTATCGTAGTGGTGATATTCTTGTTTTAATTTTGGCAAAAAGTTGAAATTGCTAGCTTCAACGATTGCAGAAGTAACTAGGGGTAACTAAATTTGGGGTAAATCTGCCTTGGGGGTGAAATCTAATACCAATACATTAATTTCCCATACACATTTCCTATTCACTATGCAACTTTTATGGGGCTACGATGACAACTAAGAGTAGTTTACTCTCGTGCATCCCCACTGATAAGCGCTTTTGAGAAATTAACACAGAAAAGCCTCTATTGCGCTAAAGCCACGTAAACTTAAAAGTTTCAAGAATATCAACAATGGATGACGGAGAAGCTGCTTTGAGAAAACCTCGGTAAAATATAATGGTTTTTACTCCCGCTATAGCTAGAGCGGGCGACCATAAAAGATACAGATGAGATAAACTTATTTCATGTGCATTATACATCGTTATAAGGTTACAAAATCTTAAAATACTATGAAAAATGTTGCAACTTCATAATCATCATATCCGGTTTTGGTATTTATGGTGCTGCGGTTGTCCCGGACTCCGGGGTAGGCAAATTCATAACTATATCAATATATATCACACAATCAAGTGTATATCAATTCCAGTGTTAAACAGTAACAACAGTAAATACCAAGCGAAACATGTTTTCCTTTCTCCACTGAATATTGTGATGGCTTTTTTAACTGCAACAAAATACACATAAACTGATTACAATGTAAATGTTTCCAACGTTTCAATC
>Ga0209339_1001374_pt1 | contig 10360 bp, 6 predicted proteins | sample OlaalgELextract3_FD_187376 | JGI IMG/M metagenome (GOLD analysis project Ga0209339, IMG submission 187376) | Olavius algarvensis symbiont microbial communities from Tuscany, Italy - Type A ELBA extract 3 (SPAdes) (version 2) | ecosystem: Host-associated > Annelida > Digestive system >...
GCAGCACCGTAACGGAGGGTGCTAACAACAAAATGTCATCAGCGTACAGCACGATGTATGTACCAAAATGAACATTAAACAATTTACCAACATCATCTACATATACCGCGAAAAGATACGGTGACAAAACCGATCCCTGTCTAACGCCCGTAGAGACCTTGAATGCAAACGACCAACTGCAATGCCACTTAACACATGCAAAACAACTCGACAGCCAATTCTCTAGCAGTCCTAGTAACTCGACTGGAATATTTCGTTTCATAAGTTTTATATATATTTTAAATTATCGTGTTCACAAGAATGGTAACAAACGAACGGAAGGACGAACGAACGGTCAGGTAAAAACATTATGCATCCGCGTTAATAATTCACGTTTATACGACGAATTTGTACATTATTTTTGTCAATTAGTGCCGTACTGTACATCTGAGTGTTGTGCATGGTAGGACTAAATGACGTCATCTATCCATGGCTGGATGTCACTGTCACACCCCGTTCATTACTGCAAGCATCGTGGTTGCCGTCTCTTTACTGGTAATTGGTGCTACTTTTATTGTTTAATTGTAAGCAGACCTACACTGTGTCTCAAAAAAGTATGCCAGCTCAGCTGCAATATGTTGCGACACTACCTTGTGAAAGTCGAAACATGGAAAAAACGTTACTGATTTTAACAGCATCCTCACCAAATTGTTGACATGTTCTTGAGGACACTTTAAGCACTTGATTTAACATTTAACATTAGTTAGACAGACTGTCTTAAGTCAGTCTGCTGACATTCACTGGCTAACATTTTGAAGTTTGTCGGATGACGTCTCAAATCAACAATTGATCATTGTTCATTTGAACGTTGTTGCTTCATAGTGATTTTTACCGTGATTATCTTCGCACCGTCTTCGTTATTTATAAGCTATACTTCGTATATTGTACACATATTTAAGTAAAATCATTAGTATGTTATTTTGTGGCAGATTACGTAATATCTCACATTAAATTTTAGTTAAACATATTAATTGTCGCGTTCAGTGTGAAAATTCGGTAACATTTTTGGATTTTCGCATCTCAGAAGGTAGTGTAGCAGCATGTTGCAATTGAGATGGAAATTTTGTGATGCATACATAGATAATTTCGTTACAAATCAATTCGTGAAAGAATTTTGAAAATCTGTCCACATTTGCAAAAGTTATTATCAAACATCAAGTGGCTTACTTTTTTTGAGACACAGTGTATACGCACATGTCTAACCAGTTACTACACTTGTTATGCTTAACGAAAAATTGTAATAAATAATTATACGACGACTGCAAATGTATCTGCACCAGCCAACATTGTTGTCACTGAATTGCTTAATCATGTTTTGCAACACACGTACAGATACTATTATTATTTTTACTCTGTGATGAAGTCCTAAATGCACACGCCGCCTACAGCTAAGTCGCGCTTTAGAATAGCTGAGCGCGACGAAAACCGTCCGTCGCGTAACAGAATTTTTTATGCTGATCTCACTATGTTCTATAAGATCGTATGTGGTCTTACTAACATTCCCTTTGATGCTTTCTTTAAGTTCGCTGATTGTCGTAGTACACGAGGGCATCCACTGAAATTGTTGTATCCTGATGCGAGAATTAACGCTCGTGCTCATTCATTTCCTGTACGTGTTGTGTCGCTTTGGAATAGACTGCCTGCTGCTACTGTATTAGCAACTAATTTGCAGTCCTTTAAAACGTCAATCAGGAATATCGATTTTTCGTATGCATATCTCGGTAAGATGTAGTACTGGTTTCTCCAATTGTGTTTTTATCTTTTACCTCCGACAACGGAGGAGGTATATGTTTTCGCCCGCGCGCCCGCGTTCGTTTGTCTGTCTGTCTGTTTGCAAGATTACTCAAAAACGCGTGCATGGATTTGGATGAAATGTTGCGGGTCGACAGATGTCGGGACATAGACGAACTGATTAACTTTTGAGACCGATCCGGATCATAGTCTGGATGCCGGAACCGGATTCCTTTCTCCCATAGCGTATGCACTGCAACGCGGAAACGTGGAATTTTATTACGGCGGGAAAATTCCGTGCACGTATTGGTATTGGGGGCCCGTCGAAGCAGCAACGCGTGGCTTTGAAGCGTCGAAACACCGTTGTCGGAGGTAAATGCGCTCTACTGGATGCACTTCTAGTTTTTTTAATTGTGTGGACGGCCGTAAATGACGTGTTTCCTGGCCGGACCTTACAATCCACGTTCATTTTTGTCAAGTAGATTTTATACGCTGTATAACTTTGTTTTTATGTGGATTGTTAAACCACTGAAAGAATTAATCAAATCGTTGCACAACGATAACGACAAGGTAATGCGAAGCACGACATACCTGCCACGCCACGCCACGCCACGCCTGCCACGCCACGCCACGCCTGCCACGCCGCTGCAGACGGACAGATACCGGAGCGATACCGTGCAGACGCCGTACAGACGTCGTACTACACCGTGCACCGTGAACCGTGCGCCGTTACCGACATCAAAACATTACCTGCCACGCCCACTTGGTGGCGTGGCAGGTAATAATTAAACTGTGTCCCAGAGGGGACAAAAACGTGCACGCTACAGGTGCGAAAAACAATTGACTAATTGAAGAGCTCTTTTCCAAAACTCACTCATTCCACTTTTTAGCCAACCGTCTATCTATATAGACGGTTGTTAGCCAACCGTCTATCGATATAGACGGTTGGCTATATGGCATGAGGATAACGTCTGTCGTCTGTAACGTTCCGGTGCTGTCTCAAAACGATTCCACATATCATCATTCTGTCTTCACGACATGAAAGTGACATCCCTTCGCTACCTGGACGCCAAGTTTCATCATCCTAGTCTGGGGGCATCACCCCCTAATAGGGGCAAAAGTATTTGCCTGCCTCCAGAACTCTCGTTATTATTAAAACGGCGAAGCGTAAATAAATTCAGGCATAGGTATTCTATGTCATGGCCGGACGGTTGGCTATCCCAGCACTAGCTGGGCTTCTTGTTGGAATCGTGTTCGGTGGACTGAGTGAGTTTTGGAAAACTATTTTTCTCAGTCCACTGAATACGATTCCAAAAAATGGAATGAGTGAGTTTTGGAAAAGAGCTGTTCAATTATTCTACTAATTACTATACTTGGCCATACAACAGACAGTAACTCGTAATGTTAGGGAAAGTGAAAAAGTGATCATGGATGCACTATGGAAATTTGAGCCAGTTACATATCCGTGCGTATATATGGCGACGTGGACGACGTCTTCGCATCATTCGAATCAGGCTTGTTGCAGCAGCTGTTACGAATTAGTTTTCTTGTTTGTCAATAAACCAGTTTCTCTTGTTTGTCTATCTTGCACTTCTACGTATACTATACGACACTATTACGTCGTGGCGGGCAAACGCGGGTTTTTGATAACAGACGTTGGACGCATTGCAGCAGCCAATTATTAATGCAGCTGATGCTGCAACAGTCGCGGCGATTGTCGCTGAGACTGCTGCACGAACAAAGCGGTTGCAGCGCTGTGTATTCATCGTGTTGCAGACAGCTGTGTCTCAAGTCGACGCCAGTGCAACGCTTGAGCTGCTGATGGTTCGTTATGACAATCCAACCTCGAGGGACTCACGTGGCAGAAAATGCGATTACACCGGAAGCCAAAAGTGTGATCATGTCCTTCGATTTGCACTCGACCGCGGTAACAGGTGCTGGCCAACATCAACTGAAACGATATTATAGGCCTAGGCTTATTTCGATATCCAAAATTTCGGATTTGGTAGATTTTCTGGGGCACCGCCCCCAAAAGGGGAGAAGACCTGTCCGGGACCGATAAATGTACCATCATGCAAAATTTCACACGGATCGGTGCCACCGTCGCCGAGATATCTGTAACCGGACAGAGAAAGAACAACAAACTTAGTAACCTGCCAATCCCTGCCATACTAACGTATACGTTGATTCATATATACCATGTGGATTGTGGACGTAAAATGATAATGCGCACAAGGTATTGCGGTCCTGTCTTTGATGCTGATGAGCAACATATTTGCGATAACTAACTTACTTGTTTTTTCACTGTTGCTATTGTCAGCATGTGAGTACTTCGTGAGTAGTTTTAATAAGTTTACTTTGTGCTTTCGCAAGCCGTAACGCGGGGAAGTAACGTGATCAGTTGTACGGTTTGTTTACCACATATTAACGTAAATCGTCGTCGTTTATTTGCTGACAGCGACGACAACTCTAAAGGTTCTCACTATTGGGTGTACAAGACAGGACGATTTAAAAACACGCGTAGCATCGAGTTTGGTGAAGATATACGTGGAGTTGCAAACCCGATCGTGACGTCATTTGCCGTATGGCCGGTATGTAAACAGTTCGTGTATCTAAACCGATCAGCTTCTTCAATCTCCATCCCAACTTTAATTTCCTTTTACCACTATTTCCCCATTGTATATCTTTGTAACTTTTACATTATCTCATTTTCCCATTGTATTTTCTATATACACTGTGTCCCGAAAAAAAACGGCCCCATAAATATGTCTAGATTTCTTCAAAAATACAGAACTTTATTTAGTTGTCATTTAACAGAATAAATTAGTATCTAACTTCGATAAAATGACGGATTTTCGAGATAATCTTTCTTACCGTTATTGAAATATTAGCAATTATAAATTGGTACTCGAAAATTGCAGTTTCCAATATTGTTTACTTACTGACGTCAATATTGCTTACTCTGACGTCAACACTGACGCACTTTTCACTTTATCAAAACTGCATGCATATCAGTAGCGTACTCGACTGCGAGAGTGTGTGAACGCTGATGGTGGACATGTTGAACACCATTTTGTAACCGTGATTGCTTTGCAGACTGTTCATTGGATTTAACTTTGCTTGTTTTTAGGCGGCTACTGAAATGCGAACTGTTCCATCGCTGTTACGATTAGTGCTAACTGATAGGCCTACACTGTTTTAATAACTAACCCCACAACCGTCTCGTGAACTTAATAACTTTGTAAAGTGTCCTAGCAGTTAGTCTTAACGATACGCCACTCATTATTTTCTTGTTTAATAATAATAATAATAACACTGATAGTTCCGTTTTGGAAAATTGCATTTTTGGTGTGTCGCTGAAAGCAAATAAAGAATATCACGATCCTGAAACTGAACTCACTTGCAATTTAGCACACAATATTCAAATGGATGTCAGTGTGTTCTCTGTAATTTTCAATGATTTCTGTTCAGTACTATGAGTGTTACTGTACTTTACATGGTTGACGCTTTTTTCGGGACACACTGTATTTTCTATATAATTATTCTATTTTGTACTCTGGTGCCACTTGGCGCAACAAATAACTAACATATTATCGTCCAATCTCTATTCGCAAATGCTTGCAACGTGTTGTCACTTCCTCAGTGTCATGACTGTAAGGTGTATCTATAATACTGCAGCACTAGGAGACTGAGCTACGTGGCATGATGCTTTTAGTCAATGACGGTATAATACGTCAAATGTATGTAGCATATCAACGCCAAAGCCTCTGATGCACTGATATAATGATGTTCGCAGAAGTCTATGATTGTGTTGCTTGCAGATTATCGGCGTGAAGTTCAAAGTATTTGTGAAAGACAGGGACACCGGATTTTTTGAGGGCGGCGATGATGATGTCGATGAATTTGTCCAGCTGCTGCAGCTGACGCCAGCGCTAAACGTTTCCATAGCGAACTGGACGAATATTACCATGCATGGTCTTCGCAGGAAACACAAAACCAGGTAATCATCACGAACCGCCTCAAATCACATTCTCCATCACCCTGGCTTAACGTTCTAATTACTTAGACGGTGTCTGTTGACCTTATTCCACTATAATTTTGCGTAGTACGCTTCGCTATTGTGATTGCTTTTCCAGCTGTATGTCTGTCTGTCTGTCTGTCCGTCTGTAACGCACTTGAGCTGCGAGTAAACAGAGGACTTTTGGCAGAATATGTTTCCACCACTTGCTAAGCCATGGATCTTGCTGGGTTGTGAAAGAAGAATTTAGCTATCACAAACAATACGTCGAGGGCATCAATAGTGATCCCGTGACCTTGAAATATGGTTAAGGGTCACTGAAGGTCATTGAAACTGGTATCACTCGAGAGCTTGGGTGCGGTTCCTATTCGCCTTCCATAGGAACTATGACGCTATCTTGTATTGTAGGCAAGGTATAGCGACTTAGGCCTTATTGGTCGAAAATCGCGAAAATTTTTATACCCCACCTGTATTTAGCGCCCCGCAGGGGGGTGACCCAGTCGGAATCTCGCGAAGATGTTTTATGCATATAAAACTAGAATGATTGGGCTACCGTCTGGTCTGGTTAGGAAAGTATGACCGTATGTTAAGCCGTTTCGATAAAGGTAAAGGTCTGGACACTGGTTATAGCGCCGCTCACATGAGTCAGACTCACGACCAGCAGCGCTTTACAATCTCGAAAGTGGCAGCTAATTGGCATGAGCCAATGGTGCCCCAGTGCATTATGTAAGTAAGTGAGTAAGTAAGTAAGTAAGTAAGTAAGAGTATTTCTAAGGCGCAATAATCAAAAAAGTCACGATGCGCCGAAATGTGGCTATTGCCCGCACTAACGGACAATTGGACCCAGAGTGTAGCTAGCAGACACATCATCTCCCCAATCAGCCACACTAGGCCTTCACCCCGTAGCCCACAATAGATGATCTACTACTGATTTCCCGTCCCGTTGATGGTAGGAGGCTGAGTTGGCCTCAGGCCTGAGCACACAGTAGGTTGGCAACTTGCTCAAGGTTGCTTGCAGTGGACCGGGTGTGAATCGAATCCGCAACCTCTCGGTTACGAGTCCGATACTCTACCACTACACCACAGCTGCACCCACCCACACCACTGCATCCACTTACACCACAGAATATCAGAACGTGACGGACAGACGAACAGACAGACAGACAGACAGAATTACTATATCAATATCGCGCGTCAGTGTGCTGACGCGCGATAAAAACGGCGCGAAAATATTCGCAACCGTATTTCCCCAGGGGTTGTTGTGTAGAAGGGGGTATGAAAAAATCGCGATTTTCAATTATTTGATCTCATTTGATTTGATCTTGGAAACAGTATAGGATGTAGATATTATACATTGTGAGTAAAAAACTGGACTTTTTTTCATTTGAGCATAACTTTCGCAAATACTGTCCGATTTTAATAATCCTTTCACTGTTGCATGCAGAAACAAGAAGGGCACTCGGTAGAGCGCATGTACGTCTAACAAAGGTGTTCCCACGGCTCGCTGTGAATAAAACCATTTTAAAACCACGCCTCGCTGCAGCCACGGGCGGCCAATACGTATATGTGGGATTTTCCCGACGTAATAAAATTCCGCGTTGCAGCGCTTATACGATATCGGAGAAAGCAATCCGGTTCCGGCATCCGGATCGGGCTCAAAAGTTAATCAGTTCATTCACGTCCCGACATCTGTCGACACGCAACATTTCATCCAAATCCATGCACGCGTATTTTGAGTAATCTTGCTAACAGACAGACAGACAGACAAACACGGGCGAAAACATTTACCTCTTTGTTGGAGGTAATTATCTGCCCACAAACGTATAATTGAATTTCCCACTTTACCTATGGTTTGTTGCTGCACTACCTTGAAAAATGTAACCGCATACACTTCTTCACAGAAACTGTTGAATAAATCTGCAATGCATGCGGCAATTATATTGTTGTTACAAAGCAGGAAATTCTGGTGATATCTTTTACTGACTTCTTCGATGCTGCTTTACGACGTCATAATGACGTCATACTTCTGCCAGCGATACGCAGAGTGTCTGTTAACGACTTTGTGTTCCAGCAGGACAGTGCACCGGCACACCGCCTGCGCACGTGCAACAGCTGAACTGCTGCGTCAAGAAACGCCAAACTTTCTTGCGCCCAATCTGTGGCTTGCTAAGAGCCCAGATCTTAGCCCTTTGGATTACGAGATCTGGGCTGTCATGCAGCATCGTGTCTACCACAGACAAATTCATAGTGTGGATGAATTGAAACGGCGGCTCATCGACGTCTGGGGCGGCCTTGAACAGTCGATTTTTGACGATCTATTGACCAGTGGTGAGGAAGACCTCGAGCGTGTGTCGTGTGTCGTGCTAAAGGAGGACACTTTGAGTACAGCTTGTAAACTGATAATGTTAATTTTGTCCATATCTGTTACATTCAATATGACTTGTTTGACTGTTGCATCTTTAATTACAAAATCATGCCAGCAACGTTGGCCAATACATTTTTGTTCATTTTACAAGGTAATGCAGTAGCATATTTGAGTCATGGTGGCAGATTTTAGGGTACACTTGGTCGCTGTTAATTTCTGTCTGCAACAGTAAAATAATTATTATAATCGGATAATATTTGCCAAAGTTATGCTCAAATGAAAAAGGTACAGTTATGTGACTCACAGTGTGCATTAGGTTTGATTGTGATACAATTGCAGACCGATAGGAAGTCGTTGGTGATCTTTCGAATTCTGCCATTTTTAATGACCGTGAATGACCCTAACCCAAATTTCAAGGGCATGCTATTATTCGACGCTGAATATCTCAGAAACGGTACAAGATAGAGCCATGATTACAATGAAATATTAATAGGAACTTATGTCGCCCTACTCAGCGATGTAATTTCGAATGACCTTGAGTGACTTTGAGTGACAGCAATATTTTCAACGATATGGAGCATCGCGCGGCCTATTTGCAACAGCTGAGCTTCTTGTTAAACTAACAGATATTAACTGTTACTTCACTTCGGCTTCCGGTTCCCAGAATTTCTGCACGAAAATTATAAATAATATACTGTTTAGACATTATTATTGGTTAAACGTTATGTATCAATTCTGCCTTTGAAACAGTTCGCGCGACATAATTCCACGTATTAACAACTCTATTAGTGAATATATCGAAAATGGTATAAGATAGACACTGTTGCAATAAATGACTAACAGGATGTGGCATGTGCTCTATCGAATTGCGCTATCCAATGACCTTGAGTGACGTCAAAGGTCATTTCATCTATTTTAAAGATTTCTAAATTGAACATCTCGTACCCCGATATGTTCGCTAAAGCTACTGCGTTACTGTGTTTTGTATGATACAGAGTGTAATGTGCTTGCAATAGCTAAGTTTCTCTTGTTCGAACACAACAATACACTAATAAAGCTAAGCAGTCCTCAGATAAACGTATCTGTTTATGCAATTTGTTCTGCTGCTTCTGATTTTCCATTCAGTGTATCGCACACGTTGAGTATTTACACTGGAGTCTTATGGCATCGTCGCTTTTGGTGTAAGCTGATGCTGCTCACCAGTTTCCAGTGTATCTGACAACGGCGCCAGCTAAAACGTGGTTGAAAAAGCGAGTTTTACAACTGCACCGTTATTTTAGAGCGAGTGGTTGTCTGCTGTTGTAGTCTAATGATAAAACACAAGTTGTACTGTGACGCAAACTACTACACATCCGACTGTTCAGTCTACTGTGTCACTAGTGATACGGACGCTGGCGGACATTACACCTGTGATCCAATCACTGGCAACATTACCTGTAGTCCAGGTACCCTATCAGCGATTTTTAAGTTGCAGAAAACGCGCCAACTTTGACAAGTTGTAGTTTTGACAAGCACGAACTAATTTTGATAATTTTGGGTAAACATTACACAAGTGAAGTGTGTCGATGCTGTTACCCAAAATTATCAAAATTTGAGCATGCTTATCGAACCTACAGCTTTCCAATGTTGGCACGATTTTAGAAACAGTGTAGTTGTTTGACGGTTGACGCAGAAACAAGCAGAAAATTGTAATGCCAACGTCTAGCATTTGCCATAATGGTAAAGTAAAAGGTAAAGGTACGCGGATATATATAGCGCCCTAGATGATGAGTATTTCGTCTTCTAGGCGCTCAGACATGGATCAGACGGTTTAACCTGCAAACAACACCATGCCTTCCTTTAGCCTTCGTTCGTATTCACCAGATGGCGCAGCCACGGACTGTGGTGACATCAAGTTGCAGCTTACTACTCATTTATCGACCCCGAAAGGATAAAAGGCTGAGTTGGCCTAGTTGGCTGACTTATAGCGGACGGTTTACCCACATAAGTGGTCACCCGTCAGCTGTAGGTCGAGCGCAGGACAGCGAAGGCTCGCCGGTCAAAGACCAACGTTCTACCGCTGAGGCACAGTCAGTCAGTCAGTGGAACGCTTGACCGACCACGGGTCGTAGCGCCCTCCAAGACTTGCGGTCATGTGCGATCCTCCAGGCGTCGTTGGCGTTGAGCCCAGTGTCGTCCTCGATCTGCTGCACCCACGTTCGGCAGGG
>Ga0209339_1001375_pt1 | contig 10359 bp, 8 predicted proteins | sample OlaalgELextract3_FD_187376 | JGI IMG/M metagenome (GOLD analysis project Ga0209339, IMG submission 187376) | Olavius algarvensis symbiont microbial communities from Tuscany, Italy - Type A ELBA extract 3 (SPAdes) (version 2) | ecosystem: Host-associated > Annelida > Digestive system >...
AAGTCGATTGTGTCACGGACCGGCGTCTTGTACAGACGCTGCTGCATCAGGCCCCAAATGCGGTAATCGACTGGGTTTAGGTCCGGGCTGTTTTCTTTAACCACTTTAACCCTTATTGAAGATATGGTCATCCGAAGTTGGCGCATTTTTTGCGATAAGCAGTGTAATTAGTACAAAATAGAGCATTGTGTTTCACAAGGTATAGTGGCAAAATATGTGCGGTGAGGTGGAAAATTTTACCACCAGACAACTTTTATGATCGTTTACAAACAGCTTGCTAAAAATTATTAAAATCGACTGAACTGGGTCGTAGTTATAGTCCGCCAAAGTTGGCGCGTTTTTTGAACCACAGTGTAATTAGGTCTAGATTAGACTGTGCTGTCTTGCTAAACTGATTTTTACCGCGCGACGCGTATGCATAGTGCGGACTATGCCGTGACAAGATGTCTGTCTGTCCGTCTGTCTGTCTGTCACACGCCGGTATTGTGCCTAAACGGTTACACATATCCTCAGAGTTTTTTTCACCATCGGGTAGCCCCACCATTCTAGTTTTTCCATACCAAACGGGATGGCAATATTCCGACGGGGGCGTCGAATGCAAGGTGGTATGATAAAATGACGATTTTTCACAAATATCTCGCTCTATCTCAAGAAACGGTTATAGTTAGATGGGCACATGCAGCGAGACAATTTGTAAGCATCGAATTCCCTTTCCATTGATACAACATTTAGCGTAATTGCCCCAGGGGCGTCCCCAGGGAAAACAAAAATGTGGTAAAAATAGCGATTTTTGGACTTACGCATCGACTTAAGCATCGTATAACTCGGAAACTATAGAAGATAGATAGGTACATGCTGCGAGGGATTTGGCAAGCATTGAATTGCATTTCCATCCATACAACACATTGCGTGATAGTCGCAGGGGCGTCTCCACAGGAAACAAAAATGTGGGCTGCGGTACGTGAAAACGGCGATTTTTTGCACTTGTGGTTCGAATAACTGGGGAACTGTTGAAGATAGATGCGTACATGCTGCGAGACAATCTGTAAGCATCGAATTATCTTTCTATCCATACAACATTTAGCGTGATTGCCCCAGGGGCGTTCCAAGGGGAAACAAAAATGTGAAAAAAATAGCAAGAATTTAAACGTGCGCAGGTACTTCAAGTTTAACCGTGCAGCTAACTGCAACACCTCTATTCAAACTTTCATCTGTCCCATGTGTACCGCTACATTGTGCAACTTATGCTACATTGCAGTCTGTTGTGAACTTCTTGTCTACGTTTTATGACAGAAAGTCCTGCAATACCTCAACAACTTTACAAAACAGCGTCGCGCGGTTTGTCAGCGATAGCCGAGCTTCTTGTTACCATATGACACACTGCATGAGGCGCGGTAGCCTATATGCTGTGATCATTCTGTCCGTCTGTCCGTCTGACACACTAGCGATTTGTGTTAATATCATCAAACTTTCTTCACCACTTCGTAGCTGTACAACGCCAAACACCATGGCAAAATTTTGACGACATCATCACCCTCAATGGACGTCAAAATTTGTGATTTTCGACCCGCCGTTATAACAGAAACTGTAACAAATGAAAAAAATCCACTCGGGCCCCTTGAGACTGAGACCTTATAGATTGGAGCTGATTCGGCTTATGTCTAGAACCAACTGTGTAAAGTAAAGTAAACGTGGATTTGTAAATCGTCGCAGACAGCCTCAAACACGCTACCGTACTTCGGTGCTAATCTTTGTTTAACTAGTCCTCAGCCAGGCACCAGCGAACACTACGAGACCACGGAGGCGGACTAGTGCATCACGTAGTGTGCCTGTTTACTTCCCGGCTTTCACTGGGTACTCATCACGCCTATCCCCGGAGGGATGGCTCAGTCTGAGTTGACCTGGGTACCTGGTTCTGCGCCGTGGTGCTTACCCGTCCTAAAACGGTCACCTATCCAGGCACGTAACCGGGTCCGGTGTAGAGTAGCTACGTTGAGTGAGACCAACCGGTCTTCGTCGCTCGGCTCGTATCACAGACACTCTTGCCAGTATCCACTGGCCACGCGCATCCGAGCGAATTCAGTTCAAGCTGGCGGTCATTGTCTATCGATCTCTTCACGGCACTGCTGCTCTGTCCGACCTTGCTGACATACCGTCAAGACGTCGTCTTCGATCGTCGCTCACTGATCGTCTTGACGTACGTCCGACCTGCCTCGTCACTGTCGGCGACCGCTCATTACCGCGCGACGCGTGTGCATAGCGCGGACTATGCCGTGGCAAGATGTCTGTCTGTCTGTTCTTCCGTCTGTCTGTCTGTCTGTCACACGCCGGTATTGTGTCTAAACGGTTATACATATCCTCAAACTTTTTCCACCATCGGGTAGCCCCACCATTCTAGTTTTCCCACACCAAACGGGATGGCAATATTCCGACGGAGACCCACCTAATGGGGGCGTCAAATGCAAGGTGGTATTAAAAAATACGATTTGCGACCAATATCTCGCTTTATCTCGCAAATGATGCAAGATACAGCCATTTTACCATGGAAGGCGAATAGAACCGCACCCAAGCTTTCGAATGGTACCGGTTTGAATGACCTTGAGTGACCTCTAACCCAGATTTCAAGGTCATGATATCACTCAACGTCAAATAACTCAAAAACAGTACCAGATCGAGCTATATTTACAATGGCGGACCAATAGAAAGTCGTCTATCAAACTGCGCCATTTTCAATGACCGTGAACAACCCCTAACCCAGTTTTCAAGGTCAGGCTATATTTTGACGCTGAATATCTCATAAACGGTTAAAGATACGCCCATAGTTACTATGGGAGGCGAATAGGCAACCGCACCCAACCTTTCGAATGGTACCACTTGAATGACCTTGAGTGACCTCTAACCCAGATTTCAAGGTCACGATACTATTCAACGTCAAATAACTCAAAAATTGTACAAGATATAGCTATATTTACAGTGGTGGACCAATAGAAAGTCGTATGTGATCTATCGAACGGCGCCGTTTTGAATGACCTTGAACAACCCCTAACCAGGTTTTCAAGGTCACGCTATTCTTAGACGCTGAATATCGCATAAACGGTTAAAGATACGGCCATAGTTACTATGGAAGGTTAAAGGAAAGCGCACCCTTCAGTGCCTTTTTCAAGGTCACGATTATTCAACGTCAAATAACTTGAAAATTTTACAACATACAGCTATACTTACAATGGCCGACCAATAGAAAGTCGTAATTGATCTATCGAACGGTGCCATTTTCAATGAACTTGAACGACCCCTACCCCCAGTTTCAAGGTCACGTCATTCTTTGACGCTGAATATCTTATAAACGGTACGACATATAGACATAGTTTCAATGAATGAATAGGGACTTACACACGCCCTACTCAACAGTGTCATTTCGAATGACCTTGAGTGACTTAGCAAAATATTCAATGACACGAAGCGTCGCGCGGTCTCTCTGCGTCAGCTGAGCTTCTTGTTTTCAACTGCCGGTCCCACGTTGTGGGACAGTTTGCCAAACGACATCACATCTGCCCCGTCGCTGCCAATGTTTCGTTGTCAACTGAAGACATACCTGTTTCAGCGATCATACCCGGACATTGTTATTGTGCCATTGTGGTTGCTTGAAGTTTTCCTTACTTAGCCCACTATAAATAAACTGCTATGTAATGTAATGTAACGCGTTACCACTAAGCCAAACCGACAGATTGTTGACTTAGCTCTTTACTCGTGTATATACATACAAAATGAAAGCATTTTTACCGCGCGACGCGTATGCATAGCGCGGACTATGCCGTGGCAAGATGTCTGTCTGTCCGTCTGTCTGTCTGTCTGTCTGTCACACGCCGGTATTGAGTTTAAACGGTTATACATATCCTCAAAATTTTTTCACCATCGGGTAGCCCCACCATTCTAGTTTTTCCGTACCAAACGGGATGGCAATATTCCGACGGTGACCTCCTGACAGTGGCGTCGAATGCAAGGGGGTATGAGAAAATCACGATTTTCGACCAAAATCTCGATATATCTCGCAAATGATGCAAGATAAAGCCATAGTTACTATGAAAGACGATAGGAAACCGAACCCAAGCTTTTGAATGGTACCAGTTTGAATGACCTTCAGTGACCTTTTTAAGGTCATGTTTATTTAACTTCAAATAACTTGAAAATGGTATAACATACAGCTACACTTACAATGGCCGACCAATAGAAAGTCGTATATGATCTATCGAACGGCGGTATTTTCAATGACCTTGAACGACCCCTACCCACAGTTTCAAGGTCACGCCATTCTTTGACGCTTGAATATCTCAGAAACGGTACGACACACAGACGTAGTGTCATTGAAATACTAATAGGGACTTACACACACCCTACGCAGCAGTGTCATTTCGAATGACCTTGAGTGACTTAGCAAAATATTCAGCGACACGAAGCGTCGCACGGTCTCTCTGCGGCAGCTGAGCTTCTTGTATTCTGCTATTAGCATATTACTTTGTTGTGATGTTTTCATTATAGCAAATTGTACGAGATTTCGTATTCATTGAAATGACGTTTCACGCTAAAGCGCTGGAGCTAATGTCACAATGTTATCAGAATCTTGAGGAAATGCACGAAGAAGATGACCTAGAGGTGGAGTACTTTTAGTAACATTGCTCTGAATAGTGTATGCATATAAATATGCCAGCATATAAATAGGCCTATATTATATAACCAACTTCGCTTTTACGATACGACACGATATAAAGTAACCAGTGAATCCCAGGGAACTAACGTCATGTAGACTAATAATTAGACTAATAATTCTAGCATACATTAGTAAGTCATTTCGTTATAGAGATCGTCTTGCACAGTGACATGTTCATGGTGTGACGTCACTGTGTAATATTAACCCTTTATGGGCACATTAAAACCGTAGAGCAACGGACCATTATACAGCAATATGGTGATTGGTACACTGGCCGTTGATGGGTGGGCTGTTACATTTGGTACAGCGAGGAGGGGCCTGCGGTCTGCGGCCTCGCCCAGTCCCCTCCTCGCTGCACCAAATGTAACATGCCACCCATCAACGGCCAGTGTACCAACTTCATAGTATTCGATGTGTCATTATTACTAGAGAACTATGTTCACCGGCACGACGACGAGGTGTTTTTTTCGGTCGCCCGTGTAGCGACGTTTGTAGCTTTGTGTCTTTGATATCACTTTGTAACAACATTTGTTAACTTTTTTTATCGCGCGTCAGCACGACACTGATATAGTAATTCTGTCCGTCTGTCCGTCACGTTCCGGTATTCTATGAAAACGGTTTAACATTGTCATAGTTTCTTCACCACGCGGTAACGCATTCATCCTAGTTTCAAAAGCATCAAACATCTTCGCGAAATTCTGACGGCGTAACCCCTGCAGGAGCGCTAAATACAGGTGAGGTGTAAAAATTTCTCGCTTTTAGACCAATATATCACTATATCTCGTAAACGATACAAGATAGCGCCATGGTTACTATGGTAGGTGACTAGGAATCCACACCCAAGCTTTTGAATGGTACCATTTTCAATGACCTTGAGTGACCCTGAATCTAGATTTCAAGGTCACGTAACTACTATAGATGCCCTCGACGTATTGTGTACGCAGTTGATGTGCGATCTGTTTGCAATAGCTGTGTTTCTGGTGTATAACTTAGCAACATTATGGTAGGACCCTAAACGATTGGATACTCTATCTGTCTAATAGTGATGTAGATTACCAGTGGCTTTGAAATCATGCCATTAAATTCGTCAAATGACAGCACTGTGCATTGGGAGCGCGGAGCGAGGTTTGCCAAGCACCACTTATTTATTTGTTTGTCGCTTCGTTTTAATGTTTGATCGTCAACTACTGCGTCTGCGCTACGCATAGTTACCTGTAAAGATAAAGTAGCCTAACGTTACTAGGTTGTAACTGATTGCGTAAAAATTTAATCCAGGAAATATGTTACACTAAGAACTATGATGTGCTTGCCTGGAGTGTACTCTTATTATGTTCTTGTTGTATAGTAAATATAACGTTAAGAGTCTACTTCATGTATAAGTGGAATAAAAGATGCAGTGATGCACACATTCATAGCATCAGTGGCTGCATATTTGTAATGTATTTTTAAAGCTTTTTTTCAGTGTCTGTTTTATTTTTCTGTGTTTTTATGTTGATGTGCTGCCTTATTGGCGTAATAATAACGACAATTTCTGCAGTACTTCCGTAACGCTCTGATCCGTCAGCTGCCGTCGCAGCAGCGTCAGCCGCTGCAGCACACTGTGTCTGAGACGGGAGGCGCTACGCCGCGGTCGTACCGGTCACATACGCTCACATCGACGACCACCAGCGATGACTCGTCGCTTGGAGCTCGACCACCTCGCGCTGCTCGTCCAGCTCAGCCGCAGCGTCAGCAGCCGCAGCCAGTCTCCAACGGCATCCAGGTGTTGTGTTGTAGAAGCATTATAAGCATGATACACGGGAGGTTCTAGAGGAAAATTTGTATTTATCAGCAGCAATGTGGTCTGAGACGTCAGTCTTATGACAAGATCGGTCTCAGACGAACAAAAACTGGGCTTGGTCTTGATCTTGTAGACTGCGGTCTTACTCTTGGTCTTGCAGCTCAAGGGCCAATCTCTCAAACGTTCCTAAGTTTTTCTTGAGTTTTTCCTAAATCTTGTCTAAGTTTTTCCTGTGTCAGGTAATTAAGAATTCCTAAAAAAAAACTTAAGGAAATTCTTAAGTCAATTATCAGAACATTTTCTTAGCACTTCCTAAGTTTACTCAAGGTCGATGTCAAGACTTACGCACCGTATTATTACTGGTAGGCATTTATGACAAATTATTTTGTATAGTAGGCTGAAAAGTTAATTGGCTTTCCAGTTGCTAAAACAAAGATACACTGATAAACAGTAACGATAATAATAATCATACATACCCGTCTAGAATATTCCAATTTATAAACAACTTGTAATGTCAAACTGAGTATGTTAAGTAAGCAGTCTTTTAAATGCACTGAAAGGAAACTGTTTCAATGATGAGTAGTACGTGTATTGTACGCACGGCCATGGTACGAAAGCCCGATCTTGGTCTTGGTCTTGTAAGCTTTGGTCTTGGTCTTGATCTTGTTGTTCTGGTCTTGGTCTTGGTCTTAAGAATTTGGTCTTGTTTACATCACTGTTTATCTCTACGAGAATTCGCTGTGAACGTCGGTGTCTTTTCTTCATCTAATCATGTTTCGAAATTTACTTCTACACTCTGTCTCAAAAAAACGAGCCAACATTGGCAAGCTGTAGTTTCGACAAGCATGAACACTGATTTTGATAATTTTCGGTAAAAAGCATAAGCACACTTTCAGAAATTATACGCATATTCTACTTTACTTGTCCCTTGTGCGGTATCTGTCTCGGTGTCTGTGACAGTCTGTCCGTGACGTTCGTGTATTGTGTCGAAACGGCTAAAGCTATAGTTTCTATGTAATGCGAATAGGAAACCGTACCAAATCTTTCGAATAGTACTATTTTCGATGACTATGAGTGAAATCTGACCCAGATTTCAAGGTCACGCCATTATTTGACGCTGAATATCTCAGAAACAGTACGAGACTGAGACATAGTTACAATGGAGTACTAGTAGGGACTTGCACATGCCCTACTCAAGGGTGTCATTTCGAATGATCTTGAGTGATGATGACCTTGAGTGACTTAGTGAAATATTCAACGAAACGAAGTATCGCGCAGCCTCTCTACGACAGCTGAACTGCTTGTAAAATAACATCAACCCTACGTTGTTCATGGGTCCGGAATCCGGATGCCTCAAAAATACGGGTGTTTTTCGCAAAATCGAGACTTAACCATTTTCACGGCTTTTCGTCACACGACAGACGTCAACAGCAGCAGGACGGTAAAGTTGTCACTGGCGCTTTGAGCGTCATTTGTATTGCTATTGTTAACTGAACGAAATGTTTATACTGTAGCCGCCAAGCAGCAGAAGCAACGGCAACGTTTCGGGAGACGTCGGAGATCAAGATGACGTCGACGATGAAGAAACTGACCAAGATGATGAAGGTACTGACGATGACGACGATTCTGAAGGCGATAGCCGAGCTGACCCGGTCCAGATGCATCCAAAGCAAGTTGGGCCGGCAACTGGTGCTCGTAATTAGGCTAGATAAAGTGAAAGTCGACACCAAACACAGACGGTGCTTAACGTGATAAATGCAAAAGTGTATGTACAACTTAACAATAATATGACACAATCATCAAAAACAGCAAAAAAACATCTGTACATCGCCCTAATGTGTTGCAATCATATTTTTTTGTAAAGAAGTACAATATTTAGCCTAAATAACAACTATACACATGCTATCTAGCGAACCAGCAACATAATTTTCAGTAGGCCTACTAAATGTATTTATTAAGCCGCCGCTCGCGACAGCGAGAGCGGCTTAATGCGTTGGGGCTGTCCATCTGTTTGTCTGTTTGTCTGGCTGTCTGTTTGTCTGTCTGTCACCAAAATGCAAAAAAACGCGATTGTCTCAAAAACTAAGCAATTTAGAGTTATGGTCTCTATTGACGACCTATAGGAAGTCGTACATGGGCTTGTAAAAAAACCATTATTGGACCACTAAAATTCAAGATGGCAGAGATCCGCCATCTTGAAAATCGACATGACGTCAATTTTTATGCTGAATAAAATTTTGCAGACTGGTGCAGAATGACATGTCGACTGCAGTGATATGGTCGGAATCGAAACCAGAAGCAGAATTCCAATATGGCGAACGTTTTGGGGAATTCTGGCATGTCATCCCAGAGCCACGTGCCACATTGCAAGGTGAAAGAATTCCATCCGCCATATTGAAAATCGTTTTTCGCCGTATTTTACTTTTTTGTTTTCTTAATGTAGTTTGGGTTTTGGCGAGCGGCGGCTTTCATATCGTCTCCGATACACTTGTTTTGCGAAGGTGGAAATTATTTTTCATATATTAGAATTTAAATTACGTCATAATACTTTTTCACAATTAGACGATAGTTCGATTTTTATTCGCTGTGTGTCGACTACACTGTTAATTTCTTATACGTTTTTACTGGTTAATTATGTCACGTTTTACTATTTATTGTTTTTTTCTCCAAAAGTCGCACCTTTTTCTGATGTCGAATCTTGTGACTAAGGCACGTCAAAATCCGTCGAGATCTGGTTAGATTTTTTTGATGAGATGAGGTAAGTCTGAGGAAAGGCCTAAGCTTGAATAACGGAAGTCATACAACGTTGGACCTATATTTCACGTATTTGCCCACAAGTCCCGTGGACTGCTGCTAACCAAATTTGGAACGGAGAATTACGTGCACTAGTTTTATTGCAATCGGTGCAGTGATTTCGATTCTGCAGTGAACGAGTCAATATCGCCGCCAAACATAATGTAAATCAACAGTAAATGTAACTGTTGTTTCAATTCTACGTCAAAATCAATTTTGCACCCAATTTTGCTAAGAAATCCTGTCGAAGAACTATATTCTCGTTTGGCGTTCAGTTAGATATTTAGTTTTTACCGCGCGATGCTATGCATAAGCGCGGTATATGCCGTCACCCGGTGTCCGTCCGTCCGTCCGTCCGTCACGTTCGTTAGTCGCGCCAAAACGAATAAAGATATCTTCGAAATTTTTTCACAATCGGGTAGCCAAGCCATTCTACTTATTCCATACCACACGGGGCGACGCTATTACGACGGGAACCCCTAACGGGGGCGTCGAATGCAAGGGGAGTATGAAAAAATGACGATTTTCGACCAATATCTCGCTCTATTTCAGAAACGGTTATAGTTAGATGGGCACATGCAGCGAGACAATTTGTAAGCATCAAATTCTCTTTCCATCCATACAACATTTAGCGTGATTGCCTTAGGGGCGTCCCCAGGGGAAACAAAAATGTGGTAAAAATAGCGATTTTTGGACTTACGCATTGGTTTAAGCATCGTGTAACTAGGAAACTATTGAATATAGATAGGTACATGCTCAGGCCCACCGAGAGGGGGGGTAGCCGGGGCAAGTGCCCCGGGGGTCCTAAGGGGGCCCGGAGGGCCCCCTCAAAAAAATTTAAGCTTGTGTGAAAAGAGGTGAAAGGGAGGCAGAAATGGAGAGGTTAAAAACTGTTCATCAGACACAATTAACATGCCTCTAGTCTGGAGCTTAACTTTTTTTGAGGGGCCCCTTTCTGGGCCCCCTTAGCATCCCCGGGCCCAGGCTCCAGTTGCCCAGTGGGATCCAAGACCTGCCACGTGCTGCTGGATGACTGTCAAAAGTCGCAGACCGGACCAAAATCCGTCGACAGCAAAGAAAC
>Ga0209339_1001376_pt1 | contig 10357 bp, 8 predicted proteins | sample OlaalgELextract3_FD_187376 | JGI IMG/M metagenome (GOLD analysis project Ga0209339, IMG submission 187376) | Olavius algarvensis symbiont microbial communities from Tuscany, Italy - Type A ELBA extract 3 (SPAdes) (version 2) | ecosystem: Host-associated > Annelida > Digestive system >...
AGTTTCACACGAGCCAAGGCCTCCGGCTACAGAACAGCCGGTCTGATCAGAAAAGAAACTTTTGGGAATCGGTTCCGAAATCGGTCGTTGTTGGGTTTCGCATTTCGTGATAGCGCCGCAAAAATGTAGGTTGGGTTGAGTGTAACGAAACCCAACAATGCCTGGAGTTGGCTCAACCCAACCTACAATGGCAACCTAGACTAAGATGGAATCAACTCCAGCATTTGAATTGTAGTTTCATAAGAGCGGAGGCCGCTGGTCGCAGGCGTCCAGTCTGATCGGAAAAGAAACTGCGCCAAATTTACGCAGTTTCCGATGAACTCATTGGCCGTTTCGTCCTCGTCCTCGTGCTCGTCCTCGAAGCTTTTGAGCTGCTTTCAAACCCGAGGACGAGTACGAGGACGAGCACGATTTAAAATCCCTTTCTTGGGGTTAATGTAGATGTAGTTTCTTAAGAGTGCGGCCTCTGGCCTGAAAAAACGGCCAGTCTGATCAAAGAAAAGAAACTAATGAACGTCGAACACGCGAACGTCCAACATCAAACTTCGAATAATATATTCTGTCTGTTTAAAAAGACTGAGCGAAGCGAATCCATCATTCGTCATTCGTCATTCGGCATTCGTCATTCCAATGTAGTTTCCTAAGAGGGTTATAAAACCAAACGATGGTCAATCCTAAATAACCAATAACCAATAACGCCTAATTGAGCCGTTTGCTCAATTAGGCTTTGGCCTTGCATCCGCCCGCCGGGTCAGCAGTACGACCGGTACGAGGCCGGCCAGCACCAATACCACGGCCGGCAAAGCGGCGCGTTCCCATTCCCCCTCGGAAGTCAATTCGAAAATTTTGACTGCCAGGGTATCCCAACCAAAGGGCCGCGTCATTAAGGTGATGGGCATTTCTTTCATGACATCGACAAATACCAACACGATGGCCGTCAGCAAACCGTTTTTTAAAATGGGCAGGTGGACGCGGCGAATCAACCGGATGCCGGTGCTTCCCAAACTGATGGCGGCTTCATCCAGGCTCGGGGTCAGACGATGCATGGCACTGTCGACGGCATTGAATCCGGCGGCCATAAATCGGACGACATAGGCGGCCAAAACAACGAAAACAGTGCCCTGTAGAATGCGGCCGCTTTCCAGCGGAATAAAAGTTCCGGCAAAACTGACCAGGGCATTGTCAAAGGCGCTGACCGCGATGAAGATCCCGACGGCCAGCACCGTGCCGGGTAGGGCATAGCCCATGACCGATACCCTGACCAGCAGGCGCGTCAATTTATCCGAATGCTTGCGGCGGGCATAAGACAGGCACAGTGAACTGACCGTGACTAGCCCGGTGGCCAATACTGCCAGCATTAATGAATTGCTTAGAAAGCCCCAATAGCGATTGCTGAATTCAATTGTAAAAATTTGCCGGGTCCAATTCAGAAGCTGGGCAAACGGAATGACAAAAGCCAGCAGTATGACACCACCGGCATAGCCGGCAGCGGTCCATTTGCGCCAACCGCTCAGCACAATTCGTTCTGATTCCATCGTCATGCGGCCGCTCTGGTGAAACCGGGTTCTGGAGCGCATATTCTGTTCGATCGCCGCCACCAAAAAAACAAGAATCACCAGCAAGGCCGCTAACTGGGCCGCAGCCGCCAGGGAAAAAAAACCATACCAGGCTTTATAGATCGCTGTCGTGAAGGTATCGTAATTGAAGATGGACACGGCTCCGAAATCCGCCAGGGTTTCCATCAGTACCAGCATCAGACCGCCGGCGATCCAGGGGCGCGCCATGGGAAGCGATACTTTAAAGAAAGCACCGCTCTGGCCGTATCCCAATGACCGGGCCGCTTCGAGAGCCCTTTTGCCCTGGGTCCGAAAGGCGCTGCGGGCCAGCAGATACACATAGGGATACAGGGCCAGGGTCATGACCACAATTACACCACCGGCGGACCTGATATTTGGAAACCACCGGCCGGCAGCAGGCAGCCAGGCCCTCAGGGCTGTCTGCAACGGACCGCTAAAATCGAACAGGCCCAGGGTAACGAATGCCAGGACATAAGTCGGCATGGCCATGGGCAGCAACAGGGCCCAGGACAGCAGTTTGCGCCCCGGAAAATCGCAGACACCGGTTAGCCAGGCCAAGCTGACCCCGAGCAAAAAAGTCCCTGTCAAGACACCGGCCGTCAGGATGATGGTGTTGATAATCAGATCGGCCAGCAGCGTCTCAACCAGATGCCGCCAGATATCCAACTCCGGCTGCAGCAGAAAATAAAAGATGACCGCCAATGGCAGGACCACGCAACTTGACAGGAGCAGCGCTGCCAGGCGCCAGCCGTCCACTTGATTGCGAATTCGACCCAGGGCCGATTGGCGGCCGAAATCCTTTACCGGCGCACAATCTAAGCAAATGGAATTGTTCATTGCGGTTATTTGTAGCCTGCTCGATCCATCAGGCGGATGGCCTCAGCCTGAAAAGCACCGGCGTTCTCCAGGTTGATGGGATTTTGTTTGAATGTCCCCCAGCCGGCGACCACCGCATTGGGTTCTACCGCGGAATTGGCCGGATATTCCAGATTGCCGTCGGCAAACAGGTTTTGGGCCCCGGGAGAAGACAGCCATTCCAACAAGTCGACGGCGGCCTGCTTTTGCCTGGCGTGCGTGGTGATGCCGGCGCCGGACACATTTACATGAACCCCGCCGGTCTGTTGATTGGGCCAGAAAATGGCCAGCGGCAGGTTGGGGTCCTTGCGCATCAACCGGCCGTAATAGTAGGTATTTACAATCCCGACATCGCCCTGACCGGCGGCGATGGCCTGCATCACCCTGGTATCATTGGAAAAGGGAGGAGTCCCCAGATTGTCGACCCAGCCTTTTACGATCTGTTCGGTATCGTCAATGCCGTGCTCGGTGATCAACATGGCGACCAGGGACTGATTGTAGACTTTTTTAGAAGTGCGCAGAATCAAACGGCCCTTCCATTGCGGATTGGCCAGGTTTTCGTAAGTGCTCAATTCCGCGGGTTTTACCCTTGCGGTATGGTAGACGATCGTGCGCGCCCGGACCGAGAGGCCGAACCAGCGGTTGCCGGGGTCTTTCAGGTGGCCTGGAATATTCCGGCTGAGCACTTTGGAATCCACCGGCTGCAATACGCCTTCGGAGGCGGCGTGCCAGAGATTGCCGGCGTCAACCGTTATCAGTAAATCGGCCGGGGTATTGCGGCCTTCGGCCTTGAGACGCTGCAGCAGGACCGGGGCTTTGCCGGTGATATACTTGATATTGACGCCGGTTTGCCGGGTGTAGGATTCGAAAAGCGGCCGTATCAGGTGTTCCTTGCGGGCAGTGTAAACTACCAGCTCTTCGCAAAAAGCTGCAATAACCGTGGTGAAAACGAATGTGAGCGTAAGCAGGATGATAATTGATTTTTTCAAATCGGTTAATTCTCCTTTTTTATTGAAATAGCAGCAAAAGTTTGATTGTGTGGACAGAGTTAGGTATACCAAACTTATTTTGAAGTCAAGGACAAATGTTATGAAATTAAAAGATGTTTGAAGTTTCTATTGATTTATGGCAAGGTGGCGCAAACGTTGAAAACGGGGAGATATTATTTTGACCGGAGAACTTTCAGCAAGCCTTGAAGATTATCTGGAAACGATCCTGGAGCTGCAAATGTCCCACAAAGTCGCGCGGGTCAAGGACATCGCCGCCAGGATGGGGGTATTGCGCGGTACCGTGACCGGGGCTTTAAAGTCCCTGGCCGGGAAAAAGCTGATTAATTACGAACCCTACAGCTTTATCACCCTGACTTCCAAGGGGGCGGCCATTGCCCGCGAAGTCAACCGGCGCCATGTGGCGATCCGCAATTTTTTAGAAAATGTCCTGTTGCTGGATCCGAACAAAGCCGAAGAAAACGCCTGCCGCATGGAACACGCCATGGACAAGAACGCCATCGATCGTTTGGTGCAATTTATCGAATATATCGAACAATGTCCACGGGCCGGTGAGGATTGGATTCAAAACTTCACATCTTTCTACTCGAACAACAAAATCTCAGAGGCCAACTGCCCGGAATGCATCGAAGACTGCCTCAAGCGTTACCGGGCGGGAAGTCAGTGACGAAATGGCTGTGAATTTTTTTATGGGTCCCGGAATTGCATGAAAATTGGACATGGGTTCAATTTAGGGATTCAGGGATTCAGGAATTGAAGGAATTCTATCCATATATACAATGATCGGGCCTATCTACCAAGGTAAGGCTGTCTCAGTTAAGCTAAATTTGGGCTTCATTTGTAGGTTGGGTTGAGATCCTGCAAGGTTTTGTTGGGTTTCGTTCCTCTACCCAACCTACCAACAACTGCCTGAAGTGGTAGTTTCGACCCGGTACCGAAACCCAACGCCTCATATTCGAACAGATCGACTTCATCCTTAATTTTGTATATAAGTCCAATAATGATTTATTCCTTTAATTCCCCAATTCCTAAATTCCTCAATCCCTCAATTGGCAGTCTGTTGTCGGCCTAACTCGGCACTAATATTGATTCCATATTTCTTGATGCGCTTCCAGATGGTCACCCGGCTTACCCCTAAGATACGCGCGGCTTCGGATTGATTGCCGCCGACCTGGCGCAGGGCATTGGTCAGCTTATTGCGTTCCTCCTCCCAGGAAGCCGTATTTTGATGGTGATTGGCCGATGGTTTTCGGCCATTGGATATGATTTTAGGCGGGAGATGTTCGCGGCCGATCCATTTGCTTGAACACAGTACAAACGCATATTCGATGGCGTTGCGCAATTCCCGGACATTTCCCGGCCAGGCATAGGTCAGCAGGGCTTCCATGGCTTCTGGGGTCAGGCCGACGATTTCCTTGCCGCCTTTGGCGGCATTTTGCTCGATAAAATTCTGGACCAGCAGTGGGATGTCCTCATACCGTTCGGCCAGGGAAGGGCAGGCGAGTGGAAACACGTTGATCCGGAAAAAGAGGTCCTCGCGAAACAAATCCTGATTGATTAAGGCATCGAGATCCTTGTTCGTGGCGGATATAATGCGGACGTCCACCGCTATCGTTTTGTGATCCCCGACCCGTTCGATTTCCTTTTCTTCCAGCACCCGCAGAAGTTTCACCTGGGTGGACATTGGAATATCACCGATTTCATCCAAAAAGATCGTACCGTTGTGGGCCGCTTCGAAACGGCCGATCCGCGTGCGGTCGGCGCCGGTATAAGCCCCTTTTTCATGGCCGAAGAGCTCGCTTTCCAGCAGGTTTTCATTCAGGGCGGCGCAGTTCACCTTGATAAACGGTTGGTCCTTGCGGGGGCTTTCTTCATGGATAGCCCGGGCCACGAGCTCCTTGCCGGTGCCGCTTTGGCCGTGGATCAACACCGGTGCATCGGTTCGGGCGACATTTTCGACAAGCTCGAAAAGACGCTGCATGGGTGGCGATTCACCTAAAAGGCCATGGTGGTCTTCTTCGAGGTGGCAGCTTTTGCGAAGGGTTTCGATTTCCTGCTGCTGACGGACAATTTCAGAGATATCAGTGAATGTTTCTACCGCACCGATCATTTGACCATCGGAATCTCTGAGTACGGCGGCATTTTTGACCACATGCAGTGACCGGCGGTCTTTTTTGGATATCAAGCACTTTTTGGCCTTGACGGCGCCTTTTACATACAGCTGGCACCAGTCTTCGCCGGGCCCACGTCCGTATAGCTTACAGCCGGTGCAATTCAAGGTGCGGCAATTTTGGCCGACCAATTCGTCGGCGGTATACCCGGTGAGTTTTTCGGCGGCCGGGTTCATGGCCAGGATATTGCCTTCCGGATCCAAAACCATTAGACCGTCCTGCAAGGTATCGACAATCGTCTTCCAATATTTCGCTATTTCCATCAGCATGCACTCCGACTATGCAAAATTCGTGCGCTAATTCAATACGGCATCGCGCTTTTCTTTTGCAAAGTTCATTAGATCTCAATTGATTCAGCCTGAATAGCATCCAGACCTACATGATCAAGCAATTAGGTGGTTGCACCAATATAGCTCGTTGGATCAATGAAACAGTATTAATCGCGCTGCGTTAACTGTTAACCCTGTTAACCTGACGGGTGTTAACTTAACACCTTTTGCTAACCATTACAATGGAAAAAGCGTTCTAACCCGGGTTTATCCGGGAGTGCTGTCACATCCCGAAATTTGCCGGGGTGAATCCGACCAAGATGCGATATTCAGGAATTCAGGGATTTAGGAATTGAAAGAACTGTAGCTCACTTAATTTATTGATGTTATCCTTTAATTCCTCAATTCCCCAATCCCTCAATCTTTGCCCTTCGGTGTTAACCTGTTAACTTGATAAACGTTAACACCGGCCTACCTGCTCGCGATATCCGAAATTAGTATTTTTAAAATTAATATAGATTTCGGGTTCTTAAGAATTGTGTCCAACTTTAGCTGTTTGGCACAGGGCTTGCTAACCTAACATTATCTGAATAATAGATTTCAAAAAGTACGTTGTTTGAGAATTGAGTTTGAAAAAAAAACATTCATAAATCTGAATTAATTTTTTGATAATATTAGAAAGGAGAAATCATGACTAGAAAGTTAATCGTAACGGTAATGGCAATCTTTTTTATGTTTTCAGCGGTGGGGGTCAGCTTTGCTCTGGAAAAAGGCAACAAGCGCAAAGGGAAATACACCTATCGCAAAGTCTACAAAGCCTGCTTCAACCGTGGTGAAGTTGAATCCAAAACACCTCCCATCAGTCCGGCTGACAAGACCCAGGCCGAGTGGGAAGCGCTCTTTAGCAGCCAAGATTACGCTCAGTTCGGCTGCAAAGAGGAGTGGAGCAACCTGAATGATACCCAGGTCACGGATATCTACACCTATATGTACGAACATGCTTCGGATTCACCGACGCCGGCCAAATGCAAGTAGGTCGGAGTTTATTGGGACGGAGTAATATACCGTGCTGTAATTTCAACTATTAATGAGGCAGATTCAACCGGCTGGAATACTGGAATGATGGAATCTTGGGTTTGAAATCCGACTCTGTTATGGTTTTTGGGAGATCGGTTGCAGATCATCGTAAATTTGACTCAAATCCACTCAACCCAATACGCCAATACTCCGCAATTCCAGGCGGGCGAGGCCCAACTTTATTAACCAGAGAGGAGGAAGTTATGCGTTTTCAAAAATTGTCTGCTGCGTCTCTAATACTGTGCCTGGCTTTGGTGCTCGGTATTGGATGCGCCGGCACGGCCCTGGCTTCGGATACCGCCAAAGCCGGGCAGTCGTCCGATTGGAAGTTTCATGATATCGTGGAAGTGGCCTTTGTCCAGCAATACGCCAAATTGCCGCAGCCCGAAGGCGTCATGATCATCGATTCCCGACCTTACAAACCCAAATATGCCAAGGGGCACATTCCAACCGCGGTCAGCCTTCCGCACAGCCAGTTTGACAAGATGACCGACAAATTGGCGGCTGAAAAAAAGGCCCTGCTCATATTTTATTGTGGTGGGCCCACCTGAAAGCTGAGTCACAAATCCGCCAGGAAGGCGGAAAAACTTGGTTACACCAATGTCAAGGTTTTTGCCGACGGCTTTCCCGCATGGAAGAAAGCCCCGGGCAGCTATACGGCCGTTTCCGTTGAGTACGTTGCCGACCAGTACGAAGCCAACCAGATGATTATCGTGGATTCGCGACCCAAACGCGCGAAATTCGATAAGGGACACATTCCCTCGGCGATCAGCATCCCCGACACCCAGTTTGACAAGTTCAAGGGCAAACTGCCGGCCGACAAGTCGACGCCGCTGATTTTTTATTGCGGCGGCTTTACCTGAAAGTTGAGCCATAAATCCGCCAGGAAGGCGGTTAAACTTGGTTACACGAATGTTAAGGTGTTCGCTGCCGGCTATCCGGCCTGGAAAGCTGTATACGGCAAAGGCGCCGCGGTTGCCCTTGCAGCCAAAAAACCTGCTGCCCCATCCGCGCTGAAAGCCGGCAAGGAGGAAGGCAGCATTGACACGGATACATTTGTCGAGATCGTCAAGAACAACCCGGAAAGTATTCTGTTGATCGATGTGCGGGACGCGGATGAATTTAAAACCGGATCTTTTAAAACAGCGATCAATATCCCGGTTGACAATCTTGAGGAAAAAATAAAAACGCTGCCCGCCGACAAACCCATCGTATTTGTCTGCGGCACCGGCGCCCGCAGCGGTGAGTCCTTTTACATGGTTCAGGATGTCCGACCCGCTTTGAAAAATGTCTACTACCTCGAGGGAACCCTGACTTTTAAAGAAGACGGATCTTTCGAAATAAAGGACCCTGTCGCCGGATAATTCTTCAGATCCCTTGACAAATGCTGCAATCGTCCACCGTGGGCGGTTGCAGCCTTACCGAATTATTGTCTCTGATAATTCTTGCATAAAGTTGGAGCCGAACATGGAAATTACGAAAAGGAGACTTCCTCTTTTTAAACCGACTGTTTTTCTGTTTTGCTGCGTGATGCTGTTGGGGCAAATTGCATTTGCGGCAGAGTCAAAAGAGGAGCAGGCCCCGGGGCGAGCCATGGCCCAACAGGCCACCAAGTCCAAAAAATTATGGCGTACAACCGATCACTCCAAACACGAGGTCCTGCAAAAAGATTTTAAATCCGGCAAGGAGGTAACCCAGGCCTGTATCTCCTGCCATTCGGAAGCAGAAACGCAATTTCATCAAACCATCCACTGGACCTGGCTGGCGGATCCATCCGATAAGGACCGGCAATACGGCAAGGCCGGCAACTCTTTCAACAACTATTGCATATCAACCAACAAAACCGACGATGCCGGCTGCTTGTCCTGCCATCCGGGCTGGGGCAACTCCAAGGAAAGCCCGGTTAATTGCCTGGTCTGCCACAGCAAATCGAATATGAACTTTGACGAAGCGATGACAGATATCCAGGGGTTTCTGGCAGACGGTGACGAAGAGTCCAAGGAAATCGCCGGTGAAATCCAGGCTGAACTGCGTGATGCCGCCCAAGATATCGGATTGCCGGGACGCAAGAATTGCGGTTCCTGTCATTTCTATGGCGGCGGCGGTGACGGTGTCAAACATGGTGATCTCGATACCTCGCTGACTAAACCCAGCAAAACACTCGATGTCCACATGGGAGTGGACGGACAGAATTTCAATTGCACCCGCTGCCATACCACAACGCTGCACAATATCTCCGGACGCGTATACACACGGCCGGCGGCCACGGATCGCAAGAGCCTGGTGGAGGACGATATGACCACCAAGATTACCTGTGAATCCTGCCACACCGCCCAGCCCCACAAAAGCGGCCAGAAAATGAATCAACACACCGATAAAGTGGCTTGCCAGAGCTGCCATATATCTGAATTTGCCAGGGTGAATCCCACCAAGATGTCCTGGGACTGGTCGAAATCGGGCAAATTGAAGGATGGCAAAAAATACAAAACCAAGGACGAATTCGGCAAGTTTGATTATCTGACCATAAAGGGGCAGATGAAATGGGCCAAAAATGTCAAGCCTGAATACGCCTGGTATAACGGCGTGATTAAATCCGTCACCGCCAAGGACAAGATCGATCCATCCGGCGTGCCAAGAGTTTCCTGGCCGGAGGGCGATCGGCAGGATCCCGATTCCCGCATCTATCCTTTCAAAGTCCACCGGGGAAACCAACCCTACGACAAGGTCAACCAGACCCTGCTGATGCCCCTGCTGGGCAGCAAAAAAGGCTACTGGACGACTCTTGATTGGAATGAAGCACTGACAATCGGACAGGAATCCATGGGCCTGCCTTTCTCGGGAGAATTTGATTTTGTCGAAACCACGTATGTGTTTCCGATTACCCATATGGTGGCCCCCAAGGACCAATCGCTGTCATGCACCGAGTGCCATTCGAAAACCGACAGCCGCCTGGGAAACCTGAAAGGGTTTTACATGCCCGGCCGCGACGGCTCCAAGCTGCTTAACTATGGTGGCTGGGCTGTGGTGCTGGCCAGCTTGATGGGGGTCCTGATTCATGCCCTGGGCCGCATTTTCAGCAGGGGCAATGGCCGAAAAAAAGACTAGGCACGCAGCTGTTTGAATATCTCAGTTTTATCGTCGCTATTATCGTATGCGCCGATATTAAAAGGTTTCAGGTGTCGGGTTTCGGGTGTCAGGATATATCGCCTCGCACTCTTCGGATGAAACTTCAGGTAGCCGGATAACATGAATAATGAAAGTCGAACATCGAACATTAGAGGGTAAGAGGGAGGCCGTAGCCACCCTCTCCCCGTTGTCGCAATAGGGTCAGTTCCCTATATTTACCGGCATGTGTCTTTCTCACACCGGGCGGCCCCCGAGAGATTGCCCCACTAGGGGAG
>Ga0209339_1001377_pt1 | contig 10357 bp, 5 predicted proteins | sample OlaalgELextract3_FD_187376 | JGI IMG/M metagenome (GOLD analysis project Ga0209339, IMG submission 187376) | Olavius algarvensis symbiont microbial communities from Tuscany, Italy - Type A ELBA extract 3 (SPAdes) (version 2) | ecosystem: Host-associated > Annelida > Digestive system >...
AAACAGATTGAATAAAATTAGATCCACAAGGATGGGTTTCTTCATGGACTAGTCCGCTGAACCCTAGGCCTTGTCATGCGGGTTGACCTCAAGGCAAGGCCACACAAGGTAAGCACAAGGTAAGCAGAAGTAGACCGCGGGCACATGCTACATAAAGCTGACTCGTGCAGACATTCTCATTCTTCTCGAATGGACGGCGACGTGAACACACGTGCGAAGCTGTTATCAGTATTGCGACGTGCAGAACTGTTGTGCTGGAGTTCATTCACTCGTCTTTACGGTGTACGTTGTTGGTGAGACGATTGGTACAGGTGGCATTCGTCCTGTTTTTCGTGCCGCTGTCGTCGAACTCGAGGCGTGTTCGACCGCACATCAGATTTCGTCGTTGTACGTCGTCCGTCGGCGACGTTCCACCATTCGTGCTGACGTTGTTGGTCGGCGATACGGCCGGTTTCTACGGCATCTATGCCGTCGCCGTTGCTCCACGTCTACGACGTTTTCGACCACGCGTTCCCGTCATCATACGTCGCTGTCTGTGAAGTTCGCTTTCTGGTCTGACGGTGTTAGCGAGCGTTACGCTTGATTCAGACGACATCAGTTCGTCTCCTGTAGCTGTCGTCATTGTTCGTCGCTTGCGTCGTCTGGCGATATCCCGTATTGTATTGTTCTACTTACGGACATTTGAACACAATTTTTGTGTTAATCATCATCATCATTGCCATCATCGTGTTTGTACTATATTGTTTCGATATTATGTGTTTATTACTGCTACTTTGAGCCTTGTCATACCCCTAGTCATAACACTGTTTATAGCGACGCAACTCAACGTTAACTCAACGTTGAGTTGAGTTGAGTTGTGTCGCTATAAACGGGCCTTAAGACTACCGGTACTGGTTCACGACGAAATAAAGTAGCTCGGCTAACTGTTTCAACGCCAGATGATAGGCCTATTGATGATCCTACAGTGCCCTACCAGTCGACCCCGGTGACTGCCATCAGCTGGTCATACCGTCTCACCGGCTTACAACATAATCGTCGGGCCTTTTCAGTAGCCGGTCCGATGTTTTGGAATTCACTGCCCAGAAACTTGCGTGACCCGTCATATACTGCTGCTGTTTTTGGACGATCACTAAAACATCTCTTTTCTCAGAGTACTAGTGTACACAGTGCATCAGAGGCATTTGCGATGATGCGCTATATAAATTGATGTTTTACTTACTTACTTACTTACTGCAGCATCAGCCTCAGGTTTGCGACAACGAAGACTAGTTAGTTCCACTTGCAGTTCCAGCATCCGTGTCAAGTTCAACTTCTGCTTCCCAGAATAAGTCTATTCAGCGGTTAGTTTTACAGCAGGAAACGACCTCTGAAGTAGATATGTGCGGGAATGGCTTTCAACATTCCCATTCCCATCCATTCAATTCCCATTCCCTCCCATTCCCATCTATTCAATTCCCAGTCCCTCCCACCCCCATTCCCAAGTTTTTGACTTATTCCCATTCCCATGGGATTCCCGCGTGGGCTATTCCCATTCCCTCCCATTCCCATTCCCATTTAGGGTTAGTGAGGGTTAGGGTTAGCCTTGGCATATGAAACAACCCAAAGTTCAATAAGAATAATGTCAAATGTCTATATGCAAATATCAAACAGAAAGGTTAAATCTACCTATGCCCATTGCTTTTCGTTTTGTTACCTAAATTGACATTCGTATTGCGGCATTCGCCAGAACCGGCTGAAACCAGTTTCAATCCAGTTTAATTTAAACTGGTTCGTAACTCACAAAAGCAAAGGTGTAAATTTGATAAAATAAATTAACATACTTTTTGCTTCCAGAAATGAAATTCTATCACTCATTTGCTTAACCAGTTGCTGGATATCCTCCTTTGACGCCATTGTTGTAACGAACAAACCAAAACAGTGACAAGTTGAGAGAACAATTTCGGTAGTCGGCAAACTCGGCACAATAGGTATTGGCATCTGGCAAGTATAGTACTAATAACTTAAGCTCATCTCAGCATAAAACCTTTGGGAATAAATTCCCATGGGAGTGCAGGTAATTCCCATTCCCACTGAGGTGGTTTCCCATTCCCTCCCACTCCCATTCCCATTTCTGTGTTTTATTCCCATTCCTATGGGATTCCCATGGGATTCCCGGTCCCATTGGGAATCCCATTCCCATGCACATCTCTACTCTGAGTCTGAAGCCACTGCTGTAAGCCTCCCTACAGTGGCAAAAAAACTGAAATCGGTTAAAGCCAGTGCGCAATTGGTTGAAGTCCGACATGCCAGAAAGTTGCAGACTACCAGATATTGTCGAGAATAATCAGTATGCATCCACTGACCTAACACCTACATTATGCCTCCCCCGCATGGTGGGGTTTCGCCACTTCGGCCGATAAGCAACGGCTTGAAGCATTCTTAAGCATTAACTTTATGTTAACGCTGGTTAACATACGTTTTTAGAGTTCGTTGGTGGTAACACTGTTCACTAGCCTGCCCGATTTGAGCGTAGTTTTTTTTCTCTCTTTTGTTTGTTTGTTTTTGTTGTGTGTTTGGTGCTTTTTTCACTTGTTGCTGCTGCCTTTCTGGCGAATAAAGATGTATATATTCCTGCATCGAGGAGTACAGTCCGACCTGTACAGCGCTCTCGACCCCTCGGTGTCACAACGTGTGCAGGATACTGACGATGAACTCTTCAGTGCTGTGATGACGAACTTTCATCACGTGCTACATCACATGTTACCTGACCGTACCTCTCATCCATATGCTCTCCGACCTCGCAGACATGACTGTTCATTAACTATCAAAGAAGACGCGCGCAATTTTGTTATCAGACTATTGTATAAATACTAGTTTTAATTTTATCTCTATTTTTACCTTTTATTGTCCAGTTGCGTTTTGACAACTCATAATAAACTACTGTGATGATGATGATGATGATGATGATGATGACCAACTGCTCTATTTGAGCAATTTGTTGATGATGAAATTATGCAGTTACTAGCTGAAAACAGTAATAAATATGCTATGCAGAAAGGCAAGCACGGCTTTCTCACATCACCATCAGAGCTGCGACTTCTTATGGCAAGCGCCTCTGATTTGTTGTCGACTATGGCGCTTTATAAATCTGTTTACTTACTTACTTACTTAACTGCTTGACATCAGTATTATTTGACAATTTATTACGGTTATTACTTTGCTGTGCTTAGTACAGAGTTGATATTTTCTCAGTATTACTACAGCTGAATGTATCCAAGGACAATGTTGTTGATACCGTTTCAGTATCATCGCTAATGACAGACAGGACCAGCTTTCGACTTTTGGTCGACATTGCATCATTATTATTGCATCTCCACGATCCAATTTCGTACACCACACAGTGTATTAGTGGTTAGCCGGCCTGCCGTGCCTAGCGTCCCGTTTAATGGGACGGCTAAAGTATGAGCTGTATCTGCAACATGTATGACATTTTACTCAAAAACGATGTTGCCCTCATCATATAGAGGCCTGTCAAAGATTATTTTTATGTTTTGACTAGAAACGACAAATTCAGGCACCAATGGATGTGCCCATAAAGGGTTAATCCAATGACTGTTGATCACGGATAAGGGCGGCGACTAACAGTACTGGACAGCGGACCGTCCGGGGATGTTGAAGTACTCGGCTCGAAATCCGCAAGCGGAATTGCCCATAGTCCACATCCATAATAGTCCGATCAGTAACTGTTGCTCCTGCTTCTGCTGCTGCTGGTGCATTCACGATTTCCCACAGTTGCGTGTGTGCGTTTTGTTAAGCGAACGTTAAAGTTACGTTTGCCTTTCGTCATCGCAAATTAGTCTGTCTGTCGTCTGTCTGTCTGTGACATTGGTACACCCCACGCAGAGGGTTGAACTTTTCAGTAATATGTTTGCACCATCTAATAGCTTACGGACTCTGACAGTTTGTGTTAACATTTTGGGGAAAATTAAAGCGCTGCTATACTGTAGGTGATCATACAAGTGAAATGGAAGGGGGTATGAAAATTGGCGTTTTCGACCAATATCTCGTTTCATTTCGAAAACGATACAATTAAGCTACGGTCATAGTTGTAATGGAAGACGAATAGGAACTCGTATGCGATCTATCGAATGGTGTCATTTTCAACGACCTTGAATGACCCCTAACTAAGATTTCAAGATCAACAACGGCGTGGTTAAAGCGGTAATTGGAATAACCCCGTAACGTTCGCCTATCTTATCTACTGACATGTGTGTTTTTGCCGCGCGATGCGATGCATAAGCGCAGCCTATGCCGTCATGCGGTGTCTGTCTGTGTGTGTGTTCGTGATTTGTCTTGCGCACAGACAGACAAACAACCATGCAGACAGACAGACAGAGACACAAGCATACACAGCGTGATCACAATACGCCCATAAGCGCGTAAATAACGAAGTCACAAGCACAGTTTCAATATTAGCAAGACTGGCGACTAACAACAATTCCTCGCCGGCTGTCGATGGGTCACAGGTAGCGCGGTAGCACTACACTGTGTTAAGGCCCATAGGCAAAGTCAATGGAGAAGCCCACATTTTAACCCCCTGTAAAATTTACACCCCTTAAATTTTAAAAATCAAACTTTGCCCACGTAACTACCTCGTGGACATCTACCGCTGTGTCAAATTTCATTGCAATATCTTTACGGGGAGCTTTCCTCCAAATATGTGAAATATTACGGTTTTGTGACTTTTTTGTTGTCCTGTCCTGTCCTGTCCTGTCCTGGTTATACTTTCTTTCTCGGAACTCCGCCCAGGTCGAACTCCTGGACGGATTTTAACAATTTATGGCTTAAACGACGCGTCGTCACCCAAGGATGTGCCTCTTGGGGGTTTGGATGACAACCCACAATTTTAAGGGGTTCAAACCCCCAAATAATCCCAAAAAGGGAGCGTGATTAGGCATTTTCCAGCCAAACTGACACAATTATAAAATTGTAATATATACGGCGGGGAATATCGGATCGATACCAAATTTTGATAGGGTAATCGAACCGAATAGTTGACTTCGTGGGTGGTCCAGAATAACAAAATTCTTATTCAAGATGGCGGACGGCCGCCATATTGCAAAATGTTGGAAATGCTATAACTCGCCTATCAGTGGACCGAATTGGATGAAACTTGGGCGGTCGCATCACATCATGACTTTGACATGTCCCTCATGATGCGGTAGCTATAGCAACGGCCGTTGCCTAGCAACGGCGCATTGTAAATTTAGCAGTTATGAGCGTCTGGAGGCCGAAAAACTGAACCAATTTTGTTGAAATTTCGTACGCAACAGCAAATTAGAACCACAATGACGGTCACATGAACAAATATTAAAATTTTTAAAATTCAAAATGGCGGACGGCCGCCATGTTGGAAAATTTTCGAAATGCTATAACTCGCCTATCAATGGACCGACTGTGACGCAACTTGGGTGGTCACATCACATCATGTTCTCGACATATCCGCCATGATGCGGTTGCCATGGCAACGGCCGTTGCCTAGCAACGGTGCATTGAACATTCTGCAGTTATGGGCGTCTGGAGGCCATGGCAACGTTAACAGTAGTTAACGCCAGCAACAGCTAAGCTGCTTTCCTGGGCCTTTAGAGAAAAAAGTAATTACCGATTATACTAATATGTAGGAAATTGTTAATTATTTTGTACTTGGTTTGCTAACAAATGATAGAGTGTCACAAGCCGTTGACGGGTGGGCTGTCATACTTGGTACAGCGATGGGGGACTGGGAGGGGCCGCAGCCCACCCAGGCCCCTCCTCGCTGTAGGCCTGCCTACCAAATGTAACAGCCACCAATCAACGGCTATACCAGTCACCGTACTGTTGTATAGTGATTCGGTTCTCTGCGGTTTGATGTGCCCATTAAAATGTTAAAACTGTACTACATTGACCAAAGTTATCATAACAAGAATTTAGCTATCGCAAACAGATCGCGCGTCAACTGCGCACACAATACGTCGAGGACAGTAACCTCGTGACCTTAAAATCTAGGTTAATGGTCACCCAAGGTCATTGAAACTGGTATTATTCGAAAGCTTTGGTGTAGTTTTCTATTTGCCTTTCATAGTAACTATGGCGGTATTTTGCATCGTTTGCGAGATATAGCGACTTATTGGTCGAAAATCGCAAAAATTTTTTATACCCCACAGGAGGTGACTCCGTCGGAATTTCGCGAAGATGCTTAATGCTGATAAAACTAAAATGATTCAGCTACCGTATGGTGAAGAAACTATGACAATATGTTAAACCGTTTCCATAGAATATCGGAACGTGATAACGGACAGACAGAATTGCTATATCAATATCGCGCGTCAGCATACTGACGCGCGATAACAAGTGACGTGTTTTTATGGCCCACGGTGTACATCTCAGCTGACTGTTGCGTATACGGTTTCTAATCGTGATAAAGAGAGGTGTCCCGCGGTTGACTACCGGTACGTGCGATTCTTTTAGTTTCTATTATTTATAGTTGGCGAAACCATTAAGCGGAACGCACCCGACTGGATCACGGATTGGAGAGATGAGCTACGTGTATACTGAGACCGTATACCGTACGTCGACGATAGTGTGTACCGCAAGCCTGATAACTGATATTGATATGTCAAACACGTTCTTCAGTGACCACAACATGCCTCAGCTGCTTGCGATTCCTTGTAACTGTACGTTTACAAACAATTCTAATCGAATCGCACTAAAGATTTTCTTGTTACCTCCGACAAAGGAGGAGGTAAATATTTTTGCCCTCGTTTGTCTGTGTGTCTGTCTGTCTGTCTGTCTGTTAGCAAGATTACTCAAAAACGCGTGCATTGATTTGGACGAAATGTTGCGTGTCGACAGACGTCGGGATATGGACGAACTGATTAACTTTTGAGCCCGATCCGGATTATAGTCCGGATGTCGGAACCGGATTGCTTTCTCCGATATCGTTTAAGCGCTGCTACGCGGAATTTTACGTCGGGAAAATCCGACGTATACGCATTAGCCGCTGCAGCGAGGCGTGGTTTTACAGTGGTTTTATTTACTCAGCCGTCGAAACACCTTTGTCGGAGGTACATGCGCTCCACTGAGTGCCCTTCTAGTTAATACTTCAACACGTATCGTAAAAGCAGGCGTTCGTAAGTGTAGTTTTTTCGTCAATTTAAAAAATTGCTGATCTCGTGCGGTAGACTAAGCTGGATACCCATTACTTTGATTGTGTGCTAAATATCTGCATACATATGGTACTGTAAGTTTTAAGTGATATTATATTATATGCCTGCTAATGTTTCATGCTGCTGATTAGTTAAGTGTTCACTTTCATTTTTTTGCGTATAATTGTGCTGCCTTTTCAAAAGGTGAATAAAGTTGTGTGAAGCATAATGTTTTCATCATGTCCCATCGTACCGGTGTGTGTCCCGTTCTCCGTCCCCTGACAACATAGACTCGTCCGAAGAGCAGGCGAATCCATTACACACATGCACCTGCGGAGGCATCAACTGACCGCGCTGTCCTTAACTCTCTATAGTTTTATTCGCTCGGCACGAATATGCCAAAATGCTAAAACAAGGACGGAACGCTTTGATATTAAATTTAAGCGCTTACTGCCTATAATTAATATGCACAGAGATGATATATATACTATGCTACTTTAATTAAGTTATTCAATTTTTATTTTATTTTTCAATTTTTCTCTGTTGTGTACTATATACGGTGAATAAAGATGTATAATATTGAACGGATTTCGATGAAATTTGGGGAAGGTTATCATTACCACCAGCAGATGAACTGGTTACATTTTGGACGAAATTGCAACACGGCAATGGACGACAAGGGAAGGATACGACAGACTTCACAAATTTCACAGTACATAAATAAGGCAGATGCGATCGCAGACATAATTTCAAGTTAATTTAAAGATTCTGATAACAAATTTCACATAAAAATGTTACGAATTTTAACGTAATTTTATTTTTATTATTAATAACACAACTGGGCGATATTTGTCGGAGTACAATGTAGCAGTGTACCGGTTTTCGAATTACAGCGTAAACGTCGAAACAGCCTACTTGCAAATACAGAGAAAGTATCTAACTTGCAACCAAATATCGCGATATGCCGATATATAACGATATTTCAAGTGACGGTATGTTAATGCTTGATAACGCGCCTCTCTACCGTGATTCTACGGCGCAGGTGGGTGGCTAGGTGGGTGGTCCGACGGACGATGTATCCGGCAATCCAGTGGCGCTGGATCGATGATAATAATAATAGTGACAATGGTGATGATGATTAGACTTGTAAAGCGCAAAATAAATAGCACTCATATGTTCTACACAGTCAAGCGGACATAGAAAGTTTTCAGTTTCCGCGCAAATCTCTGAACCTAACAGTAAAGTAAAGTAAATGTGGATTTGTATAGCGCATCACCGCCAACACGCCTCTCATGTGCTATCGCTTCTCGTACGTCGGCTCTGCTCTCCGTCACTGATACGGCCTAGTGTATTAGACGATGTGTCTCTGTTTACTTCTCGAGCTTTCGCTTGGCACTCATCGCGCCTACCCATGGAGGGATGGCTCAGACTGAGTAGTGGTTTACCCGTCCTAAGACGGTCGCCCATTTAGGCACTAAGCGGGCACGTCGTAGAATAAGCTCAACTGCGTTGACCGAGACCAACGCGTTACCACTAAGCTAGACCGGCAACCGGGAAAACGACGACAGTCCGACTGTCAGTCTGACTGTCATCTGGTGGCAAACTGTTCTAGTCTGACGAAGTATGACACCGACGACGGTCCTTGCTCTCCAGTACATTCGCCGTATCGCTCATCGGAGAAAAACTGCGCCGAATCCGACGCTTTGCTGTCGCGACGCGTCGAAAGGTGATCTGACACGTTTGCTCGTGGTCACGCGATCGCGCAGTTCGCCGTTATTCATCGCTATTACGAATCAGACATACACGATCAAACACACATATTGGCATTATAGTCATTCGCAAGAAAATTCATAACATAACGTCAAAAATATCCGACAACACCAGCTTTTATACGGAAAATAGTGATAGAGATGCGACGTTATATGCATTTTCGCTAAAATAAAGAACGGAAGACTCGGTTGTGGCAGAGAAACCGTGCGGTAGTCTGTTTTATCATAAAAAATAATTTTAAACATAAATAACCCTCGATCATTTTTGTGCCGCTCAGCTATGGTAGAGAGCAACTTAGCTATGGAGCTATGGTGGCTTGACCGTTCGTCCGTTTGTCTGTCCGACACGGACACACGCGGTATTATATTGAGTGGAGAAAAACGTACATAGTATCAAACCGCCAACCAAACGGTACAGACTACCCGACAATGGTAACTGAGATGACCTGGGTTCGACTGCCAGTCTGGTGGGATTAAAATAGTGTTCGTGCCAAGTCGAAAGAATTCTGCACCGTATTCTGCTAAATTTGTTGTAGTTTTGTGAAGCGTCAGTAAATCGTACAAGTACTACTGCAGAGCAAAAGTGACGAACGATGGAATATAATTTGACGATGAGTGACGACGGAATATAATTTTTTTGTCCTCTGCAATAATCTCGTTAGTATTTTCAGATTTAAATCTCTTTTAATTTGCTGCATTTGTATTCCTCTACATGTGTGATCAGTTGTTGCGTGATATAACGATATAATGCGCTTGCGAAGCATCGTGACTACAGAAACATTAATTATTAATTATTAATTATTACCTGCCATGTATTGGTCAATAGAGAGTATCAATAAGTGACGTCAGGCGCAGCACACCTCGCCGCGCCAAACCGCCAGGTGCTGCCACCTTGCGAATTTAATTGCAGCATCAACAGTCACTGCCAGCAGCTGCAACCACAGCCCCCGTACTGCCAGCTTATTATGTCACAGTAGGAAACGAGCGGGAACATGGCGTCCGTCCATGCAGTCTGTGATCTCTGTCTCTGAGTTAACCACTGCTATTCCATCGCGAACTTTAAATGCAACATGACATTAATACGTTGCAGCAATTAAATATTCTTTCGCGCACGCAGACGAGATATTGCCGAAAATAATACGCGTTAAAATAATATCACGTACGCCAGCAGCAACTTGTTTACTACGGCGCGTGAGCTGCGACGTAGCTGTGACATGGCGTATTCCTCCGCCCAATAGCAGCCCGTCTTTCGAAATGTCCGCCAGAAACCGTCTGCACTTGTCTACAGTGCAATCTTAGCAATCGGAGTGCACTCCAGGCACACAAGAGTGCACTGTAGATAACGCAGCCAGCGAAGCGTGACAGACATTCTCAGTGAATATATATGATAAATGTAAAAAAAAACTGTGATTTATACACGAGTTA